>Ga0065711_1002699_pt1 | contig 32130 bp, 23 predicted proteins | sample Hoacrofraction12_FD_59098 | JGI IMG/M metagenome (GOLD analysis project Ga0065711, IMG submission 59098) | Hoatzin crop microbial communities from Cojedes, Venezuela - Epithelial fraction 12 v2 (version 2) | ecosystem: Host-associated > Birds > Digestive system > Esophagus > Crop | place... | reverse complement strand
CCGTCCCCCTGCCCGTCCCCCTGCCCGTCCCCCTGCCCGTCCCCCTGCCCGTCCCCGCGTCTTTTACCGTGCGGGTGTTCGGGTGCGCCGGCGCGGCCCGGCGGCGTAACGCCTTTCTGCGCGGGCACGGCCCCCCGGGCTGAGGAGTGCGCAGAGCAGCGTCCCGCGAGGCGAGGACTGCTTTTTGCCCGTAGAAGATTCTTAGCGTTGTTGTTTTCTACACAACGTGTGAGGCTGGTGTGAGTTTTGATCCGCATAATACTAATTTAGGGGCAGAATTGACGGAACCAGCAGTCTGTTGCGGCGTTTTTGTGTTTTTCAATTAAAGATATTGAACGGTTTGTACTTGACACCTGAAAGTTGGAAAGAAAGAAGATTAAATAACAACTTCTTAGCATTATGGGTCTTGCTATGTATGTTTTAGTACTCGGCAACACTTAGGTGATAATAAAGGGACAGAATTCATACCTACGTGTGTGTTTCTTGCATTCTCAGGGCAAGGAGCCATGGCTTTCAACTAAGGGAGGGTAGATTTCAACTGGATATAAGGAAGAAATTTTTTACCATGAGGGTGGTGAAACACTGGAACGGATTGCCCAGAGAGGCAGTGGAGGCCCCATCCCTGGAAACATTCAAGGCCAGGTTGGATGGGGCTCTGAGTAACCTGGTCTGGTTGGAGATGTCCCTGCTCACTGCAGGGGGGCTGGGCTAGATGGCCTCTGAAGGGCCCTCCCAACCCAAAGCATTCTACGATTCTCTAACCTTTTACCCACACTTGTAGTAAGAGTTAAAAAAAGCTGCTGACATTCTTAATAAAATGTTTATATCTACAGTCTTTTTGTGTAATTCTAGGTAGTAGTTTAACTTCTGTTCCTCTCTGGAATGTCCCAGCATCGTTGCTGAACTTATATTTCACCTTAAATATGTTTAACCGAAGTGGACTTTAATTCATGTGTGTATGTCCATAGAGCTATGATACCATTTTAAAATATTAAAAAAACCCCAAACATTTCACTATCTCTTCCTTTTGTTTGAGTATACGTGGCATTTAGGATCTCTAATTTGAAGTTGTAGGAGGCCCATTTTGAAAATGTTGACAGAATTATACTGCAAGTATGGAACTTAATTGAAGTCCCAGCTTCATCTGTTTCATCTGTTGTGGAGTAAGAACAGAAGTGTCTGTTCTTGGCTTATTGGCATATGCTAACATCTAGCCCTCTGAGGAAAACACTAGCCCAGGAATTCAAAGTTTTGGTCTATCCAGAAGAGATGTGTGTGCTTTCTCATAAGTTAGACATGTTTCACATTGCTTAAGATCATAAAAGCAATTGTAGTAGGTCAGATGAAAGCCCAGCGTCGTATGTCTGAAAGCCATCAGCTGCAGGATGAGCTGAGAAAGTATCACTACATGCTTACCCTGTTAAATCTTTCTCCAAATATTTTTAATGATTTTCAGCCCAAGACCTCAGTAGCCATGGTTGCCTTTATGTCTGACAGCCCTTGGTGGATTCCCCCCGTTAATTTGTTCCATTGTTCTTTGGAGTCCACATCAGCTTTTGGTATCCACAGCATCCTGCAGCGAGCTGTTCCACAGGTTAACCAGGGCTCCCGGGGGTGGGGGTGAAGGAGAGGAGGGGAGGGGTGGGCTTCCTTTCTTTGTGTTGAACCAGCTGCCTGCTAGTTTCACCTGATGCCTCTTGGTTCCTGTACTTGAACAGGTAGGAGATTCCTGTTCACCTTCTCAGTGCCTGTCGTGGATTTTATAGGTCATACCTTCCCTGTAGTCTTCTCTTCCTTGCCTTGAAGATGATGGCATAAAATCTCAAAATGGTTTGTTCTGTGGGCTGCTGGACCATAGAGAGCCTGTATGCTGCAATTTAAACCATTGGATTAGCCAGCTAATGCCAAAAACGACTCTGACAGTGTTTGGGGTTTTTGCACAGGTTGTTAATTTACTGTATAACTGAGAAAATCACTTTTTTCTTTTTTTGTTTCTTTTAAAGACCATGAAAGTGACGATGATTCCTATGAAGTGTTGGATTTAACAGAATATGCACGGCGTCACCACTGGTGGAACCGGGTGTTTGGCCGGAATTCAGGACCAATTGTAGAAAAATACTCTGTAGCTACCCAGATTGTGATGGGCGGCGTGACTGGCTGGTGAGGGAGCATCACTTCTCTTAACTGTGCTAGACCATTACTGTTCTTACAAGATCCCTTTCCAAGGCTATTTCAAGCAGATAAATGTATCTTCTCTAATGGAATTTCCTTTATGAGTGATTAAGATTATTCATGCGTGAACACTTTAACTCATTACTCTTGACTCATCATTCTAAAGTGTTTTGTAGTATTGGTAAAACACCAGTTACCTAAGGGAACTCATACCGGTTACTGTGAAGAGGATTTGGAGAAATGTCAGAACTCTAAAAGTACAAGGAATAAATTGAAAATAATTGCATATAACTTCTGTTTGTATGGAAAAGCATATTTCCTTACTAGGATAGATTTAGAATCCTAGTTATGATATTATGGCTAAGGTATTTTATAGGTAAAAGAAACGAAGGAAAAAAATGTGTGGAAGAATATACTTTTAATTAAACCCCCCATTTTATAGAGACTTTTTTCCCTCTAAATTCGACTGGAGCCATTTTGAAGAAATTAAAGGTCTGCTCTCATGTTGACTGAAGAGAGACACCCCAGCATAGTTACACTAAAATAATTCATGGTGAAAGCTAGACAGTAGAGATGAGAACTTAAACTGGAAAATGTGGCTACAGCCTTAGCAGGTATGTCAAGGTATTTGTTATTTGTCAAAGGTATTTGAATGGTATTTGTCTATTCCAGTAGTCTAAAAAATTGAAATTCAGTGAAAAACAACATTATGGTAGCACAGTAACTTTTAAAACCTAGTTATGTAAGATTTGGAAGATGAAATAGACTAAAAATGAAATTGTCACTCCCAGGCTCAGTACAGCTTTGAGGAGTGCAGGCTTAGCTTTCAGTCTTGTTTTTATTTGCCTCTGTAGCCTTAAAGTTATTTTTAAAAGTTAGATCTATATACACAAACTTGAAGCTTCTAGGGAATAGTTCATCTGGCATCCATAAAAGCTGGAAACTCTGTATTTCAGTATCTGTAGATGTATATACCTCTGTATGTGCATTCATGTATATAAATATGAATTCACTATTCGTATGCAGGGGGAAGAAAATTGCCCTCTGTGTGTGGGCTGGCGGGGGAGTGGGGGGAGGAGAGTGGGGTGTCAGACACCAGCAGAGCTGCCCAGAGGAGCTGCGGAGCCATCAGCCCTGGAAACATTCAGCGCTCGCCTGAGTCAGGACCCTGAGCAACCCAATTTAGCTGGGGTGTGGGGCTGGACTTTGCAGCAAGCCTAGTTCTGGGAGGGTGGCTGGACCAGATGACCCTCAGAGGTCCATTCCTGCCCAGACTATTCTATGATATCGATATCTATGCTGTTCTCTATTTGATGTGGGAGTGTTTGGAGACTGTGAACAAATTTTGTGGTTGCCTTGATCCGTTAAAAACAGACAGAGACCATGTCCCAGTAGAGGGGCCCCACTGATTTTAACTCTCGTGGTAGGGATGTAACTCTTTCTACCTGAGATATTGAAGTTATGGGTTGTGTAGTTAATATAAATGATGGTATAATATATTTACCTTCCATTTGGGAACAGTTACAATGGCATTTTTGTATTACTACTTTGTGCTTTATTAACGTGCTCCATTTAATAGCAGCATACAGCTTTTGTGTATAGACAAGGCCTGGAGCCTCCTTTAAAGGGACTGTCAAACAGCCATGAACTAGCAACCATTACTCATGTTGTCTTGTGTTAGACATTATTAATTAAATATTGTTTGTATTAAATACTCTGATTTTTAAATTTTAAAATGTAAAATCATACATTTTCTTTGTTAAATGAAAAAATAGTAGTAGTTGTAGTTGGGAATTTTGGAGTGTGGCATTGTTCAGCAGACAACTTCATTGGACTGGGTTTTTTTGTTTTGTTCTCCTAAGGTGTGCGGGATTTTTGTTCCAGAAAGTCGGAAAGCTTGCAGCAACTGCAGTAGGTGGTGGCTTTCTTCTGCTTCAAGTATGTAGAATTTCATGCTTTATAAGTTGGCAAATGTTATTTACTAAACAATAGGAAAAACACAGCTGTTGGGTAAAATTTAATTAGGAAGGCTTCTTATCTACTTCATCATTTTAGTCTTATCAGTCAAAACCTTACATTTCAGCTGGAATATTGTGTGCTTTTCTAAAAATCAGTGGTAAATCAGAATCAGCTCTGTCCCGTAAAATAGTTTGTAGTAAGCCAAAATAAACCTCTGTGCAGAAACTGAGATGCCGGATGTGATTCAGTATTGCCAGATTAGAGGAACTGCCTGTAAACCCATGATGGGAGATCAAGGAATATAAGCTGTGTTTATTTTAAATAGGTTTGAGAATTTTGTCAGTGCTTTAAAAGAAGTAGGCTTCTTTGGCAGTTGCTTACAGGGCATACTCTGGTCCCATTATGAAACTGTTTTCTGTTTTCTCCCCATGCTGTATTTACTGGTTCTATCTCTTGAACCCCTGAAGCTTTGCTGACTTCTTGTAGCTTCATTGCATTCCTTTGTTCAATTGGATTTCAAGTCTAGAATTTTAAAATTATGTTATCTGACGTGACCATTTGCATTTTTCATCAGATGTTATGGTTATGGAAGGACATATTTCCAAAAAGCCTTTACATTAGATGAAGAAACTGTAAGTGAAGGAGAACTTCACATACCATTCTGTAAGATGCCAAGTAATTCTTATGTTTTTACTGGCATTTTTCAAATCTTAATACCTGTGAGCTTGTCATTTTTTTCTCAAATCATTATAGAGGAAGTATATTGGTAACTGCTTAGGTTCATGCAAATAATATACCATTTTCTGAGACAGGATGTTAGAGATTTTTTTATTATTATTATTTTTATTATTCTTTCCAACATCACCCTGGAGGGTTTCTGAAAGGCATATCCCACTTTTAGTTACTCTCTTGATTGTAGTGGCTGTTGCAGTCAACCATTGATCAGGAAGGCTTAGGTAGTACCTCTGACTGCTGCTGTGTCATGCATCAAAATGTCACAGCTCTGTGAAGTACTCTCACTTCATTCATGATCATGTTCTCTACTGTTTTAGGGTTTGGTTTTGTTGTTTTTTTTAAACCCCATGCTAAACATATACCTGAACTGCAGCACTCTACATGAGAATGTATGCTCTTGGAACTATGTGGTTACACTTTATATTTGTTGAAAACAAGTTAATTTTGTTTTAATTACTCAAAAGCAAGCATCATCAACAATGTACAACGTCAAAGAGAAACAGTTTTGATATGAAGCTTTATAGTAGTTGCATTTGTTCCACTTCACCATTGTGCAATGATGACCTTTTTAAATCTCCTGGATATCACTGGTTATTGGGCTTGTACCTCAACATAGGTATGAATTTTACAAGGGTGTTGAATTTGAAATGGCTTAGAATCATCCAGATGTGAATTTTTGGCAAAATATTCTATGCCAGCAAATGAATCAATTTGATGGAGTATTCTGGACTTCTTTAGCCCGTAATTGTGGATTTCTGGATCACGAGGGAAGAATTAAATCTTTATATGTATCTGTCTGCAGTGGATCTTGAAGTACTTGTCATGCTTTTCATCTAGTTGACTTTAAGATTCCAGTCTCTCTTCCTGTATTATATGCCATTTGTCTTAATTCTTCTGATGACAATTCTTACCTAAATATGACTGAAGAGCCTACAGAACAGAGGCCTGGCATCCAGGGGTAGCAGGCACAATGTTGCCTGCAGGTGCCTGCTGTAGTACTTCTGACTACAGGAAGCTGAAAACTTAAAACTAAGACCCACAGACAAAGGAAAACAGAAGTTGCTTAAAACACATTACTTGTGCAGTGGTTTTGCTTGTTGAGCTGTGAAGCTTGGGGAGCTTTCCTGCACATAAAATAGATTTGCCGTGTGTCTGAGTGTCTGATTTCTTAGCTGGTCTCATTTACAGTGTATCTGAAAAGGGATATTATCCAAGAGGAAAAATGAGTTGCATATTTTGATTGAGTTGTCTGTATCTTTAATTAAGTAAGATCAGATTCTCTTGGAAGGGAATGAAATAAATGCCTTGGTCTTTCATTTTAATTCAAAATGTTTTGCATTTTAAAGCTGAGTCATAAATTCTATAGTGTAATTACATTCCTGTAGTCTTCAATTTTTTCATTTAAAGATCACACATTGTGATTCTAATTTCCCTATGAATACATGTTCAGTGCTTCCCCTGAGTGGGCAGAGCAGCGTTTCAGCACATGACTAGAAACCTCCTTTTTATCTGTAAATTTCTCTGAAGTTGCAGATTTCATTTCAACTCCTGATTGCAATATAGACATTGTAATTACCTGCTAAAACAAGAACAACTACAGAAGGCAAGATTCTTGGCTAAAGCCCATTCAGTGAAACATTTCAGTCCTGAAACTAAAAAACTGCGTTGTTTCTTCAGCATGGGATGACTTCATCTGAAGAAATCTAGTAGGAAGCCAAAAGCAATACATTTTTGGAGTGTCAGTTTGTACAAGAAACAAAAAAAGACTTTCCCAGATTTTTTTGTAAGTGGTCTAGAATTTTTTCAGTCTTAATACAGATTAAATGAAAAGTAGTCCGAGGAAGAGAATAAAAATGACATTAAGGAATTTGCATACTTTTTCAAAATTATGATCTGTTTTCACATCTTTGTGTTGGGTATTTCACCACCTTGATTTGATCAGTTAACTATCCTTTTTATTGAAATAGGAGTAGTTCTTCAAACGTGCTGGTATAAGACTAATACCCATGCACTATGTTAAGGAAAATACAGTTCATTTCTCATAGCACATAAGGTATTTTCCTTGTGTAATTTCTAGTTTATACAGCACAGATTTAGTGAAATCCAGAAGAGCACGGAAGTATGAACTCGTGTGGTTCTGCTATAATGAATTAGTTAAAAGCAATTGTTCTTAAGGAGTGTCTGTTCTCTCTCTGTTTTTAAACTCCTTTATCTTCAATAATGGTTTTATTGTTTTTTGCTCTGCAGCCAACATTGCAGGTTTTTCTATTGTGTGTTGACCATTATTTAATTATAAAATTGTATTTTTGTTTGGTGATTTTTGCTTTCATTGATATATTTTGCCTCATTCCATTAACATGCCATTCATGAATTCAATTCAATTCGTCATTAAATTATTTTCTAACTTAAGTGAATCTTGGAAAACAACACAAGGAAGCAAAATAAAGGCACTATAAGGTATCCTTAGCTATATATTGTACGGGGGTTTGTGGATACCATGCCATGATGATGATGCGGCATCTTGTTGAAGTAGGGAGAGAACAACATGCTTCTGGGGGTGGGGACTTAATGAGAAAGAGTTGTATTCAGTTTGTGTTGAATATGCCACTTGACAGTTGATGTCTGCAGACTTTGAGGGAACATTCAGTGGAACAGCCAAAGCAAACGGTAGCTGGAAGTTAGCCATTTAAAGAAATACCGTATTTCTGGCAGGTTTTGACATGAAATGGAGGGGCATCGTTCTTCTGCCTTTGTAAACTGGAGTAGTTTCACTAGTTACAGTGGAGCTGTGCCAGCAGATGGTGGCTGAAGATACCAGCCTCTGCAGTTTAACTCTAAAAAAAATGTTGTATCGTTTCTCACTCCCTCCTTGTCTTTGTATATTGAAGTTAGAGACTTGTCAGATCTGTTCTGGAAACTGGTTGAGTACGATGGGGGTTGCTACCTATCTAAATACCAGAAAATACCTAAAAGTATGCATGTCTTCTGCATGCTGCACACGCAGCTGAGCACAGGGAGCTCACGTGTACCTTCTGGGCTTTGCTGGGCTTTGTTAGTACGAAAGATTTTGTCTTTGAAGAAATAAAAACTCTTTTATCCCATCTTGCCATATAAATTTTTTGCTCTTAAACATTTTTTGCCAATTACTCTTAATGTTTCACAATAATGAAGTACTTGCATGCTGCTCCAGTATCGCCCCCAAAATGAGGTCTTCCTTTTCAGGTTCTCTGTTTTCTTTGGTTAGTGTAGAGAAAGATGCACGTATTTTTAGTATTCCTGCACTGATGTATTTTTTCGATTGCCTTTTTGGAAAAAATCCATTATTTTTTCAATAGTTCTGGAAGATCTTCAACAAAAATCAATTTTACTAATGTTATATATGAGAGTGAGAGATATGTATATAATATATACATTATCCCGTTATCGTTTATACATATATGGATAGGTTTCTGTATATACAGAAATCTACACATGCCCACCTCCTGTATGTGTCTCTAAGAATATCTGTCTATCTATATGTATAGACCTATATGACTCCTTGATATCTGTAAGTATGGAACTGATAATGGAATATTATTTTAGTTTGTTATTGTTGGGGCTGGGTCTAAAAATACTAGTGAACTTTAAGAATTTGTGTTTATGTAAATTTACTGTTGTAAGCACATAGGGTTTTTTTATTATGCATTAGGGTCTAAAAATTGAAGTCCGTCTTGCCAACATTGGAGTTCAGTGGGTTCATTTCTGCGCTTACATACAGAGTTATGTAATGAGTAGGCTTGCAGCCAAAGTAGGTATGACACAGGCTCTATCACTGCAGTGAAGTACAGGGGGTTTTTTTCTTCTCAGTTGTAAATTTTACATTCAGAACACTGTCCTCTGTTGCTTATTTCAGATGTGTACAAACACTCAAAAGCAGAACTTAAGATCTCTGATACTAAGTTCAGGGAGAGAAGTAGTGTAATTTTTATTGTGTAAACTGGAGTTTTGACACAAATATAAGTTGTAACTACTAGAGAGGTAAACAGAACTTAATTAAAAACTTCTGCCTCATCCTTGTACTGTATGGATAACTGAGCTAATTAAACTAGTCTTAATGAAATGTTTCTTTTAAAGTCCATTTGCTTATATGTTTTTACAAGCAAGCAAATATATTATCATGTCTTAAATTGTGTTGGACTCAGTGGATGAGTCCATGTCTAGTTTCCAGTTTTATGATTTGGGAGGCACCAATTCAGTGCTTGGACCTTTTTGAAGTTCTTGTGGTATTGTTAAATTCATAAAATAAAAATTACCCCAGTGAGCAACATTTATTTTTTTCCTGGTATGTCGTCCAGTGACTGGATGCACAACCAGTACAGCTTTGAAACTGGTTTAATGTTTTCACACTTGTATAGATAGTCCTTAATTAGCTATCCCCGCCTAACACTAGTGCCCATGTGGATAAATGGTTTTACAATAGACAGGCAACGTCAATGAATTTGTTATATTCTGAGGTATGAAGTAAAGGAGGGTAGAATATTTAATAAGTTCATTTTTGCATTTGTCCACTGAATTGTTTTTTTAAATCTTGTGCAAAGATGGAAGCTGAAGTTTACTTCCTTACATAGGTAGTCTTTTAGGAGCTTCGTTTTGAATTTAGACAAAATCTGAGACTTGTTTCATTTTAGTTTTTTTTCAGGATCTTGAAATTCTAATTTGTGGTGAAATATGTTGCTTAATTATTGTGGCTGTTGTAAAACAAGCTACATGGTCTCATTTTAGTTACTTGGTAGAAAGAACTATGTGAACGTCAAAATTCAGTGCCTGTAAGCGATGTGCAACATCTCTTTTTATGCCAAACCTAATAAATCGTATATTTAAAGATCTGTTCCACAAAAGTTCATTATCTGTGACTTTTGTTTACCAGTTGTACCATTTGCATAGACTGCTGTTACGTAAGTTACATGAATTTGCCAAACATGACCTTAAGAAGGACCTGAGAAATCGCACTCTTCATAAAGTGTTTCTTGCATAAGAGTCATTTACTTGTAAAGGTAGTGGTCTGTATCTGTTTGTCTTAGCAGTTAAAATAAGCAGTAATCCTTAGTTTTGGGGTTCTCTAGGGCATGCAGTAATTGCCTGGTTTTGTTTTTTTTTTAAAGCTATGATCTTACAAACATTTATAAGATGTGTTTCTTTTGTGAATTGTGTTAAGGAAATTGGTGGGACTGTCATTGTTGGTCAGGTAGCAGATCATGTTACTTTTTTCGGGGATCAAATCTTAGTAAGAGAAGTAAGGCAAAGGGTTGGGATGATGGTTAAATGCGCTAAAAGTTGTTTAAGCATTTTGGGAGTTGGAGTCTAAATTGGTAAGAACAGGCCCCTCAAGCTTACCCATTTTGCTGATGTTACAGAATTTGTGCTGTACACAGGCCGTTTTATTTTTCTGCTTACTGGCTTTCTTTTGTAGAAAGTATGAGAATTCTCATGTATCGAATACTTTTTTGTTGGACAATTTAAATGATGTAAGATAAAATAATGGTTTTCAGTATTTCTAAGGATGATTCTGCTTAGCCCCAGATACCCCGGCACAAATCAGAATTCCACAATTCTGAAAGAAGCTGAAATTTTAATTTCATTTCTTTCGTTGCTGTCCTATGAACATGGTTTTCTTTTTCCTTTTATTACTAGCAAAGCTACAGTAAATGTTGAAGGAAAAAGCATTGTTATTCAAAGCTTTTAGAACTAAAGAGTAGAGAAGTGGTAAAATTGCTAATTTCTACTTTCTGTCTACTTTCAGGACTTTGCCATTGCTTGTTCTAATTTGAACTGCTGTTACTGTGGAAAGTATTAGTGTTTGAAGCAGAGTACCTGCTGTAATTGAAACAATGTCTTTTCCTGTATCTATAATAAAAAAAGAAAAGGAAAGAAAAAAACCCCAACTTTGTAGGCACTGAGATACTGTATTTTGACTCATGAAATGTTAACTACAAGTGTACTAAATACCCTTTATTTTCCTAGATTGCTAGTCATAGTGGATATGTACAAGTTGACTGGAAGAGAGTTGAAAAAGATGTAAACAAAGCGAAAAAACAGCTAAAAAAGCGTGCAAATAAGGCAGCACCTGAAATCAATACTCTTATTGAAGAGGTAAGTCTAAGGTGATAAACTGTTTTCTACCAGCCGATTTTTCTTACCTTCCACTGCAGGTGATAATTAGTTGAAAATGCAGGTGCAAAAATGGAAGGCGTCAGAAATAGTCTGGCTGTATATTTTATTGCAAGTTAACAGATTGCGCTCTCTTTTATTCACTAAGCTTTCTATTTTGTTCACTTTTAAAGATGATACGCAGGCTTCAAAGTTAATGCATTTCTACAGCTGAGATGGCTTAGGGACTGCCACTGGCTTTGCCGTGTAGTCTGTGCAGATTCTGGGCCGGTGAGGAAGCCAGCAAGGTCGTGACACGGTAAAAAGTTGAGGGTGCTGTGGTTAAAACATGATAGCTGAAAAAACAAAAACCAAATCTTCTTATAAGGCTGGTAACAAAATTACTTGGGTGGAGAAGACTGACCTTTCTTTCTGGAGAAACGCTATAACTACTTTGTAACTAGAGTTGTGGGTTTTATCTCATTTTTATACAGTTTGAAGAATATCTGTCTTCAGAATCTGTCAGTTACATACTGTGTTGAAAAGAGGTAGGTAGCCTGTGGTACTGATCAGTGTCACTGGGGCGATTTCAGTCTGTCCTTTGAAGACTTTAATTTAATCATTTTATCTTTTCTTTTTTTAAAAGTATCTTTATCCTGGTTTTACATATTTTCACATTTCATACAGGCAATCTAAGTTTCTTTCTCAATAACTGTGAATCCTGACTTGGAATATGCTGCAGACAATATAACAGCAGCCACACTAGCACTCTGTAATTGAGAGTTTTGACATCTTGGATTTAGCCTCTGTGGAGTTGCACATAGGTTGATAAAAATTACTTAAATTTTAATGTGAATGTGAAGTGGAAGTTCAAGAGAGATGGTTTTCTAGCTTCTTATGTACCCCAAATAGCTTAACCTGTACTTCTCCATTGGGTGGGACAGGATGGGGTTTGGGGTTTTTTCTTTTTTTTTTTTCTTTCTTTCTCAGATTATATTACTTTCTTCTAATTGTGCACTAGTAGCTAGTGTGAAGTGCTTGAAGTGGAGGATTTATGAAATGGCACGTTTGATGTAATGTGTTATACTCTTTGCTGTTACTTAATGAAATACTGTACACAAATGTCATCATACATAAGTGTTTTTTGTAGGATGAAGTTGTTAGGAAGCTCATAATGGATTGAAGTGTATTTCTTTTCCAACGATCGATCTAGTTTTCCAAAACCTGGTATTTTTTAAAAACTTTTTTCATGTGATTAAAATTGAAGTCATGATGGTGCTCATGCTTTTTTGCCAAGGGAGTTTGTAAAACATCTGTCTTTTAATCAAAACGAGAGTGGTATTGGCATGAAATTGCTATGACAATTCCTCTGTATTTTGACTTTTAAAGTGCTAACTGTATTTAAAATAATCGTTAAAGACAGCAGAGAGTCAGTTTTCAACCCATTGGTGCCAGCAGTTGCCAGCTGGCTTTGTATGTTTTTAAACACGTTGCTTACCCCCTCACCCCCTCCATAATTTTAGTATTCTTGTTTCCAGGCAATTGTGATAAGTGTTAAATGTTACAATCAGACACGATTGACTCAGTTCTTTATACATAGCATTTTTCTTCTCAGTCAACAGAATTTATCAAACAGAACATCGTGGTGTCAAGTGGATTTGTTGGAGGCTTTTTGTTAGGCCTGGCATCGTAAGGACCTGAAGGCATCCATGTCGGCAAAGAGCAGTTGTGGTGGCACGCTGTCTTGGAGCAGTGTGGATCCCTGGGGCTTCCAGAGCAAGACGAGTGGACTAGCTAGACAACTTGGAAGCTTTTACATTTCAGGCTTTTGCCTCTTGAAGCTTGGCAAAATTAGGATTTGCTGAAAAACTGTGCAATGTGCTCATTTACAGCATTTTTGGGCAAAACTGGTTCATCTTCATCATGACTCTTTTTATCTATGACCTTTCAAGATCTAGCATTTTTTAAAATGTTATTCTTGGAATATAGATACTTAACCATACTGTAAGAAAGAAAGCTCCATTTCTATGTTTTCAGTTAAATATCGTTTATTTTTAAAGTATTTTTTCTTCATGCTGTTGTAGATAGTATCAATGACTATATAATGTATGTGGTATTGTAGTTTCAGCCTCGTGGCTGTCCATGTTCTTTAGAAGTCACTGCAATAATCTACCAATCTGTAATACCTTTCTACAGAGTATTAAACAACAAAGAATCATGAGCTTATTAAAGGTGAAAATTAACTTTGACTCTGGCCTTTGTGTACATAGAAAATAAGAAAGCCTCACGTTTATAGCCTGTAGGCATCTGGTACAAATATTTGCAGAGATACTTGTGATATTTATGTGCTAAGTAAATGTCTAGATGTCGTTTCTCCCAGATGCGCAAGCCATGTGTAAACTCATCATTAGAGCTGTAGGTAGCGCACCGGTAATTGTGGCAAGCGCAGACTCTGCAGTGATTGGATGCTTAATTGCTTTACACTGAGGAAGCCACGGGGGTCGTTTCAGACCTCAGTGGTTGGTGAGATGGAGCGATGGGGCTTCGGTCTGAGCACTTTGCGAGGGCCAGTGCCTCACAGGGCTTGACAGCACGTCAGTATGACGGACCCTGCGCGAACTGACGGCGGCTCTTGCGGTCCGTTTTAGCTGGAAGTGATGTTCACTTTCATATTCCCCTCTGCTGCCACTATGTTCTCCCAACCTTGGACGTATTTTTTTTCCCCACAGTTGTCACTTAACTTGACTTTCACTGTCTAGGATGTCAGCTGTGGAAAAACGAGGGTACAGATTGGCTTCAGAAGTCAATTCTGAGGAGCATGGACACGCGCCTGTTTCCTCTGAAGCCTGGGGAAGGAAATGGGACTTAATCAGCTCGGTGTGTTTGCTGCCTCCGCCCCTGACAGATCAAAGCAGGAGGCGGACTCTGAAGGAGACTGGAGGCAGAACTGTGGGTGGGCTGGAAAATTTATTCTCAAGTAGGTTGTTAAGGTGGTTTTGGTAATTTGTTACTAGGTTATTCTAAAGAAGTTGAGAATCCAAACAAATGCTTAATGCAGTCTGTGAACCTTTTACAAGTTGTTTGACATAGTAACCTAGTGTGTTTAGATCAGTGCATCTGTGGACTTCAGAGGTCTGTGTGAGGTGTTGATGTCACATATGCATGCTTCTGGCCAAAGTGAGTTAAGAGGCACATCGTGCATACGTCTGTGAGGTTTAAAGGTTTGGTTAAGCTAAAGCCTGTTTAAGACACTTGAAAACTGAACACACACACACACACAGACTCCCCCCAACCAAACCCCAGAAGCAGGGAACGTAAATGGGCACAAATAACACATGAGCATCCTAAATATTGTGTTTTAAGGTGAGTATCTAACGCTGTGCAAGCACAATTGTTGCAGTTTATTGGAAATGGGAAACCCAAGGAGGAATGTGTGTGCTGGGTCATCTGGGATTCAAACAAAAAAGAAAGCATCTTAAGAAAGATCAAAACGTTAAAAAGTGAGATTTTCTTTGCCTTTGTGTTCAGCCCGAAGGATGATGGGAAGGTAACCAGTCAGCTCTCTTCTGCTGATAAAGCTCATGGATTCTTGGCATGGCAGCAGAGTTGCTGAAGCCAACTGACGCGAGTCGCTCAGCCTGACTGGAGTGACCTCGGGCGTTGCGAAGGGCTGCGGGAATGAAGTGACCACTTCCATAACATGAACCCATAAAGCTGCATTTTAAAAAAGTGTCTGCTCTCTGACAGGATTGCAAGGGAGCATCTTCTGGTGTGCTTGCCAAAAGGCTGTTCGTGTGACCAAGGAATGTACTTCACAGTTAAAAGTAGAATTAAAAATCAAAAAATCCATCAAATTATATATTTGTATGCAAGACTGATTTCTGCAGAGGAAAGTTGTTCTGCTGTTCTGTTGCCACTAGCTGAGATTCTCAGTAAGGCAAGGAATAAAGAACTGATTTAAATATATTTGGGTTTTCTAGTATTATTTTATTTTTTGAAGCCTTTGGAATAAGAAGCATAATGCTATGGTAGATGTAAAACTGTCTGAGGGACAATTGAAACCAGAAAGGTGAATGCTGGCGGTTTGTATTAGGATTGACCTTACGTAACGCATTCATCACGTGAGAAGAACGGCTGGTGGCACAGCAATACTTGCTGAGTTCTCTGACGCAGCTCCTCAGGTTGGTGAGGTAGAGGGGATGCTGCCGGGAGCTACAGGTAGAACTGACATGGTGGGGAGATGATGGAGCGGCAGACTTTGATATGCATAAAGTACTGAGACAAATGCAGTTTTTCTTGCAAATACCTGAGATTTTATATGCGTCAGCTCAGAGCAGAGTCTTGGGCAACCCCTGCTATCAACACAGGCTGGGAGGTGAAGGATTGAGAGCAGCCCTGCCAAGAAGGACTTGGGGGTGCTGGTGGATGAAAAGCTGGACATGAGCCACCAGTGTGTGCTCTCAGCCCAGGAGTCCAACCATATCCTGGGCTGTATCAAAAGCAGCGTGGCCAGCAGGGCAAGGGAGGGGGTTCTGCCCCTCTGCTCTTTTTTGATCAGACTCCTCCTGGAGTCCTGCATCCAGCTCTGGAGCCCCCAACACAAGAAGGACGTGGAGCTGCTGGAGTGGGTCCAGAGGAGGGAGACAAAAGTGATCCGAGGGCTGGAGCACCTCTCCTGTGAGGACAGGCTGAGGGAGCTGGGGCTGTTCAGCCTGGAGAAGAGAAGGCTGCGGGGAGACCTCAGAGCAGCCTTCCAGTGCCTGAAGGGGGCCTACAGGAATGATGGGGAAAATATTTTCAGCAGGGCTTGTCACGATAGGACAAGGAGTGACGGCTTTAAACTAAGAGAGGGTAGATTCAGACTGGATACAAGGAAGGAATTTTTTACCCTGAGGGTGGTGAAACACCAGAACAGGTTGCCCAGAGAGGCAGTGGAGGCTTCATCCCTGGAAACATTCCAGGCCAGGTTGGACGGGGCTCTGAGCAACCTGGTCTGATTGAAGATGTCCCTGCTCACTGCAGGGGGGTTGGGCTAGATGGCCTCTGAAGGTCCCATCCAGCCCAAAGCATTCTATGATATCACTGTACATAAAGGAATGCCCTATAAAATACAGTCAGAAAAATTAATGTTGATGGGATTATTGAGAATGGAACGGAGCATAACAGAAATACTGTGTTTCTGGTGGTAAGTTCTTCTCTGGAATGATGTTACTGTTAGTCTCTGACAAAAACTAATGCAGGCTAAGAAGATTCAGAGAAGAGCAAAATAAAGATTGAAGATGAAGAAAATTGAGCATTTTTGGGGGGAAAAACAAGAGAACATCAATTTTAGAAAGCAGCTAACTAAAAGGGAAAGTGTTAGAAATACATCAGTTAATGAAAGGCTGAGCCAGCATTTCTACGCTTTTTATTGTATAGCTGAAGAACTTAACTGAAAGGTGGAAAACATGAACCTAGCACAGGGAAACAGCTTTTCGCATACGGCGTAATTGGTCTGTGGAACTCATTTCCACTGCGTGCGAGTGAAACCAAGGAACAGGCCCCATTCGGGGAAAGGGGGGACAACACCGAGGTGAACTGCAGGAGCGCTCAGTTATATCTAAAGATGCAAGAAAAGCAACTTCAGGTTTCTCCGGCCATAGCTAATATTGCTTGGTGAACTTCATGATAAAATTATTCTAGTGATCAGATTATCCTACCTTTGCCTTCTCCAGGCTTGTGCATTTTTTTCCCCTCAAACAGTTGTTAGCAGTCACTTTTCAAGAACCCTAAGCTAAATGATTGACTGAGCCAGGCCATACAGCCCCCTGTAGTGAGCAGCTGTTGGAAGTTTACTAAATAATGAGTTTTGTGAAAGATGATTGCTAATAAATCATCTATCTGTTTTGTATTATCTTAATGGGATAATCCATTTTCTGAAATTATTTCTTTTTAGTTAAAGAAGCATTGGGCAATAAGTTTTAATTTAAAGTGAGATGACTGGTTGGTCGAAACCAGTGTGATCTTATTACTGAGTTTTAAGAGGCCAGAATTTGGCTAAACCTTTGAAGACTGTTTCTGTTTTAGCAGCCAGACTGAAAAATAAAATGTTGTAGTTAATGATACAGCTGCCTCTTAGATGCAAGTGCATCCCTCATGAGGTCTTAAGAAAGGGGGATGCATACAGAGTAAAATGCAGACCTCAATACTGTAGTTCAAAATTTATGCCTGTGCAGATTTCATAACATACGTAGCATACAGTAACGTGAAGAAGCATTGGTAATACCTCCTCCTAACCTTTTGAAAACTGTTGGAAATCTCAAATAATTACTTTAAAAATAAAATGTTTATAGCATGCACCTGCCTGTGTGGGGTCTGTAGGTGATAGTGGAAAAAGATAACGTTCACCCAAATTCAGCACTCCTAGAGCTAGGTGACATTTTGGAAGGGAGATTGATCATAAAAAACAGTGGGGTTTGGTCACCCTAGGACTGTGCATGGGGCAAGTGGGGGTGGGGAGAAGGACTAGAATCAAATCTGCCAAGAGTAGGAGGCGGCGTCCTCCCTTGTCTTTTGTATCATAGTTCAAAAATCAGACAGGAAAGATGAGCTTAAAGAGCTGTTTTCCCCTTATCTGATTGGGAAGCAGGCCTGAGGCAATGGGGTCACATCCCAGTACTGGGACACACGGTAAAGTTGACATTCATTATTTTGGGGCAATTTGGGAAGCAAGTGGTGGGCTCTGAACTACTGAGACAGATGACATTCATCCTGTAAGACCAGAAGCCAATCTGAATGAAGACAACTGCAGGGTAAGTCTGCGCAAAGCATCTGGTGCTGATCCAGCGCAGCCGGAAACCTCGATGGTGTCTGGCCCCGCATTCAAGCCAAGAGGCCACCCAAGCCTCCGAGTGCTGAGGAACACGGCGCAGAGACATAACACGGGCTTTTGTGCCTGCCCACTGGCCTGGAAACAGCATGGCCAACCCCAGCACCAGTGGTGCCACGCTTTCACCAAGACACCTTGCAGGACTCAAGCTGGCTCCAGTCTAGAGCTTGGGTGAAGCAAGACAGCATTAACAGATTTGACTGGTTCGTGGGTTCAGCACCCAGAGGTCGTCTGTCTCCACCACCCTCTTGCCTTGCCCCCCGACCTCTGTCCCCAGCTTCTCAGCGTGCTGCATGTTCCTACTTCCCTGCTTCTGTTTTGCCTGTCTGCTTTTTTCCACAGCTTCCGAGGGTAGGGCACCACAGCACACGCTGCTGCCGAGCTGCGACACAGAGGAAACGCAGTGCTTGAAAATGGGGTGAAGCTGGGAAATAAACCCCACAAGCCAATTCAGCTGTTGGACTATCTGCCAGCTCATGCCTCTGGGACGGAGAGCTCGAGGAAGCTGGAGACCACATTCAGTTACCTCTTCCTGGGAAACCCCTCCTGCTTCCTAGACCAGCACCCTCCCTACCAAACCGTAAGGCATTTTGGCATGAGAGAGACTCCCTTGGTCTCTCGTGCGGACATACTCTGTTGTGTGGATGTGTCTCAGCAGTCATGGGAGGGAGGACAGAAACCTGGGTCTCGCCTTCTCAAAGTTTGCCTTAAATCATTGCTAAATAGTTTAATATGCTGCTTGAAGTGGAAATGCTCTAAAAGGCAGGCAGGCAGGCAGGAAGCCAGGCTGGTTACATCCAGGATATTTTGCTGCCTGTTTGGTAGAAGTGTCCTACCTGGTAAGTGTCACCTGAGAACTAGAATATCTTGTTACATATCTCATCCTTGATACATGAGCTTTTGGCTTCACTGTCAAACCCCCACAAAATCAACTGCTCTCAGCCTTAAGCTGTAAAAAAACATTTCTGCACATGTGCACTGTATATTTTAAAAATAATAGAAAATGTTAACATCCACACAGAAAATTAATGAGTATTGAACCAGCAGAGCTGCCCAGAGGAGCTGCGGAGCCATCAGCCCTGGAAACATTCAGCGCTCACCTGAGTCAGGACCCTGAGCAACCTGATTTAGCTGGGAGGTGGGGCTGGACTTTGCAGCTGGCCTAGTTCTGGGAGGGTGGCTGGACCAGATGACCCTCAGAGGTCCATTCCTGCCCAGACTGTTCTATGATATCGATATCAATACAATTCCCGTTTAACACAGATGTTTTGAACTTCCATTGCAACGAGTGCTATCTACATACACTTGCCAACACGCACTCATGGGACCAAGAGAATTAAGAGCCAACATATCAAGTATGCTTTTTAATTAAATGTCTTACTTTCTTGAAGTATTAGTTGTGAAGTAAAGGTTATGATGTTTTCTCATGTGTTTAACAGACAACAAACTCACAGTGCAGCCAAATATACAGAGTTTTATTTTCAGATTTCAAATCTTCTCCAGTGAGACAACTGAAATGCTTTGATAGTTGATGTTGCTCAGACAGAAATCTAAGCCAAAATACATCTGAGCAAATCTGTAAACACAAGAAAAACCTGCAGATGTATGAAAAGAATGTACAAAAATCAAGTGTTGCCAAATATTGTTTCAGGATCCACTTGGGACAATAAAGAGGTGGAATAAAAATTAAGAACAATAAGGGAGTCTATATTTTAATGCTCTTATAACAGTGTGTGATTGTTAAAGTTAAAAAAATATTGAGAAATTGCCTTTTCAAACATTGACAATATTTTTTTTTCTATTTCTATGGCATCAAATATGATACTTAATTTCCAGACTTAAAAGCTACTTGTGCGAGCTAAACTGCATGCTGGCTCCTGCAGGAGCTTTGTTTCGAGGCTGCTTGTGCAAGTAAAGCTGAGCATTTGCTTCAATGACTAACTGGTTTGTGTATGAAAGCAAAGGTAGAACAAACATTGGAAGTGATATGCCCATTTTTCTCTCTTTTCATGTTGTCACAGGAATGTCCAGGTAGGCTTTGAGACCCTCAGGCAGCCTGCAGAGAATCAGAAAACCAAGGACTGCACAATGTGCAGGAGCTGGAGGTGAGGCACAAGAACTGGAATCTGTCTGTCTGAATGTGGACGTCGAGCCAGGTACCCTGTGGCCTGCTCATACGAATGAAAGGAAACAGGCATTTCCACACAAATTTGCCTTACTCTAAAATTGACATCTGCAGCGGCTCGGATGAATCTGACCTAGACGGACCCATTTTCCCCCATGGTTTGTAAACGCAGCCCAGGCCCTGTCTCGCTTGAGGTACTTCAGGCTGTGTGAACTGAATTCCATGAAACCTGCTCAATCTGCTGAGGGCACGAAGGATGACACGGTGATTTGCCAAGGGCGAGTCATGCTTGGCCAGCCTGTCCCCTGACGATATGACTGGCTCTGCAGAGAAGGGGAGGCTGGTGGAGTGGGCTCTTACGTGGGCTGAAAACTTCCTGCGCTGCCAGGCCCCAAGGGCAGCAATCAACGCCTTGGTGTCCAGCTGGCAACAAGCAGAACACGTCAGGGACTGCTGCTGCACAAATATCGTTCAACGTCTTCGTCAAAGACCTTTGTGATGGGCCAGAGTGCAGTCCCTTAACAAACTGCGGATGACGCCAAATTAGGAGAGGCATTTGGCACGCTGAACTGCAGAGCTGCAAGCCAAAGGCAAAGCTGGGGCAGCTGAGCATTGCACGAAGAGCTATCTCGTTCAGCAAGGAGAAGCAAGTCCGGCACCTGGGGCAGGTGGAACCCCGTAGACAGCCACTGGCTGAGCAGCAGCCATGCTGGAAAGGGCATGGAGGCTATGGCAGACCTCAGATTGAATTTGAACGAACCCTGCGCTCTCACTGCAAACCTCAGTACGTGATGGTACCTGGGGAGGAGTACGGTCCGCAGTTATGGAAAGTTATCTGTTGGTTGGTACTCAGAACTGGTGAGATCACACCTGGAATACCATGACTGTTTTTGGTCATGTAGCTAAGCTGATGAGGGACCTAAAGTGCAGGACCTATATGGGGATCTCAGGTTGTTCAGCCTGGGGAAAAGGAGGCTGAGGGGCAATCTAAGGCAGCCTGCAACTACTTCAAGGGGAGCTACAAAGATGATGGAGCCAAACCCTGCTCAACAAGGGCCAGCAGCCACAAGCTGTGGCTTGGGAGGGTCATACTGGACATTAGGAAGAGCTCTTCCACCAGGAGACTGGTGCTGCACTGGGACAAGTCACCCAGGGTGGGCTGGGATTCTCCCTCCTCAGGGGTTTACAAGATTTGGCTGAACAAAGCCACAGCTGACCCGATCCAGCGTTGATGACCGACCATCCTGCTGTGAGCAGAAGGCTCCAGCGGTCCCATCCAAGCAGCACTTCTTTGGGACTGTGAAAGTCAGGTGTCACCCCACTCAGCCCCACAGCCTTTCTCCTGGCTTTATCCTTGTGTCCCTGCACATCTGAACATACTTCATAAATATTCTTCCACGGCTGTTTTTTTCTTACTACTCACTCTAAGCAGGAAAAGTAGATGCTAAGGGTATGTGGTACCACAATTAATGCCAGTTTTTTCACTTAAAAAAAATTTATTTATTATATCAGCATTGGAAAGGTTAGAGACCTGCCAAATGTCTTTGTGATATTAGACTTCCTTTTAGAAAACTAAGATCCTCTGGTAGGTGACATACAGGAATTTGTGTATGTGTGTGATTTGCTTGGAGTTGTTGCAGCAAATTCTCAAATATGGAACAGCCAGAAAAATGCGCTTTTTTTTTTTAATAGGCACTTCTACCCTAATTTAAAAATAGTAAACTGGAGCAAGGTAAGTATCACAGAGCCTGACGTGAGAAAGCACATTGACAGAAAATAAGGAATAGAAGATGTGATGAAGATTGACATCGCAAATAAAAAGGAAGAGGAAAAAAAATAACACAAAATAACGGCAGATGCAAAGCGATTAGGGAGCACCGAGAGAGAGAGAGAGGGGAATGGAGAGCTGGTGACAGATGAGGTTGGTGAGGCAAAGAGCCTAGAGGAATTCCTCGCCCCAGTAACCACAGAGGCAGTGGAAGGCAATATCCCAGGAACTGGGATTCATTTTCCTCAAGGAAGGAAGGAAAATGTCAAAAGGTTTTACTCTTGCACTGGAGTGGATAATAAGGCAATTAGTACTATTAAAAGTTGTCAGCGCACCCAGACTGGAGTGATAAATCACCTCCTAGGGTTGTAAAGGGAGAGGGAGATGCTGGAAAGCTTTTCTGGAGCAGTTGTGATAACTTACTGGAAAGGGAATTATTGAGAACTGGTGAGTGTTTAATGAAGTTCACACCAAAAAAACGAGAGGGAGCACCGCAGTCCTGGCATTTACAGACCTGTGAGCTTGGCTTCACTTCTGCAGGAGAAACTAAACACTGGTGAGTCACAGCTGTGTACGTTTATAAGTGGGAACATGAATATATTATTAAAAATACATTATTTTAACATACATGCCACAGGAGAAGTATATATAATACAAATGATTTGGAGTCTGTGGCACAAAAGATTTATGCAAATAATCTCTATTAATAGGATTTCCCAGTGCAAATGCTTTCTCGTCAATATGAGAAGAGGTCTTGGCAATGCTATGCTCGTGATTTACCTTTCCAAAGGGTTTCTGACGTTTCTACAGTTTCAAATGTTGTTTGTCCCTAATTTAATATATATTATAGAGGAGGTAACTGCTAACCTTTTGCAAAGCTCTGTAAATATGTGAACTATGCAGTTTATCATCTGCAGGTTGAATAAGTAGGGAGAGGAATACAAATTCTCCGTACGCTACACACACCTTCCCTCGTCTGCTCTCCACACCTTTTATTACTTGATCTATTTTAGATAAGAACGTGATTCCCTTATGAAATAGTTTAACTGCTCCCGATAAAAATAAAATTAAAATAACGGGCAAACTTCCCTGGGTCAGGGACGTGGGGCTGCGGGTCGGGGTCAGGATGAGCAGGGCCCGTGGCCAGGCAGGGCTGCACCACCACTGGGGTGGGAGCGGGACAAGGGTCTGCTGCGGGCAGCAGCTCCCCGAAGAGGCTGCCCACCGCTCCTTCTCCCACAGCCCTCTCCCCTGCGCCGGCTCCAGGCTCCGGAGGGGGCTGCCCTCCGGCCCAGCCGTCCGCCCGCATCTCCAGGGATGAAGAGGGGCTGAAGGGGTAAGACCAGGCAGGAAGAAGGTCACAAGCCTGCAGAGTGTTTCATTTACCTTCTCCTAGAGCTGCATGTCGTACCTTCCTTGGGAGGCACCAGGGGGACCTCTGCTTGAGGGGAAAAAACAGGAGATAAGGAAATGGGCTGGAAAAATCTGACCCTTTTGAGGAGAGCAGCCTCTGCAGAGAGTGGTTGAATAAACCAGTACGTCTCCAGTGGGCAGGAGGAATCGTCTGCTAGAAGATGCCAGCTGAAGGGTGTCAAAGATGCTTTGCAAGGTGTTTCCATGGTGCCCAGCACCAGCAGCACTGCTCTGACTGGGCTGGCTGCAGAAAACCAGTGAGGCAAGAGCTGTGGGAGCAACAGACTGTGTGAGAATAACCACCACTGGGAAAATGAGAGGAGCGCTCAGGGACGTAAAGGCATCCTTCAGGGTCTTCCCATCTACAGCGACCACCCTGCCCGGGACACTTAGCACCTCCCATGAGGGGTTTCTTTTCCAGGACTTGTGCAGCCCAAATCCTAAACAGATGGAACATGGTCACCACCGCAGGGTGGCCAACAGACCCTCATTAGATACCTGTAGTTCTTGTGTGGTAAAGGCACATGCCCAAGGCTGGGAGACCTCATGGGACCACTGTGCAGCTGCACAGAGAGGCAAAAGAGCTGCCAAGGCCAACCTTGCCAGGACACCCAGAGGCATGGCCACCCAGGGCTGGGACCTTGGGCTGTCCCCGTGTCCTGCTCCCATGTGAGGAGGAGCTCCCCTCCTCCTCAGCTCCCCATGGACACCAGTTCATCCTCCAACATGGCCTTTGCTCTGCTTGGCAGCTGCTGTGCGGGTTTGGATGTCCAAACTCATCTTTGGCTGAAGTTCAGGACTTGGGAAAAACAAAGGCACAACTGAGTCCAGCCGCAATTAGCCTGCTGAGGGCCAGAAAATTTGGTGACGACCCAATGAGTGGCTCTGTGTGTGTGCGTCTGGGCAGGCACCATGTTTCTGGGGTTTGTGCACTGGTCCAGCAAGCGTGACCCACCTGCGCCCTTGCTTCATCTCGAGGTGTCAAATTTAATACCTGCTCTTCCACGCCGTGCTGCTCAGACAGGACACGGCCATACCCCTGGAGCCGCTGCTGCAGCATCTCTCCATGGCTGGGAGGGACATCTGGGGCTCAAAGCTGGCTCACGCACCTTTACTGCAGGGGACGACGGGCATTTCAAAAAGCCAGTTAACCCCATGGCGTGAGAGGTAACACCGACGACATGACCCGGCCATCCCTCATTTCTGACCAGCCCCCAAACAGCCTCATTTTTTTCTTAAAAGGATTCAATACTTTTCCCTGCAGGAGTTTTCCCTCTTGAATTCTTGAGCTCTACAACAAGGCTGCCTCAGCATCCCCGCCTCTGACTGTAATTTTACCTCTCTCAGCTGTGTGCCGACTTTCTCATGGCTCTTTCTCAGCAGCCCGACTCAAGGTTACGCAGCGGTGCCCTGTCAGAGCTGGTCCTTGGGTCCTCGCTACACCGGCTGCCGAGCTCCCCGGGGGGAGGTTGCAGAGATCGGGGGGTACAGCACTGCACTCACCGTCTCACAGTCTGGGTGTTTCGGGAAAGATGAGCAAGCCTACGGAGCCATACTTTACTCCTCAGGTCACGTAACGGATGGGCACTGCTTCAGTTCCTATCGACTCGGGGGTGACAAGGCAGCGCCCACCATTGCCACCCATCACTTTTGCTCCTCCTTGCTATCATGTCACACCACCAAGGAGCTGTATGACACGCAAAACTGGTGCTTTCTGAATGAAACTTCAGCACAAGTATTTCTACAAACAGCTAAAAGTGATACCATTCTTGTGCTATACATATTGTTTTCAATTCTGGGTTTGAGTTTCTTCCAGCCTGCTCAGTGTTGGGAGACACGCAGTCTTACTTGCTCCTTGCTTCTTCTTCAAACCGATCCCCTTCAACAAAACGAGCAGTGACGGACTTGATCTCCCCAGCTCCATAACCTAAATTGGAACGGTAGTGTGAGGCACCCACAGGCTTTGCGTTGCTTTTCAAAGGCTGTCAGAGCTCTCACGGATGAGCGGCAGCAGTGCCAACCAATTCTGGATTTCAGGCAGGGTTCCCATTCGTTGACAAACAGGTTTCATTTTTCAGAAAACACAAATCGAGTTTTGTGCAAGAAGTTTCCTTCTGAAGAGAGGAGGAGATGTGGACACATGCAGCCCGAGGTTCACACCAGGAGCCAGACACGCACAGCTGAAGTGGCAGCATCAGTCCTGTGTGGCTGAGAAAATGCTCCTGAGTGATTTCTAAAATCAGTGTATTTGGGGTTGTTGATTATCTGCATCAATTTTCTTAATCTCCAGCTTCGTAAGAAGTGGGAAGTCCACTGTGTTTTTATCCAGATTACCTAATACAGCTGTCCTTGGCTCAGCAAGTAGTCACTTAGGCCACTGCAAGTTCAATAAGGGATCAGAGGCACCAGTCAGTTAAATTGTCCAAACATTTTTGTTGGAACAAAATTGCAAACCTTTATCCCACTAGAAGGATTTACAGATTACACATGACACTGATAAATAAGAGTATCAGTTCAGTGTCTGACAGGTCGCCTCTCAGAGGAGTGAAACCTGCATTTGCAGAGGGATAGAGATGGTTATCAAATGATCATTCCTGTCTTTTTCTTTTATGAAAACTGCCTATTTTTTGGCCAAGTGGTACAAAAGGAAAATAGTTTGGAAGAGTTATTTTAAGGCCAAAACCAAGTTCTCAGAAAATCTGTCTCCCAGTCTTCTAGTATGTACAAGGTTGTTACAAATAGGATTATGATCAACTGCTCATCATGTCCATCAGAAGAAGGACAAGAAGAAATCAGCTTAAACTGAAGTAAAGAAGATTTAGGCTAGGCAATCAAGAAAACTTCCTAATGACAACAGTCACGCAGCACTGGAAGACATAACCCTGGGATGTTTTGTTCAACTTTTCAAAGAGAAAATTACGGAAATGTCCAGCACTGACGGTTCAGAAATGCTCAGCCCTGTCTCGGTGCATGAGGCTCTACGCGTTGGGAGGGTGTCCCTTCCAGCTGTGAATCCCTGTGACTATGGGATGCACTATTCTAATGCAATGAGAGGCTTTTCAGGTAGCCTAGCATTGCTGAGGGATTCATAGAGGCATAATGAAGTCCTTCAGGCATTTTGCCCTCTTAAGCATCCAAAATTTCACCTGATGGACCTCTTTAGTAAAAAGTGCCATCCCTGTATGCACGCAATTGTTTGTCCTGGATGTTGTAGATCTGGGTGCCACCTCATCTGTGGTGGGGCAATAGAGGGGGAAGGACTCAGGCGCATGGACAGGTGGGTCCAGCACCCTTGGGACACTTCAGGATATCCAAGCCATCCACGTGGGGTTTTGTGTCATCTCTGCCACCTATATATGGATGACTTGGACACTGCAGGGTGTTTCACATGGGACAGGGTGCCTCTGTTTAGACAGCCAAATCATAGCCCCGAGAGATCCAGCTTGTCTCTACATCTGGGAGTCTCACCCTCACCTCTGTACAGCTCCAGTTTGAAAACATGCAACCAACTCCCAACCTGTCTTCTTCCCAAGTGCAATACTGCTGAAACTGAAATGCTTTTTAAAAAGGGAGCTGGGTTATTTTTTCCAAATATCGTCACGGTTACTCAAACCTCCTGTAAATTATCTGCAGCAAAATAGAGCAAACGCTGCACCCCGAGGAGTCTCTCAGCTGAGAGAGGAGTCATGGCCAGAACGACCACACTCCACACGGAATGATGTTCCTTCCCTTGCCCAGGACATTGAGTTGATATGATATGATCTGAAAGGCAGGTACTGTCTGTGCTCGGCTCTTGCTGGCAGCTTGGCCCTGCAAAAATCTTCGTGCTTTAAATTACCAGTGCCACCATAGCGATCCTCACCACAGCTGACCGAGCACCGAAAATGTAGAAAACTGGTCAGTGGCAGCAGGGGACAGAAAACGGCCCATTTTTTCTTGGTAACAGGCTAACATCATGCTACGTGCGACTTCTCACTTGACGTGCAGACTGAAAAGCTGTGATTAGACGACCTCCCCTCACCTTCGCGTTCTTGCCCAAGAGAGAAACTTGACAAAAATATTGGAGAATGTGATTGCAAAGCTATATAAATTAGCAGAGGGATCCCAGGATCTGTTAGTTACTGAATTGATTTAGAATGACTTTTTTTTTTTTTAACTGCCTAGTTCCAGTTTGATGGGTCCCTTTGAGAACTAAGCAGGTCATGTAGCTAAACTAAGCAAGAGCTTGTCTTCGTTATGAACAGCCTCTGAGTCATGTTTGTGCTCAAAGGGAACAGTGTCATGCATTAATTGAGTCTCACTGGTTTAATTTCTAATTGACAAGTAAAATAGTCCTGGTTCTTAAAAAATTACAAGACAGAAAAACCTCTCAGTAATACTCTGGTGACAGTCTTCCCAGGTACATTTTGTTGTTGTTGTTGTTTCCAGATCAGCACAAACTGCAAACGCAGTTGATATTGCATCATTCTGTTTCAATGGGTGTTATTATGGTCCATTGTATTAATCTGATTATACTGAATTTTGGCTCTTATTCACAGCTAAATTAACTTTGCTTATTTAATGCAGCTGCCTGTGCAACACTTGAATAAAATTGCTAACTATTTCAGTGACTCTGATTTTGTTCCAAAGCGAAATTCATGTAATCTGCCAAACTGCTGGGTGAGGAATCCAGAAGAAAAGCGGTATGGACACAGTTTAAGGGTCAGCCTTTCCCAGCTGTTTACAGATGCAGAGGAGAATTTAGGCCTCTTCATCTCTCCACAGGGAACAAGAACGTAGGAGTGCTTACTCTCCCGATTATAAAGATTACTGGGAAATCAGCCTCTCCTTTCACCAGTTCTGAGATGGTGCTGGGGTGAAAGAGCCCTGGAGGAGGAAGGCGGGAGGTACAGGGGGATTGTGGCTGGGCTCTTCTGTCTATAGATGTCAACCCATCACCCTAGCTGGGTAGCACAAACCAGCCCAGGCCTCCTTCGCCTCAGCTGCATACATGCTTCTTGTTGGGAGAGTCCCAGGGCAGGCGAAATGCACGACATGGCCGCAGTCTGAACACAGGGTTTTGTCAGAAGCCTGGTAGGAAGAGTACTTTAGGAACAAAGATAGGTGTGTAGAAACAGGCCTCTCTGCTGAGGTGTTCATCTCCGGAGGTCTGTGGGCTGAGAAAGAGAGTCCTGCTACCTCCACTCCCCCATCCCCTGCCAACCACAGCTGGGAGAAGACCAAAGGATGGTGGTGGACACATCCACACCTGGACCACCAGGGGCTCTGCACAAATAAACCCCTCTCTAGCAAGCATGAGGTCCCATCTGTGCATGCACCCAACTGGCTGTTATTTTATTTCAGTATGACATTGCATCTAAGAAAAGGACTGCTTAGGTAAGCATTAATTTATTTATATCCTCGGGATAGGAGTCTCACTGACTTTGGAAGGACCTAACATTTGCCTTCCCACACCTATGGGGAGGTGACTGGATGAGAGAGACAGGCTCTTCACAGGGGTGCATGGCAGGACGGAGAGAGACAGCGGGCGCACTTTGAAACAAGAGAGGTTCAGACCGGCCATATGGAGGAACTTGTTCCCCATGAGGACAAGCCCGAAGCAGAGCAGGTTGCCCAGAGAGGCTGCGCAGGCTCCATCGCTGAAGGTTTCCGAGTCCTGTCTTTCTCAAGCCATGAGCAACATGGGTTGACCTCAGAGCTGATCCTTCTCTGAGGCCCTCAAGGTCCCTTCCAAACCGTGCTATCCTGTGACCCTATGATTACTTTCGCTGTTGGCAATGCATCTCCCACAGGTGGGATCAGCCTGACTGGAGCTCTGCCCCCCAGTCCCCCTCTCTGCTGCTATTTCCTCCCCTCCCCCAGAGAAAACAAGCTATCCTCTGGCCAAGGGTACTTGGTGTTGTGTCACCACGGTTGGCTGTCGCAAGGCTGCTTGTAGGTTTTAGCTGTGTAGTAACTCAGGTGAACAAGATATGGGACAAGAAATGAAAGGCGGAAAACATGTGGCAGGCTAAATCTGAGCCCTGTAACTTCACCACTGTAAGTTCCCCCTTTGGTAAAGCATACAAATGTGCTTCTCCTTCTGTGTTATGTGCCACATTGTGGGGTACATTCTGCAGGTCCTCTGCGGAGGTATTCCCTCATGTCAGTGCAGTGGCACTACTGAGAATATAGTGGAACTGCTTTTGCAAAAATAACAGAACTGATTATTGGCAAAAATGCCTTTGATCAGGGATATCACTCATTTACTTCACAATAGCAATGACAGAGTCTTGATGCCATTTAGGAATATGTAATATTGATCTCAGATTGACTATGTTTTCACACCTTGTCTTCCTTGACCAGCACACGATCAAAAAAAAAGAAACCATTCCTAAGAAACTGTACATTTATAAAATATTTTGCTTCACACAGAACGCATACTTTAATTTTCTACTCTGTATGAACTGTGTTCTTCTAAATTACTCAAAACTGTCCAGTATCTGGGCTGATCATCACAGCTTAGCTCTGATGGCTACTGAGCACCACCAATTTTTACATTTCCAAATCTACGACTGTTATGAAGCAGGCACAGAACACAATTAATACATTCCTACTTTATTAAAGAAGAAGGCAGTTTCACTCTTCTAAACATGCCCTAAATCTATAGGTCTTAGAAAGATGGCCTCTCTCCTCTCTTCTTCATAACAAATAGAAACAAAAATAAAATCCAGAAGAGAATCTTCCAGTGCATCTCAAAGTCTCCTTTATGTTGCCTGTCCAGCCAGCATGGATCAGAAATGGTGCTGCATTTTCTCTGTGCCCATGCAGTGATACAACCTTTACCCAGAGACTGCATCCTCGGTCAGAACTAGATGGACTACAATCCATCTAGACCAGAATCCATACTGCCTCCTAAATGAGAAAGGGTCCTCTAAATAACAGTCTATATACCCATGACTAAAACCTGTACTGCTGTACAGAGGGATTTGGATCACAACTACATAAGAAGCTTTAATCCTGGCATGTCCTAACTTTGTAACTGAAATGTTTTTTCAGTCTTTTTTTAGGTCCTGTATTAATATTAATGTGTCAATGAATTGTGTAACACGATGAATGGTATTTGCAGTACTTCTTTGTGATCTAGAAAAGAGGTGAGGGAGCAACATTTGAAGGTGACAAAGTTATTTAGGTCAGGCTGAGCCAATGGAGGGAAAAGGATTCCCAAAAGTTTTGTCCAGCCTGAGTGTGTGGGCATTGGGATGATGAAGTTGTTGGTGCTCATTAATGCAAAATCATGTCCAGTGGATGGGCTAGCCTGAAGCACTCTGCAGAGTGCTTGGTCCTAAATCACAGACAACAAAGTCAGGGAATTCTGGAACATACACCTGGAAGTTCAGTGGAAACCAGTAGCCAAATCACAAACAAGATCTTGGGGCTCATAAGGAATAGGATGGAAAATACACTCAGTATTATGACATTACAATGCCATTAAGGTTTAGTGATTCACCTGGAATATCGCATTTGGTTCTGGTCAGCCTAGCACTCTACAGAGACTTACTCAGAAGAGCTACTTTAGCCTAAGGAGCTTACTCTCCCTGAGATCCTTCTGCAGACAAGGGTGAGCTTTGGGCTCTCTCCTAGGAGACATTTCAAGCATCTTGCAGTAGGTTACCATTCTCCAGCATCCTTCAGAATAGCCTGGTTTTCTCCACTAAAACAGAGGTGAATGTTAGCCCTTTGTCAAGACACAGAAATGTAAGGCACGGTTAAGGAAAATCTTTAGGGAAGTTGGAAAAAAAAAATCAAGACTGAGGAAGCTGTTTGATTTACATGGGGAGCAATCAGAATTATATGGGCTGTCAAGAGCAGGTAGACCTGGCACTTCTGACTTTTTCATAACAAGACAGCAAAACCCAGCAGTGGCACTGAGAGGCAGGGGATGAGAGAGGAAGGCTGTTCCACTCGACGAGGGGATGAAGCTTCATTGCCTCAGCAGCCTTGCAGGATTCAAAGAATGTCATCCACGCCACAACGGATGAGACTACCAATAGTTCTGCTAGCAAGGATTAAGGCGTGAGCTGCCTCAGGGATTGGGTAGCTGTGCTTCAGATCACTACTTAACGTCTTAACGTAGAAGCTGAATTCTCATATTTGCCCTTCTTCCACCAACCAGCAGTTTATTCACTGGTTACCCACTCCCATGGCTCCTGCGTTTTTCCATGAGGCGTCTGGCACAGCTACCCCAGAGACAAAACATCCCACCCTCTGGATCAGACCGCTGATCTCCCCAGCCCCTTCCGAGCGACTCTACAGCCGCTAGCTGTGCAGAAGCAGAAGAGACCACAGGGACAAGCCCGAATGCGCACTTCAGAGGAAACGATGAGCCCGACCGCCACGGGTGGAAGGCCACCCACTCCCTTGCCTTCCCACTGGGGTTCCTGCCAGGCCATTACTGCAGACACGCATCGCCGTATCCTGGATGAAAAACGGTGCCGAGAGAGATGCATTTACAACATCCCACCAGCCCCGGGGTGGACCAGCTGTATCTAAGCCATACCTAGCAGACATCTGCCTAACCTGTTGTTACAGGCACTGGAAGATGAGGACGCTCTGCTTAGCAGGGGCGTGACACTCTTCTTCGCCATCTTCACAGCTAGAGCACTTTTCAGGTGTAACTGGATTACTTTCCGTCTTGTCTTCTCCCCTATGGCCATTAAACACAGATAAAGAATCACAGCTCCAGAGAGATAATTTGAACACCAGGCTTTCTCACATGCAGCACCTTTCCCCACGTTTGGTGCTCTCCTTCACGCATCGGCCCAAGCATCCAGGATGCAGAAGCACAGCGAGATGCTGCCAGCACTGGGAAGGCTGGCTCCCTCTTACCTGCAGGGCTTTTGGGGTCTTCTCCTTGGCTATACGTTTTCCTGCCATTCGGCTCAGAAGCACGGGATGCTCAAAGCTTTGCAGCAAATGCCCCCC
>Ga0065711_1030563_pt1 | contig 32132 bp, 17 predicted proteins | sample Hoacrofraction12_FD_59098 | JGI IMG/M metagenome (GOLD analysis project Ga0065711, IMG submission 59098) | Hoatzin crop microbial communities from Cojedes, Venezuela - Epithelial fraction 12 v2 (version 2) | ecosystem: Host-associated > Birds > Digestive system > Esophagus > Crop | place... | reverse complement strand
TTCCTTCCTTCCTTCCTTCCTTCCTTCCTTCCTTCCTTCCTTCCTTCTTCCCTCCCTCCCTCCCTCCCTCCCTCCCATGGATGTCCCAACAGGAATAGTCAGTCTGTTCTCATCTCAGGCTCCAACTTCTCCAAATTAAGGCAGTTTTGTCCAAGAATGTTGTGGCATCAGGGTTTCCATCGTTGAAAGGAAGTCAGGACAAGAGAAGTATCTTTTACACTGCAAAATGTACACAACCTCACTTTGTTTTCCAACAGTCAGAGGGGGACGTCAGGTGTTAAGGATTTAAAAAACATTGGCAGAAAGATGAACTAACACTTTTTGTGATTCCAGCTTTCCATAATTTAGTAGAGCAATCAAACGAGAGCCTTTCAAAACAGTGCCTATGCATAAAGTAATGTATTGTGTTTTTTCTGACTCACAAGATTAGAGAGCTTTAAAAGCTTCTTCAGCAATAGCTTTGTTCCCATTTCTTCCAGTAATGTTAAAAATAACGAAACCCTGAAGCCCCAAGCCTGTTCCTGTTTAAATATTGCTGGTGGTCATCAGCTGGTACTTCAGGGGTTCTGTTCATTACAATATTTTCATAGAGCCCCAAATGACTATTTTCAAGAGTGTCTGAAGGGCACTAGAGATCAGTAGCAAACAATAAATTAACTGAAAAAGAATTTAACATAACAGTGCAAATAATAGTATGAGTTACACTGACTGTAATTACCATTTGAAAAAGAAAACTGGGATTTACATAGTCTTCTAATAGGCTAAGTTCTCCTCGTAGAAATAGATCAAGCTTGAGAAACAGAAAGGTTCTTCCTTCTTTTAAAAAGACTGAAACCACCACCCCTCCTAACCCCCCAAAAGTGCAACAAACTGGTTTATTCATAAATGTGTTGTCAAGATGCCCAGTGTCCCTGTACTGCTCTGATTGTCAAGCAGCAATGTGGCCTTGTGTTAGAAGGTCAAGGCTGCACTACGCCCTGTGGACAATCTCACTCTCATGCTGAAGAAGACCCAGACACCCCCCTCCCTTGTTGCTGGCCCCCTTCTCAGCTGAACTGGAGGAGGGGCTTCAGTCGTGACAAGAAAGTGAGCAGTGAGGAGTTTGTTCTCTCTGCCATCGGCATTAGCATAAAAATGACACAGAAATAAAAGTATCTACAGCATTACAAAGGCATACTAATTATACAAGAATAGATCGCAGATGTTTTCTCATGATGAATGGCAGCTCATACTGCAAGGATACTAATTGGTTTTAGTGGTAGCTGTACAGAAATACTGATGAGAGTCACATTAAAATATATATCCAAATTTCTTTTGTAACCTCTTAAGATGATAAACAAATAAGTTGTTCATTGTTTTTGAAAGTACTATTATAGTATGGAAATGTGACCACATCAGCCCAAACTGAGTGACTATAATGCTGTTACTAATGAATGAAGTTTTGTGGTAAGGTTCAAGTCTATAAGCTGGCCTGATCACCAGTAGCAGACTCAGTTTACAAAGGCACGGTGGTTCTGTTCTCATCTGTGACTAACAGCCAGTCATGGGGATGACTTTTGGCCTAATGCATCAGTTCATCAAACTACTGTAAATGTTTGCATCGGTATGATAGAAAAAGACCAAGCTCCCACCTTCAGCAGGCAGTCCTCTGGGCATAGAGGTTGGGTTTTTCTCCAAAGCTCACGGAGAAAGCATCTTATCTTTTTATCTGTTTTTTTTTTTTAATAGTCCATGCCTAACCTTCTTGAGAGCAAAAGTATTTTTTTCTGACATGAGTGATACTGCATATTGTGATGTGTCCCAGTCATATTTCAGTTTAGTTAAACAGGAACAGTGGTGAGCTTGATATGGAAATGTTTTTGCCATAAGTGAAAGGAAAGCTTCAGTTAGTTTATCTAGGATGAAAAAGGAAAACGTGAAAGCTGCATGTCATTTGATTTTGAAAACTGACCTGACCAGATGTCAAAATTATTAAGCAGCAGCATGACAGCCCTTGGATGCCAACCCTTGAAAATAAGACAAGCAAGACAAGGAGATATTGAAATATGTGGACTGAAACTAAAGGCTGAGTATGTGTATATTTTCTTAAAGGGGAAACAAAAGTCTGTCTATAAATATTGGCTTAATCATTTGCTTCCAGCTGTCAGAAATACCAGCTGAAGTTTGCCAAATTATGGGGAGCTGGAAAATTTCAACCTGTAACTTTGATGATCTTTTATTTTGGTTTTCTGTCAGGAAGGCTATCTTGGATATATGTCCTAGAGATTATTTACAAAATAAATAAAGGGCTTTAACAGAGGAGAGCTTTGTTTGCCCAGTCCTTGCTGTGTCCCTTTCTGTTCCCTAACAAAGCATGTTGGTTGCATAGGATGGACTGGAGGTGGGTAAGCACGTGCAAAGGCTTCATTGACTGTCATGGTGCTGACAGTCAAGGTCTGAATGGCTGCAAAAAAAAGCTCTTGTACTTTCTTATCCCATGTACAGGTTATGTACAGTCGCTTGCAATCTCAACCGTAATGTTGGCAGTGGAAACTAGACAAATAATTTATTAATGATAATACATACTGTTTGTTGTAGTTTAACCCAGCAGCTGGCAGCTAAGCAGAAGACAGCTGCTCGCTCATCCTTGCCCTTCCCCCCAGCAGGATGGGGAGGAGAAATGGACAAAAGGGGAAACTTGTGGACTGAGATAAAAACAATTTCATAAGACAACAATGTAAATACTACTACTACTACCAATAATAATAATAATAATGATAATAATGAATACGCCAAACAAACTATATTCAATACAATTTTTCTCACCATCTGACAACCAATTTGCAGTCCCCAAGCAGCAATCATGGAATGCCATCTCACGAATTTTGCAAAACTCCTGAAAAAGACTGAACTCCCAGAAAAATTCAAACTCCTGGACAAGAGAGGATTCAAACTCATGGAAAAAAGCAAAGCAAATTCCTTCCCCCTGGCCAACCCCCATTCATAAACTGAGCGTGGTGTCTATGGTATGGAATATTTCCATAGGCCAGCTTGGGCTGTCTGCCTGGCTGTGCTCCCTCCCACTCCTGGGCACCTGCTCATCAACTGAATGTGAGAAACTGGGAAAAGTCTTCGATTTCACAACAACTAAAAAAAAAGAGTGTTAGCAACATTCTTCTCATACTACATCCAAAGCACAGCAGCTGCTGAGAGGAAAACTAACTCTGTCCCAGCCAAAACCAGGACACTGTTCTATTAAGAAAATGTTTGGGGCTTTTTTTTGACCTGCAAAACACTTTATAACCATTTCTCATAAACTCCACCTTTTGCAGACAGGGTGTCACAAGCAGATGTTTATCCAGCACTAAGGAAAAAGTAGGAATAAACACTTAAGTACTTATATCCTTTATTTGGAATTGAATCTCTACTCTGTGACAGAACAGACTGGTTAAACGCTGAGTTGTTCTGCAGTGCTGCTGTTCATTCTATTTCTATTCCAGCAAAACTAATAACAAATGCTGTTTTATATCTGCTGTCCTATTTTTAATTGTTTCTTTGGTGTAATGAAATCTTCATTGATTAATAAAAACATGAATCTTGCATTTTTCTGCAAGATAATTGATTTTCACCATTTATTTTTGAAGCAAAAAAATTACAAATTCATTTTTGATTAAACTTTTTATAAACTATTTTATTTTTTCCTACTGAAAGTTAATTAAGAGCAACTTTTTTTTTTTAAGTATCTCCTAGCTGTAGCATTTCATTTATGAATTATAATTACAGTATTTACCATCTTTCATCACTGATGTCAGTCATCAGCTTCCAGGAACCTACAAGTTCAACATAATCTAATGTTTGAAAGTTATACCCAGAGACTGAATATCAAAGTTTCTATAAAAAGAAAAAGGAAATAATATATGATAATAACATATTCAGCGTGAGAAATCTGTCAAAGAAACAGATTTTTTTAAGTAAGTTTATTACTTACTTGGAGGAACCTATCAGATCCTCTGGGCTTTCCTTTGGGCCTGGTTCTGCCAATATTACTTGATTCAGATCTTGCTAGTGCTAATGTAAATCTGCATTAACTTTAGTCAAGATTAACTGCCTGTACTGATGCAGACAGAAATGAAGTTGGATAGTGTGCAGGAGCCTAGACCTCTTCAGGAGAGGACAAAGAGTGGTTATGATAAGGCACAAGATGACACCTTGCTAATATAGGTTTTGAGCTCATGTCCAGCCAGCTGAAACCATGGAGAGTGGACCTTGTGCCTGTCAGTATGCAGTCCTGTGACCTTACCTTTGATAGTTACCTCACACACCAGAGAAAGAAGGGAAAGGTGCAGAATCCCAACTTCCAGTACAGAGTTTCATGAAGTAGTGATGTTTAAGGGACTAGAGAGGTAAAGAAGTGTGAAACGGGACAAGATTAGACAGACTTTTAAAGCACAACACTTCACCCATTAACTTTTCATCCTGTTTTCTCTCCCTGTCCTGCTGAGGTGGGAGAGTGAGAGAGAGGCTGGGTGGGTGTCTGGCTGCTGGCCAATCCACTACACATAGGAAAGAAGAGTCCCAGGCAATCTGCAGATATTCTTCATACCTGTATGTGATGAGGGTACATGCTGATCTGATGGGTGTCCATCGGCAGAACCAGAGTCAGCATAGCAGTTCCCATTCTGTGCTAGTTGGGACTCATGATTTCTGTACTCTTTCCCTGCTCCACCGCTGAGTCTTCATCCCTGCCTCATTCTCCTCTCATCCTGTCTGTCCCAGGCCACTGTCCTCCCAGCCCTTATGGCTTCTGTCACCTGCTTGCCTCTCTCATTCAGACACTGCTGCTCAGATCTGCGTCTCGATTCTCTCTGTCTGGTGCCATGGGCTTTGTGCTGGAAGGGAGGACGAAGCACAGAGTGTAACCTGCCCACCCACGCAGCCTTTCCTGCTCCTTCCCATCTCTCTGAAGCTCTTCTTCTAGGTCTTACAGCATGGCTGCTGCTCTTTTGCACCTTCGCTTTGAGGTAGAGCCAGATCGGAGAGACAGTACCCATGGGCACGCAACATCCCCCTCTCTCTGCCATCCTCCTGCACCACGGTGTTTGTGCTGGGATCAGCAGGGTTGCCTTGCTGAAAGGGTGTGCTGGAAACAGGCTCCACCAGCGACAGCACGGTAAGCTCCCCTTAAGAGAGATGAACTTTGCTAGTGGGAACCAGGGATCTGGCTTGACATCTGAAGTAATGCAGGTAGTGGGATTTTGTACAGGCCCTCCTACAAAGGCCCAGGAACATATGCTTCACAGTGGCAGATCTTCCAGGAAAACAACGATCTTGAGGAAACCCAGAGCTAGAGAGCCTGCCACTTTCTTTTGTAATATATTATAATGGTATTTAATCTTACTGGTAAAAGGTGTGTCTTTCATTTTAATATATCTGGCTTTAACTTCCACTTCCTTGTCCTTACTATGACTTTTTCATATCTCACTATCTCTCATTTTCATCAGTAGACTGATACCATCCTTTAGCAGAAGTTATCATTATCAATGGTAACATAAATGTTTGATTTTCCACTTAGATCAAGATCCTCAAAAGTGCTGGAGAAAATTAAATGCCATCATAGAAAATTCCATAATTCCAATAAAAAGAAATATTTTTTTTTTTCCAAGAGAAAAAAAAAAAGAAAAAAAGAGTCCTGTGCCATGTAACTAATATCATCTTGGAAGACGTTCAAAGCCTAATGTTGAAAATATGGTGTAAGAATTAATTTCAGGACAAAACCCACAAACCTTCATTCTTTCCATAATTCTCTTGAAAAATAATGTGTTACAATAAAGCTGAGATCTTGCTTCAGATTAAAGTTATATAAAAATGAGAAAAATCCAGGATGCATTTATAGCTGAAAAATTTAACAGATGTCTGTACATCTACTGTAAAAGCTAACATACAATTTCACACACGGTTTTGGCGTAGAGATGGAAGATCAGATCTGTGACCTGGGCAGGCAAGGCAAGATTCAATGTTTAGCAGTGATTGTCTACAGGAAGAAGAGCTCATGGCATTTGGATGGAAAGGTGTATGTGTAGGTAAAGAGGGCAGGTTGTGAAAGAAGGCTGGCAAGGTTGCAGGAATCTGTGTACAAGGCAGAGGGTGTGCACGTGTAAGCATAGCAAAGACAAGATAAAAAGAAGAGCTAAGCTGCACCTCAAAACTGCCTAAAGTCAATTCCTGTCAAACCAGCTTCTCAAGTAGAAGGGAAGCATTCAGGCAGCTTTAGTCTCTCCGAGCACCAACAGGACCCACCAAATAAAGCAACAAAGACATTTTAATCGGCAGTGGATTGTCACAATTTTTGTTTCAGTTTGCCCTCCAAATGTATATCAAGCTATTTCAGCTCCTTGTCATCTGCATGTAGGACAAATATTTCAGAACTCCAGAATCAAAATGCTAATTTGGACAGAAATCTCGACTTTACCATGGAGAGGTTAGAGGGAAAACAAGAGGCTTTATGACTGTGCAAGCAGGCCTGACTTAAATTTCGGACAGGATGGTGATATTGTCTCATGACCACGAGGTACCCAGGAGATCTAATTCCTTTCTCATCTTTGTCACCTCTATTGCTAGATGGGGGGCAAATAATTTCACTCTCTGTGCCTCAGTGTCCCTACCTGTTAATCGATATTAAAAGAAATGGGTGGTGATGGTGAAATAAAAAGAAAAAAGTGGTACAAAAAATAGAAAAAGTCTATTTGATCACCTTCTTTCAAAAGTATATTGACAACCCTGATGACCTAGGTAGGATGATGATAACGATAATGATGAATGCAGTGCAATCCCCAAAGTTATCTCAGTGAGTGGAAGAGACTCCTCTCATTTCAGATCCACACTCCCAGTATTTCTAAGAGCAAAAAGCCACTAGGGGACTAATCTTTCCATGGTAATGTGCCATTGTGAAGTAATAGATGCCACTATGTTTGTGTGTGTCTTTGAAACACAGTCCACAAAAATTGACATGCCCATGGTTTCCATTTGGAGGTTTACTTTGCAGAACAAATAGCATGGGAGCTCCCTTGCCCTCTCCTAAATGGGTCAAACTTTACAAGGTCCAAACAGTAGGACTCAGTTGAGCGCTGATGCATGGGAAATTTCTTTCTCATTAAAAAATATGAGCTTTGTGCTCGTTATTCTCAGCGCTGCTGGTTACTGGGATGCTGGGTTCCAAAATCAGCGTTTGGCAGCATCCTGATTGGCAGCTGTGCATTGCAAAAAAAAATCATTGCTTGTCTTTGGACAATCTCAGGAATGTTGTGTCAGAAGAAAATTCGGTTTAAAAAGCTATCTATGACCCAAATCCAAAATTCCAATGCTGGGTTGATTCCAGAGAACTGAATTTGAAAATTTAGGGCTGTGGTTCTGTGTTGGACACATACTCAAAACCAGTGATGGCATAGTGGAATATGAACTGAACTATTATATTGGCAAAAGTGAATGGAAGAAAATAGAAATGGAAAACAATACTTAAGAGAGGCAGATCTTCTGAATTATTTGTCTCATGAACAATGAGTCTGCAGACATGGTGCCAGTCAGAACCATGCTTACAAAATAGTATAACCTTATTTTTACTCACCCTACCTCTGGGTTCCTGAGTACTGCCTGACTGTGACATTTTGATGGGCCTGATACTGCATGTCTGTGATATGAATTGAACAACATTGTTGTAGAGTGCGCCAGACTGCTCTGAGTGTCCTCAAGAGCAGTATAGCTATGTCAGCCCAAAGCAGAGTCTGCGTTAGCTAGTGCTGGCAAGTGACAGGTCCTATTAGTGTGCGTGGGGCACAGCGTTAGCGTGTCTATGCTGCTTTTGTCTCTGGGAGAGCATCTCCTTGTGGCATTGCTCTTGGCAATGTGGATGCAGCATCTTGTACGGGTGCTAGTGTAAGAATATCTCTGTGTGGGATAAACACACCCAGAATATAGAGGTATGGAGAGTGTTTTATTTCTTCTTTCTATAGTCTTTAAAATATTCTGGACAGGTTATTGAGTTATTTTCAATTGAATAAGAAGGTGATGAAGTTATAGATAGGTATGTGGGGATATGTATGTCTATGTGATGAACCAGAACTCCAGAATCCTGAAGTTGAGATGCATGCCCAAGTGTTTTTTGTGCACATTTTCCTTATATTACCCGAGGCTCAAGGTTATGTTTTTGTTATAGCCACACAACTGGAGAGGAGAAGGCATAAGGAACCCTTGCCTCCTCTAGCCCCCATAAGAATGGTCATGACTTAGCCCAGTGACCTACATGTAAGAAACCTAAGTCCAGGCAAATCTGAGGCTGACCCTCTTTAAACCTCAGCACACTGACTCCTGAACTCAGGGAGTTTGTGAATGTCTCCTATTCAGAGGCAGCTGGGGTTGGCAGGGTACCTAACAGCCTCTACACCCATAACACTTTCTGGATTCAGGCACCAAAAATATAAAGTAGAGCCTCCACCCCTTGAAGAGAAATACTGTTTTGTGCTCTCTGTTGTGTTGTGTGCCATTCAAGGATGCCTTCTGCCTCTTGCTGCTTCTCTTTTTGCACAGCCCCTTATGTAGGGCTAAGCGAAATGCCACAGTGTAGCCCTTGGCAATTCACCAAATAAAAAAGAAAGGTAAATGTTACGATGGTGTGAATGCTAAGTAGTAATGCACCAAATAAAATGTTTGCTGGTGGAGCTCTCTCACTTGCTGGCAAATGCCATGACCCATATTATTCAGTGTATATTAAACAAGCTGTCACCTAAGCATATTTGTGAAAAATAATACTGGATGAAAAATGCGCTTCAGGTATTTTGAATGTCTGCAGCATTTAATGTCTGCTTGCTGTGTTTGCCAGAGCCAGCACAAAGTGTACTAGACTACAAGGACAGTGTCCTCCTGTCAGTTAACGTACCCATATATTGTCAATTCACAGCACGACATGAATGCAGATTGTCCCGTAACTTAAAAGTATTGTACAGCATAGCAAGCTCACAATTTCTGAGCTCTGAAGTACATAATAAAAAATACACTGATAATTGTCTATAAAATAATCAACAATGTTAAAGTATGAATTTCTGGGGTGAAAATTAATGATCTGTGGGGAGGAAGACATGGAAACTTTCCATTCTTTCCCTTCTCCAACCCCAACAAAGTAGGGAAAAAAGGCATGAGATTTGGAATAGATTATAAAATTTTTGACCTGTGGACTCTTAGTTCAAATTCAATTTAGACTACCAGTCAGGGAAAGTAATTAGCTGACAGCTGTTCTGTGACCCACATAGCAGAAATTAGCTAATGAGTGCGGTCCATTTTCTTCCAAGCAGACAGGTACCTGCGTCTCATCCAGAACGCCTCAGTGGCCTCCTGGGTGGTCCCACAGCAGCAAGGACATCTCAGCCACAGAAATAGAACTCACCTCAAGGTGCCGACCCACACACACATACGAGGTCATTGGAAGAACAGTGGAGGAACTCTGCACCTCTTCCAGGGATGTTGGCCTTTCCCTGAGTGTGACACCTTATTTTAAAAATGTGACAGAAGGAGGTAGGGATGGCTGATGTCACTGATGAAGAAAGCTGTTGCCTGCGAGTAGGGTCCTTGCGTGTCACTCACCGCTATCCCAGCCTTTCCTGTGGCCAGAGCAATGCTTGAGGGAGCTGAAGTCCATTTCATCTTCCCTGCTGGGAAGGCCTGAAACGAGAGGAGGGTCTTCACCTCAAACTAGTTCTTAGTGAGGGAAGCTGTAAGTAAGGCAATCCCTCATTTTGAGGATATAAAATCAGACTACGGTTCCACAACGTTCTCCTTGCAAGACCTTTCACTTAATAGTCTTTAGATTCAGTTTTCTGTCTTTGCATTGCAATAGCGCTGTTTTCCTTTCCCCATCCTCTGTCATCTCTGATTGCAGCTTCCTGGCACAGAAGTCCCTGGCCCACTCTGTGTTTGCTTTTCATTATGAATGGGTGGAGGCAATGTTGGCTCAGCTATGTTAAAGAAGTATTTTCTGTCCCCAACTTTGTGGCATTTGATCTTTTCTGTTATTTTTGAGCTCTGGTGCTTCACAAAAGTAAGTTCTTTATTTGATTTTTCTTTGCTTTAATTCATAATGTGTGCAAGTACAGATGTAATGTGGTCATGTTGACTTCATGTCAGACCGGTAGACAATTACTAATTTTATTCCCCACTATCTCTCCCCATCAAATCTATCTCAGTTTCTATTCCACATCTTCCTGCAGTCACACAAAAGCATCATTACTGGAGAACTGTCTTTGATCACTTGAAATAGACTTAAATACTTTTTCAGTGAATAGGCAGACATTACTTCATATCTCAATAAAGTAAGTGCTGGTCTGACATTTAAATGTCATTTTGACACACTCCTAACCTATATGTCTTTTTTCCTATGAAAAGCTTCAAGGCTGATGTCATATTTAAAAGTATTTAAATCAATCTTAAAGGGAAAAAAAAATTGTATGACACATTCTAGGGACAACTATTTTTTATAAGCACAGAGAAGCAGTGATTCTTGTTCAGCATTAGTATTTAATACAGATTACCGAATATATCTCAGCAGATAAGAAATTCACTTGAACTTTTTGAGCCAAAAATTTGCTTCAAGGAAAAAAGAAAGATGACATAAAAGTCATTTCCCAAACCCAGCAGTGAACTTTGCTAGTGCTATACCTATTCTTTGAGTGGACAAAAAATTCCTTTACTTTGCTAATATCAGAAACTAGTGAAAGCATCATCACAAATATTTCACATCTCATGAAATCACCTAAAGAAAACTTTTTTAATTCAGTATAATTTGGCTCATATTAGGACAAATCAGTGGCTCCAACTGGGAGACAAGCAAGTCTGCGACTAACAGGGGAGGGATATCTAAGATCTGGTCTAATCTCTGGATCTGCCCAGAGTTACAACTATGGATGTTTTCAGGATTAGCGTCTTCACATTTTTATAAAGGGGAGAAGGACAACTGAAACTGTAGCAACAGAAAGAGTTCCAGAGGTGAAGCCTGATTACTACCTGGAAGTGAAAACAGCAGTTAAAGACTATTTTTATTTTGTTCATGTTGGTAGGATAGCATGAAAAAGCATTTATTTGCATTTGCCTGTAATCCTTTAAAATAACAGAAAAGAAATGTTTAAATACATAAACAGCTGTATAAGTAATACTGTCATTATTCATTTCCAGATTACACAGGAGTAAATATACATGGCAGTAATCTTTATACATTTATCTCCTACTAGGCTGTGTATTTTATGTCCTATCTTTGTAGCATCATTTGCCATCTTTTTGTTCCTCCTGCTCATCATCCAGTTGGCAAGATTTACATTCTGTGTGTGTTGGCAGAGAAGATTTGCATTTTGAGGCAAAAGCCAATTTAAGTGCAATACAACATTTTAAAAGACTTTGCTCATTTTCCTAACCCATGAGGGCGTGAAAGGAGATAAAAATAGCTGGGTTTGCCTGTTTCTCTGAAAATGCCCTTGACCGGTAAGACATGTCCGGTAGTTCTTAGCTGTTCTTGTTTTTCTTCCAAACTCAGGAAAACAGGCTGTTGTGAAAACATTTTAAAAAATGTCTTCTTGAAAAATCTTTCTTTTCCATAAAAGTTGGAATCACAGAACCACAGAATCACAGAATGTTCGGGATTGGAAGGGACCTCTATGGGTCATCTAGTCCAACCCCCCTGCTGAAGCAGGGTCACCTACAGCAGGCTGCATAGCACCGCGTCCAGGTGGGTCCTGAATATCTCCAGAGAAAGAGACTCCACAGCCTCCTTGGGCAACCTGTTCCAGGGCTCTGTCACCCTCAGAGTGAAGAAGTTCTTCCTCATGTTCAGACGGAACTTCCTGTGCTTCAGTTTGTGCCCATTGCCCCTTGTCCTGTCACTGGGCACCACTGAAAAGAGTTTGGCCCCATCCTCCTGACACTCACCCTTAAGATATTTATAAGCATTTATAAGGTCCCCTCTCAGCCTTCTCTTCTTCAGGCTAAAAATCTTGATGCACTTAAGGCCAGTGGAATGTTTATTGGAAGGTTTATATCATTGACTGTTATTTTTTTCTACTCTAGGATGCCAGGTCTGGAGAGGAGATATTTGTAGCTTCTTGGTAAGGTCTGATCTTAAAGGATCATGTATCTGCTCTGGCTCCAGCGTTGTTCCCTAAGCTGCTGTGAGGTGACCCGTGAGACTTCCCCTGCACATGACGCAAGTCAACTGTTAAAGAAGTGAACATTAAGCCATGGCCATATGCCACAGTTTGCATAGGAGTACACGCAGTTTGTGTAAGAGAAATGATCAGGGCATCTGTATGTCCTAGTAACCTTGTGTAACCAAAATCAGGTTGTTACAACCCTGTGTTGTAAGCGCACAGCAGCTGGTAGTTCATACAACACAAGCTAGTATGATTTGGGAACTACCCATAGATCTGATCATGTGAGGAGGGGGGTGTGATCTTCTGCACTGCTATTTCTTTCTGAAAGTCATATACTTTCATTGAAATTTTTGGAAGCCAGCACATCCCACCACCCAGCTCAGGACGCAGGTGACACAGCTAGTATTCGCTTGCACCCATCTGCAGCAAAACAATAGCAAAATCCAACAAACATATTTGTGATAGCAAACATGTATCTACACAAAGTCAGGTGCTGTTGGAGAGTTTAGGTAGAATATTCTATATTAATTCAAACCTATGTACTAAAGTAATATTTTCATCTCAGGGCATGTGTGGAGAGTAGTTTTAGGCTGGTGCTGTTAATGACAAAGAAAACTCCAGTGTGGGGTGTTTGCAAATAGAAACTGCTCAACATAGTCACAAAAGACAACAGAAAGTCTTACATATAAAACAAAAGAAATCAGTGTGCAGAACGTGTATGAAGAAGTAATTTGCATGTTTATGAGAGCCTATAAACTTTTTTGTTTTATAAAAATAGGTTTTCAGCTTGTCTGCCTCTGAATAAGTCTTAAATAATAAAATTTACTTTGGATGACTGATTATAGGACTCCAACCTAGACAGTTTAAATCACATCTCCTGTCCATTTTAAGAAACAAAATGATTTTCTAGCTTTGACATCATGTATCATGTTAAGTTTGAACCATAATGTAGTGGGGCCCCCATTCTGTTAGCCTAGCGCGTAGCCATGAGGTCTGTATTTGTAGCGTCATTAAAGCAGCCTCAAGTATAACAGGATAAAGCTGTTATCCAGGAATAGCAAGTTACTTTTGGTCACCCAGTAAACATATTTGGCTATGACTTGCAAGCAGGATGGCAGATGAGGACATTGTCACTGTATGTGCAGAGAGATCCCTTCCATTTAATACCAGGAACGCTTGCAGGAAATTCATATTTTCCTTGTTAAGTAAGAGTTGCGTTTCTCAAACGCTCCATAGTTTAACTGGCAGGCTGCAACCCAGGGGCAGACTTTTCAAGGATACAGGTAACAAGAAGGGCTGTGCAGGCACATCCATACAATTGTAAAGGTAGACTACATTTTGTTATTATCTCTAGGCCTTGTCACATTCTTTGGTGAGCCTTATTTTATTAATGCATTTGTAGTAGACAGTGAATGGCAGATGGAGTTTGGATAAATTTTCCTTCCTAGTGCAATATTGCAAATTAAGATGTGCTTAATTTATTTTGCACTATAAATGCAATATTTTTAATTCCAACAATATCACAACATTTTTTGGTATTCTTTTTCTGTTTGAAACAATTAAAATGAGGTTTGATAGCTCTTTGTTTTCCTATTTAGGAAGAAATGCAAGCACTGGTATATGTCCCTAACAGACTGGCAAAAAAAGAGCTGATTACTGAGCAGTACTTTTTCTCTTTCCATGCTGGACATGTTTCCATGCTGCAGAGTCCCTCAAACTGCCATCTCTCTTCACGCTCATCGGCCTCAGACTGGAACTGAAGGGGGATGATGATTCCTTCCCCTGAGGACACTGACATTAGCAACAAGCAGTCAGTCATAAAGGATGTAACCAGAAAGGCAGAGGGGGAAAACAACAGTGGCACTTCCTAAATATTAAAGAAGCTATTCTAAGACAGAAGCAGAAGTGTTGACAATGTCAGAAGATGAATGGCTAGATATAGTAAATTCCTTTTAGAGAAAAGATTATTTTTCACAATTATTCATGTAGTATTTAATTTTTTTTGTTTATTTGCTCTTTTCCTTTTCTCCTCCTTCCTTTTCCCACCTTTACAATCATACTTGCGATTGGCTACACTGATTCTTCGGTACTTTTATTCTGCTTATTCATTTGTTGTCCAAACTTCTTACAGTTCTGTAGGAGAAAAAAGCATCATCTAGGCATTGCTAGCTTCTACACTTGCTTTATACCGCTTGCTTCTTCTGAGCATCCAGTTAATACAGGCACTTCTTGGGTAAATGCCAATTACTCGTTTCATTATATTTCAAGCTTGAATATATTTGAGACACATCATGCCTGAAGTTAACTATCTGCCATCTGATTCCATTCAGTGAAGGAAGCAGCCTACGCATTAACTCACTTTAGAGCCAGTCCACTCAGCTTGCTGCTTCATGTAGCCATGCATTGGATTTGATTATGTAATATTATTTTGCATCTGTTTGGTTTATGTGAGGATTACACAGTGAATGAGTTACTTTATTTCTTACATTTCCAGGTTAAATGTTGCAAGTAAACTGCCATGGTTCTCTCTGTATGCAGTTAGCACATCAGCTGCAGTTCTTCATACCGGGCATACTAATTTTTCGAAGAATTTATTACCATCACAAAATTGTATGGGTGTAAAATTGAGATATGACTGCAGTGAGAGTAATCTTAGTGTTTTCTTGGCTAATGTAAAGACAAGTCGCAAAGGAGGGAAAATTTACTTTTGCTTTACATTTGCAATCCCCAGGCACATTCAGTCATTTAAAAATTATCCCAAGTTGTTTAAACAAAGTAGTAGTTTGTGTTCTTCAGAAATAGCTTTTGACACATTATCTTGCTGGTGAAGCCTGTGTACTTATTGAGTCAAAGGGAACCAATTTCCAAAAACCTCAGATATTTTGCATGGATATTCATCATTATCATTATCACCAGTCATCCTAGTGAACACCAGGAAAGCTGCATATTAGTCACTGTGAAAGGTGCTAGGTTGAACTATACATCATTTCTACCTTCTCATAGACTTTGAAACAGGATAGCATGATTTACATTTTTTTGCATTTTGGAAAATCAGATGAAAGTTCTTTTTCAATTCCACAAGCATTCACGCTGCCAAATTAGCACTAATTCTTTGCTGTTCATTACGGTGGGTATGAGAGAACCGTTAGGTAGGGAACATGTTGTCCTTGCTTGCACATGGGAGTCAGCAGTTGGGATTTGTGTTTACCACCCACTGAAGCATTTAGCAGTCCCACCTGGAAGACCTGATGAAACCATTTAGCAGCATTGCAATAGAGTGAAGGAGCTCAGTGGTCGTTCACCATCCTACCTGTGTTTCAACATGCTTCTCTCTAAGCCCTCTGGATGCTGTAGGCCTAGTGCCTGAAAACGTCTGAGGTGTGGTAGCTCTGACAACCCATGCAGCACTGAGACCATAATTTATCTTTGCTGTTTCTGCTGCTGCAGTAGTTGGGAATTGGTATGGTACAGGAGTCAGCGCAAACAGCAAAACAGAAGATAATAAAGGTCTTTGAAAGGCTGGCCAGAGCCTCCCCTCAGTAAGATGCTCCCTCCAGGTGAAGGTATCCGCTCATTACGAGTCTGTTCACATGCTGATACGAATCAGTGGAGAAATTCTCAGTTATGTGGGGGGAAAGAGGAGAAATCCTGAAGTCCCTGAATCAGCAGGACTGTAAAAGCTTAGGAGCAGGCCCAGAAACCCAGTTCCTGGGGTTTCTCACATTCTTAAATGGTCAGATTTAAATGTGTCATCATCTCCAGCACATCAAATACAAGAATTTTTCTCCATTCAAATAAAGCACTGCTTTAAATGCTTTTCTGTATCAGGTCCTAGTAGCAGAGTGGTTCTCAACTCAAACCCATATTTCTCTCCTTCTTGATTATTGATACCATTATATCCAGATATTATCTGAGAGGGATTTTGTCGTGGTCACAGATAAATTGTTTTGAATTAAATTTGGAAGAGTTTGATGCTCAGGGAACAATTATTCACCTTCTCTGCACAGGGACTAATAGGACTAAGAGCCCTACCTCTACCTGCTTCACCCTTTCTGCAACTGTGCAGTTCAAGTCACAGCTGTCTTTCATGTAGACTTATTAGACTTTGTTTTCTTGTTTGTGGAAAAGTTAAAAAAAAAAAAAAGGAATTGTTATTTTTAAAAAGTTCAAGTTTTGCTTTAACCAGGCAAGTGACAAACACCCATTCTCAGAACTAATCCAAGCCTATAATCATATTCTTGGCTTAACAGTAAAACACATTGGATTGGAAAATGAATATTTATAAAATCTGACCCAGAAATCTGACCAGAATTCTGACTGCTCATGCAAAACAAGCCATCTCTCTTTGCTGCTTACTGCTCTGGCTTCCTCCCTAACACTCAGAATGTTTCTTCCATCTGTTTTACTTCACAATTTTTTGCTATATTAACCATAGTTCTCTGCTATGCAGTGAAAAGTGAGAACTTTCCTTGGCATCCCATCTTCATGGTACTGCCGTTCTTGCTGAATTAAATCTCAGTGATTCACGCTGGCTAGATTCATGTGTAACATCTAGTTGTGTGAAGTCATCTAATAAACAATTTATACGTACCTCATGAAATCAACACATCAGCATCAGCTTTACTTCACCTTTATTCTAGATTTAAAAAGTTATTTCATAAGAAAACAGATTCAAAAATGATAGTGAAGCCTTCCTCTATGATGCTACAATAAGTAGTTTCTGCAGTCTGCTAGCAGAGTGAAATAAATATGTAAATGAAGAAGAGAAGAAGGTTATCAGAAGACAGCAGCAATGATGGTATTAGTTTGCTGCAACTCATTATGAGGAAATTTTGTGGTCTCGTATTCTCTTAACTATTGACACATACTATCAGTGAGACTGACATACTGTAATCGCTTAAGACCTCTACCATAACCACCCGATTGTACTTTTTGCCAACATTAGAGCTTCTACATATGTAAGCAGAAAGCAACCAAGTCTTAACTAGGTTTTTAATGAACTCTTCTTATATGGATAGTAGGTATAAGGTGGCAGTGCAATGATTCAGTGTGGGCTTGGGAGGGGGTAGGTACATCCTTTAATTACTGGGGCAATAAAGAAAAGCTAAAGGAAGAAACAAAAAAGGAAGCGTAGATTGCCTGAGAAATAAGTACATTTATAAACCACTGTCCTAATAAAATATTAATTAATTTAGAATGTATTAATGCCAGTATTTTAACATACTTGCAAGGTTAAGCTTTCATAATGATGCATTAGGTGGCTTTATTGATGTACTATTTAATCAGGACAATAACTGTCCTAACCATAGGACACAGCCCTGTATATAATGACAAATAAATGTGCAAATTCAATGGTTTCAGGAATAATAGGTCATTTGAGGATTTCGCTTTGGCGCTGTTTTCTCAAAATTAGCTCAGTTCTATCTGTCATTCATCTTTTATTTGCTGAACCAAAGGGGTTTGTGAGTTGGTTAAGAAACTGCTGAAGGTTTTGCTTTGTTAGAAGATCTATTGATTTTCTCTGTAAAGAATGTTGAACTTGCATTGTGTTTTATGTCTGTGGTGCAAGGGTGCAGCATTTGCTATTGTAACTTTAGTAACTGCCACGTGACTCTAGAAGGACAGTTCCAGCAGACTAATACAGAGAGACCCATTAAACACTTCAAAGCTGACAACAGAGTGTGTAAGCAAACATGACAGAGAAAGACAAACTCTTTTACTAGTTTTGAATCATGTTGGATTACTGATAGAATAAACATGCGGGGATGCCTGTGTAAATAACAACAACATTTTATTCCATTAAACTGGTAGCATGTCAAAGGATGCCCATTATCAGAACCTTGTAGGACCACTACTGTTCTTGTAGGACAAGCACACTGAACAAAAGCACAGAAAACTCTTTCCCATTTTATGTTTCTTTTCCTATTCAATGGACTGTCCCTAGCAGCTTTCAGATTTGTAAATGGCTGGTACCTGAACTGCAAATCTCTAAGGTGGAGAAGGAAAATTCATCATAGCTCAACGAAAGAGACAATGTCACTGTGTCTGATCAGCACCAGAAATTTGACCATTGTGTAACTTAACTGGAGGAAAATGTGGATGACTGTGGCTCTTCAGGTACTTTTTCCCCCTCCACCCCCCAAACCCTTCAATCTCATTTGTTCTTAGACATTCATATTCTTCCTACTGCAAATACCCATGTCCTTTTGAGGATCTGACCCTCATGTTGAAAGTCAATGTGTGCTTAAACTACTACACTGGCATATTACCACTGACTATATTTGATGTCTCCCTTATAATATCTTGCAAATTGCATCTCATTATCTTTGTATTAAAAAAGAAGCTTTGAGGACTACTTTGGGGATGAAGGTAAATTAGGCAGCAGTGCTCTTAAAAGTTATGCTTAGTGTTACAACAGTGCAGTCCTTTTCTGGAGCTAAGTGTTGTCAGAGTCTATCTTCAGATTAAGCAGTTCATTTCAGCTTTCACAGAGAGCTTTCTCATAGATTATTCTCCATTAAAAAACAGACTTTTTTTCTTGATGCTTTAGGGGATTTATTACCCTAAAACCATTATCTAAACAGACATTTGCACTGTGTTTTAGTGAAGTCTCTGCACAGTTATGGTTACTTATACCATATTAGTTAGCTACATCAAAGCAAAACACTGATGCTAAAGCCAGTTAAAGGGACTGGCTTGCATTTGTACTGTTCAAGGTTAGCACTGCTGAGAGCAGAAGGTCTGCAGCCATACTGCCTGGAGCAGTGATTCACTCCCAGTGGAAGCAGGGACTGAAGAAATAAGTGAGAAACATGAGCAGGGGATCAGAGGAATGGACTAAAATGACAGTGCAGGCATACACTAAATTATTTGTTGAACTCAATTTTATGTTCATTCATAACATTTGATCTAAACTCATAAACTTAAATTTTGCCTCTTTCTATCAAATCATCTAATTTTCTTCTCTAGTATGGGACATATAGTGTCAAAAATTAGTTTCCTTATTGCTGCAGAATTTGTGTGGGGTTTTTTAATCTGGAAATTGCAACAGTGAATTTGTATCTAACTAGTACTTCTTCCTCAATATTTATAAGCTGCAGTAACAGCCAAGTGTTGCTGAAGGTCATGAAAAGGAAATGATGGAGTGGTTTATTCCAGTACCACACACTTGTACATCCAAACTCAGTAGCTGTTTAATAACCATGACTTACGTAATCGGATCTGTATGGGTAACTTATTCTCACATAGGAATGAATCTTGCCTTGGTACACTGACCAACCAATTCGTTGCTCAGTTCACAAGAACACCCTTCTTTTAAACTTTTAATAAGCACAAGCTCAGTCTCTGGAAAAATCCTACGAGACTAAAGGAGCTGAAAACCCCAACAATCCCAAACCTTTGCACAAGCCTGAGTAGCCTGTTGGATAGGACACTGAACTGTGACTAGAGAACTGGAGTCTGCATCATCTGGGCTTTGTGATTTGCAGTGATTCACTTAATTCCTCAGTACCCTGTTGTAGCAAGTTTTCAGCACAGGAACTCCATACTATATTACAATGCTTAGCACAATAGGACTTTAGTTAGGGGTGAGATCTCTACTGGAACTGAAATCTAAATAATCATTTTCTATTAACCAACCTGAATCCAAGACCAAGCTTTTTTGCTGCATCAGTGCAAAAATCTGGGACATCTAAATCAGTGCAGAATGAATCTGGATGTCCTGGTATCTTTCCTTTATCTCTCCAGTAAGCGCTACAGTGCAAATTCCTAAGTTAGCTGCTACTCACTCACTGATGTTCTTCAGGACTCAGCTGCCAAAAGAGAAAAAAAAACAACTTCATTTTACATTCATGCTGCAAAATCTTAATCCAAACAGAACTTTAAATATTTGTATGGCCTTCCTTAGCAACAAATATGTTTGTTCTCTTTTCAAAGGCACACCAGAGCAGGACTTGAATAAATGAGAAATGTGAATTGCTCTTTGTGCAAGGTTTAAGTGCTGAATCCCCCAAAGACTTTATTGTTCTAGAATTGGGTGGACTAAACACGGAGAAGTTATCTTTCTTCCATTCTTGATAGGATGTCAAGTGGATTTCTGTATCTGTGCTAGAAAAATTAATGTGTTGCCACTAAAGGATTCTTAGATTATGAACAGTTTTTCTTTTTTTTGTCTGGCCCCTGCTTTTTACAAGGAGGTGCACAGGAATAGCAGGATAGCAAATTGTTTGGCTTAGTCAAGGAGCTTAAAATGATTTTTCTTCACACATCTTCTGTCATGCAAGCTCAGATCATTTGTTTGATTAGTGCTTTTACATCATAAATGCTTTCCTTAGGTTTAAATTCCTGTTGGAGTGAAGCAGAAATTTCCTCTTTTTTATATCAGTGTTCTGCTTTCTTAGCAGTGGTTCTGGTTCATGATGAACTGTAATTTTATTGTTTAGAAAGCAGTGCAAAATATTTGTATATTCACAGAAATATATGAGGTCCAGGAGGGGATTTAACAGTTTTTTTTCTTCCCAAACCATAGACTCCTACTGCAATAGTTTGTGTTTGCTTTTCTCTATTTTTTTTTCCCTTTTAGACTTGATAGACAAGGTGGCTAACTGGGCAGGGGCAGAAAGTAAGTTTTTCCACATTCTGAGTTGTGGCAATTTGTTCTGAAGCCTCCCTTGTATCATTTTTAATTGTTATCTGAAATTCTTTATGGTTTCTCATGTACTTTTTTGTTGTGGCAAGGGATCCATGTGGTAATGTGTGACTGCATTCCGGAGGTTTATTTGTACAGGACCCACAGATGTAAGTAGGGGACGTTTGAAATCTTGCACCCACGGGAAGGAAGGGAAGGAAGAAGGGAGGGAGGGAGGGAGGGATGGATGATAAGGTTTAACTGTCACAATATAGTGCAGACTGATAACAACTGATTAGGAGAACAGCCTCTTTCTAAGAGGTGAATTTTTATGTGAATCCAAATCCTAGTACCACCCTTTGCAGGGCCTTTTATTCTACCTTAAGCTCTTTGTGTGTTTGCATGTGTGCATGCATGTCTGTGTGAGCTGGCTGATGTTGCTGGGAGTGAGTTCTCCTGTGTGCAAATAATTCAGCAAATGTGTCCGTTGACTTAAGTCAATACGCAAATATTAAAAATCCTAGATGCTGGATGATTAATTCTATCCTCACACCTCTGGAAATCTACTCCAAAAAGCAGAGTATTTTCTTTGCCATCATGTGTTCATTTTTATTAAATAAATAAATAAAAAAGGGAAATCTAAATATGTCGTTTAACTCCAAGAGCATTAAGAAGAGAAAGAGGAGAAATAAAAACAACCACAGTGTTTTCCTTAACTTTTCATCTTGTGCTATCAAAACAGTCCCCAGCTTTCACGATTAGAGAAAGGGGTCTCCTCCTGCTGACATGGCTGCTCTTGGTATGTTTCTGACAGTAAAATAGCAAAGTTTTGCTATCGTGGCACCCTTGATACACTCCTAACAGAATTACTCTAAAAGGAAAGAGTGCTGGCTAAAAATACAACTTTAAAAGCACTTGAAAAGAATGTGATTCCACTGCTGCAGATAGAGAAGAAATGTTGGTATGCTGCTTTCTCTTGATTACATTGGTGATGCAGAGTAGAGCAGGGGTGGATATGGTAAGAAGAATAACGCACACTTTTGTTTTGGAGATCAAATGTCAGTCAGCTTGGGGTTTTCCAGTGCTTTCCTGTCAATGAATTAAGCTGGAAATCTGAAGAGGTTTTGCTTAATTTATTAGTACTTAAACTTTATCCAGTCAGCCTAGTTGCAGGCTCTCATACTACTTTGTTACTTGTATTGATTCTGGTCCCAGAAGAAGTATAGAGCTATAACAGAATGAAGCAAAAGATAAACTATACCTATAGGGTTTAAACGTGAAGCCTTCGAACACAACCAAGCCCACTAATTCTGGCTGTTAGGAAGAAAAAAAATCCCTCTGGGCAAGTCATTTACTTTATACTTCCTCTGAAGCATCATGTACACCTACTATAAAAGATATGACTGGTGGAATAGCTGACCCACAGAGCTGAACAACCACAGGATTTCCTGGAATCTTTTGATTTTAAGGATAAAAAAAGCTTTTTTTCTGGTCTTTCAAAAAGTGTGTGTGGGGGGGTTGTTTTAGAGAAAGACTTGAGGGAAAATCTTGTCTATACTTCATGACTCCTCTGCTGTGGGTCAAAATGTAATAGACATAGCTCTATTGTGGCTCCTGTCTATTCCTCATTGAAATTGTTTCCTATTTTCTTGAAAAAATGATTTCTCATACATCTATTTTTGAAAGAAGCAATTACATTATCTTTAGCTAGTTTATACTTCGATGCAACACTGATGTCTGAGAGCACTTGTTGTTTCCTCTGAGGATTCAATTTCAGGCAACACCAGTTTATGCTCAGGCTGAACACTTCACAAAAGAAGTTATTTTACTGGGCACCTAACTTAGTTATGTATTTTACCAACCTGGTCATCATATGTTTTCTGTTACTTTAGTATCTAAAGTGTGTCTTCTGCAGGAAGTGATTCAGAGCAGGATCCAACTTGGGTGCTCTGAATCAATCATCTCATCAGTACTCCATCCATTAAACATAAAGACTAGAATCCTAATGTAGGTGTCAAAGACTAGCTGTTAAAAAACCCCTGTCCTTTCCTGGAAGTGATACAGAGCCACATGCACTTGTGGCCTGAGAAATTTGGTCTTACAAACAGATTGTACTTATGATAATGATGAATCATGAGGCGGGAACTTTGATTTATAATGAAGACCTCAGTCCTCGAAGTCGTAAACTTTCAGTTTGTGAGCCACATCATATGTGATACTGTTGTAAGATAACATAAAATTCAGATATATACTTCACGCTAAAATAAGATTATCTTTAATTACAATACATTGAGGTTGGCCAATTAAATGAAAAAAAGACTGTGCCTGCTAAGCTTCAGGTTGGAATAACCAAAGGATGAAGTTAGAACAACTAAATGAAACACACATAGCTGAGAACTATTCTCTTTTCCTAAACACAGCAGCCTGTAAGAAAGATGAACAATTTTTTAAAAAAATCTTTATCTTATTTTCTTGAATTTAGGACATATTCAGCCTCATAATGATCCTAGAATGCCCTGGTGAGCAACATTAAAGACTACAGTGCCAAATATTTTTCAGACATAACTGGAACTAAAAAACAAGCAAAGACATTCAGATGAAATAAGAATGATCTCAAACTTGACCTGAACTTTTTATTTAAAAAAAAAAAGTCCAAAGATTTTCACTTTGAATTAGCATTCATTATTTGTATTTCAGGTACCAGTTAAAGGCACTGATTAAGATCAAGACCTTTATTTTCCTCTGGCCATGCAGTCTGAGATGCATCCTAGGAATTAACACTCTAACAAGGGTTTGTGAGAGAGAAGGTTGCTGAAGGAAGCATTATGCTCTTACTCTATAGGAGGGAAAACTGTAACATAAAGACTGAAATGATTTGCCCAGAGTAAAACCAGTAGTCACTGGGAGAAGTACCCAGATTTCATCGGTCATAGACCATGAGTGTAACACAATTCCTGTTTCAAATGCTACTTCTTTTTGGCATGTGAGTTTCCTGTCTTGTTTCCATTCCTAACTCAAGGCAAAGCAGCATAGACTCAAGGAGAAAGTCTGCTCATATGAGATTTGGTTGAACATCCAGGACTCTTTCGAGTAGTTAATGACAATTAGTATACATAAAATATCATTCAACCTGTTGGAAGGAAAGGAATGATGATACAAAACCATAAAAAGTTATTCACATGTAATGTTGTAGTCTAAATGTTCTTCAGTTTTTAAAGGAAAAGAAAGGTGGCAACAATGTTCCTTTAAATCCTAGAAATTGTTTTTCCTTGAAATAGAGGGAGAAATCTTGTGTAGGGTGTGGGCTTCTAAAAAAAGACATCAATATAACTTTAAATAATTATGCACTATCATAAACAACTATGAATGGTTTCTGAGAGTTCATTCAATATTAATAATAGAAAAAGATCAAACATAAATTTATTATAACAGTAATTTTTAAAAAATATGAAGCCCTATCTATAATTCTTTGTCAGAATAAAAAGAACAGTTAACAGAAAAGACCATGTCTCTAAACCTAGACTTAACTATAATAAATGTAGCTGTTGGGTCAAAGTTATACCTCATTTTACTCCACTGACTTCAGGTGGATTTACTACATCAAAAATGAATACGGTCTAATAGTTCATTTTTCATAGCTTAATCTGATTGTGTGAATTTATGAGATATAACAAGAAGTCCTAGCCAACCATTAGGAGCAGTTCCATATTCCACAATAAAAATCAAAACTTTGTTTTCATTGCACAGTCAACATTAAAACATTAGCATCATTAAAATGCCTTCAAGCTTGGTAGCTGATTCTCACCTTGGATGTAAACAGCCAGCCAGCCATTTCCACAGTACATTTTCAAACATCAGCTGCTTTCATTTGTCAGAAATTAGACTGACACATCTTAACATTTTATGCGAAGTTAACCAAAGAAGAAAACAGTGTTTGCTCTGATGTCTTTGAAATTTGAATCACTATACCAACTTCTTCAGGGCAAAAACTCCCCTTTAAAATATGGATTAGCAGTAGTCAGCAATTCCAAGTGTGTGATACAAAAAGTGTATGGCAGGCTTTTCAAGATGAAAGAGGAGCTGCTCTGTCCTTGAGTCTTCTCACTAGAAACAGAGAACAAGAATTAAGATATTTTTCAAAGTGATATGTATCAAGCCTTCTTAACAGTATTACAAGGCTTGGTGTTATTTTCAGTTCTCACTTTCTGGCAATACTGAGTGTGCTATACTCCAGATTCACAAGATAAATAGCTTTATATATAAAAATGCAAGATACTATCCTTTTAACCAACACCAACCAAATATTCAGCTAAAGCAAATACTGTTCTTCAAGGATAGGTTAGTTGTCCTCTTGAAACAAACCATCTCCACTGTTGTTCCTGTCTGATGAAAAATACCACTGCTCAGCTCATTAAATACGAGTCTGATTTAATATGCCTGTGTTTTAAGAAATATAATGAATTTAGAGTAAAAAATTATTTGTATTCTGAGTTTTGGAAATATATAGATAACATTAAAACTTCCTTCTACAGCTGCAAGGGTTTGAAATATACTTTTTTTGTGATGAAATATGTGATTTTTTACTGCTGGGGCTGTATTTCAAGAAAAAAACATGAGAGTGATCCATAAGCTTCCTCAGTTTGATCTATCTGGCTCACAGAAGAAGGTGGAGATAGTGGTATTTTTCTTCATAATTTTTTCTTTTTGGTGTTAGGGAGCTATTTAAGGTGATGGACTTGTAGCTTCAATGGGAATGTGCATTGTAGGAGGTAAGGACAGCAACCAGCAAAGCACAGTTTTTCTGCAAGTGCAAATTGGCAGTTTTTATTTAAAAAAAGTTCTTTGAAGCAGTCACATCATATAATCTGAGCAGAGTGAGGCTAATGCAATGACTTGAAGCATTATTTTTTTTTCTCACCATTACCGAAAAAGGAAGCGGTTGCTTTCACAATGTGGAGCAGCTATTAAATTAAATTAATAGATCTAATATGTCTGGATTTGTAGAAGGTTATTTGACATAGTTTCCCTTGATAGATTATTGTAAAAGTTCTCTAAATACGGGTGAGGTAATACATTTTTAAGATGGATAAGGAATTGGTTAGAAACCAGAGACATGAATTAAACGTATCTGTTATTCATAGGACTCGGTAAAGAGTGAAATCCCACTGGGCTCTAATTGTGTCAATATTTTTAATACTGATTTTAATGTCTTAAACAGAGCTGTAGCATGCTGCTTCCTCATATTTGTGGGTGTTACCCAAGAGAGAAGCATAGCTTAGTGAACTGCAGCATTTATGGGCTTGAGCCAAAGGTTTTGGGGCAGTGGGTCAGGCCATACAGGATTATTTGCATCAGTGAAGTTAACAGCTGCATGGACAGAATTTAAATATCCACCCACCAGAGCATCGCCAACTACTGAAAACCTACAGATGGTGGTTACAGGATGGATAACGGAATGTTCCAGACATTGCTAAGGCAATAGTGGAGAGTTTTTAGGAACGTAAGTAGCGCCAACATTTTCACGTTTGAGCAGATCAGCCAGCCATGGGAAAGGGAGTTTTTGGAGCCATTGCACTGATGACAGGCTGACAAACTGAAAACATCTTGTCGTGGCAGCACTGAGTATCACCGGTGTTGTCCTGTGTCGGCTTGCGCAGGTGATGGTAGCCCTTCCTACCATACCCAAGTGCTCAGATCCAGCTGTGGTCCCTAAAATCGAAGCCGACCTCTGCACATGATTTAGATGGAGAAGGCCGGTAGTGCTCAGTGTTCCACACATACTGTCTTAAATAGTCAGGTGCAGTCTAACACACTGGCATACCTGGTCCATCAAAGACCTGACTGAAATCCCAGTGATGTCTGGAGATCACTGCAGCTGGATTTGGTGGAGTTGGATCATGTTGCTTGTGACTGCCATATCAGTTCCAGGGAGCTATGTATGTTTCCATACTGAGCTATATAGGTAACACAGATTTGAAAGGAGTGATTTTTGCAGAAGGAAGACTGTACACCAGCTTCCCCATGAGTATAATGATTACCTGACAGCTCTCAAGAAAGCTTTCTAGACACTTAAATTTTCTTTTGTTCCCTTAATAAAAAAAAGCCCCTTTTATGTAATGAAATCAGCTATATCAGCTTTTCAGGCAATTTACGTTGCTGATATATATTCATATGGTACACAGTGACAATGCTTAGAAATTAAACCAGCAATTGTGTTTGATCCACAGCAGTGGCTGAAAACAGTGTATACCATCTAAATTGGTATATTCAGTCCCCAGGGGTGAGGTAATGTCTTAACTTTAAGGACACAATTACTTTTCCAGAGATTGTGACATGAATGTTTTATGTGTGAATCAAGATTCACACATAAAGATCATTCAAAAGAAAGTGAAATGTAATTTGAATGCATGCTATCAGATGAATGACACCTACGGGGAAATTACAGCACAATAATCAAAGTCTGAGACAGAGAAACACTCTATTTGACCAAAGAAGAGATCATACAATCATTAATATAATAATAGACAGAACTTTTGGTACTTAGTACCAGCAGTCCTTTTGCATCTAAATGGGAGCAAGACAGCTGCAGAGAGAAGAATGAATGTCTCTCTCTCATCGATTTTTCAAATGTTTCTAGCATTAAAAGTGACAGGTCACTTCTAGTTCAAGTGTAACATGGACATATAGAACAAAACACTAGGAGAACAAAATGAGCTGATCAAGAATTTGATTGCGTTTTGCTTTTCCATGTCTATCCTTGAAAAAAACTCAACCCTTTATGTGCTGAAAAAAGTCATGTGATGGCCAGGGGCAGGATTACCTGGGGAAGTAGTTTGAATGGGCTAGCCCTGGTAGAGACAGCAACGTAGCCATGGTAGCCCACTCTGCTGAAAAAGGCTATTGGTTGTCTGCAGGGTATTCATGCCCAAACTTTTTACATGACCTTATTCATGAAATGTAAATGTGCTTTTAAGTTGCTATTTTTTTTCCCTTCCTTTGAGGTCAGGAAGGGTATCACTGTGACTGGAAGAAAGTTAACCAACCTGATGACAGACAAAAATCAGTAACAGTGTTTTTTCCTCTCCTTTATCCACAATGTGCACATGTGGACTATCCCATGACTCATAGTGCACTGTATCTCATGTCAGTAACAGAAAAACAATGACAGAATTGGATTTGATACTAATGGATGGTTTTCTGTGTTGAGAATAAATACAGGGTGAAGGTTTAGGGAGGCAGGTGTCCATTGAATTAGCAGAGGAGCAAAGGAAAGCAGCCTGCCCAGAAATAAGACCACTATTTAATAAAGAAAGGGGCTTGCTGAGAATGGAGTATGAGTGTCTCTGGGAATTTCCAGGATCTTTAGTGTGAGAGTTAAATTTTCTTCAGCAGTAGTATCAAAGGGAAGTTAAATGCCTCAATACCTCCTTTGTATATCTGTGACCTCCCTGACCTCTCTGCTAACGCAAAGTCCTCAGGACTACAGTAAGTTCTAGGTTCCCTGTGAGGCTCTGGAAAGAGTACCTGAAAACTAGCAGAGCTATCAGGAAACCATTTAATTTGCTAATAAAAAAACCAAGGGAAAACGCTTTTGAATTTTAAATCCTCAGTATTTGTCAAGCAGGAGTCTAAATATTTTGCTGAATGGTATCTAGAAATAGCTCTGCACACAGGATTCACCTACAGGTAGATGCTTATGCACTCTTGCGTACTCCTTGTGTTCAAAACATGGAAATATGGTGCACAGTTATTGTATTATTTCCTCCTGGGAGAAGGAATCTTTGGTCCAGGTCCTAGATCTAAGGACTGTTAGTGCATTTTACGATGTACAAGCAAAATATAGACCTTGTCCTTGGAAATGAAACAGGCGCGTATGACTTCTCCCTCCAGGAGCACGCTGTTAGTATTAGTCTAGAAAGCCAGGCACGCACCGTCCCAATTAACAGTGTATGTAATGAGAATCGCTTCTATGGAAATTTTGAAAATGCATGTTCCTCACTGCACATAATATTCCAGATGATTACTGAAATCAGAGAAGATGGACTTGACACCACGAGAGCTGAACTCTGGTCTTCCCGGACAAAAGCTTTCAAGCTGAAGCTGCTGTTTCAACTGGTGGGATGGGGACAACACCATGTTCCTTCCTCTGGCTTTGTCTTAAAGACTGTATTTTAGACAGTAGACTCAGCTAGAACTTTTGTGGGGAAAATACTGAGTTACCTGGTAGCGCTAAGGAGAAATTTCTGCACGTGCCTGGAAATTTCCTTGGAATTCTACTGTTAAAAATTGGTATCACTAGGGACTTGAGGCACTTCCAGAGTTGGACAGCAGTTGAATAGTTTCTATGGATGGCAATCTTGGTCATCTAATTCTAAATCCCAGCTCAGCACCAACCACAAGACATAAGGTTCACCTCCTGTGAGATATTTAGGTGCTTAATGCCCACTGGCTGCATAGGAGTCAGGTGTCAAGATGCATTTGTAGATGTCAACTTCAACGTTCATTGTAAGTGTTTAGCTCAGCCAAATAGTACAAGCTTCTCACTATACGTGAAACAGTATTCTAGGCTAGTTTTTATATCTGTACTTAAAGCCCACATGCTGTGCACAGTCCTGCCGTCAGAAATGTTTAACCCACACACTGTTCTTTTAAAGGAAAATTAATGTTTTCTTTACATAGCAGCAGGGATTTCACAGTTGAAGGCTGAATAATGTATCTTAAAAATAGCACTTTATGCTTTCATCTCCAAAGCCTTTTGCTAACACTGGGCTCAGCCATGCATTCCTCCAGGTACTGAACTCCTGTGACTATAGAGCAAGATACAGATACAGGAACTGACAGGATCAGTCCCATCCTTATACCCTTCCTGTGAAGTAAATTATTATCCTCTTGTTACAGACAGGGAGACAAATACAGACTGAATTTGATTTTGTAAGATTACAATGCTGCATAGGTGTTCACAAAATCAAGGCCATATTTCAAAACAGATTCTATTAGCTCATTGAGCTTACAATTTTGCCAGTGCAGTACACTGACACAGCAGCTAAGTAGTAGTTTGGCAGCAATCTGTACTTCACTAGGATTAATATAAATTAATGCTGTATTTATACTGAGGTGCTAAAATTATTAAACTCATTCAGAATGCAACATTACAAAGATCCCAACAGATAGCACAAAGATTTTTAATGAATTTGTTTCAATGAAAGAAAGCATGTTGTTATCTTTTATTATTTTTGTAAAAGGAAAAAATAAGAAGTCTAAGAGATTAAAGCATATTCCCAGCAAAAAATATACTGAGAAGTCGTCTCCCAACAATTTTCTTTGTGCAAAGTTAGAATTGACTGACCTTTCTGCATAGTGTAAAATTTCATTTATGTTGATGATATTGAAATTGATATGAGTTGACTAAAAGAGCAGTTCTTAATTTTCAAGTTTTTTTGAAAATGTCAGGTTTGGAACTCTTCAGAATCTGAACTCGCTTATTTCTAGAAGAAACAATGTGTACACATGGCACATTTCTGTCCTGCTTACTTATATGAAGTTGTAGCTGCTCTACACAATCCTTTCGACTTTAGACTAAGACCCAGAAAGCTGGGATTGTGACCCCATATATCGATACTCATTAGGGAGAGAAGCCTAAATAAATGCAACTTTGAAAATGCCTAGCATCTGAAAATTTAAAAACTTACTTTGTTTTACTCGTTGATATGGAAAAGCTGGCTCTTAGAAATTAAAGGTATGGATCATCATATGCTAGCTGACTTTCAATGAAGAATTATATGATCATATTTAATACAATACCTGTGACGTCACACTTCTATCTCAAATAGTTGCACTTACATCTTAAAGACACAGGCCTGACTCCAACTGGAAATGTGTCTCTGAATGCAATTCATGATGATGGCAATTCTCTAAGCTGTCTTTCATCACTCACATTAGGACAGGGGCTCATACTGAAATTGTGCCCAGCCTCTAGGCTAGAAAGTGAATCTATCTTGTCAGGACTTGCACAGCCAACCTACAGCCTGTCTGCGGGGCTTCCCTGTGGTGCCTGCACACAAGTCTGGGTTTTGAGAAAAGCCATATGTTTCTTTGAAAGCTGTCAATGAGCAAGAGCGTGCTATGTGTGTACTAAGGGTTTCCAAACATAAATGACCTTCTGTGTTTAAAAACTGTGTCTTAGTCTGAACTTTTCTGGCTTCAATGTCCAGCTGCTGGGTCTTTTTGTAACTCCGCTGACTAGTATATTAATGGTTAGGCATAACCTCCATCGTCACTTAACAAGAGAAGCTGTTCCAAGAGTCTCTGAGACCGAAAGCAACCAGCATGACAATTCCACTACTGAAGGGAGTATAATGTAAGACATGGCTGTACTGTGTCTAATCCTGCGTCCTGTTGCCAGTTGTGGTCATCATCAGGTGTCTGCGGATGCAAGCCTCCAGCGACACCATTGGGTATGTACTCTTGCCAAGAATTTGTAGCTTATGGACTTCTCCAGAGAGACTTAGATAAATCTTTGTATTTAATAGCTCAACTCGATTGCTTCTCCATGATTTTCTGCAGCGTCCCTGAAATCGTGTAAACGGTTAGCATTCATAGCATCCTGTAGCAAGGGTCTCCACCAGTTTAACTAAATATTGTATAAAGATTCACCTTCTTTTGCTCCGTACGAACTTGCTTCCTTCTAGCTTCATTCAATGAACCCTAGTTCTTCCATAGGGAAAGAAAATAAACAAAAACCTTCCTGGGCTATTTACGGTTTCATATGGCTCTATCACATATTTGATCTTTTCCAGGCTGAAGAGTCCTGGTCTGCACAGTCACTCTTCATTTGAAGATACTCCATACCTGTGATCTTTGCTGTCCTTCTCTGAACCTTTTCCAGTTCTGTCTTTTTGAGATGAGGCAAATAAAGCTCCATATGCAACACCTGGGTACAAAATACGTTTAAACAGTTATTCAGCTTTATAAGCACCTTCTGCAATTCTTGACAGTTGCTCCTTCCTGAATAACTTCATATCATTTGTAAACAGTGATACCTCATCTCTCATTGATACCTATTCCTAAGTTGCTTATGAAGGTGATGAACAGCTTTCTGACCACTTACTGACCATTTCCTCTTACCTTCTCTTCCCTGACTTTCACCCAATTATTTACCCATACAAGTGTCCTCCTTCTTATACTCTCTTAATTTCCTTAAGAGCATTAGGTGAAGGTTTATGCCTACAAATATCTGAAGGGTGGGTGTCAGGAGGATGGGGCCAAGCTCTTTTCAGTGGTGCCCAGTGACAGGACAAGGGGTAATGGGCACAAACTGAGGCACAGGAAGTTCCGTCTGAACATGA
>Ga0065711_1002700_pt1 | contig 32134 bp, 21 predicted proteins | sample Hoacrofraction12_FD_59098 | JGI IMG/M metagenome (GOLD analysis project Ga0065711, IMG submission 59098) | Hoatzin crop microbial communities from Cojedes, Venezuela - Epithelial fraction 12 v2 (version 2) | ecosystem: Host-associated > Birds > Digestive system > Esophagus > Crop | place... | reverse complement strand
AAAAAAAAAAAAAAAAAAAAAGAGGGGGGGAAGGAGGAGAAAAAAGGAGGAGGAAAAGCCTACTCTGTCTATATTGTTTTTCTCTGTTTTGGGTGGAGTCTCTCTTAGATTCTGGTTGCTAGATGGTTTCTGTAGTAACAAGCAGAGAAAAATCAAAGACTGAAAAGGCACTTTTAAAGGTGCCATATCTTGCCTGAAGTATTATTTATCTAATTATGGATACGAAATGTTTCTCTTCTCCTTGATATTAAAGCTACCCCTTTTGGTAGGGCAGACTGCTGCTATGAGAACTTGATTTGTTGTGTTCTTACAACACGAGAACATGAGAACCACGAATCTTGTTCCCAGTTGACTTAAGCTGCTCAAAATAATGATGAAAAGCCAAAGGCATTGAAGTGTATTTTTAAAGACTTTATAAATGGTTGTTACAGGCACAAATGGCTTTGTTTTTCAGTTATGTAGGAAAGAATAAAGAGGCTAGGTTCAGAAGGACACTTGGATTTTACATATTATTGCTGTAAGGAGGGTGTTGGATAAAAGTGGCAGTCTTTTATTTTGTTACACTATTATGTCCAAGGAAAAAATCCCAGCTTCTTTAGAATATAACCTTACTCTGCTGTACTCCAAATTTTGTGTTTATTTCTCCTACAGAGATTTTGCAGGTGTGTGAGACAGTAACTGTTTGTGTGTGTCCACTACATTTGCCTTGCTTGGGCACAAAAAGAATTAAAAAATTATTTTAAGATTACTTCTTTCCTGTCTCTCCAGTGCTAATTCTTCATTACCCAGCCTTGTCTGCAACAAGCAGTAATGGTTTCCTAAAGTGGAGTTTCTTCTCATTTTGGAATCCCGTCACCTGTCAGTGCCCTCTGGGATTTAGCAACCTTCCGTTCACGAGTCTTGTGCAGTGGTCACTTAGAAAAGCAGGTACACTGGTTTTGACCTGATTCTTTGTCCCTTACAGAGACAAATTTATCCCTGCCTTCAGCAAGAATCTTAGTTCAGGAAGGGTCTGAAGGCTTGCACCCAGTGTGTGCAGCAGTAGACACCTCATAACACCAGGGACCATGTTTGCAACTTGCCATAAGTCTGAGGGCCAAAGCTTATTTACATCTGTATTTACATAGTGCTGTGAAGGCACTCAGCTGTAATACCTGCCTGGGCTTGTATTGCCTTCAGTAGATGAACAGAGGCTGAGAGCTGTTGGACTTCTCTAGGGGCAGGAAACCTGCAGTGGGTCAGCTTGGTTCTCAGCTTATAAGGCAGGGTAGCAATGAGATGTATTTTTGCTCTTCGCAGTTCATTCTTGTAGAGGCTTCTACAAAATGTGCGTGGCTGCCTGTATAGAAATTAGACTGGAGCCACTGGGTTAGGTCTGCAGTGGGTATGTTGGCGTAACTCCACGAAAGAACCAGATCTATGCCTTCTTAGTTTGAGAGAAGGCAGGGATTTTTGTGGGAAGAAGTTGTAAGTAAGGGAAGTGGGGAAGGACCCTGAAGTCTTTTGAAGCTGAAAGTGTTAAAAGTTTCTAGAGAGACTTCAGGTAGAGAGATCAGAGCAGCAAACTGATAACATTCTGAAAGTTCAGGTTCCCACAACAGCTGGACTGTGGCAGATTTACAATTTAATGAGGCTGATAATCCCATTAGAGATTAAATTAAGAAGGTTCTTCTGGGAGATCACCAAGAAAATTATGAATATTGCACTGTAGCTTGGATCATAATGCCAAGGCAGCAGAGAGCTGACAAGTACTTCTTGCACTGCAGGATACAGTTTCATTCAGTGTGTCTCATTAAAACAGAGCATTCATCTCCAGCATTGTTTCAATACAAACAGAAGCAAATGTATTACTATTATTACTACTACTACTATTAGTACTATCATCATCGTCCTGGAAACAAGATGCAGATTAAAGATAGAAATATCAACCAGATCTTCAAATCGGCACAACCCTACTGACTTCATTCTCAGATGATCCGGTCCTTTTTGTTAAAGCAAATCCTCAGAAGGCAAGGTGACCATGTATAAAAAAAAAAAAAAGTATTTAAGGTAACTATTGACATAACTCCAGTAGCTTGGAATTTGCATAAAACCATTTTTTATGGCATCCTGCACACCCTAGTGATGGGAAAGTGTTGTATGGAATAATGAATCTGTAACCACAGACTTCAAAAGTATAGAATGTCAGTTGCATGATGGAAATAGCTGTTTCCACATCAATAATATACACACAGGCATACTGAACCTTAACTGCAAGGGCGACGCTGATGGGAGGGGGAAGAGGGAAGGGATATCTGACTATGGCCACACCAAACATGCGGGCTGAGCAGAATGCCTCTGCTTTACAGCCAGAAACAATGATTCATTTCATTATAATCTTGACTTTTGCATTTTTCTCATGACTTATCAATAACTTTGTATGGGACTTCGTAGACCAAAGGAGCTACTGACTGCTTAGGAATTAGGAAGAGAGACAGGGTATGTATTATTTCTTGTAAATATCACTCTGGCTATTGTTTTGAATTATTCTATTTTAAGGACAGTTCAGTTCTAACACATTTTTTTTTCTGCTTGCGTTTTCTTTCTTCCTTTGAATGAAAAAATTAAGAGCCCAGCTTTTTTGTCCATTTTCATGAAGAATCCTGATCTTCTAGTTGACATCAAAATGTTAACATTAAGGCAGTTTTGATGTCACAAACTCTTGCTATTGGACGAAGTCCTAATGGAAACCATTTTCCCAGCCCTGGCACTGGAAATAAAAGGTGGGCCAAATAGCTTAAAGTGAAAACTGAGCAGTTTCGTTCTACAAAATACTGGAATTATTGATACTCTTTTATTCCTATTGTTCAAGACCTAAATTACTGGAATGGCAGGTGTGTTGTCATTTTACTGCTTTCAGTGTACAGACTATTGGCATCTTGCAGGATCACTTTAAAGCTTCCCCTGTTGGAATCTCACGAGGACACCATGGAGCCTGAGATTCTTAAGAAGAAAATTTCCTCACTCAGAAGATTCAGAATGCCACCTTGAGACTTAAAGATCAGAAGGAAATGGAATTGAAGTTCTCCTTTTCTTAACCACTGGTATTTTTAAAGTCCATCTACATTTTTTGTCTCTTAGGAATAGCAGTAACCCATGTTCTAGATGATGTTATTACTGAGGGGAGGATCAAAGACTAATTGATTCATATTTCCTGGTCTGGTGATTTTTTTTTTTAAGCTTTTTTCCTTTTTTTTTAGGGATAGTTAATTGTTAACTACTTCTTGACATATTGGGCAAAGAAGTCTCCCAGTTTTGCTGATTAAAAGACTTTCATCTTTGAAAATATAACCTGAATGTACCCTAGAGGGCAGAGTCATTTAGAGAGAGATCCTGCACACCTGCTGAGTTACTGATTCATGCCCACTGCAGTTCCTCAGTGAGCAGGACCAAGCCCTAGGAAAATGGTGTTGGGAGTGTGGGTGGAGCCTTCTGGTTATCATCAGCAGCAAAAGTTGAGAAAGTGGTCTGTGCCTCTCTCACACAGGTCAGAACCTGTGTGTGGGTTCTGACAAAAAAAAACCAAACAAAAACAAGTAAAAAAAAAAAAAAAAACCAAACCAAAGAAAACCCATTTAACATTAAAAAAGAGAATCAGTAGTTTGCGAACAACTCTGTATAACCCAGCAGGCTATTTGGCTGGCAGGGAGCTATTGCAGCTCTCACCTGCTGGAGGGTCTTAGCCTTTTTTGGAGTGTTAGATTTAATTTTCAAATAGAAGCAGCTTAACTTATGCTTTATGTCAAAGAAAGTAAACCAGGTGCTGCCCTTTCCAAGAGCCTTCTCCTCTTGAGACCTGAGTCGTACAGCAGGTTACTGCCAACTTTTCTATCTAACTGGTGAGGATAATCTGTTGTCAGGCCTTTCTCTGTGAGCCTGAGTGCCTCGGAAGGATCTGGGAAGGTCTTTCCAGCTCCTCTTGTATGCGAGTACTTCCTTCAGGTTTTCAGGCTCCATTCCTCTCTTCTTTACCTCATTCTTATGGGGGTGGGGGGGGAAGGATCAAATACTGGGACACTTTGAAGAGTGAGCCTTTACCAAGCTTTGGTTTTTCTCTCTTCCTGGAACTTTCATTACGTGATCCTGGTTTTCTGAGCCAATTGTTAGCCCAAGGCCAAATCCTTAACCTTGGGCTAGATAACAAAAACACAGCTGAGGTGATCTTGACTCTTTTTAAAAGGCTGTCTACTCTTTGATGCACTTAGAATGAGACACGTAATTCATTTTAGTTCCAAAGGTTGCTCTTAGCATGGGAAATTAGCAACCTCCATGATGAAAAGTCAGCGTGTTAAGTGTGTGTGTGTGTTTTATGTTAATCTGTCTTCCATTGCGTTCCACATTCTGGAGGGTGTTGGTCTGTCTAGGCAGAACCCAAGACTGAATCCTATCTGGGAAGTTTTACTTTAAGTAATTGCATCGGTTCATACCAAAGCCTGAAGACTTTGTGCCAACGATGGGAATCAGCATTAGGAAAACGTAGCTTTCTAACTTGCAGCTCTAGAGAGGAGTGTGTAGCTGGAGCGTATGCTCAAGAGAAATTAAGCTGAGATGAAGTTTATTGATGGATATCAAAACTGGCTTGTTAAGTACAGCCCTCTTCTATGCAAAGACCCCAGAGGCGTGAGAAAGGCCAAAGACTGTCATACAGGGCTAATGTCTGGCAGCGCTATGTGCAGAAGCTGCTCTGTCTCTTTGGTGTGGAAGCCTCTCTGACAGGGTCTGAGTTTTTTTTACTTTGGGAGAGCGCTCTTCCGCTGTATGTTCTATTGGTGAAATCTCAGTGCTACTCTGAACAACTTTGAGGGTTTATTTTGTGCTGTAGTCTGGCAAGCCTGATGGCAAGCAACATAGCATCACTGGTGGCTGTAGTGTCAGCTGGGCCTAGTCATGAAGGGTAGTAGAATTCACAGCTAAGCTGATAGCAGTAGGACGGGCTTTGGTGGCTAAACCCATTAAAAGGAAATGCTGATAGTCAACTGGTGCATCAGAAAAAAGAGGTGGTGTAGCAGCAGGGCCACCAGACTAAGGGTGGGAGAGACAGCAATCTACTCTGCTGCGAAACTGGAGTGCGCCATTGGAAAAGTCCCTCACTGTCCTTGTGTGCTCATTTTCAAATAGCTCTTCTCTGCCTCATAAGTGTTTTGTAATGATATGTACCTTAAAGAATTTGGAGATGCCCAAATGCACTACTGTTTATCCTGTAGGGTAGAGATAGATAGCTACTTTATATGGCATAATAACAGGTTTCGTCTGTTGGTAACCAGTTTGCATGCAGACCAGGTCTGGCCAGTATTAAATTGGAAAGCAAAGATGGCTTTGTGATTAAGGTGCTGGAGTGGGACGCTGGAAATCTGGGTTCAAGTTATGGGTCAGCCATAAACTCCCTGTGTGACCTTGAGCAATACAATTATTCTGAGACTTCAAAGGTATCTAAACAATTTGGACACCCATTTTCCAGTCATTTTAATTAACTGGGATGCTTTGAAATGCTCAGCTTTAATCTCTCTGTGCCTAGGATTCTCATTTGTAAGACCCAGATAATAATATTTCCTTGCACTTGAAGAGGATGTGTGCATTAATGGTTGGGAAGTGTGCAGCTGCTCAAAGCGCAGCAGAAATGGAGTTTGCAAGCTTAGTGAGGGGAGAGCATGTTGAGTTTTGCAGGTGTGGGGCTCAAATACACATATGAGTGCTGCACACAGGACAGACTTAGCCTATTGCAGTGAGATTTGTTTACATGTGGGCATAAACTAGGGGATAGTTACTTACCATGATATATTACTGTCATATTTGTTCATAGGAGATAAATACCACTGCAAGTAAACCGTAACCAAAATATTTACTGAGAGGAACAGCTCATTTATTCAATATTTCATTTAGCTCCATAACAACATCTTGCTGTTTCTTTAGTGTCTTGCCATTCTTTAATAATGAATATTAAACTTTCACAAGATAAAATGACTAGTTATTAACATTTCCATTTCTGTAGCTCTACTTCATAATAAGTCATACTTCTCCTTTAACGTCACCTAAGGTTATATCCCTTTGCCTGGTGTTATGTGACTGTGTAATGAAAAACTTGTAATGCACACAGGCAGAGGGAAGGGTTAAAAGAGCCAAGGGAGTCTTTAATTCCTTCATTTTCCGACTTTTGTGGGTTTAATACACAATCTTAACATTCCATTAGTGAGTGCATTTTTTTCTTTTTAATTTAAGAGATTAAAGGTTCCTTCAGATTTTACATGTTTTCAATACTCTCTTTAGTCGTGTCAGTTTTGTGTGCTAGGCAGGCAGGAAATGAAAAGCTATCCTCAGTAACCATTGATGCTACTCCCAGAGCCAAGCGATGGATTCCTAGGAGATGCCTGTCCATAGGGGGCTGCTTTTCCCAAAAGAATGTCTGTCAGGGTAGAGAAATGTTCCAAAGGCCCTAGGACCTGGGCTCATCACTGGCCTTTGAGATGACCATCACCCAGTGCCTTTAAAGTCCTTTGCAAACTTAATGCAAATCAATGTACAGCATTACACACTGTCAGAACATCAGATTCTACCTGTTACAAAAATCATTGAAATGTCAGTGGTAAATATATGTTGAAATGAGATTTCACTATTTAAATATGAAGGAAAGAGATAGCTGCTACTTTAAACAGCTTCCGCTGAATCAGTTGCATCTGTGACTTCAGTATGAATCAAATCATAGTCCTTTTCATTGCTCCATCCATTGGCTTATTATAATGACTGCTCTGTAGACAAGAAAATCTGACTCTCTCACTTCATGTTAGCATTATGCTAGGATGGCAGTGGAGTAACTTATTATTTATCATAAGGAAGTCTCAAATCTGGCTGACGATATGCTTTTCTCTTGAAATTTGATTTTCAAAGTAGCCAAGTGCTTCTTTAATGTGCTGACAAGTATGCTTGCAGGACAGGTGACCAAATATTTCTCACTTTTATTCTAAAGTCTGTATTACGAGCATCCTGAATATCGAATGGAAAATTTTCCTCTAAAACTTCAGTAGAATAAGGTAGTGAAAACTCTGGTTGTTAGTTTTCACTGAAAACTGCCAATCAGGTTTTTAAAGGATTTGGGGTGGCAGCTGTTTTTACCCAAGATTTTCCTGTTACTTTGATTTAGTTGCTTACTGAAGTGATCAGGTAAGAAATACTGACAAATTATTACTCTGTGTTGTGTACAAGCAAATACAACCTCTAAAAATTTTGCAGAAGAATAACTTTTTTATGATTAGTCAGGTGAACATTTTCAGATAGTCTCACCTTGTAGGCTGTGGTCATTTGTCTCTGGTAGGCGCATAGTTTCAAAATAAAACCACACAAAACAGGAAAGAATCATGTCTAGATACCTACCGACAGTTAAAATGACCTTAGATAAAGAGAAGTGTCTCTGGATTTTCCAGGAGAAAATAATACACTAAATTAACTGAAAAAGATAAAGCTAAGAGCAAAATATGATAGTGTTTGGGTTTTTTTACCTATGGTCCAATTCTGCAAAAACTTTATGTTCTTATTAGCTATTTTGTATTCTAGGCCCATGAAAAACTTTTGGACAGAACATAATTTAGCACATTGTAACAAACTCTGATATCTGCCCAACTTTATCCAAGTTCATGAACCTTTCGAACAGCGGCACCCCTCATGCTCCTGGGGTTCTGGAGAGGGATTTATGGTTTCATGTGCAGAACAGTGTGAAACTTGGCACTGTCACATGGCCTGAACCTTGACAGCTCCAGGAGCACTAAGTAAAGTCTAGGCCTATGAGCTCAACCAGCTCAGCGGCAAAGTAAAGATTTATTGACACTTGCATGAACTTGAACTAAACTCCATTTTAGAAAATGTAGCCCTTACTGTCCCATCATTGCCTTATCGTTAACATGGAGGAAAACAATCCTCCATGGCTGTTGTGAAGATAAATTCAGTAACCTTTATGAGGTGTTCAGATAAGGGTGGTGGCAGTGGTGGTGTTGAGGGGGTGGGAGTTAAGGACTTCTAATGTGTAGGAAGGAGGTCGATGACCGGGAGATAGGAATGTCTTAGTAGTGTACAGATAGGAGAAGTTCCTCTGAGTTCCTACTTGCTGAAGAGCCAGGGCCGGCCAGTCATTAGGGCTGTCTGACAGGGTACGTGAGTCACAGTCAAATCAGGCACTCAGTTTAAATCACCAGGCATTTTGAGAGCCTGTGCAAATTGCAAGCTCTAGTTCATACTGAAGGCCAGGTTTGCCTTTCACTTACTCTGCTTTCAGAGGAGTTGAAAGATGAGGAGTGAGAATTTGGCCGAAGGTCTGAAAAACTACATGTCCTCTGATTTATAAACCAGCAAAGGTGCTACATTCAGCCAGCACCCAAGTCCATTAGAGGGAGAGTGTCAGGTTCCTAATGTTATTCAGTTGCAATTCTGCAGATCCTGTCTTTTTTTGTAAGAGTTGAAATCCCTGGCAGTCATTGGAATTGACTGATGCTGGGGATTGGGCCTGCAAGGTACAGAAACATTTTTTCCTTTACTCATTTCCTGGCCTTACCCTCTGGACTGTCTGATTTTGGAGCTTTCGTCACTCAGGTAGGTTACGTTATGCCTCTTCTTACCAGGTCCTGAAACAAGCCAGTGTTGCTCACCTGCAGGCCCAAATTGGCTGTACATGAACACTTCGGGGATTAATTCTGTGTTGCATTGCCTCTGCTTCTACAGTGTATCCACTCCAGAGATCCTGCACAAGTGAGGCCATAGGTGCATTTGTCGAAGTGGACCTCTTTCAAAGTTCCTTGTAATTGTTGTATTTACATGGTATGGATTCCAACTGTGATCCTACAGTGTACTTACAACGATAATACCTCAGCTTATAAAGCCAGAATAGGAACATTCTGCTGTTAACACATGCAAAAGTCTGGTTATCAAGAAGTGGGTTCCTTTTCCTGATGCTAGACTAAACCCTTTTAGGAGAACTGTAACCCTCCCCACATCTGCTGGAAGGGCAGTGTGATGGGGCATAAGCAATTCAGGAGACTTTCGGAGTGAGTGAGTGACACCTTTTTCATGCTAGTGCTGGGTGAGCTGACTGATGGAAGCACTGTGCTGGATGCTGCTCATGAAATAAGAACTGTTTTGGAGTGACTTGACTGCAGTATCGTGAGATGGCTGTGTAAGAACCTAAGGGAATTGGGAAAAGTATGTAATATAATAATCACTGAAAACTTCGTGCATGTGGACTTTGGCTTGCTCAAGGAACTGGTAGGCAGAATCTCCTGGGAGTCTGCCCTGGAGGGCAGAAACCCACGAAAGTTTCTTGATCTTCAAGGACAGCCTCCTCAAAGCACAAGAACAGTCCATCCTGATGTTCAGGATGCTGAGCAGGTATAGCAGGAGGCCAGCTTGGCTGAACAGGGAACTCCTGACTTCCATACTCTTCCCTTTTGCATTTGAGGTGGAAGCAGGGAGAAGCAACCAAAGAGGAATACTGAAATGTTGCCTGGGCATGTGGGAACAGAGTTACGAAAAGTCGAAACTCAGCTGGAGTTTGAACTGATGATGATTATGGAGTATAAGCAGATAATTTCTACAACCAGCACAAGGGACACCAAGGAAGATGTGGGCCTTCTGCTGAATGTGGCAGGTTATGAAAGGTATGGGAAAAGGCTGAAGTATTGTTTGGGTCCTTACTAGCAAGATCTTTTCAGGCGTGTATGCATAGTGGGAGAGCTTGAGGGGAGAGGTGGTACTTGCATTAAAGAATCACATAGGTAAACGCAGCACATACATGCCCATGGGGCTGGACAGGATGCATCAGAGGGTGCCGAGGGGCTCATACTATTTAACATCTTCAGCACCAACCTGATCAAAGAGACAGAGTGCATCCTGAGCAAGTTTGCAGGTGACACCGACCCAGGAGAAGCGGTTGATATGCTGGAGAGCACGTCTGCGGGCTAGAGGAACTGTCTGAGAGATGAGCTGGAAGAACAGGCCAACAAGAATCTTCTGAAGTTCCACAGAGATTAATGCAAGGTCCTGCACCTGGGGCAGAAACACCCCATGCCCAGGTACAGGGGTAGCATCTCGGCATCCAGGGAGCTGGGAGTCCTGACAGACACCACATCCAACATGCGTCAGCAATGTGACTCCTGCAGGAATGGAAGCCAACTTCATGCTGGGTTGCCTGGAGGGAACTGACTGTTGCCCTCTGATTGTGGTCGTTAGGATGCCACTGGCATACTGTGTCCAGTTTCGGGCTCTTTGGTGGAAATACTGGCAAACTGCAGAGAGCGAAGAGAAGCTGTGGTGGTTAGCCAGCTGGACTGGGTGACAGATGAAGAGAGGTGGGGGAACCTTCATTTGTTTAGCTAGGGGGAATATAATTGCACTCTTCCATGACCCAAAAGGAGGTTATAGAGAGGATGAGGCCAGACTCTGCTCAGAGGTGCACAGTGGAATGATAGGAGGTAGCTGCCACAGATTATAGCAAGGGGAAATCTGACTGAATATAAGGAAAAAATTCTTCACAGCAACAGAGGTTTAGCACTTGAGCCCTGAGAAGTTGTAAAATTTCTGCTTTTTGAGACTTCCTGAAATGACTGGTCGAGGTCCTGAGCAACCTGATCCAACCTGAAGTTGGACCTGCTCTATGCAAGCAGGAGGTTGGACAAGATGACCTCCAGATGTCCCTTCCAACCTCAGTAATATCTGATTTTGTGACATAGAGAAAAACCATTGAGCAAGAGCAATAGATGGAGCAATATGAATGTAGCGAGTTCTTGTTTCTGTGTATATATACCATGTTATTTCTAGTTTGTGCTCCATTTAACAAACACAGAAAAAGAGAAAACATACTTTTTTTTTCCTCCCCAGAATCATAAAAAAAAAATTGTAGGCAGGATATCTGCTGCAGTATGCCGATTAGGATGTCACATTTGTTGAAACATGGTGTCCGATACCAATGAAATGAGATAAGAAACAACTGATCATTTATTTCTAGCAGGCATGTTTTCTCATAAACATCAGTTTTGAATGAATCCTAACAATGGCTTTAAAAGATGTCCATGCAGACAAGAGAGACACTAAAGCTAGCTTCAGTATGAACTTCTACCACAAAAATTATTCAGTACAGCATAGTAAATTATTTCAGCAGAAAAAAGTGAAATATTTTGTATGTTTGCTCACAATATCATTGCAGCATAAAGGACAAGATGATATAAGGACATCTTTGACCAATTAGAATAAAAATAAAAAGAACACAGCAAACTATTTGCAGCCACTGACACCTGTTAAAATTCAAGGCCATGCGAAAACATCCAGCTTCTGCTGAAATATGCAAGGAGTGTATTTTTAAGTTTTAAATATGACTTCCCATCCTGGTATTTGCAGGTGCATTGTACTAAAGTGAACACAATCATTTTGTTAATTGCAGTTCAAGCTCATTAGGGAACTATAAAGGCAGAAGAATGAATGTAACCGTGCATTAAATGGTAAATGATTTTGGGGTGGGAAGCAGTCAGGTGTGTTGCCCTAGGCTATGATTTTCCCCAAATTAACATACATAGCAAAGAAAAAGAATGAGGCGGGTGGGAAGAAAGAAAGGCCACAGGTCACCAAAGCAAACCTTCCAAACTTCACTGATGCTGAAGGCAAATGTTAGTTGCTGAAGTGCTGAGAATCTAGCTAGTACTGGCTCACACTGGACAGTTTTTGTATTGGTTTCAGTTCATTCAGACCAAACCTGGTGAAATCCAAACCAACTCATCATTGTTCATGTAGTTAATGTATAACTGAGCAGAGTTTTGGAAGGTTTCACTGCATCCTGCAAGACCTCTTGGATGCACAGTGTTAATGACTTTTATTGCAAAACCATCTTGAAGAAGTGTATGCTTGAGCAAACAGCCAAATCTTTCCCCTCAGAGTTTTTATGGAAGATTTGTAAACTTGAAAATGTGTTATCGCAAAGCTTGGTTGCTTCCTTCTCCCTACCAGACTCTCAAGCCAGCAGGGATCCATGGATTCCAGATGGTTGTACATATTTTGCTGCCTCAGAATAATAATCATCCAGTGAAGTGAAAACCTTGGCCAGCACTTCAGATCTGAATAGCAATACAGAGTGTCTCAATATTTGGGTGTCTAGATGGACATGGCTCAAAATGTAATTTCTTTGGGTGGCCACAACTTGGATCTTCTGGAAAGTCAGGCTCCTTTATGTTGCCTCTTGTTTTCCATTTTACCTTTGCTTGAGGTGGAAATACTTGTTTTGAGAAAGGAGGAAGGTGCTAGGAGAACTGAATGCAGAACTGAATGAAAATTTTCCCCTGTAATTTTTTCAGATGATACTGTGTTTTACATAAAACCCCTTATTTTTTCTTTTCTGTTTGTTAGTTTCTTGTCTGTTTGCTAAAGCATTTCCACTTTCTGCTGCTCTAGTGAATTGTTTAACTGGTGAATAAAGTTTTGTGACTTACTGAATATATCTGTAATATCTGAATGGCAGCTGAGATACAAATAGACCTGAGGTTTTTTTAAAACTTTCAGAAAAATAGTTGGTTTCTGCGTAGTCCTAAAAAATTCCTTTGATAGAAAAGAGAGAGCGAGAAATACTGTTCTTTATTAATGTTTATACCTGGTAAAACTGTATACTCCTTGGCCATTTTTTCATTATATTTGGTTCAATTTCTTTGTTCGTTAGTTGTATCCCACAGAGGAAATAGACACCTGTGGACAGTGTTCTCGGAGCTTAAACATAGCTGTGAAAAGCAATTAGTCTGAAGTAACAAAAATGTGTGTAGTAGTCATGAATTTTATAATTATTCAGAAAAATAATTGCACTCTCAAGCAATTGGACTATCAAGCCCTGAAAGTGTATATAATAGACAGGAAGATTAATATTTTTTTCTCTTTCTATCTCGTGTATCTGGTGCTGTGTAAGGTCAGGGAAATGCTTCTGGAATGGACTTGGTTGAATATTTTCCAGCAAATCCTCCAGTCTTTGAAGTCCCAGCTTTGGCAGATGCTGCCAACTTTACTGTCCAATATGAGACCAGTAAAACCAGATTTTGCTGGTAGGCCCAGTCTCCAAGATGGCTTCCGTTTGTAGAACCAAATATGGGCAGTTAATTTGCTTTTGGAGGTATATCATATTTAACACGATGGGTGTTCCTGACAGCTTAAACGCAAAGGTGTGTACTCTTGTCTATTGTGTCTATTCCCAATTAATCCTCTTGCAGTTTAACTTAGCTCATTTGTTATTTGCCTATTACATATAGTAGGTCTGCAAAGAAAATGTATGTAACTTTGTGAGTCTAAAATGAACGTTCTCAGCTTGAGGTAGACAGGTGATGAGCTGTTCAACCATAGCCAAGTGAAGGAAAAATAAGAAAAAACCTCTTGCCTCACAACTGATCAAAAGTAATCATATAAAAAACCCAAAACAAATGCACACCCATGGTCAGACTGGTACAAAAGTCTTCTTTATTGGTGGCATGTGGGCAAATATAGTGGAAATACTTTTTGAAGTTTTACAGGAAGAAGTTTCAGCCATTGTGGTGTTTTCTGTTATTATGATGGGTGGATCTGAAATATAAAACTTCCCAGACATTTGCTGTAAATCCGGACAAATCCTTCACTTCACTTAACAATGTAGAAATTTCAGTGGCAGTGCTGCTCTGTGTGTGTGTGTTTATGCACGTATGCGTGTATGGCAAGTGGTTGATGTGGGACTAGCAGCACCAGTTTTTTGGAAAAAGGAAAAAAAGAAGTTTTCCTTGCCTTGAAACAGTAAGATATCAGCCAATCTGAGCAGCTCTAGCACCACCGTGCTGTTGAGATTTGGCAGGAGAGTGACTCTCACTTCCTTTTCCTGCCAAACTCGTCCACTTAATGAACATTTCAAATCTCTCAGCTTGCACGTGCTCGAGTGATGTTTGAGGGAAAAATCCTGTCCTTGCAAAGGCGGCTCGAGCTTCTCCCTGCTGCACAGGGGGTGCTCTCACACAGCCCCCACCCATGACAGGTCCGTCCCTCAGGGAGATGGAGGGGGGCACTGACGAGAGAGGAATTGCTCTGTAATTGCAGCTCTATTTTCAGGATGGGAGTAATCTCAGGAAAGCCTGCCTGTCTGAGTATCTCCCTCCGTACTGATGGTGTGGGATGGGTGTTTGTAAAGAGCTCCTCTGTCCCCTTGATGCATAGATGCATACAGAATAAAGTAGAAAAGAGGGCAGGAGACTTTTGTATTTTGGGGAGGTGGTATAAAAGTATGTGCTCAGCATGTTTCCTTTCAGAAACCTGAAATGGAGCTGACAATTCTTGCACTTTGTACTTCTCAGCAAGTGTCTGCCAAGTCCCCACACAAAGCACGTGCTCAGTTCCCCCTTGTCTGCGCAGCAGAAGGCAACGGGCTCTCCTTCACACAGGTACTTCGTTAGCTTTAACTACTGGGGATCTCCTCAGGTCCCAGCCCTGACAGAATTTACTTCCAGCTATGCAGTGGATTTTTGTAGCTTCATTTTTATTTTTTTTTTTTTAATTGAAGTCAAGGACATCACACACGTGTGTGTGTGTGCAAATTGTATTTAAAAACGCTTAGGATATACCAAAATTATCTTGCAACTTTAATTCTCTTCCCAGGCCTGCTCCCCTCTTCTGTGTTATGATACAGTCTTTAATTAGACTGCTACAATTACAGACCTGCTTGGGGAATGAATCAGGGTTGTGTGGTAAAGGACACCATTGTCCAAGGATCTCTACCCCATTTCTGGCAGGGAGTGGAAAGATGAATGGTGAATGAGACGGGGGTTTGTGGAAAGACGAAAAAATGTTAAAGGCTGTTCAGATGTATGCTAGAGAACTAGCACTTTCAGTGCTTCCGCCAGAGTGATTGCAGGCAAGTTACTGAAACCAAACTCTTCATGGGTGGTCACTCATTAAGTGTTCCTCATATTCTGGGTATCTGACTTAAGACCCAGGTGTCTGACCTGAAATCCTGAGCAGTCACAGTTGCAATAGAAGATCAGGAGAGCTGCAATATAGAAAATATCATTGTAGCACTCTGGAAGATGAAAAGCCTTTGGCATGCCCAGTTGCACTGTCCCCGTAGCCGTGGATCCTTCAGCTCCCCTTTTCCTTCCTCACTTCCCAGCCTGCAAAATGGGGGAAAGGTCATCCCTTCACTTTGCTGGGAAACAGCAAAGATAAATACAAGTTTTTGACGTGCCTAAGTAATAACGTCAAAGTGGGCCTGGGAGCATGCAATGAGCGCCGAGACTCACATCGATTGTTGAATTGCTCTGCAGGGTCAGACCAGCCCCTTCCTCACCCTGGCCGAGGCCAGGGCAGGCACCCTGCGGGGAAAATAGGAGTGTGGTTATATCGCTACAGGCTGTGTCATCATGCACATTCATGAGGGGAGGTAAAATTGCTCCATTTACTGTAATTCTGGCTTTTCTTCACTTTCGAGTGTCGGCTTTGCAAGAACATTAAGTCGTCTTTATTTTGTGAGTAACAAACATCCCTATGAACCCTCCAGCAAAGGAATACTTTCCTAATGGTCCTTTAAGGCAGAACATGCTGTGTTACTGGCTTGTTATTAGGAAGAAAACTTGGAGGCACAAATGTTGATCTTTTACTGCACAGCAGTTTATGGCTGGATAAAAGGTTTCTGAAAATAGGTTTGATTTAAATAAAACAACTATTTCCACTTTAATTTTTCACGTGTGAACCCTTCGGAGAGCGCTTCTGTAAACTTCATTACAGCGCATGCTATTGCGTGCCAAATTATAACTTTCAGGATCTTTGAAATTACGCATCTGTTATCTCTTGCCTGGGGTTTACTTAAGGAAAACAAGAATTCAAAACATGAATGAGCACAATCTTTACAAAAATACTGATGTTTACAGTTTGACCTTTACTTTCTGTTGTTTACCTAAGGGCTAAGTATTTGGAATTATGCTTTGGCTTATAAATGTTTATCATCTAATAGGAATGATATCAGAGTTCTTACAAAAATAAGAGTTCCCTGGAATAATTTGACCAAAAAAAAATAACCACAGTGAGGCAGTGAGGGGAAAGGAGAGAAAAAAATAGCTGGAAGAAAGGATTTTGACTTCCTGGCATCGCTGCAGCTTTGATTGAGAACAGTCCCCTCCCTGGGCAGGTGTCCCTCCTGTGCCAGCAGCCCTCTCCCTTGGGGGGTAGCAAGACACTGCTCCACGGCATGGCCCCGGGCTGCTGCTGTCCCCAGGTAAAACCGTGGGCCCGCAAGGGAGGCCCTGAACGCCAGCCCTTGAAGCTGGTAGCAGTGCCCTAGCTGGGGAGAATACGGGGCGAGACATGAAGTTAAGCTGAGGAGTGCCAAAAGTGGAAGCAGCTGTGGCCTCGGGGAGGTGCAGTGGCCACGGCGTGGGGATCTGTGTGGGAGGTGTGTGCAAGGCATGAAGCTCAGCCGGTGGAGGTGCAGAAGCAGTGTGAGTGAAGGTGCACGCTCATCCCGTATTACAAGCCTCTTCAAAGCCTGCTCACCACAGTGGGCTGTCCTGCAGCAATGTAGGGAAACCTACGCTGCTATTGTTTCTGTTCTTCTGTTTTTCCACAAGATTACGTAGAAGGCTATGGGCTCTCTCTCCTCCTGAGAATGAAACAGATGGAATTTCTGATCAATGTTTTTGAGAAGCTGAAAGAAGGACGATGAGATAGATTATGGTGTCTTGGGGAAATGGGGTGAGGCCAGCAGTGGTGTACAAAGGGCCGAAGAGAGCTATAATGTAGCTCTCATCTTACACTTTGTCTCCCTTACCATGCAGCGTCCTGCTCTTCCAATTTCCTAAACACCTCAAGTTGCTGTCATTCCTTGCAGGAGATGCTAAGGTCTTCCCTTATCTGAAAAAGTCATGCTTTTCAAGATGCCTTTTTGACACAGGTGCAGGAATTCAGTAGGAATTCACTTTAAGCAAGGTGGCTCAAAGTGCCATTACTGTGTCCTTTTTCTCTGCTGATGTAAATGTGCTGAGATGATGTTTGGATTCCTCTGGTGTTGGTGAGGACAGCTCTGGGTCAGTTTTCAGCTGGTTCTTCTAGCAATTCTGTTTTTATTGATGAGCTTATTACTTGTCTGCTTGCTTGATTTCTTTCCTTTCTTGTACCATTTTTTCACCCAGCTTAAAAACAAAGAACTCTTCCCTCCCTCTCCCCAAGAGCGGCACCGAAGTATTTCTAGATATGCTATAGCTACAAAGCTCAACATGATCGTTGACTCTATCAATAGCCTGGTGAATGTGGGCTTATTTCAAGACACACCCACGATCTGGCATATTGCTGCGATGAAACAGGAGTTTATAGGAACGCACTTTGCTGCTACTGCAGCATTTTTTTATGGTGCTAATGCACCCTTAGTGTGCAACAGTGCTACGATGTAGTGAGGAGGCAGCCAGTTCTGGTTTCTGCTACCTCGACCTCAGATTTTCATACCCTCTGCAGCTGCATGGGCTTTTTAAATGCTCTTGAAGCAGTTGCAGATCTTGGGGTGGCTGGCTTGGTGGGGGTGTATTTGTTTGGTTTGGGGGTTGTTTTTTTTCCAGCTGCATACATCAGGCCCTGCATGGTATTTAGTTTTGTTCCAGATGTGTACTCTGTGATCTTAATTAGCTGTTCTCCAATTAGCTTGCTGTGGAGAGGAAAAGGATTATATTTACAAGAGGTGGCTATTTCTCTTGAAGTAGAGGGCACTCCCTGGTTTCCTCTGAGACCATCAGGCACAACTTGGCTCCTGGGGTCAAATATACCTGTGTTCTTCCTGTCCAGCTTGCCTGTACCAGCGTATAGCATTTGGTGGGGCAGGACAGGGCTAGAAGTAATGAAATGAACACAAGGGTATTTCTGCTGCTGCACTGGCTTGTGAGCACTCTTGAAATGTATAGCATTTAAACCCCATCCTCTGCTGAAGTCCTAAATTTGGACAGCTTAACTTTTGATGCTCCTTGCACTGCAGCTTGTCATGGACCGTGCAAACTGGAGATAAAACAGTACTGTTCTGGCTGGAGATTTTTGTACTGGACTTTTCACTGGCACATTTGGCTACAAAAACTGCAAGTGAATGGTGAGTCGTTCCCAGACATGCCAAGGAGCTCGGTTCAGGTGGCATCCCCAGACTTAATCCCTTTGCTCCAGTCAGGAAGAAACATAGTTTAAGCAAATGCCACTTATGAGTGAGGAGGGTGGCCAAGCTGAGCTATGGAGAACTCTGGATCAGTGGGAGCACCCGCAGTGGAAAGCACGTGGATGGCAAAGCAGGGAGACGTCAGGGGACAAAAAGCCGTCGTGAGAACTGAGGTAAGAGGGGAGGTGAGGCTTTGCCTAGCTCTTGCCCTTGGTCTTAGGCTGGATGACATTTCTCCTGACCTACTCTATCCTTTCTTCTGATTTCTCTGTGTGGTTTGATTTGCCCAGCTGGAGTAAATGGGAAGATGTCAGACTCCTGCTTCCTAGAGAATATGGCCTTGTCACTGCCCAGAGGAGCAGTGTTGGCCATGGGAGTGCTGATCCCATTGGTCTTGGAGGTCTCTGTGCACTCTCGGAGATGCTGGGGCAGCTCTTGGTCACGGTCCCAGGGGTGGACTTCACTAAGCAAACTTTGCTGCTGGTGGGGTCTCTGGGGATTTATTTAACATAATTATTCCGAAGCTCCTGCAGGCCTGGCTGGGTAAGGAGTGTATATGAATTTCCAAATCCTTGGAGAGACCTTTGCATGCACTATTCAATTATTTTTTTTTTCCCCCAAATTTATGGCAATTGAACAAAATGTGAAGCAGGTCAAGTTTTCTGCTAGTGCCTCTGGCCTTAGCGATGACTCATTAGGGCAGCCTTGAAGAGATGTTCAAAGGTCCGATAAAACTTATTCAATATCTTGTTTTGAAAGGCATGCAGGAATAGGAAGTAAGAGGTTCTTTACAAGGTAATGCCTTCCCTTTCTCTTCAGGAACAGGGTTGATAAGCTCTGTTTCCTGCCTGCCTTTGAAGCTCGTTTTTTAATATGTATTAAATAATGCTCAGCCACATATTCTAATGCAGATGGGTTTGCAGGACTGGCGGCAAGGAAGACAGGCCTGCCTCTGTCCTATCCTCCTCCCTGTGTAACCTTACACTACAGCGTAAAAGCAAAGTATGTGTAAAACACAACTTTTTGAATTAAGATGGCGTTTTTTACCGTTGTTCCCACAGCATGTATGATGAACAGCCACTGCAATTCAGAGAAAAAAATCCTAGAAATAGCATTTTTAAGCAAGTCTCACTGTAATTCTTCCAGCCTCTTTTGGGAAACTGAACTGTGTATAGACGTAAAGTCAAACTCACCATTTTTGACCCAATAGATGTAGAATAGGTAGAAATGCAAACGTAATTCCTTAGGTTACACATTTGTCAGAGTTTATGGTAGCGGCAAAGCTGCTTATTAGGTCGTATGGAGTGGAGAGGAATAAAAAAAAATCTTCAGAGGTATCGAGTTAGATTCTAATCTCAGTTACAAGAGATGCAACTGTAGTGGTTTTGGTAAAGCTATTCCTAATGGATACGGGTCACTTAGGGCAGAATGAAGCCCGTCCTGTTTTACAAGTATTTAATCCCAGTTCATATGTATTAATAGATGATGGCAATGCTAATTTGGTCTGAGTGCTTGAGGTGGCCTATGGACGTGCCAGCTGGAATCATCTGGCCACAGGAAAAGCAGAGATTTTCAGTTTTAGGACAGGCCTGCAGGCTGTTAGACTGGACTCATGTGTTTGTTCCAGGAATTATTTTCTCAAGGTTACGTGGGAACTCTCTTTTTTGTTCAGTTTGGAGCAATTCCTCTCCCAGATTAGTGGCCAGAATTTGGGTTCAGAGTTTGCTAAGAGAAATGCTTGACAGGATCTGTCTTGCTCTGTCCCTGGTCTTTTGGCATATTTCAGCTATTTTTCCTCTGCTTTCAACATTGTGGTTTCTAAATGCCTCCTCCTTTCAATGGCCAGTGCAGATGAATTCCTTTTCTTTCCTTTGAACTGTCTAACTAACAGACTGAGCAAAGTGAAAGTGAAGCCACTGCTGGACTGCTAGTCTTTCAGGCAAAGTTACGTATCATCTGTTAGGAAGGCTATCCAAGTCAAATGAGTATTTATGTGGAGTGGCTGAATTTAACAGCTTAGCGTCTGAATAGTTGCATTATTTTTTTTCATGCAAATATCCCAGTACTTCCTTCCAGTTTACCCACATTTCCACACAGGCCATTGTCCAATGTTATCTCTGAAACCACAGTCAGATAACACTGGACAATGCACTAGTACAGTACAGACTTTGGTTGGTTAATTATCAACTCCTCTATCAATGTAGTTTTAACAAGGAAACTTGACTTAACGGGATGACTGGTTAGGAATTTAGCTTGTTTCCTCATTCTGCAAATGCTATTACTGGTTTTATGTTGATGACTACATGTTTCAGTCCAGGTTTCAAGCTTAATGTACATCCACTCTGACTTTGCTGCAGTTCTCGCGCTTATAGGTATTGCCTGATGACCTGGATAGCACCCTTTCACCATGTGGTAGTAAAAGAAAAAAAAGAAAGGAAAGAAAGGAAAAAACACAACAACCCACTGAAACACCCCCAAAACACACACAAAATAACCCTCCAAAAAAACGTATTCCATTAAAACATTGGGTTTATATGCAATTGGAGGGTTCAATACAGAGCAAACTTTTCCTTTCAAGTTTGTAAGCTGCATGCTGGGAAAAGCAGATGTCTGAAGGGCAGAGAGTTCAGGCCCTGCCACCCAAGATGAAGGCTGTGCGGCTAGTGCCAAGCTGTACGATGAAGATACCAATGGCCAAACCACCAGTGACTGTAGCAACACCCGCTTTTTCTGAAACTTGCTTTTTCTATGCTTTTGTCATACCTGCATTGAGTTGGCATTGCTTTGTACTGCAGGATGATTAGGTCTCTTAAAAGAGGGACCTGCATTTACTCTGAGGGAAATGAGATTATTTTTCTAACACTGTTGCCCTCCCCAAACTTTCTTGCGTGAGCGGAATCATGTTAGATTAGTAGGGCAAGATGAGAACTCCTGGAGCTGGAGGTTTGCTGGTGAATGACCTCTCTTCTTCGTGGCTACATACACTTTTCTAGCCTGTTATCTGTTTATCCAGATGAATTCGACTCCTGAAGTAGCTCTGGGGCAAAGGAGGTTGCATTAGCTTTGAACTAGTGCAGTTTTCTCACCCTCAAAGTGATGTAGTTCATGTCTTTTGAGCCTACCAGGAGGTTTTAATACTAGCAAAAGTCCAGAAGGAAATCCCAAACCCAGCGATTTGTTAATTCATCTCAACAGTGGTGACAGCTGGTGTTCAGCCTGCCTGGTGAAGGTGGAGGCCAGGGAAAATGCCCATGGAGGCTGGGGGGAGTTTCAAGACTCCTGGTTTGTATGTGGGACTGACTGGAGATAGAAAGCAGCAACGTATCAGCTGAGAATGTGCCATTATTTGCAGGGAGACTCTGGAGTCCCGTTTCACTGGCACAGCAATGAGTCTTCTGACCTGTAAGGATGCTCCTTGTGTTTTCTGTCATTCTGTGAGCTTTCCTTAGGTTTTGGGTGAAAGGCAGCATGTGTGGTACCTATTTCCATTTACTGATTGGGGAAGAGGCGTCACCAAACACTCTTTATCCCAAAGCTTTTAATAAACAGTTTTCAAACTGAGCTTTATTCAACAGAGTTGTAAGCAATTTTAGTTGTCATTGCTAACACAAACCCAATCACATTTAAACCCAAGGGTCTGCTGTTAAGAGTTTTACACTGCTGGCACAGCCAGATTTTTTTTTTGAAGTATATGCTTCATGCCAAGCAGAATTTACATCACTTCAATCGTGCAACCTCTACATCCACCACGCCCCTCTTTTCACGTTTCTAGTTTGCTATTGAACTCCTTAGTTTCATAATAGTACTGTAAGAGTGTGAACCTCGTAGCTCCACTTGCAGGTGAAGGCTGCTCTCTCCGTTGCACTGCAGCAGGCGCTGCCGTGCCAGACCATCCCTGTCAGCAGAGGGATGCTGTTTTACCTGGCAGGCAGACTGCACTATCAGCATGCTTCCTGTTGCTGAGGATTAAAAAAAGCTTCTTGCTCTGGGAGCAGATGGCCACCTCTCCACCCATCCTCTCAGGTATGGGGAGGCAGCCAAAAACTAGCTTAAAAGAGCAAAGCATAACCTGTTCAAAGGAGAACAGAAAGGAACATTTTTCAAACAACTTAATGAAGCACTTGCTAAGGACTGCCAGGGACAGATTTCCATTCTACACAGGATATTCATTAGAAAAGTAAACACCCTCCAGCACCATTTGTAGGAACAAAGCAGCTTGCGTTTTATAATGAGGTGTTAATTTAATGAAGCAGGGGACTGGCAGAGGAGCAGGAGGCAACTAACCGAATGACAGACACCTTTTCCTGGGAGGTCAGGGCAGCTACGCCATCCTGCTTTGCTGCATGGTGGAGGAAGATGGGCACAGTGCACTACGCAGCAGGCGGGGACGGTCCTGGGCTGAGGAGCTGGGGAGATGTGGAGTTCATTGGCCGACATGCGGTGGTTGAATCGAGGCTCTCCAGAGCCAAGTGTCTCAGCTGAAGAACCAGGTCCCCTCAAGGCTATGGTTTCAGGGTAACCTTTTGGGCAGGTTTTTTTTTTCAGGTACTGAGGCACGAAGGTCTCTGGGATGTGTAGCTTCAACGCAGCTCATCTGTACAGCTTTGGGAGTTGGGGATCTTACAGCTTCCACCTTTGCTGCCTCTGGGCAGGAACCCAAAACCCCATGTGAGGGGGAGGGGGGGCCCATGTTCCTGCTCTGCGCCTTGCTCCAGGACCTGAAGTCCTGGGACTTCCTGAGTCTGCTGTCATGGTCCTCGATGCTTATTGTGACCCCAGGGCCAGGAAACATAGCAGGTACTCAAGTGTCAAAAGAGTCAGCTATTTATTTATTTCACAAAGAAAGAAATCCTGTAGAAAGGTTTCACGGTTTTTTTGCCTTAAAATGAAGCAAATAATCAGGAGTGATTTCCTTTCTGTGGGAAATTGTCTGTCTGAAGCTGATCCCACACACAGAGATGCTCACAAAATGTCACAGCTTCTTGCAAAATAGAAGTGTGGCAGTTCAACCACCTCCACTCTGGTTAGGATGTCAATGGATTTGTGACTTGCTGGCTAGAAAGAGCTGGTCTAGGGCTAAGGTGTATTCACCGGTGGGTCATCCCAAATGATCCACAGCTCTGAGATCACTCGCAGCAAAGAGGGACGGAGAGTCCCCGCCTGCTTTTCTGGAGGGGTGAGAAACGTCAGAAACATTTTGCTCTGCCACTGCTGGGGGGCGAAGGTAATCTCTGTGCTCACAGGATTAGCCAGATGTCACTGGGGGAGAGCTGGGAGGTGAGGGCAAGTTTTTCTGCATCTCCTGCCAGGACTTTAGCCTCAAGCCTGTCCCTTATTTTCATACATGTGTGTTTCTCATTAGGGAATTCCTACCAGAGCATTCAACCCTCACAGTTGCTCCCCGTGGGGACAAGGCCAAAGCTAACCTGCCCTCCCAGCTCCGGGAGAACAGGAGTGGCTGTGCTGCTTGGCCGGGGAGGAGGTTTAGGAGTCAGAGGGAAAGCACATGACATGAGGCCAAGTCTTATTTAATGACGCTATCCTGTTTTTGATCATAGCATAGAGCAGACTGGAAAAGAGAGCAAAAATAAAGCCACGGAAGAAATTCTGGCCATGAACCTATATAATCAATCTGAACGTTGGCACAAATGAGGTCATTTCTTGTGTTTATATTTTTACATGCATTGTATGCTCCCCGTTCCTCCTCCTCGTGTCACTGTGATGTGAAGGGAATTTCCTGCGCCCGCACAGTATTATTGTTGCAGGGCTTCTGTGAACATAAACCACTTCAAGTGGCAAGGAGAAATAATACTCTGTTCTGGCAGTAAAAATACAAAGTTGGGAAAACTCCCACTCCCTCAAATCATTTTACTTCTGGTTGCTTGCTGAATATTTTATTAGAAGATTAGAAGGAGAAGCGGCCACATTTAGCAGCTGCTGACACATTTCAGCACTCTCCATATGCAGAGGTTAGCTTTTAAGCGCTGTAAATCAGCCTGACTTTGCTGCAGCCTGGCCACACTATGGCAGCTGAGGAGGCGGCTTGTGGAGAAGACCATTTGGAGCCCTCCTTTCCTGGTATGTTGCAGATTATCTATCAGATCTACAAGCAAAAAGCGTATTGGAATGGTGAGGTTTTTCCTCACAGACTCTCACCTTTAGGTGTATGCCATTCATGATAGTGGGACAAGTTGAAAATATGTGTCCCCTTTGGCTTCTGGTTCCCATGAAGTAGAAAGATGTATGTTTATTTGACTATAGAATAAAAATCCTGATTTGCGCTGGGAGTGAAGGGTGGTGGGGCGCAAGATCTGCAACCAGCATTCAGGTGCAGACAGACACTGGGTCCTTGTCAGTGGGACAAATTAGGAGAGATGCAAAACGGTTGCAGTATTCCAGCAGAGTCCAATTAAAAGCAGGGGCAAAGGAGAATTCTCCCCCCGCTTCCTGCCACCAGCAGTGGCCTCAGCTGCGAAGCTGTTGCTTAAGGGCAGCTGAGTGTTCCTGCTGAGGGCAGGCCAGTAAAGCCATCGCAGAGCTACATCTCTCAGGCCTGAGACCAGAGGGCATGGTGTGCTTTTAACACCAGAGCTGTGAATATCCACTGTTGAGGCTTGAGGAGAGAGAGAGCGGTAACTGAGAGCAGCCCCAAGGCTTCTGTGATGGGCACAACTCCCCTCTCCCTCCACCCCTTGGCAGTGCATCCCCTTCCTCAGGTGGCATCAGTTTGGCAACACAGAGCCAGTGGCTGGGCTCCAGCCAGAAGCACAAATTTGCTTCCTATAAGTAGTGGTGATGTCCCACCACAGCCTCTGAGTTCAGGCAGGGCAGCTGTCACCAGCAAGGTGACAGGCGTGGGGCAGCGCCGTGGTCCAGCAGCCAGACCTGAAAGACAAACAGTGGTGCCCCAGACACTGCAATAACCCGCCTCTTCTAAAATTACACTTGGAAGAGGCTTCAGAGTGCAAAACAACAACAACAGAGAGAGGAAAAATAACTGAACAAAAAACCAACCCTCATGTAAACCCAAAGGCTGGAGGAATAAAAGTGCCAGAAAACATTTATATTGGTCTCCCCTGATATCAATACAGATGAAATGGATCCCCATGCTTCCCTCCAAACCACAGGCTCTAAAGTGGATTCCAAATCCCATCGCCACTTTAACTTAAGGGCCTCTCAATTACACCATTGGATGCCTTTCAAAGCTTTGGATAAATTGGAGATCATGCATCTAGCAGCAGAGGCTCGTCTCCTCGCTGGAGAAGCCACTGGCCGTAGCTCACTGCCCAAGCAGCCCAGGTCTCTGGCAGGGAAATCTGGGGGCTGAACACGGCATCTGAGTGGCCCACGGAGGGCAGCTCTGGCCTTGCTGCCCTGGGGCTGGTGTCTGCTGCAGCCATTCAGTGTTAGAAAAACCTGGGTGCTGCTGTGGGGGCTGGAAGTGGCAGGGCTGTGGGAGTGAGCGATTTCTCCAGTGTGCTGACTGAAGTAGAAAAATGTCAGGAGGGGGAAAAAAAAAATCCTTTCAGGTTGATTTGAACTGTTTTTGCTGTTCTTCCTCTTACCTCCTCCCTTGAACTGGCAACCAAAAAAAACTCGTCACAGAACGTGGCACAAATTCAAATAGTTTTGGTCAAGCTGTATTTTTCACAGTTAATTTTAAAGATTTTTGTTGTTGTTGCCCAGACCAAGGGTACTCCTGTATTTTCCTAGGAAATAATAGATGGTGGAAGCTTTTCGCGGGAGAAGGAAGATTCAGAGATTTTTCATTTCTGTATGAACCTCAAGCATTTCCTGCTGTCCCTCTTGCATCCTCCCTCCTACCTGGCTTTTTTCCAGGGGCTGCACCCACATCTCAGAGGCTAATGGGCAATTAGTGTTGTCTCCAGGACTGAGTTGTCCCATACATGAAGGCAGATGCAGGGAGATGTCCCTATGGGATGCGGGGTGAGAGAGCTGCAGGCACAGCCACCTCCCTGCAAGTACTGGAGGGGAGACCAATGACTGACTCGTTTAGCAAAGGGTCTCTAAGGATGGCTGAAAGAGGCCACCTTGAAGTGGCTGGTGGTGTTGGGTGGCCGCTGTGGTCATGAGTTTCTGCTGTTTCTCACCAGCTCTCTCATTTCCCATCTGCCCTCCCCATGTGTTGCAACTCCTGGGCTGTCAGATCCTGAGCAGATGCTGTGTTCTGTCCCGGTCAGCTTGGAGATAAGGAGCTGCCATTCGTAGTACTTTGGATTTCCTAAGAAGTAAACCAAACCAGCTGAAGACAGATAGCTTTATTAAGCTTCCTATTGATGGAAATGCGATCATTGTCCTAATTTCAAATATTTGCACCAGGCTTCTAAGCCCAAATGCAGTCAGAGTGGACCAGCTCATTGCACTGGCATTAACTGGCTTCCATGAGTAGATTAATTTAATAATGTCCAAGGGGTTGGTAAATCATTTAGGCATTTCCACAGAAGTTTGGGTCTGGATGGCTCAAGTTGCTGCAGGGGGTCCTGAGCCTGGTTCTGCCACCCAGCGCAGATTCCTCACTTATTTGGACCAGTTGATGGGTCCCGAACACAGGATTTGATTACAGCAAATGTTTTCATTTTTATTGCATCACTTCACAGTCATTTTTCATGGTCAAATGCCCTATTTGGCATCATTCAATTTAGGACAGCCCTTTTTATGATTGGCACAGGAGTGGAGAACTTACAGGATGGCTAATTTGCTGCTACCACTAATGCCAACTGCTTTGAACTACTGAGCCTTGAGTGAGGGATGTAGGACAGGACTGAGCTTTAAGTTCTCTTTTTCTTGTGCCCAGGAATAGCCCATTTTTGTCAGTTTTCCCTTGAAACATGAGAATTTTTCTTTAAAAAAACAACAGGCAGGAAAAAAATAATCATAAAACCCAAAGGATAAATTTGTGTCTCTTTTAATGTAAAAAACACGACATCACCAACTGTCAAATTATCCTCTATTTAATTTCTATAAAAATTTTGAAACTTTCTGCAGACAGCCAATAAACCTCAAGGTGATAGGACTTGTTTCTGCTACCATTGAAGTTGGTGGCAAACATCCCATTCATTTTGGTGTGTAGGATCAAACCCCCAGCACATAAATAATCAGGTACTGAAGGTGCTCTCTGATTCTTCTGTCCATACCTCTCCCTTCCTCTCAGAAAACTTGTGAGGTTGGGCCCAACATTGATCTCATGCACAGACTGGGAGCATCTTTCTTCCTTTATTTCCTTTTTTTTTCCCCTTCCTTTTTTCTTCCCCCCCCCCCTTGTGGGTTTTGATCTCTCCCTTTGAAATGGAAACAAATTCCCTGCAGGGTGCTCTGTGATCGCTTGTTGGGTGTAGTCGCATGCTTTCACTTCTTGCTGTAGGTGAAATGGCTCATGTGCAACGATATTAACTCTCTGCTAGGCAGCCGTACGCGGCAGGAGAAATATGCTGCGTTCCTTCTGTTTTCCTAGATGCTTGACAGAGTAGGCAGCTTCCCCCCAACCCCATAAAACCTCAGTAAAGCACAAGTATGTGTAGTGAAGTAATGCAGCGCTATGAGAATACAAGATATATGAGAAGCAATGTTTTAGGGAGAGACAGATCTTGGACAGACCCATCTGTATAGTTAGCCTGGGTTAGCTGATCTAAGTAAAAGCTATTACCTCTTCCTGCAAAGTCGTGCATAATCTGACGGTTCGTTGTCGATTATGATTTACTTGCCATAGAAGAAAATGTCATTTCCCCTTGGTTTCAGTGGAATGAAACAGCTGGAGAGGGTAGTTGAAGAGGGAAATTACATTGATAGGATAAGCGTTCGGAGGAAAAAAAAAAAATCAACAAACCAGACTGTTTTAACAGGAGAACTATGGTTAGGCCCAGCCCAGAGAAGTGTGGAAGAATGTGCTTGTGATTTGCTTCCAACAAAATCTTTAAGCCTATACTTAACTATAAGCATGAGTATCTCGTTGCTTAAGGTTAAGCACGTGCTGAAATACTCATCTGGAGGTAAGCCCTGGCTGGCAAGACTGAAAGAAACAAAGATCACATAATCAACTTCCAAAGCAAGAGCCTAATCCTACCCAGTCAGCTATTTTGGGGGAGTTTCCAGGAAGGCAAAGAGGTTGCAGGAGGTGGATCTGTGTCTCTGATCTTACAAATTTCCTGGCAGGTGCAAAAGCGACTGCTCTGAACAATACCAGAGGTGTTTGCAGGATTGGCCTGAAGGCTTTGTCTGCAGCAGAAGATGAGGTTAACAGGCTATTTAAAACAAACAAACAGCCCCACCTCCCTCCAAAAATTTCACAAAGATGGCCCCTGTGGTTGTGGTGTGATTTTAAAAAGATTTAAGCAGGTTTGCTCTGAAGCCATTCTTGTAGCTCTAGCAAAAATTAGTTCTTGCTCCATTGTCTCAATCAGTTCTGCAAATTCAAACTGGAAAGTCACGTCTGTATTAGGGAGTCAGTCTGGGCACCTCTTCTTACACCCCCCATGTCTTGGATTTTCATATCATTTGAAGAAAAATGCCAAGTGACACTAAACAGTTCTTCTTTAATGATGTTTACCTACTTAGTAGGACTTTTAATGGGAAATTTTCCAAATAATTACACTTAAAGAATATGTGTGTGCATACACGCATGGGTGCACATGTATGTATGTGTGTGTGATGGGGTAAACTATGCTCTTTACTCATGAAAAGATGCATGTCCACACACATGCACAAAATAATGAAGAAGAAAGGGAAAGGAAAAGCATTTGCTTATGAATATGAAATGCAATTCTGAAAACTAGTTTTGTTTTAAGCCCTTGGAGAAAGTTACAACATCAGTGAATGTAATGCCATATCTTACTGCCTGTGAAATACAGGGCCATGTTTATAGCAAGCAGAGAGAAGCAATCACAAAAGGAGAGAAAACAAGATCGGTGTGAATCTGCTGCTGTGTGGTGCTGAGGTGGCCAAGGGCTGCTTAGGGCCACAGATAGGTATGTAACAAGAAGGCTGGAAAAGGAGACTTTGGGTACTCCACACTGTTAAAACTAGGTTTAAGGTTCTGTTTTCATTATGAAGGCTTTTGGCAAAGGCAGAGTTGATGAAGCCACTGAATTTCTTCTATCTAGTGGAGACGTGAGTGAGATGATTGAAGTGTTTCCAGGCATTTCTGGCTTCAGAGAAAACTCAGGAGAGTTTTTGGCTTGCCGGTGGTTCGCATGCTAGACTCGGGGTTCGCCAGCACTTGCTGCCCTCCCAGGCTGCTTGGGCAGCGGGTGAGTTTGCTGTGTAGCACGCACAAGCCCCGTGAGAGCTGATACAGTCTGGCAACCCCAAAAGACTGTTGGATCTCTCTAACCACCCAAGGCTTTGCTGCCAAAGCCTGTGATGGCTCTAGGAATGACCTCTGCAGACATAGTTTCAGCCTCTGGTTTAGACGTAATTGCATTGGAGAATAAGCCACTAGTTTTCAAATCCTCAGTGGTGAGTTTGTGAGCCAGGCTGTGTTTGTCTCAATATTAAATAATGAGGTGGAATAACATGGATGACCATCATATGGCATTAGTACATTTGTAAGGCACTGGGTAATAAATGGGTCCTACACAGTGTTTCAGCAAATACCTGGCCTTCAGATTTTTATGGAGATGGTGATCTACAGAAAAGGTAAGTGCTTGAAACAATGGAGGTTATCTACAAGTATGTTCAGGAAGGCCTGGGGCTTTCAGATGCAAACACAGAAATAGATTTAACATCTTGACTTCTATTCTTCTGTCATAATACAAAGTGGAAAGACAATGTTTAGTAAATGTTTACGTCTTACAAAGGGGAGTTTTGCAAATTGCATTGTGGCTCTTTGGGAGGAACCAGGAAAGAGGGCAGGATGTTAACAACATAAAAAAGAATAGCAATAAAACCCACCCCTAATATTAATTGTCTAAGAGGAAATGCATATATCTCTCATCAGGACATTTCAGACTCTGCTTTGCATTGCTGGAAGCCTGAGAACACTAATCGTTTTTTGGCATGGAGAAGTAAGTTCTTGCATACTTGAAACATAACTCATTTACAGTTGTTTTGATGGATGCTTATAAGCGATATGGAGAACCTACCAAGTCCCTTCAGCTTGCCGAGCATCAGAGATCAGAATGGGCCCAAGCCATAGTGTTCAGATGTAGATCTGGCTCAGCTCCTCGACATGGGAACTGGAAGGGACTGCTCTGTTTAAACACCTCCATTCATTTTTGGTCTTAAGGCTGGCTGTGTTATGCAATGAAAATCTATCAACAAGTTTCCTTGTGAATTAATAATGCACCTGAAAGGATTCTTGAAGAATCATTTTCACCAGCACCATGGCACAGAAATATCAAAATAGCTTGTTGGCAAGGTGGCAACAGCTCACACTTCCTGAGGATCTGGACCCTGGGCATTGTTGAAGGTTGATCTAGTGTTGGCAGATTGAATGAAGAGGGGTGACTAAGCACTTCAAGGCAATTTTGAGAGGGAGGTGTAGCCCAGAGAGCTGCAGCCTGGTCCTCCTCCTCCTTGAAACAGCAGCTGAGAGCCACCATGCATGCGCTGGGGTCAGGTGCAGGCTCAAAAGCTGGGCAGCAACGTTGCAGGACACAGGTGATGAGCGAAAGCATGGGCTGACCAGTAAAACTTAGCCACTGAACTCTGTATGCATATTTGTGCATACATGTGTGTATGGAGCAAGGTGGAACAACAGGTTTGTGGCTGCAGGAAAGTCCTTCATCGCTGGCCAGACATGGTGTAGAAGCCTCAGTTGTTGATGTTATTTACTTAGACGTGAGGCTTTGCCCCATGTTTCAGTTTCTCCCACAGACTGCTATCCACATATAAGTTTGAAGTTGAAAATTAGCAACACGACGCTAGCTCTTATTGAGAGTGATTTCTTCTCCTCAGACCCCAGGCCATTTCTCCTGGTGCCCAGAGAGCAAAACCTTGAGCAAAATGGTCTCCATGGGCAGTTTTAGTAATGGAATTTGTTAAATTTCTGCCCCATTTTTTTCATTTCATGCTGAGTAAAATCCTACAAAGTTGCAATGAGTAACATTTTGGTTACATCACACTGTTGGGAGGAAAAGGAAGGGGATTATGAACGGTGTGACTGTCAAGGAGTCTTGCATGTGACTCATGGTGTGGCTTTGTATGCAGAGGATGCAAAGATTTCTAAAGGAACACTGGAAATTCACTTGTGGAGATACAGAGGATGCCAAACGCTTCTGAGCCAGATTTTCTCTTTCCCATAGGCTATGTAAGTGCCTACGCACTTTCCTCCTTCCAGCTGAACCGGAGACCTGGTCTTCATTTTCCTTTGTAGTGTAGCTCTCATGCTGTTTTCATAGCATATTTACTCCTGTTCTGCTTGTACCATCCCTGTGAAGCCCTGCAGAAGTATGTTCCAGTAGTTAGACAGTACCTAAATTTTTTTCCCCCATTTTTCTCTTTCTCTTTCTGTGTCTCTTTTATTCCTTCCTTTCCTTTCCCTTCTCTCCCTTTCCTTTCATCTGTCTTTGTCTAAGCATCCATTCTCCCTCCCCATGCATGGCTGCCCAACTCTGTCATTCATTGTGCTGCACATCTGTCCTGATAGCTGGCAGGAGAACTGCAGGAGTCTCTTCCTACTCCACCCTCACAGGAGGTTTTGGAGCCCTGCAGGGAGCTGCAGACTTATTGCTCACTGACTTGTAAGGGCAGGTGAAGTGATCTAAACTCCACCTAGTAGTGAGGAAGGTGGAGGACCTGCTTGGCCGAGAGGCTTAGCAGAAGATAGGTCTGGAGGGAAGGAACCCTTGGAGCAGTCGGGGCTGTGCAGGATGCTCGGGCAGAAAGCCCTGGATGCTGCCAGTGGGTTTGCTCACTTGTTTAAAATGGTTGGTGCTTTGGTACTTACACAAATCAGATCAAATGGCTACAGTATTAAAAAAAAAAAAAAAAAGAATAGGA
>Ga0065711_1030562_pt1 | contig 32136 bp, 23 predicted proteins | sample Hoacrofraction12_FD_59098 | JGI IMG/M metagenome (GOLD analysis project Ga0065711, IMG submission 59098) | Hoatzin crop microbial communities from Cojedes, Venezuela - Epithelial fraction 12 v2 (version 2) | ecosystem: Host-associated > Birds > Digestive system > Esophagus > Crop | place... | reverse complement strand
TTTTTTTTTTTTTTTTTTTTAGCTATACAGTCTAGTTTTGCATTTTCCTTGGTGTAGGTCAACAGAGTAGCAAATAGCCCAGTAATTCAGGGCTTTGTCTGAAGTTAATTCCTGGGGTGAGCTTCCGTGTGAGATGTCTCCGCGTGAACGGAGGAAGCAGCACAGTTGTGTGATAGCTGCCTCTTCCTTTTGCAGCTCCGCTGTGGCTTCCTGTGCCACGTGCTCCATCAGCATCAATGTTTAAAGGCTTTCTGACAAGGGAGTGAAGTTGCACGTTACCTCCCATCAGCACCAGCTTCCAGTCTGCCACGTGAATCAGCTGAAGATCACTAGTCAGCTTGGGTTGGCTGAGGAGAAGACTGGGTTTCTTGTGGCTTGTACGTCTTAAGACATATTTCACACTAGATTAAGATATACTGGAGCAATGAAAAGTTTGATTAAGGGATCTACACTAGATGAGTGTAGCTCTTTTTGCTGCTTCTCAGAATACCTCAGTACTGGTGGATATATCAAATGGGTTCAGATGTAGCTAATCGAGATAGTCCTGGGTTGGAAGAACCAACTGACAGGCGTCTCTGATGCGCTTCTGCAGGTAGTTGATGTGATCTCTGATGTTTCAATGTCTCCCTGCAGTAGGAGAAACTAATAGCTCCCTTATAATTTCCTACCTCGCCCCTCTAAATGGAGGGATGGTTGCTTATGGGTTTTCATGATTCTTCCTTAAACCCTTCTACCCCACCAAAAGAAGAGGCAAGGGCCTGCTGCACAGTGACCATCTGCTGGTTTCTTCTGTCTCACTGTGGAATTAAATATTTAATAATCTAAAATAGTGTATGACTGCTTTACCTTAATGAAGGCAGTGAAACAAAAAAAGGAAACTGCAGGCATGGAGTCAAAGACCTGATGGTCAGTCCGTAGGGTGTCTCAGGAAAGGACGAGAATTCCTTTAGGTTTTAGGTAGTCTGGAATAAAATCTGTTTGCTCACCAAGATAATTGTTTTAACAACCTGTAGTTGTGTCGCTCTGTCATCAATCCTGTAAGATGCTGGTGTCGTACTGAACTGTTTCATGGTTGCTTTTTGTTGTAAAATCCATGTGAGCACGCATGAACATCCTGACATAGAAGATTCATCATGGCCTGGGGTATCCCCAGGATCTCACCTTACTAGTGGTGGCACAATCTGTGTACGTCAGTCCTAATTTTTTTTCCTGCTGGATAGCAGCTACCTGCATATGAACGTGAGCAGCACAGCTTTCCGCAAGATGTCCAAGTGCGATTTGGGTGTTCCTCAAAATTAGGCTCTTGCTCTGTGATCCTCTTTGAGGACTGACCGTTCCAGGTGTTCTTCTCCTCCCCAAGGCTGGTTCCTCAGCTCCTGGGCTTCGTCTTGCTCCGAGACTTCATATAGCTACTTAAATCTGCTGCTTCCGTACCCTGGGGACAAGGACAGCTCCCCCTCTGACTTTACTGGATGCTTTTACATCTCCTAGGGCTGCCAGAAGCAGTTCAAGTCTTCAGCGTATTTCCAGTCTCGGTTCAGTCACTTGAGCATGTGTCTTGTGTCTCCTATACTCCACGAACGTCAAGCACAGGCCTGGCTGCTATTCAGGATGTTTTACAAATGATAAATCAGTCCATACAGCTTGCAGGATAACGAGTGGAGGAGCTCCATCCCCACTGCTGGCTGATGTTTGGCTGTCTGGTTCCCTGTAAATACTGAGGTGAGGAAGCTGGCATTGGCAGAGCAAAACTGAGTTACTTTGGCCATGGTCAAACAGACCCAGCTCCTGACTCCTGAAATGGTTGTGGTTCCTGGGCAGTGTACCAAAAGGCAAAGCTTTTACTTTGCTCAAACTGCTCCCGGCTCACCCGGCCCTCCTACTTGGTTTGGGGTGGATAAAGCAGTTCACACAGCTTGCAGGAGCCCTGCCAGGCCCGTTGGGCCATGTTCAGCAGCTGGTGGCACGCTAAGGTCTTGGTGACTGCGTTGGCTTTGTCTTGTGGGCTCTTTTTGAGGACCTTCAGCAGGAATGGTCTTTTTGTGTTAAGCCTGATTCCAGATTCTCACCTTTCCTTCAAGTTAAACTCTCCTACAGACTTCACAGGGGAAACATCTCTCCCAAAGCTTTTGATGGAAATTCATCTTTTATCAGCAAGCAGTGCCTGTATTTCCCAGTCTCTGTTTCTCGCTCTTTGACAACCTTTGGCTTGAGCTGCTCTTTCTCCTGTGTAGTGTGGACATACAAGAGTATGTGGCCATGCTTTTATCACTGCCCAGCCCATCATTTGTATTTTTGGCTGCAATCTGCCGCAGCTCCTACACATCTTTTTGCATACTGTTGTATTTCCAACCAGCTAGTTTGAGGTGCACAGGGAGATACTGGCCTCTCCCGTTGACTAACTGCTCTGATCAGGAACTGGGCTGGCAGTGGGGGTTGTGTGCAGTGCTGCTCGAGCTTCTAGTGTGAAAGCTGGATCCTACTGCTCTGAGCTCTGCTAGAAAACACTTTAAATGGGTTTTAAATTTGTGAAGACTTTTAAACGTAAGACGCTGCGATGTTTCCTGCTGTAGGAACCTCTGTATCCTTACTCGGTGCCATAAGCATGTCTCTCGTCTGCTAAGAGTTTAACATCCTGTTGCCAAAGGATAGCTGAAGATGCTGTGCATGAACACTTCCAGAAAGCTGTTGTGTTCCAGGGGAGAGAAGTGTGACAAAGCTGTCTGCATGCCAGGGCGCTGGGCTGCCCTGTCTCGTGGACACAGCAGCCGAGCCGATGGAGCAGCTCCAGAGCCCTTAATGTGCTGCAGGAGGATGGCTGGATGCTGCAGGCACCTGCCTGTGCAGCCGTAAAGCTGATGCCTCTCCTCATCCAGCTGCTGCTGTGTCCGATGGAGCTCACATATCCATGTCTGCAGAGCCTCCCAATGGAAAGGGAAGCCAAATGCTGAGGCTTCGTCCAAAAGCTTTTTTTTTTTCTTCTCCTCTCCAGCTATGCTGGTTGGAGGGGGGGAAAAAAAGACTTACCTGTTTCTATAAGCCTTGCTTTGCTGAGAAGTTGGGGCAGACATGTCTGCTTGAAAAGCTTTATTTTTTTTGCCCCCAAGTGTATTTGTGCTCCAAACTCTAAGTCTTTCCTCGAGGACAGGGAGCCCACTGCTGCATGACTGTTGCTGTATCGCTCTGAGCCCAGTTCCCCTCTCTCAGGACGTGACCATGGCTGAAAAACATCTCCACATAATCAGGAAACTGCTCTTTAATCTTGCACTTCCATACAAATAAATAATTCACTGTGGTCCTGGGAAGTATTGACTTTCAAGCAGTGACCAGTAGATGTACAGGAATTAATTTTTTTTTCGTTACTACATTTGAAAGCATCTCTGGCATCTCTCCCCTGTGGTCATTAACGCTGTACGTAATGCCTTGCCTGCAAGCTCTGCCTTTGGAAGGTAAAATGGAGTACTGCTTCTTTTCAGGTTTCTTTTGGCTGTGCCGAGCTGACGATTGAGTTCCCGCATAGTGACAGCTTCTGCCTGTGCACATAGTGTGAAGAAGTCATGCATCTTTGATTCAGTAGTAGCTTATTTTTGTATCAGCTGGCAGATGAGTCACACCTTCCCCCATTACCTCGCAGTCCCACCTTGGCACATGTGATTCATAGCAGTCCAGTGTCAACATGCCTGGAGTTTCATGCAATAGCCAGCGCTTATCCCCAGGATGGGTAGGTGGCATTGGCAACCGGGTGTCAAACGTAATGAGCTGCTCTGGTGTCGTGGTGGAAAGCGGGAGAGGAGTCTGATACGCTGGAGAATCCCAGGAAACCGAGAAGATCTCTGCTCTCCCAGCCCACTCAATAGATGAGTCAGAGTGTACGAGCAGAACATACTGGGTCGGGGAGGGGTATGTCGTTACATATAGCATATTGACGGATTCTGTGGTTTTGTTTTAATTCTTGCTCTGTAAACAAGTTCACCTCCAACGAAGTATGGAGTCTGTGTGTTTACTTTTGGACCTCTTTCTGTTGCACAACTTGCTGGAGCGAAGCAGTCTGTTTGTCACGAAGTAGGACCAAGGAAAATGAAGGTGGTATAAATAACCAAGCCTTTTGCATAGTCTAGTCAATATTTGCATATATATTTTTCAATGTAGTTGAGCTGTCTGCTACTCCATACTGCGTATTAAGTTAGATTTTCAGGGTTGCCTACGCTGAGCACATTTTTCTCATTCTGTGTTGCTTTTGCTTTACTCATGACCTGCTGCACACTTTGTACGTACCGGTGTCCTGCATAAAGAAATTCTTTCCATGCTGGTTGCACAATGCTGTCATTCACGTAGCAATTAGGTAGGGGTCATTTGGGTAAGGCTTGTTGTACAGATGGATGTAAACAAGTCACCGTGGTGGAGCATGGTGCCAGTGCCAGCTGTTTCATGGGGAACTCCCTGTGTGCGATACGTTTGCCTGAGGGAGCTGGAGTAACTCAAGGCCACATAGGTGAGGGTTAATGGAAGATGTCTACACCCCTGTTTAATTAAGGAGCATGAACATACGCATTGGCTGTTGCTGTGGTCGCTTTAATCTTCAGAAATCCCACTCACATTTGCCACCTTAACGAAAACATTGTTGTAGCCAGGAGTTAAGCCAGCAGAAGATCACCCACAGCAAGGTCTGCTGGTCTGGGGGAGGACAGACGGTGGCGGGGTGGGGATTGCCACTCTGCACCCTGAAGCGGGTTTGTGCTGGCATGGAGCGACACATGGCGCTTGGCTGAAGCACGTTTGTGTCCTGCTTCATTGCATGGAAAGGCTTGTTCATAGCTGTCACACTGCAACTGTCTGGATGAGCACTGCAGCCTCCTCCTTTGAAGTATTTGGAAATATTTTAGAATATAGCTGTTCGGTCACTAGAAGTATGTAATAAGCGACTTAGTTGTGCAAAATGATACAAAACTGACATCCATTTGCACAGAAAGCAACTTGCGTCTTTGGGTCACATCTCATGTTTAATCATTTCCTGACTTCAGATCCCTGTGATAGAGCCTAGCACTCGTTTTAAGCTGTTGGGTTAATTTTCTGACAGCGAGGAAAAACTCTTCTCCCTTCATTCTCAAACCTTGTAAAGAAACGTGCCATTGGCAATAGGTTTGAGATGCCTCAGCAAGGAGACATGGTCTCATTCCTCTGGAAATGGACTTTTTAAACAAAAAGTGCAACTCGTGGAGGTCCCTCACACTTAGCTGCACCTTTAAAGAATGGTGATTGGCGGCTTCATTGTAAAGTCAGGGTAGTCCAACGAACTTTGGAACTTGAGGGACCTCTGACTTCAGAGCTTTTGAACTGCAAAGTAAAATGTAATAACTGTAACATCGCCAGTTAAAGCCTGCCTGCTTTCACAGGCGGCTTGCTGTTGATCTCTGGGGAGTAATATTTTACTATCTAAAAATACTTGGGTTTTTTTAATGCGGCAGTTCACTTGTTAGGACAGGCTTCCTGAATATGCACATTTCAGCATCTCTTAACATCAGAAGTTTTGACTTCCTTGGGCTAATTTTAGGCTTTGTCTATTAGAAGCTGTCAGATGCTTTTAAAGTAAGGCCATTAATATTTGAAAATGAGATTAGGGCAATTTCCTTTTTATATTTCAAAAAGTCCTCATGCATCTCTTACTCTTCCGGTGTTCGTTGCAGTAATCACAAATCAAAACAGAGCGACACTGGGCAGGGTGTGGGGGGGCATGGTGGGGTGCTGGGAAGCTGAAAAATGCCTTTTCTGCAGATGCTTTTCCTTGAAGCCTGATGTGCCCTACAATGGTGGTCGTAAATCTGTACCGGTCAGGCTCATCTGAGTCATCCCAGATGCCTCGTTGGGTTCTTCTGATAGATGGCAACATCTGCTAAGAGCGGGTTGTGTGATGTGCTGCTGGCCCAACGGCTGTGAGGAGTCGGCTGGAGTGGAGGAGAGGGACGGGCCATTTACTGTGCTGCTTCTGGTGCTTTCTGTCAAACCCTGAGCTGACATATCTCGTGCTTGCAAGCAGCCCAGGTTGTGCTTGGGACTTGGGGTGCCTCAGCCATTTGAGTGAGGAGATGAAAATCCTTGATGTTTGAAGATAAACTTTGGAATTTATATTTACATTGAACGGAAAACCCAGTTTGGCAATTAAGGCCACAATAATTAATAAGGATGTAGCAACCAGTCAGCCTTCCTGTTCTGCTTGTCCCCCTTTCTGAGCTCTTCTATGAACATTTTTCAAGCTGTCAGGACGCTGCACTTAGAAACTAATCAAGGTCTAGAGCTATAAATGTCTATTCATTTTCTGGAGGGCTGATGTGTCAGGTGTTGGGCACTGCCTCCATTCAAACAAAGCTGATTCCCTTTTGGAAGGTGGGTGCCCGTTTTAGCAGGATCCCTGTCATAGGTTTGTGCTTCCTCAGCACCAAAATCATCCTGTGAATGCTGAGGGTTTTTAAGGTGCTCTTCACCCTAATGAGAGAAGTGTTTAAGCTATGCCGGGGAGGTGTGACACAAGTGAAGTTCTGGTACATAGGGCTGCCTGCCCCCCAGACTGGCCATTACATGGGTTTGGAGTTTGCATTTCTGAGCTGTGCCCTGCCTGGTAGTCAAAAACCTCCTCCCATCTCTGAAAGATCAGCCATAGACTCTGGCCTTGAATCTGTAACGTATCCAGCTATGCCAGAAGAACTTTTCAGCAAGCTGTGCTCTGGGTGGAGGCTTGCAGTTGTGTAGTAATTTTTCTGTCTGAAAGTGGCAGCTTCTCCTTCAAAACTCTGTTTCGACCTACTCATACTGAGCTATCTTATGGTGAAACAGAGAGATGAAATCTGGAGGTAGTATCTTATTTAGTACCTTTGAACTTCTGTTTTACAGGAGGTTCTCCTGTGATAAGAGGGAGTGGGAGGTTTTCCGTCAGGCTGGAAGGACCACGTGGGTAACATTTTCCTACTAATCTGAAGAATTGCTTTTTCCCTTCAAAAAGGCTTGGGGAGGAGTGGCTGGAAAGCTGCCCAGCAGAAAAGGACCTGGGGGTGTTGGTTGACAGCCAGCTGAACAGGAACCAGCAGTGTGCCCAGGTGGCCAAGAAGGCCAACGGCATCCTGGCTTGTACCAGGAATAGTGTGGCCAGCAGGAGTGGGGAGGTGATCGTGCCCCTGTACTCGGCACTGGTGAGGCCTCACCTTGAGTGCTGTGTTTAGTTTTGGGCCCCTCACTACAAGAAGGACACTGAGTTGCTGGAGCGTGTCCAGAGAAGGGCAAGGAGGCTGGTGAGGGGTCTGGAGAACAAGTCCGATGAGGATCGGCTGAGGGAGCTGGGGCTGTTTAGTCTGGAGAAGAGGAGGCTGAGGGGAGACCTTATTGCTCTCTACAACTACCTGACAGGAGGTTGTAGTGAGATGGGTGTTGGTCTCTTCTCCCAAGTAACTAGTGATAGGACAAGAGGCAATGGCCTGAAGTTGCATCAGGGGAGGTTTAAATTCTATATTAGGAAAAATTTCTTTCCTGAAAGAGCGGCCAGACATAGGAACAGGCTGCCCAGGGCAGTGGTGGAGTCCCCGTCCCTGGAGGTGTTAAAAAAATGTGTAGATGTGGCACTTTGGGACACGGTTTAGCAGGCACGGTGGTGCTGGGTTGATGGTTGAACTTGATGATCTTAGAGGTCTTTTCCAACCTGAATGATTCTATTAAAAACTACAATAGTTACAGGACTGATGACTGCCAATCCCTTGACTTGTTGTGAGTTTACATGTGTTTGACTCTCATCACTTACTAGTGTGATGCTATTGTAAGAGCAAATGTCCATCTTGTGGCTTTCTAATCAGTCCTGTTGGGTCTTGTACTGATGCTGAAGCAGCTCTGATGGCAGCACAGAGCATTCCTGCTGTCAAGCCACCCTCCCAGTAGGACCGGATTGGGTGTTGGGGGCCAGGCTGCACCCACGGCTTTGCGAACAGCAGGGGGATGGCCCATAGGGTTGTGCTGCCAGAAACGCTACCCGGATTGTCCCACCGTGGTCTGGCGTGCAGGAGCTGGCCACCTTCAGCCAGCGTGGCCAAGCATCAGCTCGCTCCTGAACACCGAAAGCAGAGGCTGCGTGTCTCATACGGTTGTCTGCTTTATCCAGCTAAATTGGACCACTCTGATCTGTCATCGGAGACCCAAGTGCGGTTGGATCAGCGATGAATACTGCCTGTCTGTGCCAGTTTTGCCTTATGTTGCTGTGCCATCCTGGCTAGAACGACTCCTGGTCACTGCAGAGTCGTGGGTTGCAGCTGAGCTATAATCCAAGCTGTCAGATTCCCTCTGCATTATCTTCATGGCAGTCTCACCCTATTTTGCAGCTGGCCGGCATGCCGTAAACTTAAAGCATCGCTTAACACGTGCTGTAGATTTTTTGGCACATGGGTAGGGAGGAGCAGAGAGCCAGTAAGAGCTCTGCCTCCAGCCGACAGTCTCCGATGAAGGTGAGCTGGTGAAGGGCAACGGCCACGTGGGACTTGGTGTGATCAAATCAAAATATTTCTCTGGACAGCAGAGGAGCGATTCAGCAGAAGTCTTTTATTATTGCTGCTTTCTTAGCATTTTTCATCTGCCAAGAAGTAGCCTCTTCCTTGGCAGTGCTCTGGAGTTAAGTTTGTGGGCTGCTGAGCACTCTCTTGCAGCCAAGAAGTTCAGTGTTGATTTTTCTTAAGCTTCCTGTAGGTTATAGCTGTGATGTTAATTAACATGCATAACTTGTTCTCAAAGAACAGAAAAAAAAGCAATCACAGAGCGTACCCATAGTCATCTCAATTCCTCTGTTACCTGATGAAAACGAAGCAGCCAAAACCTGCTGCTTAATTCCCTTTCAGCAGTTAGAGCTGACCCGGTGCAAGAACGGCAGAGCCAAGGAAAACTGAGCAGGAAACAATTTCTCTGTGGTATTAACCAGCAGAACCAAACTGGCCGTCACAGATATGATCTGGCTTTGCACCAACCGGCAAAACTCACCCGGCGTGGTGACCTGCAGCGTAGCAGGAGCGGGAGGCTGCATCCTTCTTGCTAGATCCAGCACGCAGGAGCTGTGATCCCAGCCGTGAAGGCTGCCGGTAGCGCCTGGCTGGGTGGCCGGCACGGAGCCGCCGCATGGAGTGATGCACGCCTTCAAACCGCAAAGCTGAGCTTGGAGGTAGAAAAGCAGTCTGGGGAGCTGGTTCACGACGTGGCTGTATTTTAGTTACACGAGAGCTTTTGGGGCAAATCCCTTTGCCTTCAGTAAGGCTGCCGTAAGCCTTCACTTAACCCTCACGAAGTTCAGAAACTGTAGCAGCACAGCTTCTCGCGCCTTTCTGCAAAACCATGGGCTCTGCTGAGCGCACACAGAAACCCAGTCAGCAAAGCAGGAATGATTATGTGAAACAAAACCTTTTGATATTTTGCTCCACCCTTGTTCGTATATCACAGGTGTATGGGAAGAGGTGGATAATTAAGCTAGAAGTTAAGCTATAACTTTTTTGGGTGGTTTAAAATAACTTCTAAAATTATATACTGTTTCGATCCTTCTGTTAAGGCGTTGTCTTTTGTGCCAGCTTCCACTGTCACTGGAACAAGAGATCGTTGCAAAGGGTATATCGATAGAAAATCCAACAGATACATGGAGATTTGAGTGCAGTCATTTCCCTTGAGCCCTAGAAATGTGAATTCAGTCTTCCGAAACTTGCCAAAAAAGCAATTTATTGTGTTGTGCTTTATTCTTTTGTCTTTGTACAAGAAATGAAACAATTTCGCTTGACTGTGGTTTGCTTGCTACAGCTAAAACCTGCCTGTGAATGTGTGTTTCTGGGTAAATTTCCCAGATTTTGAAAGTCTTCCTACAGCTTAACTTTTCTTTGTAGGGCTAATTCTCCTCCCACTCTTTTTTGATTTTTATTAATACAAATGTGAGTGTCCTCTTGGTACCCTCTCTGAAACTGCTGCTTTCTTTATGCATGTGAAGAGTTGTGCATGTGAAGAGTTGTTTAATAGAGTCAAGCCATGACATCAGGAAACCAGCTTGTACAACTCAAGGAAAATGAAATGCCACCCTGTTTTAATAACACAATGATTGTGAAAATTGTTTTTTCTGCAGCTGAAGTAAAAATCAAATCATTTGGATTTATACCAGCAGCAAGAACAAATATGTTCTTCCTTCTGTCCTTCCCATGTCTGTTTTTCTTCTGTTCCCTTTCGTATACCTTTTTTTGTAGATTTAAATACTCTCAAGCTACTTAAAACACAGCAGGGATTCAATGCATTCAGCATGTCCTGAGAAGATGCCCCAAATATGCTGGGTTGCTGCATGGAAGCTGGAGTCTTGGAGTCTGCGTGGAAGCCGTGCTTTATTTTTAGACTCGTTGGAGATGAGGGTAGCTCTGTCTGCTCACGGTGTGTACACAACCGTTGTTGTACCGTTGTGCGCCGTGTCATCTCTTCCCAAGAGATGAGGAGCCAAACAAGCTCGGCTTGCTCTGCGGTCATCAGGGGAGAAGGTACTGATCCAACTTGTGACGTTCTCCCTTTCTTTATTTCCAAGTGCCTTGTGGGTTCAGAAAGTGTTTGAGCTGTACCTCTTCCACATCCAAGGGCAAGGGAAGCACCTTGCTCTGCCTCTCCTCTTCTTTGGCAGCGGCTGTGCGCCCTTCTTGCCCACTGATGGCCTCAAGCAGAAAGTCCTGCCGCAGCTACTCCTGCTGGGCAGTGACGTTGGAGCATTTAGTATTTTCTAGAAGGGAGATGATTCATTGCCCAACCGAAGCAGCAAATAGATGTTGTGAAAAGCTGGCAGTGGAGAGCCAAGTGTCTGGCACAAGTTGGAGCAAACTGAGCAGGAGGATGTTTGGGGGGAGCATGAATAAGAGGAGCTCATAATGACGCTGTAAAAGGGCTGCTGAGATGCCATCTGGAAGAGGATGAGCAGTTATGGAGGAGATATCTAGAATAAATGGGGCTGGTAGCAGAGAAACCAGCACAAAGTCCAGTCAGGGTTTGAAGAGGTGGCTTATTTAGTGCCTGCTGCGGCAACCCTTTCTGCTGCTTTTCTTGCTGGGCTTTGGGCAAGGGAGAGGAGCAGCTGGGGCTGGTTCTTGCTGAGCAATGCTCTGCTGAGTGCCCCTTCTCCCTGAGGAGCCGAAGCTGACAGTGTCTCAGCTGCCTCACGGGGAAGCAGGCCGGAGACGGTGGGATGCTGCCAGATGCTCTGGGCAGATCCAGTTGCTCTTCACCCTGTTCAGATGAGAGAGAGAGAGAACTAAAGGTAAATCGTGGGCTCTGAAACCAGAGTATCAAAGCTCAGGAGAGCAAGGAAATTGTCTAGGAGCTTTACAGTGATAAGATGGGCTGAAAATGGTCATGATTCCCAAGCAGGTTGGTCATCTCCAGGGTCTCTATCAGAGTGGTGGGAAGGGAGCTGCTGCAGTGCTTACCGGCCTCCGACTGCCATCACCACTGAGTCACAGCGCTGCTCTAGCCCCGCTTCTGTATGTTGATGTTTTTCTGCGTGTGTTGGATCAGCTTACTATTTTTAGGTTGTTTCCCTAATCTGATGCCAGTTTTGTAAAGGTTTACGGGTTTGTAAAGTCTTGGAGCAATTAGCAAGATTGTGGCGGACCCTGTGCCATCGCCCCCTTTTCTACCTGCAACGTAGCTGCAAGTGAGTTTGTGCTAGAGTCAGAAATTACTTTTTTCTGCTCGTTTTTCTTTGCATCTCAACTGCTGGGTGTTTTCTTACAACAAACGAGAGAAAATGTTCTTGATCACCCAAAATCTCTGTCCTTGCCCAAACTCCTCCAGTTATGGTTGAAGGTGAAGGGCTGTACTGAAACGCTTTTGCAGTCCTGCTTTGAAATAAGACATCTCTGAAATGCACGCAGTCAAATAGTTGGAAGAGCTTTAGGCTAACTTGATTCCAAGTGACAGGTGTGTCTTAACTTTTCTCTCCTCTTTCTATTTTTGAAGCAGATTATTTAGAAACCTGAAGGTCGGAACAAGCCTTTGTAATTCCAGCTCATAGATGTAACCTGGTAACCAAAGTACTTGGGTAGATTTAAACCTGCTATCATGGGTCGTGTTTTAAGAGGTTAAAAGATGAGATCTTGGCCCAGTCGACATTGATAGCAAAGTTTATGCTTCAGCCAGGATTTTATTCCGATTTGAAAATTAAGAGAAGGGTAGATCCTCATTAGTGTAATCAGCTTAAATGGGTTGACTACTCTAAAGCAATTTGTTTAATTTGTTTGGAACATGTTTAATTTTAGCTGTAGATGTTCAGCTCTCACACAGTTGCTATTTATGCTGTTTGTCATGTAATTTTGTGTTCTGTGATTTGTAAAAATAAACTTTCTGCTCTGAATGAGCATTTTGTGACAATCTACGTTCCATTCATCAGTGCTGCTTCAAAGTCACGTGAAACTTTGTGTGCACTAATGCTGCTGTTGTGTCTCTGCATCCATTTCTATGAAGAATAGTTCTTGCTCATGTAGAGTGTGTTTTTGCGTTGAGCATCAGCCATTTGTTTGACACTGAATTGCTCCCCCCTCCCTCTGTCTTCAGGTATCTAATTTGGGGGTCCTCAGAAGTGTCTCCCCTCTGCAATAGAGCTCCGTTTTCAAGTGTGCATGAAAAGAGGTTATGAAATTCTTCTGTAATTCGTCTTCTTGAAATTGAAGATGTCAGCTTCTCTTTTATTTGGCCACACTACGTCTAAGTGCAGTGGAAACCAGTCTCCCATAGAAGCAAAAAAAATCAGTGATTCAGAAGCTACCAGTATCGTTTAGTTTTCACAAGTTGCATCTGTCTCCTGGTGATATGATGTACAGGGACTTGGCTTTTGCGCTTCCACTGATGCAGGTGCCACGTGTAGCTTCCTGCACTTCCTACCTTGTCTCTTCTTGGGTGTATTTTGGGCTGCTCGCTGTTGCACGCGGTTTATTCATAGCCTCTCATGATGCTCACATACAGAGCATCAGTATGTATTCTCTGCCACGGCAGATGGTTTCCGCTTTCCATGCCTTCCATGTGGGGCAGGTGCTGCAAAACCTGATTTCCCTTGGGCGTAACCTGTGATTGGCATCTCTCTGCCAGTCGCCATTTCAGAAGCAGTCCTGGAAATGGCTTTGGACTGTCTGTACGATTTGTACACCTGATGCCTGGACTGCCGTGGCTTGTTGGAGTTTGCTGGATGTCTGACAAGTTATTAGGACCATTAGTCATGCTATAAAGCATGTGGCAGCAAGACAGCACTACTTGAATCAGCCAGGATGCTTGATCTGAAATTTGCTGAAAGGTGTAGTTCCCTGCTGACAGTCCAGCTCAAATGAAGCGCTCTCCAAGAGCAGTAGTCCCGCTGTTTGTTACTGTTCCTGTTCTTGTGTTCAAGCTCAAGCAGACACCAGGCTTTTTTGTGGGTTGATCCAACTTATTCCTTGGCCACACGAGCACGGGGAGGCGGTGGGACGGGTGAGGGTGGAACGAGGATGGCATGGATCCTTTTGGTGGCAGCCCGCAGGAGCAGTGAGAGTTTTAGCATCTTGGGAAACCCAGGGCCGGAGTCGTGTGGCTGCTTGGGAGCGCAGTGGAAGCAAAGTCTGAGTTTTCAGCTTTGATGTCTGCATTTGCTCTCCTTCCAGCCACGATGCTTTAATCTCTGAAATTCTAGGCTAGGTTTTTGCTGTGCTCAGCTTGAATTTTTTCCAAGACATTGTACTGCTGAAATAGCAGAATTTGCCTGTGGATTCCAGTGCAGTGATCAGTCTGTCTTTATTGGGGTGATAAACTTTCCACGAGAGCAAGGGTGGAGCAGGGCTTTTTACCTACAGTCAAGCCAAATCACTCAGCAGCAAGACTGAAGCCATTAAGCAAATTCAGATTAGCTTGCAGCAGCCTCTGCTGTAATAGGCGGCTTTTTCTCCAAAGGAGAACCTGCATGTGTCGTGCATGGATTTTCTTGCCTTAAAATGTTGGTTGTGTTTAATGCCACAGAGAAATTCCTTGTTTAGATGTTATTTCATATGTTAATTGCATTAAACTGATCATGGTTTGTATTTCAAGTGTCGAGTTGTATCTTTGAATCCTCAAGAGGAGACCTCTGTTGTGCCTGTGGCTTTTCATCCTGCACGCTTTGAATCCAGAACTGCTTGTCGAGGACAGATTGCTTCACAACACTGTGGCTTTGTTTGACCTTCTCAGTTCTCTGCCGACACAATTCTTCGCTGTTAAAATCCTCAAGTTCCACTGCCCAGACAAAAGATAATTTTTCCTCAGTCAAGCTCTTATGTTGGCAACGTCCTGAAGTATTTACAGATCTGCTGGTGATATTTGTGGAGTTCCTGTGATTCACCATGGCAATGGACTCAGTGGGACCAGGACACGTTGCTTGTTGCTGAAACAGAGCCAAGCTGCGTTCTGAATTACGCAGATGGGCTGTGAATAAGTAAAATTTTATGTACATTCGTTTAGGCTGCCCCTTTTTACTGTTCATAAGAAGAACAGGTCCAGAGATGCCTGTATCTCAAGTTTGCGGAGAAGCATTCTGAAATCATCTAGCCTCATCTGCCTCCTTGGATCCTGCAGACATAAAGCCTTAGTATATGCATCAAGCTTACAACTTCTCTTTCAAGCTTTACCCCTTCCTAAAATGATACTAAACTTAGACTTGTGTTTGAGTGAGCTGAGGGTGCATTACCCTGTGTCCCTCATAACTTCATTTCAGTAACCAGAGTGGAGCTGAGGAGCCCTGGCCTGGGCTGGGAAGCTCCAAAGGGCTTGTGAGTGATGCTCGTTTGGGTCCAGGATGCGTGGGCAATGCAGCCTGGGTCTGAAAATTAGATATATTTTACAGCATTTTTATTCTAACAAAGCCAGTAGGTAAGTTCTTGACTGCAGAGCTGGCGGTATTGCTGCTCAAAACCCTCAGAGAAAAATCGAATCCTAAAAATATGCCTGAAACTAATAATGTCTTCTATAGGCTGGCAGTTAGGATGCTTTTTTTAATGTTCTTTGCTACAGCTTCACCTTGCAGGAGCTCCCACCTACAGCAGAGCCTTCCTGAGGTTAAAGCCAAGAATGGTACTACAAGCTCATGGCTTGTAAGGCTTTGAGTGGGTAAAACTAACTCGAGAGGCTGGCACCCCAGAGAGCGCTAAATAGTTGTGTTGCTTCCTTTCCTACCTGAAATCCCGATCTTTTGAGTCTTGCTGCAATCTATCTTCCTGGTTCTTACGTCCAGTAGGAATTTAATTTTAATTGCAGTGCTCTCTCTTTACCAAGTAAGGCTGTAAATGGACTCCTTTCCCCTTGCTCTGGGAATGAGATTCTTCGCCTTCCTTAAGAGCCTTTCTGCAATTTTATTCTCCCATATTCCTTAATTAGCACACTCATAATCAAAGTGGTTTCCTTCTTGATTTGCACTTCTCAAGACTGTTATCCTGGTGTAGAAATTGTGGTAGAAGTACTCACTGTATATATCTGTCTCCTGAATTTATAAGAGTCTCAGTTTTAAACTTTCCATAGACTATTCTGTTATTATTCTCTTCTATTATTCCCTGTTATCCTTCTATTATTCTCTAAAATGTAGAGATGATGATCTTGGTATTAGAGCTAACGTAGGTAAGTCCTCATCAGGTTTTACTGAAAATCAGTGGCTCACCATGGGTTACTTCAAGAGCTATTGCAATTATGTAAGCCTTCAACACTAAGCTGATGGCATTAAATTATCATTTATGTTAGTTTGGGGATATTTAAAAACAATTTGGAGATGCCTGGGTCACATCCTGTCATTGTTCGCCTTTCTGAATTGCTTCTGCATCAAACCATCCTGTTTTCTTAGAGGACTTAAGTGCTGTTAATGCTTTCTAAAACATGAAGCTCTGTTAGGAGCAGTAGCCTCCCAAGACCAGGCTGAGTAAATGTTTTACATAGGATGTAAAACTCCGGTTAGACTGGGAATTCCTGCAATGCTCTGTAATATCTCATTAATGCGTCCTGATGACTGATACCTAATGTGATTCCCCGAGCATGTGAGTTAACAAGATTAAAACCATCCTACAGTAATCTTTGTCAAGCTGCATTTTGTTCTTTTTGAGTAATACATGGGAGCACAAGTTCTGTAATATTTAAGCTTTAGTAATCTCAGTGCCGCATTTGTTGTATTGTTGGTAAGTTGATGAGTGCCGGTGGGCAGATTAACGAGGCTTTCCTGAATCTGTAGTAGGACATAAAATTATTGTTCTGCTGACACACTCCAGCCGTAGTGTTCCCCTGCTTTACTGCCTTGACCTGTGTTGGGCTAGGCTGCCTGAGCGCGCCACAGAGCAGACACAAAACCGTGCAGTTACACAAGCAGTTTCATTCTGGGATCTGATAATTAGTGAAGTTTTTTTCTATTTTTAATGTTGATCTCTTATGTAAATGTAGGTGCATGTATGCATTCACTTGAAACATGCCATAAAATTTATAATCCCTATCCTTTGAGGTCCCATGCTGTATAATTTACAGTCCTCTGTGCAACTTTGTCAAAAAGGCTGTGTACATGGTAGTACTCCCCGTGCTGAGCCTGTACGCTGAGTAGCAGGGCATTGTATCTTTGCTATTGAAGCAAAGATAATGTTTTGACATAGGACAAACCTCCGTATTTCAAAACAAATACCCTTCTATTGTGTTTTGGAACTGCTTATGAGATGTCGACTAGAAATATATTTTTTTTAAAAAGTGTTACACAGCTTGGTACTGATGCCGGGATGCGGAGTGCTTTTTTCAGATGCTGATTAGAAAAATTTACAGTTAGCTCTGCTCTGAATTCCCCCCATATGGACTTATCTGATTTTTCTTTTTGACTAAAAGGTAATTCAAGGAGTGCTGTGCAGCTCAGTGGGTGTCCAGACACCAAGGCTGTTTTTTTTTTATCTTTTCTTCTGGTGCCTTTCAGAAAGCTAATCCACGCAAAAAGCCGCTGTCAGCTGAGTATGAATATTGCGTACTCTTGCTGAGAAGTGTGTTGCTGAGCTGTTGGGTGGGAAGGGTAGGCTCTGACTCCTACCAGTTGGGCGTTGAATTTTTGTGTGACTTAGCAAAAGGGTTTGCACATGTGCTTAATGACTACAATTGCTTATTTTTACATGGTGATGGGTCAAAATTTGCTCTTTTCTGAAGGAAAACTTTTTTTTTTCCCCTTTCTCATAAGTATGATAAGAGTAAACTTTGTGTAAGGTTGTGCTGAAAAACAACTATGTATTATCCTGGTTGAAAAAGCAGCCCTTTTTTGGACGTGCCTCGCTTTCTGCAAGGGCTATCTTCTTCCTAACTGCTCAGACGAGTGCCAGCCCATGTTTGGGTTTGTTCTCTGCCTGGTGTTTAGTGCAACATAGGGAACTCCGTGTCTCATTACATGAAATCGAAGCGTTTACGCTGCCAAAGCTAGATGCTTTCATGTGGTCATGTTATTGCTTTGAAATCCTTTTGTCTGTTCAGGGTGTAAGCTGAGCAAAGCCTGCACTGATTTGGCCTTTGGTTCATGCACAGTGTGTGCTGAAACTTATTTGCTTGCTGGGCAAGAACAAACAGAAAGGACACTCGAGAGGTAGATGTAAAGGCTCTGCCCAGCGACAGATTTACACCTAGGAGGAAGGGTATTAACATTGTCCCATTGACTGATTTAATTTCTTTTCATGTTCTTCCAGCTGAAGGGCTTCCCCAGGTGTATTACTTCGGACCGTGTGGAAAGTACAACGCCATGGTACTAGAGCTTCTTGGTCCTAGCTTGGAAGATTTATTTGACCTCTGTGATAGGACGTTCACTTTGAAGACGGTATTAATGATAGCTATCCAGCTGGTGAGTAACAGTGGGCAGGGCTCTGACCAGGAGCCTCCACAATGCCGACCCATGTTTATGTCAGTCCTGGTGTAGCTGAAGGACGGGGTTGGTACAGTGTGAGGTTCAGGGGTGTCTGTTGGTTGGAGAGAAAATCTCCTTCCATCGTAGAATCACAGAATAGTTTGGGTTGGAAGGGACCTTCAAAGATCTAGTCCAACCCCCCTGCCATGGGCAGGAACACCTTCCACTAGAGCAAGTTGCTCAAAGCCCTGTCCATGAACAATTGAACAATTCCAGTCATGGGGCATCCACAGCTTCTCTGGGCAATCTCTTCCAGTGTCTCTCCGCCCTCCTCATGAAGAATTTCTTCCTTATGTCGAAACCTACCCTCTTTCAGTTTAAAACCATTGCCCCTTTTCCTGTCCCTACAGGCCTTGGTAAAAAGCCTTTCTCCATCTTTCTTACAAAAGAAAGCTTCTTAAGTTTGAGAATAACTCTTGCTTATGAGCAAACTTGCTCCTTGCATAGCAGAACCAGTGAAGCTGGATTCCTATGGACTTTGTCCTGTGTCCCCTACACACTCCTGCCCCAGTATCTACCCCAGCTCCCTCCCTCTGTTTGGACAACCCCCAGAACATCTCGTTTCTTACCCACTCCCTGGGACACAGGGAGCACAGCATCCTCCCACACTCCTACCAGTTTTACTGGTTTGGTGCTACCGGGCTGCTCATAGACTGAAACCTCTCAGAGCGGTGGGAGGTGAGCTCTGCTTAGCCAAAATACCAACATTCGAGGTCTCGGCCTTGGTCAAATTTGGTCAAAACTGGCCAATGGGTTTAAATGACTAACCACTGGAAACTGGTAGATGTATGAGCAGCACCACAGAGCCCCTAATTTGCCTGAAAAGGCAATGAAACCAAGCTGAAAGTGGCAGCTTGGATTTGTGTTTGCGTTAAAAGTGGACGACGTGAGAACTGAACATACTAAATGTGGTAAATGAACTTCCACGAGTGGGTAGTGCTGATCAGTTATCATTTTAGTGTGGCTTTCTGTTTTCCAACCCATGGTCTGCAGATACTTATGTGGCACAGCAGAGGTGGGACTGTGTATTCGCGTTAATGGATCTGTGGATAGAAGAGTTGAAATGAAGATGGTAAGGGAGTAGGGAGCACAATCCTTTCTAAATAAACTGGTTTGCCACAGCAGAATCTCAAATGGAAAACTGAGGTCACAGATGCAGAAATTTGAACAGCGTCTGCCTGGTATTGAGTTCATGAAGTTGTCCTCCTGTGGCTGAGCAGCCTAGTTTTGTTGGCTTCGAGTGTTCCTTCATCAGTGGAAAACCAATTTATAGTATTGGTTTTGGTTAAATCAAGTGGCAACAGATGGCAGAGCCTTGGATGTAGCTTATATGACTTTTTGGTTGTAAAGAGGTAAAATGTAAAGATGGAAATTTATTCCCGTGAGACTGCTGAGGAAATCAAGATTGTCACAGCAGGTTGCCTCTGCCTTTTGCCAAGCCCTTCGGTTGCAGATTAGTTCTGTACTTGGACGGTCTTCACTGGCATCATCTGCTGATCTCGTGACCTCGGCCGGCCTGCCAGCTCATCTAGACACTGGTACCAGTTTGAAGAACAGATGCTTGGGTTGATGTGGGGGGACACCTAAAGCAGTCACAAATGGAGGAGTTGATGTTCTCCAGTAGGAGCAGGCAGTGCTGCTCCTTTTTCCATGGGGAGGTTCTTTGGGACCTTTCCAATCTACTCAAGAACATCACGTTAATTACCGGCTTGGAGTGTATGCATTTAAGGAGACAGATTTAGCATCTTTAGGTGTGCTCAATCTTCCCTGAGAGATTTCCTGGGAGAAGGGCTCAGCTGGTCCTCAGAGACGTGTTTTGTGAAGGAGCTGGCACTTACTGCTCGACTGGAATGAAAAGCCGCCTCTCCAGACACGAGGCTTTTGAGGGAAATTGTTTTGGATTTATCTTAGGTCTTCCACTAAACCATAGCAGTCCAGTGTCAGAGACACATCAGAGAAGGAAAGTTGAACTGTCAAATGCAGTGGGTTTGCCTCCATAAATTATGTTTCACTCTTGCTTTTGACCAGCCAAGCCTGCTTCAGCTGCTGTAATTCTGACTGCAGGCATGAGGAGATGTAGGACTTCACTGCCAGAATCCAGTGCTTTGGACAAGCAGTGTTTCTCTCCTATGATGCTTGACACACCTGTTAACGAAGCCTAATATCCAGGGAGTCTTCCAAAAACATGAATGGGCTGGTACCGCCCAAACAGCAGAGAGGAGCACCCTGCCCTGATGGAGGGAGTGAGGGACAGCTCAGCACATTGCAGACAACTGCTGCTCCGGTTTGGTTCTCACCAAAATGACATGATGCATCTTTTTAGCCAAGGAAGACCACTCAAAAAGCAGTGTGACTCGTCTGGGAGGCCGCTCTGCATCAGAGAGCTCCCAGGAGACGAACCCATTGCTGGGAGCCACCTTTGCATTGCCTCTCTATTCCATTTAGTGGTGGAATTGACAGCGTTAGGTTAATGGTTGGACTAGATTATCTTGAATGTCTCCTCCAACCTAAACAATTGTAAGATTCTATTCCTGCTTTGGGCTTGATCCTCTCTGGAGGGGGAGGAAGGAAAAATCTGCCGTGGATGTCTTTGTACATGTTGGAGCAGCAACGCTGGCATCTCGGGTGCCTTGAGCTAGTGGGATGTTAAGTGTCCACCCCGTTGTCCCCTAGATCTTTCTCCCCTCACTTGCACGTAATGAACCCCATGTCTTTAGGAGCATCCAGTCCCTTCTCTGCTGTTTGTGTGGTTCCTTGCCCTTGCGTGGTGCAGGCTCAGCCTGACAAGCAGCCAGCTGCTGCTTTCAAGGTCCCGTTTGGCCGCCTTCTTCCCCTGCTCCCTCCCAAAGCCTGACCGCTGCTGCAGCACATCTCTGACACATCCGTGTGTGTGCTGCATGCTAAAACCAGGCACGAACTTTGAGTGCGATGTGGTGGCGCTTGATCTCCTTTTCTGATGTCCATTGGTCAATTTTTAACCAGAGGCATCCCTGAAAGATGTTTTTTAATAAGCATTACATGCTTGGCTGGTCTTGCTTAGCTTGCAAGATAGCAGCTTCTCAGGACTGGCGCAGATCCTTTAACTCTACAGATGTTAGAAGAAAGAAAAGCCCTCTAGGAGAAACAAATGTATCATCGTTGTTTTAAGGAGTGCTGCTTGTGATTATGGGGGAATCTAAACATGCTTTTATGTCAAGAAGACTCTCCTGGCTGAGGGAGATAGAGATTGGACGATAATGAGTCTTCAAGGAAGGAGAGCCCATTTTGGAGTCTTCTCAGATGAGATGACACAGTAGGATGGTCTGCCTCGCAGGGGGATGAGCTACACAGCCCTCAGGTTTGTCACTAGGCTTGCATGTGCTTCTGCCTTGTGTGCAGAGCTGCGGCAGCAGCTTATCAAACACAGCTTGAGTCGAATCAGAAGCGCTTTTACTCTGATGCACTGTTTCATACCTCTTGGTGAAACCTGTATTGAAAGAGTCCTCTCCTTTTCCTTCCCTGGTGGAAGTTTTCCAGCTCTGTTACTCCTGTAACTTGTGCGTTTGTGATGCTTCACGTTGCTCTGAGGGGAGCATCAAACTGGAACTGCTTCCTCCATCCTCCGTGTGCAGCTGAATACATCAAGCGGCTGACGTTCCTGAACGAGGCAAAGCTTGGCAATTAAAAATGTGTTCACGAATATGAGTCCCCGAAGCCCATAAACCAGAAGTCATCTTAGGCCTTTGTGGAGCTGACTTGGTGTTTGGGCTGGGGGAGAATGTTTTGTATTCTGGTGTCAATTTTTCCACTCTTGGGCAGGTCCAACATGTGCAATGCTCATTGACAAGTCAGTTTTGTCAGGAATAAACGTTATTTTCACCCTTGCTTTAAGTGCTCGCCATCAGAGACGAAGCCTGTTGTGCCAGGCACTGTGCGAATACTTCTGGCTGCGATCTGGACCAAGTCATGGTGAAGTTTTTTACTTGTGACCATCAAAATTGTCTTGCATAAGAGACACCAAAAGAGCCTTTAAACAGGAGGAATTTTTAATCTCTGCTGATCTGATCTATATTCAAGCAAGTGACGTGTGGAAGAAGGGCTCGGATTTATCAGGAAGGCCTAGAGATGGGATTGCCGGAGAGATCAGAATTTCAAGAGTTAACTTTTTGGGGAAAGAGGGTTTGTTACGCTTGCTTCCTTGGCAGGAGAAAGGAAAATAAAAGCATGGGTTTCTTTGGCATCTCATTAAATGTCACAAATATCCTCTCATTTCTCAGCAACAGCACAGGGGTCCTGCTGTGGGCCAGGGGATGCTTTCCCTCCCAGGGGTCCCTCCGTCTGAAATGGAGATTTGTGTCTCCGAAGGTGGACTCGGCCAGCCATGGCCTGCTTCGGTTCGCAAGCAGAGTCTCCCATCCAGCCCTAGTGTTCCTGTGCCCTACGATAAAATGCCATGGTCTGTTAATACTGTTAAAATAACAGGGCAGGTGTTAACACTGCTTCGCAGTCACTGTTTTTCCAGTGTGAAAGCAATTCCGGCAGTTAGTCCCAGCTCCTTGCAATGGTTTCTCTGTCCGTAGAAGAACTAAGTCATGAACATTAGAGCCTGCAGTTCAGACAAAAAGGAATGGACACTGTGTCTCTGCCTCCAGCACATTTCTGGAGTGGAAACTCCACTCCTGCGCTTCTTCAGCTCTGCGATGGGTCTGAGTCAGGCCAAGGTCGTGCTGCACCAGCGCTGCTTGTTTCTGCTCAGGCAGCAAGCCTAGAAGGGCAGTGCAGCACAGGTAGTCACCAGCTTCCCATCCCTAGCAGCTGCAAGCAGGGTGAGTGTCTTGTCAGGGTGAATAAAGCACGAAGGCTACTTCAGGAAACATATTTCTGACTTGGAGAGCGTCTTTCAGCCATCGTTGGCTGTGCGCAGCTCTCTGGCAGCACATCATGAGGCGTCCAGGCAGGCGGAAGTAAAGAAAAAGGAATGTGAAAGACTCAACAGCATCTGTGCATGTGTGGTGGAAGCAAAAAAAAAGCAGATAAATAAGTACCTCCAAGTGCTGCTGGAGTGTATCGCTTCATCTGACATCTCACTGTCCACGTTGTTGTCCTGGCCAACGCGACTTGCTCTGAGGTTTTAAGAAACAAAAAAACCAGACTTTTTTCAGGTTGCATAGTTGCAGTTGGCCATTTTGACAATTGAGCTTCTCTGGTGGCAGAGACAAATCAAATGAGCCAGTCAGGCTCTGTTTGAAAGCTCATTATGTATGGAGAGGCGAGGAAACGCTTTGTTCCAGTTTTAAGGGTTGCATCTTAATTTGAATTGCCTCCCGACATACCTTTTTGTCTTCCAACCTGCTGCTGTGTCCTGCAGGTGATTCCAAGCGAGAAGAACGGCTGAAGTGCAGAGCATCTGCTCTGTTCTGCATCATCCTGTAATTGATTAGAAATAATGGCTGTTAGCCGTGAAACCCATTTTCTCAGCACATTGAAATAAATTACTACTTAGAGAGGAGGGGAATGGCAACGCGTGCTGTTACCTTCTTTGAAGAGCCTTTGAGCAAATCCTATTTTTTAACTGATTCACCTGCAGTCAATTTTTTCCTGACTCCTGCCATTCCTGTGCAGCTTTTTTTATTTTATAAGGAGTACTGCCCCCTCCCGCCTCTTTCTTTCCGACCAGTGGAAATGCAGCAGGCTTTCTGTAAAAATAAGGCGTCTGATAAACCTCTGTGAGCAGGATGGAGTGATCACATCTGCGTGGAGCTTTCAGCCAGGTGCGAATCCAAGAGCTCTGAAGAGAAAGAGAGATCTGGGTTTGCCAGCTGAGGATGTGTCTGGATTCAGAGCAAGAAACGAAAGAGCAGTCGGGGTCTTATCAGCCTGACTGGGCGGTCACGTTCGAGGCAGGCAGGGTGACTGGAGGGGCTGACGGGAGGTTACTGCTGCCTGGGCAGCCGCTCGACAGGGGAATCGGCTGGCTCAGTGGCAGACGCTCCAGCCTGCACCGTGCAGGAGATGCAGAGCTGTCCTGCCAGTATGAACCCAGTGCAGAACCACTCAGCAACCAGTGACCCCCTGCAGGGAGCTCCCTGGGCGGTGACCAGCCTGTGGCTGTCACCTTAGATGTTCACCAAATCTGATAGCATCCCGCTGTGAGGTCCACCCCGACGGTGCGGCAGTGACCTCTGCGGACTGACGCTCGTTAGTGCAAAATGTGGGGTTTGCGAGAGCTTTGCAGTGGTTTTGTAGTGTCGCAAGCCTGCATGCAAATGGGCAGATGGCCTTTCCAAAGAAGGATCTTGCTTAAAAAATCTGCCATGCATGCAGGGCAGTCATGGACCAAAACAGCCATAAGTGGGAATTCACAAGTTTTCATTTAAAACCTATAAAGGAAAATTAAAAGGTAAAAAATTAAATGAAATTGTGAATTATTTCCAATTGGAATCATCTAGTAAGTTAGGAACTCAAAGAAGAACTGCTTGCTAACCTACTCCAACTTCACCTGCAATATATCAAGTTTCAAAAGCAATGTTAATGATGACCATCTGAATAAGGTGCGTTGTTAGAGGGGAAATGACCCCCCGTCACCTTGGAAGTGGGGTTCCCACCCTTTTACCTTCCCTTCTCTGTTGTACTGCCAGACCAAAGTTAGTCAGAAGCTGAAAACTATTCCAGCCATACCTAGCTGACAACCGATGAGATTAATTCTAATTTTTAGTCAGCGCTCAGGTTCTTAGGGCTTCCGCCTGCCCAAAAATCCCCCCCCATGAAGAATCTGGCGTGCCTAAGACACCATATGGGTCGAGGGAGGAAGGTGGTAAGACAAAGAGCAACAAGGGAAGGCTGTGGGCAAGGGAAGAGCTCTCGGTAACCGGTTTAGTATGTTTAAAATCAATACAAAAAGGCTGCTGCAATTCCCGGTGGAATCCTTCCAAAAGCTGTGTTCTGTTGGTAACGTTTCAGAAACAGCCTTTGCTGTTTCTGTAGGAATAAACTCGGGGAGCACAGTGCAGTAGCCAGAGAAAGGAGGGAATGACAAATTCCTCTTCCAGTTCTGCATGGCAGGATGTGACCCAGCTCGGATCGTAACTTCTGCCTCGGTTTGCTCCATCTGTTGTTGTGTTTCTTGTAAAGTAGCTGAAATCTGAGACAGCACCGAGCAGAGGCTCCGTGATGGGCTAACAAAGCCTTGCTGCCTCATTAGCCAGGAGGGTGCGGTAGCTGGTCTGCTCACAAATAACTTTTGCCTCGTCATTTTGCAGATATCTCGAATGGAGTACGTGCATTCAAAGAACCTCATCTACCGAGATGTCAAGCCAGAAAACTTCCTTATTGGCCGGCAAGGCAATAAGAAGGAGCACGTCATTCACATCATAGACTTTGGATTGGCGAAGGAATACATTGACCCGGAAACCAAAAAACACATACCTTACAGGGAACACAAGAGCTTAACTGGAACGGCGAGATACATGTCCATCAACACTCATCTGGGCAAAGGTCTGTGTGGTTGACGGGAGCTTGCCAGGCCGAGTCCTGTAGACCTCCGATGGTAGCTTGGCTCATGGCTCTCTCGTGCCCTTCAAGCTATTTATAAGCCACTCAATGCCGTGATGCTGTTTGCAGTTGTGAGGCGCTTTTTTTCTCCCCTTTTGAGGAATTGAGACAGCTGAAATGTTGGAAGCCCCATAATTATAGTTTTTATTAGGAACTAAATAACTGGTAGCAACCCTGCCCTGATAAAAGGCAAGTAGGCAAGTAGTAATTGCCACACTAAATGATGATCAAATAGATGTTTATAGCACAGCTCTGTACCGGTACCTTCCAGTTTCAGGTGTTAGAGCTGGATGTTCCCTGACCTAATAATTGGTTAGAGAAAATTAATGATTTAACTAATTTTAAACCTGCCTTTCATCTCCTCTCCTCACTGCCTTCTTTCATAATGGAAGATTACATTCCTATGGCCAAAAGGCAAAAAACCTTGTTAAATGTTTATATTCACTTAAACTCATAAGAGCAGTAAGATAATGGAATACTCTCTGAGTAGCCTCCCAGCTATGAGATCAAGGCATTGCTGGTTTTCACATCTCTTGGAGAGCTCGCCCTCTTTGGAGAGTGAGGAAGGATGAGCCCAGTCTCTAATTTTGGAAAACCTGGTGAAGAGGCAGGAAGGGATGGAGGAATGAGAAGCTGCAGCGGGAGAAGGCTCGAGAGCTGCCGGTGCCAGGGATGTGCTCTGTGGGTGGGTTCAGAAAGAAGATCCGCTTGCGTCTGAAGTACACCACGTGCCTTCTTTAGGACCCATTTCCCTGCCATGGCGCATGCAGGGGAAGAGTCAGTTCTGGGTGGGTGTTTTTGAGGAGGGGAAGATTGGCTGCCAGCTGTGCGAGGGGCTGTCTCTGCCGGAGGGGTTTTGTAGGGCTGGTGCTTTGCTGGTGAGGGCAGCCCAGCTCCCTTCACAGCTCAGGACCGAGCAAAGTGAAGGACTCTGCTTGCAGTTTTTCTGAAAGACAAGTGCACTCAACCATCTTCCCCAGAAGTTCATCTGCATCACTGAGCTAAATTACCCAGGGCATCCTATTTTTTTCCCCTTTTTACAGCTGCATCAGGGTAACCTGCAGAAACTGTCATCTCAGTTCCCTTCTGCTGAATGTTCTCGTCCCCAGCATCTTTTGAGGGTTAAATTGCTGCTGCTTTTGAAGGAGAGTCATGCTGTGCAAAGCGCTGCCGTTTTCTCCTCTGGCAGATGATGCAGCATCAGGCAGAGCTCACACACAGTTGGCCATGGCATGTGGGCTGCATGACTAGATCTGCCCCACATTGCGGCTTCGGAGCACTCTACCTGCCCGCAGGTGGAGATTTGGAGGAGAGGAGGTTGCGTCAAATGGGTCTGCGAGCTCGGTGGACCTAAGTCTGCAGGATGGCACAGCAGCAGTCCCGTGCTGTTGCGCTCCAGATTTCTTGTTCTGTCTTGTATCTTCCCTTGGGATTTTTTTACACATTTTGGTAGATTATTTTAAGGATGCTTTTTCCTTTGGCTTGAGGCTCCTTTTTTCCCCCCTCAGTTATAGTCATAACATCTGCATGGCAACAGCAGCAAGTGTTTCACAAGGAAAAGCAGTGCTGGAAGGAGCTATTTTTGATCTGCTCTGATGTGAGGAGCTGCAGAAGCAATTAGGAAAGGGCTGGCACTGTGCAACACGGTAGTTCCCTGCAGGTGGTTGCAAGCGTTCCCTGTCTGTTCCTGTGTAGTTTAGAGGAAATAACGTGATCCAACTCCACATCGCAGTTGCACCATCAGCGCTGGCAGTCTGAAGGAGAACTGGGGAACTGCTTTATTCCTCTGCAATTAATACTTCTACCTCTTACCCATTCTACCCAAGGCTAGGCAGTATGTCTTACAGCTCCTGTGTTGTCTCGCGCCTTCTAGCTGATCTTTTCTTTACGTATTTTATGTTTTTTTGTAACAGGTTCTAGGTATCTTTGCACAAGGTCTGAGCTACAGACAGCAAGTGTACTTCACCACTATAGTTTTATCTCAGAAATACATGTAGCTGCTGATCAGCTCTCAGGTGCATTTCTGCAGTTGCAGCAATAATTTGTCATCTCTTCTGTTCTAGAGCAAAGTCGTCGAGATGACTTGGAAGCCCTCGGCCATATGTTTATGTATTTCCTCCGAGGCAGCCTGCCCTGGCAAGGATTGAAGGTAGGTTTGAGCTTTAGGTTTTCCCCTTTGAAACTTTGTCTGGTCTCTGCCCAAATGAGAATCTGATGGGGGAAACATCTGCAAAATCCAGCCAGAAAAGCTGCCCTCTCCTTTGTGTCTTTGAAGTCTAACAAGACGTTAGCTTTAGCCACAGGAAAGATTCTGAGACAGAAATATGTTACCTGTAACTTCAAGTTACCGTTAGCTTAGCTGATTGGTACACGTCTGGAGAGAAGGTTGAGCAGAGGCAGAAGAGAGGGGCAGGGGCAGCACTGAGACCGCCACTGAGCTGTTGGAGTGGCTTTGCTGTAACGTGAAGCTGCCCCAAGCTGGAGTGCGACTGGAACACAGTGGCTGTTTATGAAATTCCAGTTACGGCACAGTCCCGCCGCTGCATCTGTGAAACGTGTTTATAACGGGAGCAGTTTGATGGCTTTAGACATGCAGATGGACTTCAGCTTGAAAAACTGGCTTTCTGACAGAAGTGTTGAGCTTGGCTTCCCTCCAGAGACACCAGACACTCGGTGCTTAGAAGTTTATGAAATGTCATGTACAATGTGGAGGGCTGCAAGCAACTGAGTTACAGCAACTGCAGCTAACGTCCGTCAGCTGAATTAACTAGCAGCAAGTGATTTGCTGGCTCTGAAGCTCTTGGTAGTTGCGTCTTCACTTCTCCATCACTCTCGTGATGATTAAACAACTGTGTTCAGCTTTGGAATTGCAGTGAGTGAGTGAAGGGATCGAATGTGATCAGTTTAGGAGAAGGTTTATTAACAAAGACAATAACTCCTGTCAGACCTGTTAGTACTGTTGGGAAAAAGGAGACAAGCTTTTGGGCTCGCAAGCTGCTCAGCAGAGTGTTGCTATGGTCAGCGGCAGTGGCTTGCGTGATAGACCTTGTTAAGCTGCTTTGTCACCATCTATCCAGAATTAGTCTCAGCTTAGCCTTATCAGACACATGCCAGAAACGTTGACAACTCATAAGAGCAAAGACAGGGCTTTTCAAGCATGAAAGTGATTCTGAAAGAAATCAGAATCTCTCCAACTTTGAGTTCACGCCTCTAGGTATGTGTTATTCCATTACTTGTTTCTGGCTTAGTTGTACTCATCTGCTTTAAATTGATCATGTAAATTGTTCAAAAACAATTCCAGGTTTAGACAAGACTCTACAAAGTAATTTCCTCAGTTCAGTGCTGAACTTGATAAGAATTAGTCGACTGCTTCTTGAAGTCCTATGTATTTTCAGCTCCAGAACAAACACAGGCTCTTCAGCTTCATCTAGAATGTGGCATCTTAACTCTACTAAGTTTCCTCAGATTACGCTTTTGGTCTCTATTGTTGGAGCTGAATTCTTGAGCGAACATCTTACAGTGCTAATTATGCTGCTGGCAGGTCTAATTGGCAGATTTTGAAATGAAGGTAATAAAACCTGTTCTTAGGGAGCTGATTGGAGCAGAGTTCTCTGCTTCAAGAGGGATTTAGGTAGGAAAGCTAACTGAAAATCGCTTCATTTTCTTGATGACCAGCTGTTTAATTAGTGCAGTCTAAGTGATAGACACTTTGGGGTGAAAAGAGAGGTAGTATAAGAGTAGCATGGGATTTGGGAGAAATGTGACTGATGTAGACTAGTTATCGATAGTGGCATTCTGTTATACACAGTAAAAACCCGACGTGCCCAAATATCTACTTTTACAGTTGTTCATGGAGGTTGCCAGTGGCTCTAAGCCTAGGACTGATGTGCAGTCACAGTATATGCAGCTTTATTTTCTTGTCCCATGAAAGCTTCTCTATACAGTCCTCAGGACTGGGCTGGTAAGAAATTATCCTCTTAAAACACTAACAAGTGTCCGAAGATGTTTTGAGTATGTCCTTAGATATTCTTTGCCTGTCGCACGTAGAATATGCAGCGAGAATTACAACAGGGTAAGACGGTATTCCAACTAGTGTAGTCTAGGATGGAGTTCCGTTACAAGTAACGTCTTCTGATGCCACCCAGAATGGGTATTAAATACCTTGTTTTTCTTCCCATACAGCATGTCGTTTATCACATAGTTGAACTCTTTCTCCACAACTGTTTTGTCTTTGTGCACTACAGGCTGACACCTTAAAAGAGAGGTATCAGAAGATTGGGGACACAAAGAGAAACACTCCGGTTGAAGTTCTCTGTGAGAACTTTCCAGGTAAAGCCCTGATGGGACCATCTGAGTGCGGATGGACATACCTTGTTAAATACGATGGTTCTGAGCTCCTGTGGCAGAAAGTATTTGGATGATGAGTATCTGTTATGTTGTTCCTCAAGCTGACAGACAATGGGAGCTGCCACTATAAATTAGTGGGGCCTGAGGGCTTGTGGCTGCGAGTTAAAATGAGCATAACTTTTCTCATTGAGGAGGCTGCGCAATACTCAAGTGCTGTGTGTTCCTGCTTTGCTTCTTGGCTTCCTTCCAAGAGAGGGCCTTGTTGTTTTCCCTCTCCCAAGTGAGCGTATTGGATCTACTGAGTTAATTCTCTTCCAAACAGAAGGTTTTACAGGTGTTGAGATTTTAGGTGGCCAGCTTAGAAGATGGGATATAATACACTGCTTCAGTTGAAAAGGACCTAGAATGATCATCTAGTCCAAGAATGATGTGTCTGTCATTGAATTCCACCTCCTGACAACAGTTGTAAGGAGAGTGTTATTCAAGATGTGCTTCTAGCTAAGCCCGACATCTTTTCTCCAGTTAAACAAAAGTCTACCTCAGAGCTAGGAGAGCAGAGTACGAAGTTAAAGCCCTCTCCAGGTACCCTGTGGCCTTCACAGAGTGGCGTGAGGAGCAGCAAGCCTGAAAAGGGATCATTGTTCACTCAAGTTGTTCTAATTCCCCAGACTTATTCACATCCAAAACCCCCCTAGTTCCAAGCAGAACAGCTTCAGGTTGACTGTTCTTATCTTTTTCCCCAATACTCCTTCCTCAGAGCTCAGTCACACCTGCAGGTCTGGGATGAAGAGATATGAGGGAACTTCATTTCTGTTCCTGCTTGCCTGAAACCTGTCGGTCCTCCACCTTTCAGAGTTACTAGCAGGAAGAAGGAATTACCTTTCTTCTCCTTTTTTCCCTCTTTTACCTCAATGTGACATGCAAGCTGCATGGAATGAAACTAACTCTGGAACTCGGTTTTGAGGTGGAGCAGCAGCTCTCTGGAACAGATGTAGGACTTCCAGCTTTGCTTGAGAAATGTTTGAATTGATTTGTGTTACAGACTATTACTAAAACCACTACTTTTATAAGAAAAGCCAGAGGTAGCACTGACAGCCCAGACATTTCTCTGAGTGTGATGCTCAATGCTAGAACACAGACATTGGTTTGCAGCAGCTCATTCAGAAGATTCAGAATAAAACCAGGCTATTACTAGACTTTGGGCAGGCTAGGAGAGCTGAGTGAGATTTATCTGGCAATAAAAGACTGTTGGATAGGTCATTGAGGGTGAAGACTTGTTGGATATGCTCAGCTTCTGTCAATCCACACAGCTGAGCTGAACTTAGTAGAGCTTGGGCAACCCGCATCACCAGGGATCTGCCCCACGGTCCAACTCTGAGCACCAACTTTGAGCCTAGTGCCATGGGAAAGCCTCATTGGAGTTAACCAAAAAGCATGTGTCCAGCATGTGTGTCATTCTGAGAGGCTTGGAAGTGATGGAGCTCGTGTGCGAGCAGTACTGACGCTGCTGCTTTTTTCCTCTTTTCCAACAGAGGAGATGGCCACGTACCTCCGTTACGTTCGGCGATTAGACTTCTTTGAGAGACCAGACTATGATTATTTACGAACCATCTTCACAGAGCTGTTTGAAAAGAAAGGCTACACCTTTGACTACGCCTATGACTGGGTCGGCAGGCCAATTGTAAGTTGTCCCTGCAAAATGCAGTGCCTTGCCTGCTGGGTGCTGCTTCCCCACCACCTGACATTTTGTTCCTGATAATCCAAATTAATGCCAGTGAGCTTAGGATCAAATCTTTCACTGATGTTCTCTGGTTAACATGGGCTTGACATAGTCAGATGTCCTGACATTGTGTTCAGGGGGTTCTTGCGGTGCCTGGAAGTTTCCCTAAGGGGCAGAAGGCCCCTTCCCACCTCTTTGAGGCTGCCCTGGTGGGGCATTCAAAGCTGGTTTTCCCACTTGTGGCAATAAACATGACTAGACTTAATTTCCTCTAGTCTAGCACAAGATTTGAGACCAATATCTAAAGACATCCATTGTAAAGCAGGAGAGCATACTTGCTACCTCAGCACTGAATGGTGGAAGACCTCTGTAATGGTTGAGTCCTCATCAAGACTTGGCTTCACCAAGGGCAAGTCCTGCCTGACCAACCTAGTGGCTTTCTATGATGGTGTAACAACAAGAGTGGACAAGGGAAAACCAATGGACATCATCTATGGGGATTTTTGTAAAGCCTTTGACACGGTCCCCCACAACATCCTTCTCTCTAAATTGGAGAGCCATGGATTTGATGGGTGGACTGTTCGGTGGATAAGGAATTGGTTGGATGGTCGCAGCCAAAGGG
>Ga0065711_1030561_pt1:22500-32136 | contig 32136 bp, 14 predicted proteins | sample Hoacrofraction12_FD_59098 | JGI IMG/M metagenome (GOLD analysis project Ga0065711, IMG submission 59098) | Hoatzin crop microbial communities from Cojedes, Venezuela - Epithelial fraction 12 v2 (version 2) | ecosystem: Host-associated > Birds > Digestive system > Esophagus > Crop... | reverse complement strand
CCGGGGAGCCGGAGCTGGGCTGGGGCACCGGCCGCCTCGCCCGCGGCCCCGCCGCCGCGGCCCGGGTGCCAGCTTAGGGGTCAGAAAGGAGGGGGGACGGGGGGGCAGAGAGAAAAAAGGTGAGGAGGAACAATATCGGGGGCCGGTTCCCCTGCTCCGTCCTTTCCCAACCCGCGCTGTCAAAAATTGCCTGAATGCGATCGCGGGTGATGGCTCACAACCTCTCCCCCTTCGCTGTTGCTACCGCAAGAGCTTTCCAGGCTTCTAAAGTGCTTTTCTCTTGATTTCACTCTAAATCTAAAATTATATTCAAAGGCAGGGGGGCGGGAGGGAGGAAAGATGTGAACCTATCACTGAGAGCAAAAGCGCTTGCCGCCTGCCTCCCTCGCTCGCTCGCTCTCTCAATTTATGTGCTTTGCACTCTCTCCTGCTGCTGAATAAATGCACACATTTCCCAGGGACCCTCAGATTCCCCTGTTAATTAAATCAATTCATTATGCTCAGATCTGATTAGCAGCCCCTTCCCCCCCTCTTTGAATCAATTATTCAATACACAAACATAATTGCCTGTGCCAGAGGTGTCTAAGTATTAGCTTATTTAACTCCAAGGACACTAATTACCCCTAGGGCAAGGGAACTTTTCTCATTAATTCTGACAAAACACAAAAGCACAGTTAAAGTGTGTGTGTATATGCGTGCGTGAGAGAGAAAATGGGGGAGCGTATACCCGGGGAAGGGAGGCATTACTCTAACACACGTGTTACTGTATAAATACTCTCAATTTTCTTTCTACCTTTGCGTTAGATTATTCCCCAAATCTCCCCTTCACTAAACTTGGTCCCCCGCCTCCCCCCTGCCCCTTTCTTTTTTTAAAGGAGCATATCAGCGCTGCAATGGTGGCAGTCCCGGAGTGAGAGCGCTTGCAACCAAATCCAGAAAGAAAAAAGTACCTGGGACCGATGGCGAGCAAAGAAGAATGTGCAAACAGTTATGTTCACCAAAGCACAAAACTCCCTGGCTGACAGTCTTCTGTACTTCAAAAACCTGCAGAAGAAGTGGCCCTCTGAAGCAGCAGGTAAGATGATACATAGTCTAGTATGCACTGGGAACAGTTCTGAACTGTTTACCATTTGAATTAATGTCAGCGCCCACTATTAATGTACTCACTGCCTACATTTACCATAATGGGCTTGACTTCCATTTGCTGAAGCTGGAACGCTAAAAAGAGCCTGGGCAAGACTGATGCAAGCCGACATCGACCGTCACTAGTATCTGAGACGCGTGACTTCTGGCTTGCCTGTCGCCCAAATTTTACCTCTGTGTGAACCTCCTTTAAATAAAATGGAGTAAGAAAAAAAAAGTAGTAATTGATTCCCCCAAATTAGGTTTTACTTTCTAAAGACCTTTATTGTTCATGTCCTCAATGTGCAGAGAAGTACTGAAGATTTTCTTTTTGTTTCCTTAAGCAATGCATGAGCTGATCCATTAATACATTTGGCTTTATATATCAGGAAACTAATATTAGCACCGCTCATCTATTAGCTTTTATTTAGGTCCCCCCATGTTGCCTTTTTCTGGACTTTTGTTCAGGCTGGTTCCCCTTGAGGGGAGACAGACAATTTTTCATAGATTTCAGGGGAGAAAATGCTGCACATCATCTCAGGGGAACTATCCCCTCCCCAGCTCTCTATCATCACCCTCACCCATGTCAAGACAGCCATGATTCAGCTTGCTGGTTTGGCAACTCTAGCAACTCCCTTTAAGGAACACCTTGTGCACGTCACTTAAAGACGAGGGGGGAGAAACCTCCACCAACACCTCCTCCTCTTCCCCACCAAAAAAACCCCGGGTAGCTACCCTTGCTTCGCAACAAACTTACTGAGCTATGTTCATCCTTTGCAAACATAAATATGACTGGGAACATAAAGTTGTGTTTCATTCTTGCAGTATGTTTTTCTGTGAGTACACACATATAAGGATAAAAACGCCTTCAGCTTTGTAACACAACAAACCCTGTTAATTCTCTGGTCTTTAATTTCCACTGTATGGCATGTACTGCACCCACAGGAACTTGGTCCCTCTAACTTGATAAAGTTTTGGTGGTTTTTTTTTGCTTTCTGAAAAAGCACAGCAGCACTTGAAAAATACCGACCCAGGAGATCATCACGCATCGACTCATTTCTGAGTGTGCTTTCGGTCCTTGAGCCAATTCCTTTTTTCACTGTGGCCAAGCAGACTTTTGAGTGCAAAGCCAGAATCTCAGGATCTTAGTATGCAACTCTTGAGCCTGAATCCTGAGTTTGCTACAGGGGTGATGCAGTTTCATCTGAACACAGACTTACGGAGTAGCAGGTATGTGCATGCACTGAAGCTCAAGGTCACCGTTGAGATCCCAAGGGTAGAACAGAAAGAAACTAAGGAAACAGATGTTGACTTTGGTATTGCTCTTAAGAAGTAGCATTCACACTTGAGCTGAGAGGGATGTGGTCACTGGAGATGAAAAAAAAGAAGCAGAGGGAACAAGCAAGAGAGAAATTTGCACATGTGCATGCGCGTGAGGGAGCATCACACAAGGGGAGAAAAATAATGCAAAAAAGTACAAACCCCAAAACGTTCCATTCACAAACACACGTCCTGCGGCTTGAACAGTCTGCTGCCATCCTGCAGTTACAGTTACAGGGATTTTTAGGTTTACAGCTTTAGTAAGATGAAGGGATGAGCCCATGTAAAGGTCCCCACTTTAGGTAAATGACTTTGCCACAGTGTGATGAAGCGTTGTCCTGCACGGTTTTCAATTATAGCTGTTCAGCGAGTCCTTTCAGAGAAGGGAGCAAGTTTCAGTCATTTTTGAGCCTCGTGCAACCGGTAGATTGCAAATCTCACACAGAGAATTTTACCGCACTTATTTTTTAGTACCTTTACACTAGAGAGGAACAGCGAGATCACTCCTTCGGAAAGCTCTGATGTACGTCCCAGGCGCCATAACAAGGGACTGGGAAAACTTGACACAGATTAGTGGCAGAACCAGGAATAAGCCTTGGTTCCCCGACCCTCTGTTCTCTGGAACAGGGCGCAAAGCATCTCGCTGCCCGAGGAGCACCAGACAACGCCGTCGCCGCGGTGCCGGTTTATCATGAACGTGCTCTGTGACTCACTCGATTACGGTACCTTACACACGCCCTGTCTAGGTGGTATTGGGAAGTCATCATGCTCAATACTGCAGAAATTGAAGATAAACGACAACGGCTGTGCTCTGCCTGGGAAAGCTTCTGGTCTAATACTAATTCCTGATATTCCTGGTGCAAGAGGGAGGAGGCACGCAGGAATGAAACCACCTGTGTGCTGCAGTAAGGGCTAGGGCTCAGACCTCCAGGTCTGACCTGAGGTCCGTGCTCACTAGCTGCTCTTACTTTTCTCTGGCTAGTTTTGAGCACAAGCAAGAGAAAATGAAGTTTCTTAAGAACAACGTGCTGTTCTTATTAAATTGCAAAGGAAGCCTGCAACATACTGAAGCCAAGCCTTTAGCAGACCCGTGAGGTTTCATATTATCCTATGCTTGAATGAGGCAGATGACTGGAGCAAAAACCAGCTAATGACATAAAAGCATTCTTCTACTTTCAGTCTCTCTTAATTAAGGAGTTGGTTAATGTTTCAGTGTTGGGAATTATAAAGCTTCATCAGGGAGGTTAATATGTTTTTTATTTTATCTTTCAGCTGACAGGAGAAAAAAAAAATCAAAACAAAAAAGAAAAGAGAGGTGATTAAGTCATGTGCCAGTCAGAATCCCACAGTGAAGGCAGTATCCGGCCATACCAAAGACCACTGCTGCGCCTGGTGAATTTAGCAGCTATTTCCAAAGTCAGATTTCTGAGCAGATGAGACTTTTGTCTGCCAGCTTTGACACATGGGTTTTATTTCTTGAATTCACACAAATAACCAAGACAATTTGCACGGCTCTGTACTAGATTAGCTACAAAAGATCTGTATGTTACTACCCATTTCAGAATCACTTGCACCTCCCTTGCTAGTGTTGGAACAGAGTGACCACAGGCCTGACCTTCTACCGCAATTCAGCAATCCTGTAAAGGAGGAAAATCACAAGTGCTCTAAAAAGTTATGTTCGCATAGAACATGGGCTGCAGTTCAAAAGACCACTTAAATACATACCTGAGATCTACAGACCTCAATTATGTCTAAACTCCTGCTTGATCTACTTAACTTCTCTGCCTACACATTGTCAAAATAAATCACTCGATTCTGTTACTGTGCTTTGCATGAAATGAATGTTAAATATTTTCATAAATACAGGCTATTTAAAAAAAAAGAAAATAATGTGTTAAAAACACAGCGTTTCCTTTAATAGAAGAAAAATGGCAAAGCTTCAAAAATACTACCTCTAGAGAATGAGTTCTTTACCACTGTGATATAAGGCTGGCACTTTAAGCCATTAGACTTTAAAATCTATAATGACCTTTTAGAGAAATTTACAGCTGATAAATCAGTTATTCAGAAGTTTTGCTGCTGCTTTCCATAGCACAAAATTCAAAAGAAAATTATTTTTTCAAAAATAAAAGTAGCAAGACCTAAATTCGTAGTCTGCTTCTTGTTTCACCAGAAGTTTACCAGGCAGATTCTGCTCCCCAAGAACAGCTCAGCTGCAATGAAGTCCATGAAGTTTCTTTCCAGACGAGAGACCAGCATCAGAAAAGGTTTGTGAATGGGCAAAAACTACTGGAGGATCTGGCTGGGTTTGACACTTTGCAGATCCACCAGCATCTCACCAGCACCGATACATCTGGAGAGAAGGGCAGGTCTAAGGCAGAGGAATTTATGCCCCAAGTGGTTGGCTTCAGAGGAGGCCCAGACTAGGAGCTGGGACAGGCTGGCTTCCCCTGGGCTCCAGGGAAAGCGTACTTAGAGGAGATACATCTTTTCCAGGAGAAGCCGCCTTCTTCTACTTCTTGAAACTTTCCCAGGCTCAAGCAAGACATGCTCTTCCACTTGTATGGTGAATCAGTTCTCAACAGTGATGTAAAATTCAATTCATGCTGAAGTCAAGCAGAAGTTCAGGAATGTACCTTTAGCCCAACCTCTCTGAGCAAGTCAACACATGGACTCTGACCCTGCCATCCCTTCACACAGCAGCATCTGTGCAGAGTTTCCACAGTCCCTTAAAGTAAGTGGAAAAGAATCCTTAAAACAAAAACAACACAAAGACAGCAAAAAAACCCCAATCCTTATGAATAAATTCTGGTCACAGTGTTTCTATAATGTCTCTCACTTTCATTTGGACCAATAATCGACTTTTCTATATATCATTCTCTACTTCAAAGCTCATTGCTACTGCACTGTTTTCTTGAAGAAAGTCCTGCCTTTTATTCCTTACCTTGGTGGGTGCATTAGGTAGACCTGAAAGACAAACTCGGCATCCACACATCCGCCTCAGTTGTTTCATGGAGGAATTCAGTGAGACAGTGTCTGGTTCTGGTGTGACACATGGAGCTCTTGGGCTCGTTGCCACATCCACTGTTCTGATCAGAGCTTATTGCTCCCAGCCTGATGTCAAGCAGAGACTAATCAAATGTGAGATGGGTGAACAGAGGCAGAGCCACGGAGCTGGCTCTTCGTAATCTGTTACTATCTGTTCTTCTCTATACTACAGCAGCACACAGGGGTCTCAGTCATGGAATTAGACCATAACCCATGGTCCAAAAATCCCAGTGCCTTTCTTCAAAAAGATGTTTTCATTCCTCACTGCCTTGCTGCTGAAGAGACCAGGCAGAATTGACACAGAATTGTCAGATATGGAAATACACTATGAAAACATAAAATGCAATGTCAGGCTCACATTGCTTTGCAATGACAATATCCTAAGATGCTGCGTGTCCCCCATATTTTGTGGCTCCCTCTGACTCTGCTTGGCATAGCTGACATTTGCCAGGACTTCATAGCATGATGCTAACAGCATATCATCTAAAAATGTTGATTCCATAGGAAAATGGCTGCTGGCACAATAGCAGTAGGTGCACACAAAGGATGTGGCATGGCTGCTGAACACACAACAGAGGAATTCCAGCTATTCCTACGTCACAAGCCAGTGAGGGTCTGTTGCACTGGACTATGTTTTGCACATGATTTCAGTGTTGCACAGATCCAGTTCAGTCTGAATGGTGATAATCTTCTTGATCTGTTAACATGTGAGAGGAGAAAACATATCCACAAACCAGAGATTAATATTTTACTTTTTTTTTTATAATAAGCACTTCCTGTGAAATTACAGGAGTTCTTTCCCAATCCAAAGACAGAAACAAGTTCAATGAAGATGAAAGTTACTGAAGATCTTCTGATATAAGCAGGCAGGTGGAGGCTCTAATGAAGGCATACACTATCGTGCACATCTTGCCAATGTTTCTTAATGAATGATATGTGCACTCAGATGAGAATAATATTGATTGAGGTCTGCAGGGAAAGTTCTCTAGGAAAAAAATTTATTCTGGGAGCAGAGTCCTTTTTGGAAGATTTTGATCTTCTCCTGCTTCAACCTTTCTCCTCCCCTCTCTTTGTACTACCCAAAGCAACTGACAGCCAAAAAATGAAAAGCCTGCCCTGCATCTAATGTATCTATCAGATCCAGAAAGAAATTTATATACCGGTACTAAGAATGGCTGCACCATTCTCCTTAGCTGGTAGAGGGCACAGCAGTGTGTAATTAGGACTGGATTACTTTACTCAGAACTGGAGCAGAGAGCAGATGTCATGCATTAATATTGGCATTTGATTCCACACACTTTCTCTGCCATGTTTGCAAAAACAAGTTGCCTTCCTGTCTTGTATCTTGCCTTGCGCTTACCCTCAGGTGGCTTTAACGCAAACAAAAAGCCACCAGTGGTGAGAAGAAAGTACAAGTAGAAGGACAGGCCCGTACAGAGTGGGTAGGGTTTATGATGTAATTCCTAACATAAAATACGAAGTTATTTTCTGATTGTGTTGGTTAGATTAATATAGCCGATGTGCTCTACTAGACGCCAGCTCAGACACAAGAGGACATGATGTTATAATGCCTTTGTTGACATGAACCAACAGTAAAGAAAGATATACCTTATTCCAAATTAACATTATCAGACACTATCTGTAGCACATGAGAAATGCATCTCCCTTCTCAAACATAGCCAACCTTTTTTTCTTCACCTGTTTTTCTACACAGGCGACTTCAGTTTTGATTTTGCTCCAGTTCAACATTTCGTACACAGAATCCTTCCACAGGGCCTACAACAGAATTTCATGCTATCAAAAATATTAGCCCCAATTCTGAACTGCAGCCAGCTTGCATTTGATAGCAGCTTTATGGCTGCAGCTGGGTTCTAGAGGTTTCTTAGGAGTAAAAGATGATCCACTTTAATTTAGGAGCATCACCTGTTAATTTAGGTAGCAACACCTGTTTGTATCACACTGGGCATTGCCTGCACAGGCACTTTGGGAAGAGCACCGACCTCCTCTGTCCACACCTATGTAACTCCACCTCGACAGCTTCTGTTCTCTTGTGATGCCAGCCACTGGGGAAGGGAACGTCTGTGATGGCACTAACAGGGTCACAGCTGAGACACTGGAAGATTTTGTGCTTGTAGACCACCAAATCCATTCTCCATGAAAAATCGTCCCTCTTTTGCCTACGCCCTGTATGCATTGGTGGCAACTCCCGTAATCCTAAAGAGGGGCTATGTGTTGGATATTTTAACAAAATGATGAATGACCTTACCAAATTAGGAAAAGACTACTGAAATCAGATGGGCAGGTTCACATTCCTCTGGTCCATCAGCGAATGACAGACATGCAAGAACTGCTATCCTCAAACAAGCAAATTACTGGAGTGAAATGGCAGTGGTTGCCACAGTTCTCTTTAAGCAGGTGAGAAACTCCGTCTGAAAGCCATAAAGATAACTGCAAAAATGATATCATTCTCTCAGTGAGAGCTAGAAAAGCTTCTCTGCTCACAGGGAGGTCAAAAAGTGAGAGCCCAGTGGATCATTTGTTGCGTTTTTAATGCTTCGTGGCTCAGGGTCAGTCAGAAATCCCTATCCTAAGGTCATGGTTAGGGCAGCCTGGAAAACAATCTTGTTTCTTCTCTGGTACTGGCGAGGCCTTGCTCAGGCTCTGCTATTTCTCTCTCTCAGAAGATTATTACAATCCACTCCTCCCACTCATCATGCTATGGTTATATTCACCCTAGGTGCTGACGTTCAGCTTCTCTGGGATCACAGTGGCCCAAAGGTCCTTCCCTGCAGCAGTCCACAGTGTTGCAATGTGATGCCACAAATACCCAACCAAAGCTAACCCTGGGCAGCATTCAGCAGAGTAAAGTTCCTTACCATGCCTATTGATAAGCGAGCACTAATATTTTAGCTTCATTTTTAAATAACATCAATGAGACAGAATGAGGAGTGTGGATGGTAGCAAACTTGTCTGTTAACTGAGTAACAAGTCCTATTTCTACTGCACTAGCCCTCTGCCACTGCAGCAGCGTGGCTATACTTGACACGTGGGGAAGCAGTGATAATCATCTATCTCCTACCCTGCTTAGGAGATGGTTTGACTTATAAGAAGCTGGAAAGCACAGTTTAAAGGGCCTGCTAATGACTACATCTGTTTTAAACAGACATATTTTGACTATAGCTTCCACACCAAACAGTCATTGGAGTCAAGCAATCACTTAAAAAGGCTGAGATACAACTCTGCAGTATTTTACAACAGATTTAATAGCTAAGCCTTAAAAGAAAAAATACCGCCATCCACGCACACAGCCGAAGCACAGGCATTTAATGAACGCCACTCACTGCTTAAACGTGGATTCACACTACAACACTCTTGCAAATGATATATAGCACCTTGCATTGCTAGTATATCAAATTTACATAAATATACCTCAAATATTTATAAATCAATAAATATAGGCATGCATTTAAAAGTGAGTATCAAAAGTGCATTACACAGAGTTCTTACACACTCACTAATTAATTCAAATAATCACATTTTGCCTTATTAAATTTAACATTATGTGGATAAAATATAGCTTGCCATCAATTCTGAGCACTAAAATACTGTTAGAAAGGGACACTACCGCAAAAAAAAAACAACAAAAAAGCAAAAAAAAAAACCAAAAAAGAGAGAATGTGCCCATAGAACAACACTTAACTGAAATGTAGCTGTAAGATCTAATATCATAATAATAACATATATGCTACTTTTAAACAAGCAAGCAATTTTGGATAACTTCCCACATCTTTGTCTGGTATTCTAGTTTCAGCCTAGTGAGCTATACCTGTGCAGGATAAGCAGAAAGCAGCAGAAGAGCCTGCTAACCCTCCCGCACATTTAAAACAGTTCTCCTCCGAAGCAAGGATAATTCCTTACTTCCTCCAGCTGCTTATTTACTGGTGCTTCCCTGCCCTCATTTAATTAGAGCTAAAAAAACAACAGCAACAACTGTCCCTGATCATTTTTTAAGACTCTTTCCAACTAAGAATCCCTTTACTTATCAAGAGGTACAAAGAAGCACTGAGGACAGCTGTGTAGCTTGGAACAAATATCTCAGTCAGTCTCACTTTAAAGGTTTTATATACCTAAAGAAGTCTAGCCCTG
>Ga0065711_1030561_pt1:5000-17500 | contig 32136 bp, 14 predicted proteins | sample Hoacrofraction12_FD_59098 | JGI IMG/M metagenome (GOLD analysis project Ga0065711, IMG submission 59098) | Hoatzin crop microbial communities from Cojedes, Venezuela - Epithelial fraction 12 v2 (version 2) | ecosystem: Host-associated > Birds > Digestive system > Esophagus > Crop... | reverse complement strand
CAAAGCGGTGCCACATTTGGGCAGGGAGGGATGTGCAGTGACTCTGGCTGGATGGACTCACGGGGCAGATGCCCTTGGTCCTTAACGAGGAAGGCAGATCCGGTCCTGCCATGGCCGCAGCGACCTCCAGCCCGCCGCCCTCCCCCTCCCTGCGAGTGGCTGCTCTATGCCATGAGAACCACCTCGGCCCAGGGGAGCACTCCTTACTCCTCCTTGCTAAAAATTAATACTATGATAGTGGGCATGAGTAAATTGGGAGTGGCAGGGTAAAAAAAATATAAGGCTAAGATGTGTAATCTTTCCTGCAGCACTGTACAGATGTCACTTTCAAGAATTGCAGGGGAGAAGGGTGGAGGAAGGGTTTTCTCTTCTGTCTGTTTTACTAATTGAAGCCCACGGAAGCCACGGGAGTCAACGGAGTCACTCCAGCAGAGCCTTTAGCCTTTTCTTTTTCTGTAGAATGAAAGGAGGAAAGCAGGAAGAGGGCTTTTTAGCACTCCATTTTCTTTCTCTTCTGAAACACACACAGAGAAAGGGTCTCAGTGCCTGTATCCAACACGTTGTAATGCCCCTGCCACAAACCCTGCTGCTCTTGTGACTATGTAAATGGAGTTCTCTGGAATGGGGAACCACAACAGAATTGAGAGGCTGGAAGCTGTCACCCCCTTACAAAGCTACCGTGGCCATCCCCATGCTGTGGCGTCTGTTTCCAGCTTGAAGTGAATAAGAGGCCCTTCTGTGTGCCAGTCTCAGGAATGCTAGTGACTTCTCACTGCCCTTGGCTATCTTGTTTTTAATTTAAGAACCATGCAAGTGCACTTAAACAACCATTGTTTACTGGTGTCATTGTTATCAAAGCAAGTAAAGACATCAGGATCTGTATTGTCCTTGGGTTTTATTTTCATTGTGTCAGGCTACAATGGGACTTCAAGCATCTCGTTCTTGTCTAGGGGCACCATTCAACAGGAAATTGATTTCCACGGATGACAGGCGTGGAGGCTCCATGGGTTCCCGGGTGAGGCACACACAGCGGCACCAACATGCTGTGGGTCTCTATCCCTTTTCTGCTTGGCCTGGGGCTCTCCCTGCCTTTTAGTGAACCTGCACGTCTTCCTCCGGAGCATGAAGACACTGGCGCTTGAGTGTAGTCAGCGTTTCCCAAGAACTGCACCTGGTTCCAAATTAGGCAAGCACTAAGGAAATAGTCCAGCACACGTGGGGTGAGGGGCAGAGATTTTTACAGAGGATAACTGACGACGCATCACCATGGACAGGAGCCTTAAGGGCAAAACACAGTGCTTGTCAGTTCACGTTTGTCTGGTCCCGGAGAAGAGGCGTTTTCAGGCTCTGCATCATGATAGCTGTAACAAGCTGAGTTGAGAGACTTCAATACATGCCCGGCTATGAGTATGGACACTGATGAGAGGGCTTATGTGTGCCTACTCGCATTCATTTCATACAAGTAGACACTTAGCTCATTCAAAAATACAGCTGGCATGATAAGCCTTTGAGAGTATGAAATACATATGAGGGTGCTCAGTTCCCAGTCAGGGTTATGCCATTTTTAATGGTCATATACTTACCCTGTCTGGTGCATTTATTCATTTTCGAGCACAACTAGATTCGATGATTTTCGTCATTTTTTTTCACCTCTGTTGACATTGTCTGACAAGACTGTTCAGGCTCAGACTGCTTAGGAAAAATAAACTTTGGTGCCAGATTTTGAGCCATCAGCAGTGTTCCTTCTCATCTTTATTCTATTATTCCATTGCAAAGAAACTTTCAGCTTGGGAGCCACAATGGAAAGAAAACAACTCCAGTGCTTCCCCCCCCCTCCTTTTTTCCATCTTGTGATCTTAACCCAGCTGGTGAGGGAGAAAATTCCCATGTGAGGCATGTGGGTGGAGCCCAATTGTGTAAGCTCCATGCTCGCAAAGTGTTTGGCATGGATCCGCTCGCTCGCTTTGTTTTCTGTGGCCGGACACAGAGGGAAGCCACATTCAGCACATTAACAGCTGCCACCTGTTGCTCTGTGCTACTTCAGAGGAACCCCAAGGCTGAGGAATCACACTGTGCTTCTGGCCCTTGATCTCCAGGGAAGTTTGAGATATCAGGGGTCTGCATTTGTCCCCATGTTTTTCTTGCTTTTGCAGGCTTTTGCAGGACATGTTTCAGATGGGTTTGGGAATCTGAATGGAACTTGGAGTCCTTGGGCCAACTTGAGCACTGCTTGGGTGCAGGTCACTAGAAGGAATTTTTGAGCTCCATTTGATGTGGTTGTCCTAAAGATAAACTCTTCTTGGTTAATTCACTATGGTCAGAAATTTTGCTGCCATGGACCACTCTAGAAATCCTGAGTACTTCAAGCATAAGTACAAGCAATAGCAAGAGAATGCAAAGAGAAAGAACTTAGTACCCTTGCCAATGACACTTGTAGGATGACATCCACCAGATTTTTCCCCTCCTCTGTGTAGTAGAGGTTAAATCGATCTCCATTCCTATGCACTTTCCTGTACATATGTAAAGCCAAAAAAAAAAAAAAAGCATATCACTAATGCAGCTAATTCTCAGTATCTCGAAGCAACTGACACAAGTACATGAATTAACTCATCACTTGATATCACTTCAGGCAAATGTGCTATTTGGAGTACCTCTTGGTAAGAATTAGCAATTTAAGATCCATTAGTATTTGGAATATTCTACTTCATTAAAACCACAGTCATCCCTAAATGTAAATGAGTGGAGGGAAGAAGCTATCAACCTCTTGGTTGTACTAGACAAACTTAAAAACTCTTTATATTGCAGATTACTGTAAAAAGGCTTTAATATAAATACAAGAGAGGCTTTAGGTTTCCAAAACAGGGTTCACCTACCTTGGGTTGAAGTTTCTCACAGCTTTCTTAACTTTGAAATATACAGTGTGAATTGAGGGGGAGAAAGCAATTCTGGTGTACAGATTCGAAGCTTGTAATATCATTCCAGGGTAGTTTTGCAGAACACTGTGTCTGTGTTCCATTCTGCTACTTGCATACCAAAATTCATTCTCCTTTATACTGGCCACAGTGCCTAGGATTATGGGAGAGCTGGAATTATTTATTTAAATAATAAATACCTATCCTCTGTTTTCATTCAAAATTTACAAATGATTCCGAGCCCCCTTGCCCTGGGCTTGACCTGAAGAACTTTAAGATCAAATCACTTTCTTTCATTTATGATCCTGTGTTCTTTTAGGGAAAGTATTATAAATAATATAAAAGCAGTGGTTTCAAATTTTAATTAGACCTGTGACACATCTATAGTGCACTAAACAAAATATATATTACAATTACTGGTTCAACACTTATGGCAACAGAACAAGGAAAGAATCCTGAAAAACTTCTGGAAGAAATAATGTTCTTTTTCTCCTCAGTTCAGTCATGTTCAAGTCTCAAGAAGTTCCTCAACTTCAAAAATCTATTTTTGTCTAAGCAGTAAAGGTAGGGATGGTATAGAAGTCACAGAGATTTCTGGAAAACCTAAATCCTTTCACCGTGGTGCGGAATTTAGCCTTAAGTCTTCTCCAAATGTTGAAATACACTTCCAGGGCCACAGACCTTACAATTCACACAAAACTGGAATGTCTGCAGGTAATGGCTGTCGACTGAATGAGAGATGGGTGCTGTTTCACTAATGAAGAATGAATAGTTGGATCCTGGCTAGCTCAGAGAACAACCTGCCTTTCACTCTTCACCAAGGGGCTAGTCCAACTTTCCCTGAAGCCATTGATTTAGGCGAAACCACTGTCCAGCAAAGTAACTGATCAATGCAACATGGTACAAAAGCGTGTCCGTGTTGACAACATGATGCTACTGGGAGGAATGTACCAGGTGACTGTTGCCACACAATGCTCTTCCCTTGGAAGAAAAATCTCTTCCTGCTTTACACAATTGACATGTGTGGTTTGATAAGACCTCGTGTCCTGTTGAAATAGCAACACAGTTTTGAGCTGAACTCACTGTCACATTGACTGGTAGACTTGTAGACAGGTATGGCAAAAATAAAAGGTGTCCTGACTATGCACATTAAGAGTGTAAAATGTATTCCAAGAGTACTGTATGTCCATCGTATGGCTTAGGTCAGGGTTAGATTAACTATGAAATATCCAAAAAATGGTTTCCATAATCAAACAAAGGCACTGGACTCTGGTGAATCAGGATTAGTGTTCTGCAGCTGTAGGGAAGATATTTTATAATTAAGCCTGCACCCTCCAGCAGATCTCTGTTGGAGGTACCAGCAGTCTTTGGCAAAAACTGGTTTGAAATCAGCCTAGCTTCCAGCTGAATAGCTCTGCTGGTGAGGAAAAAAAGCCTGTGTGTTTCTATGGCTCCCACACAGCAAAAGCTCACTTAAAATATCTGAAAATGTGGACCTAATACATCTTTATTTTCTTGCTTTTCATTTCTCTGCAAGATTTATGATTCTGCAAAAAAAGAGGCCTATTTACAAGAATGGTTGCAAAATTAACCATTAATTTTCTGCTGAAATGGATGTGATGCACACAATGCAAAATGATCCTTAGATAACAGAGCAGAAGTCAGGTTAAATCTGAAATTCCTATGCTTTTCGCTTCTCTAGCTTACCGATTTGCATGTAGATGCAATAGTGAGGTAGGCCTCTGTGTCAGGAACAAGACCTGTGCTGGCTGGATTGCAAGAACAGTCGCAAAGGCTGTTGGTCTAAAGTCTGAGGCAAGCTAAGTAGGACCTTCTACCTGACTTATAAGTATTCCATATCAATACCTCTGACAAATGTCTAAAGCGTTTGAACACAGAAATAATATCAAGGGTACTTCCCTCGTAGCTGAGTCAAGCTGTGACAACAGGTCCTGAAAGAGGATATTTTTATAATACTTTATCTTGTCATCGACCTTTTTTTCAGTGTCTAGTTGTTCAGGGAAGAATACCAAAGTCCTTTCATGTTGAATGGGTTTAAGGGCAGTTGGTTGTTTATTTCCCTGAAGCTATGCAGTGCCTCGTGTCTCCACATCAGGGTGAGACTGAGATTTGTGTCAGGCAAATTCCACAGTAATGTTATTTTTAAAATTACTTCTAATGTTGGTTTATCCTGGCTGCTAGAATGCCTTCCCTTCCCATCTCCACATTACTATACAATATGGCCAGCAACAGCTCAAGTTTGATAGAACATACAGGTATCAGATTAGTCAACTGTTGGAAAAAACTGGCTCACTACTGTGTCCTTGAGGTGGCCCATTTCCACACGCCTTTGCTTTGGTAAGCTCGAGTCAGAGCCACCTGCCCCCCCGGGCCACAGAGGAGGAGGAAGCTCCTGACTTGCACCCACTCCTTGTGCTACCAGTGTTGCATTCCCACAGGTCTCAGCTCTCCCCATTTGCAAACTGGCCCATAACTCCAATCCTGAGGTCTGTGCTGCTGTTAGAAATGTGCTGTCAGGAAAAGCAACTGGGCAAGACGCTGCTGCAGGCAGCTGCTGGCCAGAAAGGATGGCAAGCAGGGCCGAGGCACTGCTGCCAGGGCCACCTGCGTGAGTGACCCACGCAGAAAAGCCAAGGTCCACGCAGTGTGGCGGACAAGTCGTCACAGCACCTGGCTTCGGACTCTTTCCTCACCTCCCATCACACCACGATTTTTGGTGCCAGGCACATTGTTGTGGCAAATTCCAAATGAAAATGTCCCTTCTGTGGCATTTTGGCAGTTTCTTGGCCACAAACCCATGCAGTCCGTGGGCCTGAAATGAGGCTGATAGAGCAGCTTTCAATTCCTAGAGGTCTTATTTTAGACTCTCTCCAAACTCAAGGGGACCTTATTACTTCATTGCTTCACACTCTCTATCTGAAAGAGATCTTGGCAACTCTGAGAGCCATGAAACATTTTAAAGTCATTACTAGGACTGCACACTTACAGCAAAGGATGACTCCTGCAGGACTCTGCCTACATCTCCTGTTAACGTCAGATAACAATTCATCCAACTAAAGTAGATAACAAGTGGATTATTTCATACGCAATCATAACAAAGTTTAAACAATAGGAATAATAACAAAGTGCTTAATACGCAATATTTCCAGAGCAAAACAGATTAAAAAACACTCTCTGAGAGAAAACAAGCCTATTCATATTTTATGTCCTATGCCCGGGTCTCCAAATCACACTTTTACCTGTCTAAATAAACACAACATTAAACTCTCTTTTCATTTTCCCATAATCTCTGCAGCTGCCTCGGTGACACATACTTCTCCTATTTACTTTCATGCTGGAGAGCCCATCTCCTGTACATCTGCGTGCTGCTGACACATGGGACTGTGCTTCTTCAGGCAGACTCCCGGGGCTCTGGATATCAAGGAATCAAAGCCAAATCTCGCAGTTGCCTCTGGTGCTAAGACCACCACCCTCCCAGAGCTGACTGCGTGGCAGCCTGTGGTCCGGCAGAGTCCCCGAGCGGTGTCACCGCCGCTGCCCAGGCACAGGATCCTGTTTGCTCACAGATGGCCCGTGCTTGCCGTGTGCAGCCAAGGGACGTGTACCACTAAATGGCAGGCTGTTTGGCTGGAGGCTTGCAGGCTGGTACAACCTAATCAGGCTGGGTACTGCCATGCATCTGTACACTGTTCCCAAGGATCACAGCAGTGGTCCTCAGGAACAGGCCAGCTATTCACTGCTATGACCAGCTACAGCTGTATTGACACGATGCCTTTTCTACTTTTGTGTTGTCAGCATCTGTGGTGAGAAAACCCCACAGTTGCTTTCCACACTGCCTGGGTCATTTATAATTTTTTTCTTTTTCTTATGCAAAGGTTAGGCGTTTCTTTGCTGTAGTTTTGGATAAATTTTCTCCTTTGTTTGTCTATGTTTTTTCCAGCAACACAGTGTCACGCAAGTCTCTAGCCACTTAGTAATACTAGTTGCAAAGCTCTCCCTTATTTCCTTAAAGCAGAAAGCTGTCTGTGCACACGCTGGAAAAGACCATATGCTAAGAAATCCACTGTTGCTTTTGTGCCCCATATAGCATTTCTCTTTCTTCCCTCAGGGAAGAGCAGTCACAAAGAGTCCCCTGACTTTGTGTTAGGAAGTGGAAGTGCTTACTGTGATAGTAGCACTGCCTTACCCAATATGCCAAGAGACAAAGAACTCTGAGCTAGTCCAACTACTGAGATTGAAACAGATTTGTAGAAAATATCTATCTTTATTTATTTCTGTACACATTTCTCATCCTTGTATCTGTTTTCCCCTCTGGTAACCTGATATTCCTGCAAGTCTCTTCCTTTGTTGTGTTTTGGCTTCACTTCCTGTCAAATTATTTCATTTTATTTAGCTTCACCTGTCAAAATACATGAGCTAATTCTCTTTGTGATGACCTGACACTGCTTCTTAGTCTCTGGTGACAGGATGCAGTGACTGCATGCCTGCAAAGCCTGGGTCATGAAAATCACCTGGGCACCTTTACATACACATAAGCAGAGAAGACAGACCCAGACTGAAATGCCCTGACCAACTTAGCTCTGCTCTCAGGTGCTGCCAGACAAGAAGCCTCTGCTCACCAGCATGGCCCTTTCATATCTTTCATCTCTGGTTGCCAAATGTGCAATGTGTAGGGTCTAACACAATGGACACCACCATTTATCTGAATTTATCTCTCACCAATTCTAAAATGCTCTCTGGGGGAGCTTACGTAGGGGTTTTTGGGGGTAATGCAACATTCTGGTGTAACAGGTATTGTGAAATAATTTCTTATTCTGTGAATTGACTGTATGCTACCCGACTAAAGGCATCAGCAGAGGAAAGAACTCTCTGTAATACTGTGGTATTTATTTTTGTAGTTTTTACTGCTGTGATGCTGGGTGTTATAACTGATCTGACTTCTCACTCAATGTGCAGAGCTACGATAGCTCCATGCCACCTTGCAGCTCAGAAAGTCCTTGTCTGGCTAGTCTGATGATTGTCCAGCAAGTCATTACTTGCGCTGGGAGTAGTGAAATGCAAAGCCAGAGTATCCTGGGTAAACAGATACCTCTTTCATCTCCCCTGCAGAAGTGGGTGAGTGAGAATTGGTATTACACAAGACTGTGTTGATGCTGTTCAAAGTGATGAGTTTTACCCTTAAAGTTATACCGAGGGAACACATGTGGTGACCAGTGATTGATTACCTTCACAAAGCTCATTTTCACTCAGCAGTGGTGAGTTTCAGAAGGGTGATAATAATGGATATCATTGCCTAAGTTCTCTCTCGCATGTTGTCCATCGTCCCATGGAAATCAAAAAGTGATTAATTCCTCTAACAACTTTTGTGGTACTCTGGAAACATTGACATTAAATGGCAGATACTGCATATTTACTTGTAGGAGCAAAAGCCCATAATGGCTTCCCTTTAACAATGAAAACTGAGGACAATACATCAATCAAATAACTGGAAGAAAAGGTCTGTAAGGAAATAAGACTATTCACAGAAATAAAGCCCTCATCAGGGATTCAGGACTTCCGCAGGACCAGGGATGAACAGGAAGGCTCTGTCTACCTGTGAGCCTGCATTTTTGAGGAAACAGAGCTGGAGGCTTTGGAGGAATGCTTGACTGACCTTGGAGGTGCAGGTTACACAACCTGAATAAGGGAAAACTAGATGGCTCGAGTTACCTGTTAAAATAAGGAAATACTCCTCTTTGGGAAATTTTAGCTGAGATGCTTCCAAGCATGAACGCTTCTTAAAAAGGGCACAAACATATAGATTACCAGAGATCCAAAAGGGGTGAAGGTAATACCTGCCAGTGGCAGTTTGTCAGTAGCGCACCAAACTCTATGGCAAAAGGCCCAGCAAAGGAGAAGACTGCAATGGCTGATGCAGGTGCATCCTCCTGTCTAAGGGGGTCAAATTAGCAGCTTGCTCCTCCTCATAAGCAGTACCAACCGTGGAAGCAATAGTGCTGGGTTAGGGCACTGTTATCGCTTATCCTCTACTGCTTCCACGCAAGAAACGACAGCTGCTCAGCCCCCTGCTCCTGACGCACGCCTGAGCAGCACCTCACAGGGTGCACAGTGTCAGTAGGAAACTGAAGTAATGAGGCTCAATTAAGCAGCTCCCCATACAGTTGTGGATGAACTTGTCCCAGCAAGAGTACCTAGATCCAGTGGCTCAGCAGGGTGGTGGTGTGATGTGCAGCTGGTTCAAAGCCATTTGTAGAACGCTGAATATTCCCCCTCCCTGGAGGACACACTTGCCCTTTTGAGTACCACACACACAGGGTGTAGCCAGGGTGGGCCACAAAGACAGAGGATTTTAATGCCACCCCTTCCCTTTTTATACACCCCTGCTTACCAAGAAATAAGAATAGACAAAGGGAGAAAAGGTTTCCACCTTCTTAAAAATCAAGAAGGCTTTGGCTGACATAACACTTGTTTGCTTCTGCAACAAAACTTGGGCATCACTTATCTTTACTTTCATTAGTGCATACATAGGCATACACCTATGCTATGTGAAGGTGCATACATCTTCACTTAGAGGGTCAGCACAAAATTTTGTGTCTTTTATTCTTCCAAAGTGAGTCTTCAGTGTGGAATTTACATGGTGGCCCAAATTTTTGCAGCCTTTCCCCAATGGTATACTTCTTCAGAAATATACAGATCTGAAAATATTAACCACTTATTCCAATTAAGAGTACTTAGGGAGAAAAACAAAAATCAGTCTTGTTTAAGTTTAGTATCATTATATTTTGGTTTTTTTTTCCCCACCAGGCCTTTTTTCTCCAGCTGCTTTCATATAAACAATGCTCCTAAACTTCCAACCACGATGAAAACGGGAAGTCAGCCTCTGATGTGTCTGAGGTTAGGCTGCAGAAACTGTAATTACTTCCTTCAGGAAAGCAATGCTACTTACAGTAGATTTCACACTTTTTGCAAGTCACTTAGTTGACTTTTGCTATAACAGCATATAAAGTTTGCAGAACTGTACACATGTATAAGCTTATACTCAGCAATTAGAGAAGCAACACTGTTCCTTGCAGAACACTACTCAGCTGGACAGCTGTGTGGCAAAGTGACCTGGATCAGGGTAGGTTTAAGCTGGATATAAGGAAGAAATTCTTTACAATGAGGGTGGTGAAACACTGGAACGGGTTGCCCAGAGAGGCAGTGGAGGCCCCATCCCTGGAAACATTCAAGACCAGGTTGGACAGGGCTCTGAGCCACCTGATCTAGTTAGCGGTGTCCCTGCTCGCTGCGGGGGGGTTGGACTAGATGACCTCTAGGTGTCCCTTCCGACCCAAAACTTTCTATGATTCTATGATTCTATGACTTTTGGCATGGGTTTGGGCAGGATCTTGCAAAGTGGTACTCAAAGGAGGAGATGAGCAGTCTAATTAATTCAAGGGTCCCAGATATTCTACGAAAGGATTTTACTGACTGACAGAAAGATAATGCTTGTATAATTGCCCAAACACGTAGCCTTTGAATAACAATAATATTGCTATTCTACAAGATACACTTTATTTTCCAAAATGACCTGGTAGCAGCAGAAGAAAAACACTCAATTACACAATTACATCAAAACAAAAATAATTACAGAACGCATGCAGAAATTAAAATCTATTACAGGCAATTTGTGCTAAGAAATTAAACACACCCTAAAGCCAGACATCTTCAACCATTTCGGTTTGGTTTTGTTACGATTGGTTATCCTCTCTGTATCACTATTTAGGCCTGAAATATTTTCTTCACTTGTGCTCTAATTTCATTCTTTTGCTGTCTTCCATCATGCTAGAGATTTTCTAGGTCCTACACAACGTGGATATTCAATTCGATTGTAATTAAAATGTAACTACAACCATCTTTTTCATTTTCCTTATCACAAAAAAAATTACATATTGAATCCTAACAAAATTTATGAATGTGTTTCTCATTTTAAATCTTATAAGGTATCCACTAGAGAAGAATGGGCTAATTTCCCATGAATCTTGCAAACAGTGATACAGATAATACAGCAACAAAAAAGTACTTGTAAAAAGACCCTTTTAAAAATCACAGGAATGCAAGAATCTCCTTGACTGAAGATGTGCAACCCCGAAATCATTGAGGAACCTACTCATCAACTTTCAACCTTCCTGATAACACTTCCCAAAGAAAAAGAAGCTTCTTTTCTCATTTCTAATCCTATTCTGAGTTGCCTAGAAAATCATAACGACAATTTATCGTTCCATACACATGACCCCTTCAAAAAGAACAAGACAGCAAATGACCAGACAAGCCATTGTTAAGCCCTGTTAAGCCATTTGGGGGATCCCCTTCAGAGGCTCCTGAGATTTTTTCATTCACACTTGCGGTCTGTAGAATTTTTGCCGTCGGTGCCAGAAGGCAGAGGACCCAAATCAGCCTATCCTTTTTGGTATTCTCACCAACCCTATTTGACCATGGCTCATCAGCAAACTATTTCTGAAAGGACAACAGGGCATTTGCTCTGATGCTATAAGTGGAAAAACAAACCTGGGTACCAGTGTGCTGTGTCTGTCCTCTTTCCTTGAGCGACTAGTTAGAGCACTATGACAGCACTACCAAGTCCTGATAGTCTTGGAGAGAGAGTGGCACCAAGCTGTCCATCAGCCAGCAGAGAAGGGTCTGTCAGTGAGTTAGAGCTAAAGGGGAGTGACATAGAGAACATTTGCCTCAAGTGCTGAGCAATCAGGGAAGATAACTACTGTAATTTGTGGCTCTGCACAGCAACCTCCTTGGCTATGTGCAGTTCTCGCTGACACTGAAGAGGCCCCAGTTAATGGCCTTCCAGCACTGCCACCAAGGGCAGAATTTTCACCTCCTCTCTTCCTGTTCTCCGTCTATAAACAGCTACAGATGATCCTGCCCTCAGCCTCATGGTTGAGGGCCAGTCTGCAGGTACTGCCTGTGACATCAACAGCATCAAGGAGGAAAAAGTTGCAGCGGGTCTTACCTAATGCTTAGTATGAGGTACACCGTCAGTCATCTGTTTGACTTGGTTGCACTCCCAACCATCTACTGGGAAATCAGCGGTAGAAAGAAAGTACTTAGCAATGAATCCTAGCTTTTTTTCTCTCCTCTGCATCCCCCCTGTCCCCCTTCATTTCATAGCTTTGCTGCCAAAGGCTGAGGAGGGAAAAAAAAAAAAGTGCAAGTCTGAAAAGCCTTTTCTGGTAATGAGTTTTGGTAACAGATTCCCAATCCATGCTTTTCCAGGTGGCTTGTTTTTATCACACACACCATAACCTGGAAGTATCCTACAGTTTTTCTCCTGACGGTTTGGATATTTAAATGCATAACCATTTATACTTTCCAGAATTCAAATCTGCAGTTTCAAAATGGAATTATGCCAATCACGTAGGCCATCTGGCTGAATTCGTTGTTAGGAAGTCATAAATAAGGATGACATGGGGTCACTTAATGGAAAGGCACTGACATTTCATCCATGGTTTATTACTATACTCTGGTCCAAACTAGAGTGAGCTTATGGTCTCAGCTTCATTTTCAGTGGAT
>Ga0065711_1030561_pt1:0-2500 | contig 32136 bp, 14 predicted proteins | sample Hoacrofraction12_FD_59098 | JGI IMG/M metagenome (GOLD analysis project Ga0065711, IMG submission 59098) | Hoatzin crop microbial communities from Cojedes, Venezuela - Epithelial fraction 12 v2 (version 2) | ecosystem: Host-associated > Birds > Digestive system > Esophagus > Crop | place... | reverse complement strand
CGAACAGTTTTCCTATTCCCCAAACTTTGCAGGCAAGAAAAGTACAGTCATTAAAAGAGAGGTGGTCAAAAAGCAAGCTGAATTGGGAGTTAATGGGACTCATTATGTCGGCTGCATGTTAGTAATGTCTCCTTCTCTACCAGAAAAACAAGCAGAAATAGACACAGAAAAGCAAAACCCACTTAAACAAATGCCTGTTAAAATCCCTGTGAGCAGAATGCATTGGCTCTGAGCAGACACAAACACATCAATTAATACAGTGGAAGCCACTTAAACAAATACATGTTAAAGAAATAAACTGGAAAAATGAAGGAATTTTTGACAAAAGATGTCAAATGTTGTTAAAAGGAATAAATCTATTTAAAAGGCAACATATTTTTCAAATGCAGGAAGTCAAAATAGAATGAATAATAGGAAGAATGCCTCTGAAGAATTAATGTTAAATAAAAAAGTCTTTCCCTTCCTTCTCCTTTTCTCTCCTCCCCAAAAAAGGAATCAAGATGAAGGTTTCTTTAATAAGCATTTCTCTGGCAACTTAATGAATACGTTTGAATGACTTTCCTCGTTCCCTGTTCCTTTCTTATTGAATTGGTCAGACAAAGGTCTAATTTGGGAGTGTTTTTACTTAAAGGAGCTCTTTCTTTCTGACACTTCTTTTGGGCCAGCATGGGTTCAGGATTTTCCACTCCTTATGCAATTCACTCCCTCTGCTCCCTTTCTTATTTCACTTATTTCAAAAAATGTTCGGATCCACTTGTTATTAAAGGTTCTTTTTTTATGGCTTCCAATCTGAATAGGTACCTACATTTCTCACATTCCCTGCAGAATTCATTGCAGTTATTGTATGTGGTATAATTCATACAGGAAGGATTACAATGCAGCTTTTCATTGGATTATGTTTGTGTGCATTTTTCAGGGCTTATTTAATGTGGATATATGCCTATAGATTTTTCTGTGTGCCTGAATGACTTGCAGGAGGTCTTCCTTTAGACTTCTTGTACTCCACTTTGGTGGGATTATCTGAGAGCTTTAAGTGTCCAAATTTGAAGGGAACATCCAAATTTCAGATTTCTTTATAGTTTCCGTAACACCTCATGAATGCCTTTTGTTATATCAGCCCTAATTTTTCCAGGCTCACTCCTGCTTCCTTTTACCAGCCTCCTGTCCACTTCTTGGACAGTTTTCTCACTCTCCAACCTGGCAAATCAACCTCTGTTCCCAATAAGCTTTCTGCTGGTGTCTCTCAGAAGTACCAATCCGTACATCAATGATCTGCATGCTTCACAGACATCCATTAATTTATTTCCTCAGCACCTATATTAGGCATGTAATATTACATCAGTCTGGCAGAGAGAGAGTTGAAACAGAGACACAGCAACGGAGTCACCTAAGGGCACCCAGAAAAACTGCTCTAGAGCCAGAAATCTCATCCAGACTCGCACCTCTTAAACGCAGATATTACTGAGTAAGTTTCTTGTGGTCCTAATCCACCAGAAAGAGCAAGATACAAATTCAGACATTCCAAAGTTGTGCCTAACCACATAATACTATCATCTTACTATGTGGGCTATCTTTTCTAGATCTCTGGAAACAAATGGCTTAGCAACTAATAAATAAGGCCATTAAAAGCTGATTACATTTAAGCTAATGTGACAGATTCTTTCTGTAAAGGGCAAGGAGGCTTCTAAGCACAGACTTGGACTCCACTTGTTCCATACTTACCTTTCTTGTAGATGCTGACCTAGTTATGAACTCTCCATTTTGAAGAAGACGCACTGAAGAAAATGTGGAGGCTATAGTGAGAGAAGAGTTGGTCAAAGAGGAAAGAAAAAGATGCATTCACACAAAAAAAGAATTGGCTGGGCTGTAGCATTGCTGGAAAGGAGCCCTGGACCATGAATGGATCAAGGTATGAGCAATGCTGTTACCAAAACTAAAGACAGAGTAGTTTGCAATGTGTAATAGAGTTGTCATGTAAGAAGGGAAGGGGGGAAAGAAAATGCGTTCTAGTAAAAACACCCAAGGACAGAAAGTACACCTGATCTTTCAGACCTTCCCAGCACCATCCCTCTAGAACGCTTATAGTGCCTTTTTGCCCTTAGGTATTCAAATAGCCGTATGTTGCTTAGGGGCATTCTGTACCGCTAGACTAAAGCTACAGAAAGAGTAAAGAACTTTGTTTTCTGATTGGAATACAATTATAGGCATCTGCTGATTCTGGTATTTCTGTAGTGCCTTGTAAATAAGTCAGTCACAGACTAATCTGACCCTGTACTTCTTCTAAAAAATCAAAAGCTATAGATCCAAATAATTTGTTTTGAAAATAGGACAACCTCAAATTTTTGTTTGCATCTATTTAAGTTTCTATTTAAGTTGCATCAAGAAGAGTGTGGCCAGCAGGACAAGGGAGGTTCTCCTTCCCCTCTACACTACCCTGGTGAGGCCTCATCTGGAGTACTGTGTCCAGTTCTGGGCTCCCCAGTTCAAGAAGGATGAAGAG
>Ga0065711_1030560_pt1 | contig 32137 bp, 18 predicted proteins | sample Hoacrofraction12_FD_59098 | JGI IMG/M metagenome (GOLD analysis project Ga0065711, IMG submission 59098) | Hoatzin crop microbial communities from Cojedes, Venezuela - Epithelial fraction 12 v2 (version 2) | ecosystem: Host-associated > Birds > Digestive system > Esophagus > Crop | place... | reverse complement strand
GGCGGAGGCCGGGGCCGGGGCGGCTGCCCGGCCGCAGAGCCTCCGCGCCGCGGGGCCTCCGGGGCTGCACGCCTGTCGGTGTGCTCGCCGCGGAAATACCGAACGCCGGTACCGTGCCGTACTTTATATAGTCTCTATATATATACCGTTTGTATAGACTTTAATAAAGAGCCGCCGGCTGCACACGTTTGGACGACAATAGCGCTGTCATACTAACGTGGGGATGGAGCCGAGAAAAGGACAAATACTCCCACTTAAATCGAGAGGATTGATATGCCGAGAAAAATCACTCCGTAAGCGTTGGCCGGGACTTTGGGAAACCGGCCCGCCGCGGCCCCGGGGCAGCCTTCCCACTCCGGCTCTCCCTCCGGCCCCGGCCGGGCCCCGCTCCTCGGCTGGTGGGATCCAAGGATGCGTTCGGCGCTGCCCGGGGTAGTGCACCAACGCGTGGCTCCAGCAGTCCTAGGAGTGAACCCCAGCCCGGAAAACCGAATTACTGAATCCCAGCCCGCTTCTTTCAGCTGCCCCCAAACTTTTGCGCATAGGGACTGCAGAAACACAGAATTAATATACACGGCCAGGATCTAGATCCATGTCTGAAAGCATCCCTCTTCCCCTTATTTTGCTTGAGTGCTTCAAAAACTATCTCTGCTCATTTTCTTTTTTGAAGCTCTTTAGCTCCAATCTCGTAAGCAGTTACAGATGTGTTTATCTGTGGCGTTCAGTCCTGTGGCATCTACAGCAATATATGCTGTATGAGAAGTTAAATCCGTACATAACAATTTGCAGAATAAGGGCCTTATTTTTCATAGTGAAGAAAAAAGAATAAGAAGTCCTACACTTTTTTCATAAGCAAAGCAAATCTGCAGAGTTTCATGAAATGTGATATATTAGCCATTTTACTTCCCAAAGGAATGCCTGATCTCTGTTTTCCCTGTATCTACTACATCTTCTAGAAATGTTATCTGACTTTGCATGCTGTTGCAGAATACAAATGATCATTTACTGACGCTCAAACCAGTTTAAGGAATACCAGTTCAAGGATTTTACCAGTTTCTTTATATATTCCTTATATTTCCTTATATATTTCTATATAAGGATTATACATACATCTGCTCTCCCTGGAAGGAATCGAGCCTTTGTTTCTATCTTGCAGCACAGTCTAACAAAAGCTTGTAATGTTAACTATTCTTAATTATAAGTGTGGTGATACGCTTCCTAATTATGTTTGTATGTGCTAGGAGGGCTGAGACTTTGCTCTGTAACTAGTGTTCCCACATATTTACTGAGGCGTTATTTGGCTGCCCACCTGTAACAACAGGCCAGAGAACAGAAACATTTTATTATCTGAAAATAGCCTTCTTTATTTGTTGACTGTAGTTCAAGGCAGAAAGGTAGAAAACTCTTGCTATGTGATTTGGAAAAAAAAAAAAGAAACTGACACGGCAAAATAACATCCAAAGCTACAGGTTTAAAATGTCAGTTTCTATGTTTCATTAAAGCCTTTAAAAGTGGGCACGGAAGAACTGCCTGAGTGCTTTTAAGATTCTGTATGCGGGCTGTCAGTATCAGGGATGAGTAAAATAGGTAGTGTTTCCCTCTATCGCTTTCTGCAACGGTTTTTAAGTTATGTTTGTTCCCATCAGCAGCGCAGGGAGACATTCAAGCAAAGATGTGCTTCAAAAGTAGAAGTAGCCTGGAATACGATGGAACGGTTTGAGTGTCATTTATAAATACTTTTAGTTTCTGATCACATTTTTCATTAAACACAATTGAATAGTTACGAGTTTCACAGGTTGAGGTTCTTGTGAAGCCTTCTCAGAACAGTAGTGAGTGCCAGGCGGTTGGGCTAACCAGCTCTGCCACTTTTAAAGAGGGATGTACAGCTGCGTGTGACAGCACAGGAGCATCGTTCTGGCCTTCTCGGTGTACAAATAACAAATACATAACTCTCCAGGCTGAGATCTTCCAAAACCAGCTGAGGGAGTCAGTCACACAACTCAGCTTTGACAATGTTAGTCTATAAATTGAGGGCCCAGTGTCGGAGAGGGTATGTAAAAGATTTAAGGTGCATGCTAGGAAGAAGCCATGAGGCTAATTCCTTTTATGCCAAGTCGAAATAGCACAGTCAAAATATTGGAAAAGGCATGAGTGATGGGAGTTAAGGCTGTTTATATTCACCGCCAACTTTGGTCCCATTACTCAAACAAAGCACTGAGAGGTTTGCAGCCCCCCTCCGTCTCTCTTTAGGCTTCTTGTCAGTCTGGAGACTTACAATAAGAAGGTGTTGCTAATTACTGTGTTAAAGAGCTCAGGTGCCTTGACTCATCCATCATTCCAAGACTGTACATTACTAGATTAACCTCTTCTTCATATTAGTAATGATGGGTTTCTACAATGTAGCTGGAGCAGATACAGGTGAAGGGAGGTATTAACTTATTAATTTGTTCTCAAATGCTGCTTTCTGCAAGTAGTTCTGTGTACAGATTGTTATATATAACAATTTTGATGAGAAATTACAAAGGCGTGGGGCTTCTGAGAAACAATTTCTGTGCATCTAGGGAAAAATCCTGTTTTTTCATTTGACAATAGTTACAAGCGTAGACATGGATTTTCATTTCCTCTAAAGCTCACAACTCCTTTGGTCTTTCTGCAAAGACTGTTGGAAAATACATCAGATCATGGATCATTTTTTCAGCAAAATCCTGATAATGATTCCCAGTTGTTCAAAACTTCCCCTAGGCCATCAACATCTTGTATGCAATCTCATTTTATGAGCTTATAGGATAGGGTTTCAGTTACTCATACAAAATAAAAGAGCATGTCTCACCTTAACTGAATTGCTGTGGAGATGGCCCTCCCTAGACAAGTATCAGAAGAAACGTGGATAAACTTCAGGCAGCACAGTTTCCAATTCTACACCAGCCTGTACTGTGGCCAGCAAAGAGCTGATGAGGGACCCCCATAAAGCTGTGGTTTATGTTACGTTAAGGTTGCACACAAACACCTCTCAGTATTCACACTGGTGCTTTACAGTCTTGGAAGAAAAGCTCTATAAATGAGCAACTGTATTGTATATCATGCAGCTGGGTACAGTTCATCCAGATCGGCACATCACGGTTTTCTGAGGCTGCCTAACTTTTTCAGCTTTTTAACATGAGCAATCCATCCTTCATTCATCTGAGTCTATCAAAGGTTTACAGACAGACTTTATCATACTGACCCCACTCCCACAAAAGCACCATAGTAAAGGGCTCAGAAAATGTCCTCCTGTGCAAAGCCTAGAAACAACTGGAACTTATACAGGGAAGAATTACAGGGGGATAAGACCGCATCAGCCTACATCAGTCAGTGCTCCACTGACCCTTTCAGCCTCAGTCAGGCATTTCTGTGGTCATAGTTGGATTCCTCTTGTGTGCTTCAAAGTCAAGGATACCTATAGCTCTTAATCCCTTCTGTTGAAGTGCTAAAATGGACTACACTTCATAGCCTACTAACGTGTTGGTCAAAACACATCAAGAAGGTGACCTCCCAACGTATTATGAACTCTTCACTTCCCACAGACCCAGCTTCTGCATGGCTTTTACTTACTGCTGTCTTTGGGACCAAGTGGTGGATGACTAGGGAATGACTCTTTCCAAGCCACAACAGGTTGCCAGAGAAGCAAAGAGGAAATTAGGAGTCTATCTGTTGGCTTTTCAAATTATGACTAATTCCCCAAAGAAGTGCCGCTGCCTAGCAGGGGACTGTTATGTCCTCTTGAGGTTTGCAAGTGGGCCAAAGGGAGTGGATTTGGACAGTGGTCCTACCTTTGGTGTTTCTTCAGTTGGCTTTGTTTTGGGATTTTTTTTCCAGAAGACATTTTCAATAACATATCAGGTTTAACATATGGCACCGGGGAATACACCTTCTGTTTCGTTTAAAAATTGCTGCTAAGAAAAATGCTAAGGGAAAGACTTTCTAATTAAAAGCCGAAACAGCCAAAACACTGGATTTTAAAACAAGCTGACACACGGTCATTTGTGCTGGCTTAGACATACCAAGAAGAGGACCTGTCCTTCCATCGTTCTCCTCTGCTCCTTCACCCTCACACCACCTGTACAAATTACCTTCTTTCTTACTTGAGCCCAGTGGCAGTAAGCACTATATATGTTTGGTTTATGATTAGAGATGGCCAGATGACTAGATACATCTTCACCTTGGACAAGTTTTATTTTTCCTTTTGTAAAGGAACGGATGTGAGATGACAGGGCATGGCGCTGCATGATGCTATGGGTAAGGTCCAATCTAATGAGGAACTGGAAGTTTGCCACAGGACAGACAGGTTGCCTAGTACTCTGGATCCCTCTCTTCTCCTCCTCCTCCCTCCTTCCTCTCTTACCATCACCTCTTCTCAGTTGCCTCTCAAGTTGGAAGGAACATCTCAGGAAGCATCAATGGAGCATTGCCTGTGTACCACCAGGACCCAGTGACCACCCGCCATTTCCCATTTGCCCTGTGCTTTGAAATCATCGTGTCACCATCCGTTGCTGTGGAATTTTCCTCCTTTGTATTTCAATCCTTTTAAAACTATTCAGTACTAAATTTTTTTACTCAAAGCTAACAATTTCTGTCTGAAGTTTTAGGATAGAAATATCTACTTTCATATGAGAATTATATATTTTAAATTTCCAAATTACGTGGCTGAGATGCATTATTTTCCCCAGATGTTCTGTTTTCGTATTTATCCATGTCTATTCAGCAACTGATTTTTCTTTTTCTTCCATTCATTTCTTTTTGCTCATTTCAGCAGCAATTTAAGAAGAAAAACAAGTGTCCTCATTCTCCACTAGCAAATTTTAGTTAAAGTATATTTCAATTCCATTACAGAGGGTTTTTTTCCTCGGTGTTTTTAAACATAGCTTCTTGAAAATGTTTTTTTCTAAGCATGAGCCATTTCAATTCCACAAGTTCAATAATGCCATGTTGTTAGTAGTGGGATGCAGAGCATAGATATAATACTGTTTGTTTCTTTTACTGAATAATTACACTTAAAACTGGCTAATTGGAATCAATTAGTGGTAAGAAGTCCGTCTCAGAGGGGAGAAGAAGAATTTGTGGAAACTCCAGATTGTGTTAGGAACCAACATTTCCACACCTAGATCATGTCTTATTTGCTACTTCAGCACCTTTTCACTGAAAAATACAAGGGGCATGATAGTGGGCTAGGTGAGGGTTTATTTCCATTAGAATTTATTTTAAAACACTTTAAAAAAAAATCCTGTGGATAATCTCTTTGTCCATTTAACTCTACAATGCATGTTCAGACCTCTGGTGCTGGATGTCAATGCAGACAGAGTTTAGTGGTTTTGTAAAGTATTATAAACATCCCACACCCTTTTGTTTCTTTCAATATCCTATTTCCCATTTTACAAGGAAAGAATATGGATGTTCCCTCCTGGATCTCCAGATTTAGCTGAGCTAGACAGTCCCTCCTTATGCAAGAGCACTTGTCGTGCCTTACCATCACCTGCCTGAGGCCCCTTTTTGTGTCCAGTAGACAGTATATGAGTATATGAATGTATTTAGTCAGCTCCACCACAACCAGTCGTACCCTCCTATGGACTCCCTGAGTTATTGCAAGGATATATGCACTGATCTTCAGTCTCCCAAACAAAATACCTTAGGGATCCGTGACTTGCCAAATGTCCTGGATAAGTATAAGCTAGACAATTTTTTGAAGAAATGTGGCTAAAATTTAACAGCTGAGGGAAATACAGCCTGCAACAATCCTTCAGGAAGAATGATCTGTAAAAACAGTAATAAACATCTACAAACAGAATCACTGTGAAATTCCTCAGTCCAAATTCTGACTGATCCCAAACTTTCTCTGAATAAGGACTGCAAGGAAGAAGGTCAGCATGTGTTCATGGTTGCCATGTTTTTGTTGTTTATTCCAACAAAGCACTTTTGGTACATGCTGCAGTGTGGCTTTCTTTGGACTAGTGCTTAAAATGGAGTAAGTGCTGAAGGGGAGTCCTAAACAGGGTGGGGGACAAACTACAAAAGGGTAGAGGAGGTCAGCTGAATGGGCAGAAGCCCTTCCCCCAGTGCTTCTCTTGACCAAAATTTGCCTTGGTTTGCTTTTACTGGGATCCTGAGCAGCAGATGCTTTTATTTCCTCATGCAATGAATAATGTGAACTAATCAAATGAGGTCTTTGAACGTAGAATACCAGTTATTATTTAAAAAAAAAATAGTAGCTGTTTGCAGTGATAAAACTATTCTTAATGCATCAGCAGCATTTAACTTTAACCAGTCTTCAATACATGAAAATATCCTCCCTAGTAAATCTAGATTCCAGTCTTTCAGGCTACACATGGGTCACTCTTGCTTTCCAGGGTGGTTCCAGTATTGCAGTTTCATTAAGCATCAGCATACAGTACCAATACTTCTGATCATTTGGTGAGCACACTGCCAGGTAGTCTGTAATACTGCTTACCTCACAGAAAAATATTTTAGAATCGCTTTAGGGATTTTTCTTCTTAATGCATTGATACTGTTTTAAGTTTGTCTCTGCAAGTAAACTCCTGCCCCCTATTGCCCTGAATAGTACTGATTCCATAAGCACACATCTTGGAAGAAATAAAAATATTATAGATACGCTGGTTATAAATGTCTAGAAATTACTCTGATGCAATTTATTTCATTATGTAGTAAGCTTCAGGTCTGGAGTCTACAGAACAGTCATGGCTGCTGCTTTCTTGTTAGAAAAGTATTAATCTGACCACTCTTGTAACTTGGACCTCAAAAAGAGTTTAATGATAAAGGTGTTTTTGGTGAGAATTCATACTCATTATCAAAGTGGCAAGATTTAACCCCTGTTGGCATAAAATTCATGATCACAGAAACATATTTTTTCAAATAATTTGCTTATGAAATAAGACCAGAGCATTAAACAGCAGAGGCATAAAAAGTAAGCAATCAAAATATTCCAGTAGAAAACTCATTCACATCGCAGACAATAAATAATTCCTTGTGTCATATCGCTTACCAACATGACTAATAACTGCAAAGAAGATTTTAGCTTTTAGTCCATTTGAATTCCTTTATTCCTTAAAGAAGAAAATTAATTAACTACATTTTGATCACAATTATCCTCCTTGAGATTCTGGAACTGTGATAAGTAGGCGACCTACGTTCATTCTCTTTAACACTTAACTTTCGATGTGGGATGGGGGTAATGAACCATCTTTGCTGCTATATAGCTTTAAGGCTTTCCACAAAATAAAATTTAACTGACAATAAAGGAAGCGTGCTCCTAATTAAAATAATATTGATTCAGCATATGGTATTTTGCCTTCGGTTTTCACTTTTTATTAGCCAAGTTGTCACTTTTCTCTTTAGTGCCACCTTGTGGGACAGCCAGTTCTAGAAGCACACCCAGCTCTCCGGACGCACTAAAAATACTCCGGATCTGGCACTCCCAGCATCATGGGGAAGGGGGAAGGTTGTGGTTTTGGGGTTTTAGAGTGCCTGTTTTTAAGAAAAAAGCAATAATGTATGGATAAAATGTTTGCTAGACATTTATAATAGGTATGCAAGAAGACAGAAAAATCTCCCTGAGATAGAAAGTAATGGGATCTAAAGGAAAAAAAAAATCAATGCTCATTTACAGGATAATCATCAAACTTATCTTGGAAAATGTAAGTGGTAAACTCTGACTTGTGTGATTTTTGCCACAAGAAAAATGCTCCTGTGTCTTAGTGCCATTAGTTTTGCAACAGCTTTCCATGAGAAGTAAAGCTAGATAATTGTAAACTCCCACTAATCCCATTTTCAGAAAGGATGAATGATCAGAGGCAACATCAGAGCATACTTGCTTGTGAAATTCAGGGTGGAATTGCACGCAGCAGCTTCAGATTCTGCTGATGATAAAGCACAAAGATTCAAAAACATACACAGAAAATTAAATGTGTCAGGGGACTTTTGTACTGCAAAGGACTTTCAGATCGAGACTTGGCTGGAGCATGGTCACAGTATGTGTTCTCTAATACAGCACCAATAACTCAGCTGTCCCCTAACCTTGCCGAACTGCACAAACATGTCCTCATACATTATTGGGAGGAACTTTGGACAGTGGAATTACGTTCAGTTTGTCTTCTTGAAAGGAGCAGAGAGAATGTTTCCGCTGTTGCTGATTTTTAAAGAGCCCTTTTTGTTACTTTTATTAACCCTTCTTGTTGCTTTTCTTAATACCAACAACTTCAGAAGCTACAAGAAAGAAGTTCTTGTACATTATAAGCCCCCAAACAAAACAGCTTCTTCATTTTGTTCTGCGTGCACATTAAAGGCAACAAACCACTTTAAGCTTACAAATTCTGGTTTTTAGCTAGCCAGCTCCTTTACATTCTCTTACTAACTACAGACTTATAAAGGAAAATAAGTCATCCCTGAAAATCTCTTAAACTAAATCAAGCAGTCCTATATCAGGTAATCTTGCTAGTAAGGAGAGGGGTCATTTTAAATGGTAGCTCTGGGGTTTTACTGAAATTAGATTCCATCCCTAAGACATACAATCAGAACGAGTGACAGAGAATATAAGACAGTGGAAAATGCAGTTTCCCATGATCAGATATAGCTGTTATTTAGATGGAAAGAGACTGAGGAGCTGCACAGGAGCACGTGCCACAGCAGACATTGAAGTTCAGTGAGTTCAGTGAAATTTCCCAAGGGTGAAAAGCCCAGTAAACTCCCCTTACCATCAAGTAAGTAGGTGTCCATCAGTTTCTCGTAGTTAAGTTCAGACACGGTGAGTTCAGCTCGAGCAAAGAGAATAGAGTAGGAAGAATAGTCCAACAGGCAGCTCACTAGCCTGGACTGCAAAAAACTCAGCAACTGACCTCCCAGTACACAGTCTTTTTCCATAACCCCTGTATTCCTGTACCCCTTTGCTAGCTTCATCCCTCCAAACAGTGGAAGAGCCTTTGAGGAAAAGAGCTATTAATGACTGTATGGTATTTGGGTGCTACACCCCATGGAAATACTGAGATAGCAATGTCTGGCACAACTGATCGTGTTCCAAAATTTGCTGTGAGCTGAACAGCCACCCACTGCAAAACACTGAAGGGCAAATGCTTCTCTGCTGACAGGACAGGAGAGAGGAAAAGTGGTTGCATTAAGGCTGAGTGAGGAATGACACACAAGAAGTGAGAGAGCTTTCACCCTGTGCTCACATCTCAGTAGTTGTTCAGAATACAGCTGTCTTTGCATGACTCCATCATGCATCAGTTATTCTTATCACTCTTTCCCCACGTTTTCCCACCCAAACTTTCACATAGACAAGACTGTGATCAGTTACCAGGTACTTCTGGTATTTACTGGCACCAGAAGACATGCACTGGCAATCTGGTCTCTGAAAGTTGCACTTACTGGACTGAGGAATGGCCACGTGCTTAAAAATGGGCTTTGGATATTTGTTTGTTTGGGTTTGGGTTTTGGTTTTATTTTTGTTTTTGTTTTACACTCTTGAAATCCTGAAATGCTGCAAAAGCATCAGATGAAGTTTAAGTGGGGAGAGCGAGTGTAATGGCATAAAAAAAATACTCTAAAGAAAAAAAGTAACAGGTACCCAGGGCTGCAACCACTGTTTGTACAGAAGGTCCTTGTGTTAATTTTTATGAAATACTTAACAGAACAGGGTTCCGTTTTCTACGAGGGGTTCTTAGCCTCTGCTGCATCAGAAATGTACATGTGCCACAAGCTACGCTTCTGCCAGGCCTAGCCTCCCACCAAACACACAGAGTGAGGGCCACCAGCCCCAGCTCATCAGCAGTCCGACCATCTCACTGATAGCCACACTCATCACTAGCCATGTCTCAGGAGTCAGCCAGTGACAGAGTCATTAGGAGCATGACCGTCTCACCTACTCTGCTCCTCAGACAGACATTTATGCGTGTACCTCCCTTCCTGAAGATGCTGCTCTATTTGCTTTTGAAAAGATACGTACATAAAGAATTTCACATGTCCAGGGTTTTATTCCTACTTGAAATGCAAGTTCTCCAGAGCCCAGGAAATTCCAGGTTTAGTACTATAGGCATATGCAGATGGCAAACAATTTTCCTAGACTGCAGGACAGAGAAGACTAGAAGTGTCACCCTGCTTCAGTAAACACCAGAGCCTTGCCTTTGAAGTATTTTTAGTTACACTGACTGGTAAGGATCTGTATATCTATACAACATAGCATCACCTGGAAGAGCTGTGATCCAGCTGGGTTGAAGGGGTTTAGCTGGTTTAAACACCGTGCTGTTCAGACCGCTCCAACATGTTTTTCAGCAAGATCATCTGTGCGAGACCAAGTGCCACACAGGGCTGCCATTAGAGGTAGCCTCAGGGTCTCCGCACAGCACCAAGCTGTACGGCACAGCTGAATCCCACCGAGGCAGCACAAGCCTGTTGCATGTGCTTGCGATGAAGTCAGACGTCCCCATCCCATTCCAGTCTTTCCAACCATAAGACAGTCAGTCCCTGTAGATAACAAAGAGCTCAAAGTCACACCCTGTAGATGCAAGACATTGCAGACTCAGCCATGAGCCCCTACCCTACCTTCAGACACTCTAGCCCAGCCCATTAAGGCAGGAGCAGGGATGGCCAGAGATACTCTTTTCTGCCAGCTCTAGAACAAAGCAATAGCAGATCATCCTTCCTTATCTCTCCCTCTTCCTTTGCAGCTTCCTAGCTTCCTGCTTGGCAGTTTTCCTCTCAACATTGCATTTTCCACCACTCCTGTCAGCCTGTATCTCTAAGCCTCTCCAGGGCAGCCTGCAGCCTCACCACCTGCTGCCCCATGATGCCCAGGCAGCCATCTCTTACAACAGCTGGTTCAAATCTGCAGCTTGATCTCAGCTAGGGAAGTTAATTAAGCCATTCATTAACCCTCCCTAAGCTATGGGCAAGCAGAATGTATTCACCCCATCCCAGTAACTGAGGGCAGTAGCAGCATCTGTAGGTTACCATCTGGCACATGGACCAGCACTAAGGCGTCCAGGTGCCAATGGGCTTTACAGACACATCTTTGTCAGCAGCAGAAGGAAGGTTAAATCTGGGTGAGATTTTGGAAGGAGTGTGCTCTTTTTATGAACATCCTTTTGTCCTCCCCTCCTCCCCAAAGCTGATGCTTTTTGCTTCAGCCACTTCATCCTGCTTTAACACCCCTGTCAGTCCCCAGACATCTCACCTCGGTTTTAGTCTCCATTCGTTAGGCTCCTCATTGCAGCATCAATCTCCTGGAGCACCTCGGTGCTGAAAATCATGATGTGACATTTACAAATAAGATTTTTGTATGAGATTTCCAATAAGGTCTCAGATCTCACCATGAGGGCCTAACAGTCTTTGTACAGCTAAAATATAGCAAAGCAAATTTTTTTCTGTAGTTTTGATTCTGAAATGCATGACAGCAGAGGACAGTTTAAATATAGGCAGAAAATACTGCTCGGTTGTAAAGCCTCTCAGAATTAACTTTCTCAAAAAATATTTTTAAGGCTGACAAATCATGTGCAAGGTCTTTTCCCAAAGGAGAATTTTTCTTGGATTCATTTAGTAGTTGAAGGTTGTGTCACATGTCACTGGAAAGGTAATTTTTCCTAGTTTATGAAAAATGCCTTGAATTTGACTTTGCTGTCACAGGCGAATAATGATATCTATACAGGTAATAAACTGGCACACAGAGATTGTTGTTGGTAGCTTTGCAAGGAGTATACAGTTTTGTAGCAGATAAAGGGAAGTAACAGGGTGAATTAATATCAAATATGCAATTTGTTTATGTAGTATCTACCTGAGTCAGGTTTCCAGCATTTTTAATATTCTTTTAAATATTAATAGCCAAAGCATAACAAACACAAGATCATTTTAGAGGAGCTAATGTACAGCTCTGTAAACTCAGTAAGAGATGGCTATTAATGTCCTCTTTTGTCTTCCAGACAGAAAATCAAAGCTATTTAAATTAAAGGATGCGTATAAAATCAATGCATGTTGATAAGGTGTGCACATTAATTATAATGTTTGCAAACATTCTTTGTAACTTGTGTATATAATCTTCTCTTTCTGCATAGATGGCCATGTTAGCTGGCATCATCAAAAGCTCCTTAAATTAATTTTTTTCCTTTGTTTTCTTTAAATTATTAATTTTTAAGTCCGTATAGTAGAAGTCTAGGGTAGGCCATAGCGGAGCAGGTGTTATGGCGGCACGACTGTGCGTGCACTTGGATGGGTGGGTTATGCCCATACAGCCTGTCTGGTCCAGGCTGAGGCTGGTGGCTGAGGAAGCCTCCTAGTTCATGGTGCAGAGCCTGAATTTGGACACAGGCAGGGTCCACAGCTGGGGCCGACCAGCCTTGGCCCCACTGCCGGGCAGCAACTGCTGCCGGCTCCTGCCTCCCAGCTGAGACCCCCACCCGCCTAGGGGTCCCTCCCTCCACGGTGCCCCAGGGGAACTGGTCACAACCACAACCAGGGGTCGACCACCAAATAGTTGGAGTGCAGGGCATCAAGCCAGGCCCCCGCAGCTTTGCTGAAGGCAGCCGTGCATGTGCCGCGCAAGTACCATGGCAACTGCACCGGAGATCTCATTTTCCGAGCTGCTTTGAGTCCAGGATGAGGGGAACCAAGCGTAGGTTGCTGGCTGGGTGGAAAACAGGCAAGCGAGAGCACAAACGTAGGCTGAGACTATGATCAGACGTACAAAGGAGGCTTACCTTTAGCTTAGGAAGTGATTATCAAAATCCTGTGATGTACTGAACACGCAGCTTTGTCTCATGACAGCTGCAGTAGAGATTTAACAATCTAGAAAGAAGCAAGAATAAACTGGTAATTTATCATTTTTTGTTATCTATCCATTCAGCATGTCCACACTTGCACCCACGTTGTCTAATTAAAACCAGTTAGAGAATTATCCACGTAGCTCCTGTTCATTTCAGGTGGAGTGGTCTAGCTAAACCTTGTAGCCGGTTCTGCAAGCCTCAGCCTTAGTGTTTACCGTATTTAGCTGCAGTCTATCCAGGTGTAAAATTCCCCGTGCACCAACTTGCAACCGGTTGAGAGGCCACAGACTTTGAATGCAGAACATTTTTCCCTAGGCCCCCTGCTATCAAAAATGTCCTCGAAGGGATGAAAATAGAGTGAGGTGGCCTTTCGCCCACTGGTAAGTCACTGAATCAGAAGGAACCTTAAATATCTTCGGAAACCACCCTGACAGAATCAAAACAGAGGACGTACAAGGCATCGTCGCTCAAGAAAAGGAGCTTTGTTGGCTGCGGGGAGTGGCACTGCAGGGTGTAATTACTGGGGGTGAACACAGAAAGGCACAGGGACTGCGGGATCTCCCCAGAGCAAGAACATCTCAGCAGGCTTTGTGGAGGGCTCCAGATCAAACATGTAGAAGCTAAACACGTCAGATATAACCTTATTTACATGAGGAACCTGGGGTTTTTTCAGCTTCTGCATGGGCTGAAGCCCCTTTTTCTCCAAAGGAAATGTCTCCCAATTAAAAACTATCAGAGAGGATCTCCTGAAAATCTTTTTTCATATGAATAATTCCACCTGAAGAAAACCATGAGAGGTCTGTTTATCTGTGGTCATATGTTGGCAACTGTTACTGGAAATATCTGAAACATGATATATATTTTTCAATGAGATATGCAGGAACAAAGACCTGTGTTCCAATGTCATCACTAAAGCTGAAGAGTTTTATTTCTGGGATAACCAGGAATGCTCCGTTGTCTCCCAGACCCGAGCCCAGGCACACCAGCAAAACACCAGATCTCACTTGAAAAGGTGCGACTTTAAAACAGACCATTTGACAGGAAAGTTGAATCAGCCTTTTTCTCCTTGGCAAGGTGCCTAATGAGGTACAGAAAAAAGGGATACACCTGTTTAGAAGCCAGCTGAGCCAAAAGGCTTTCTACAGAAATAGAAGGGGATGCTCAGTAAGAATGAGAACCTGAATCATTATTGTCAGGAGCTTGACTAGGTGCCAGGAACAGGGGCACAATGGGAAAGTCGCAGCCGCATAATCAGTGCCATATCTAAGGTATACCACAGACCGCATCATCTTCTCTTTATCTTACTTCCCCAAACTGAGTATAAATATAATAATCATAATCTAAAAGAGTATTTCACCCAGTGACAAATTTTGAAAGCAATTTCTTGCAAATGACTTCTTGCTCCATAAAAAATAATTAAGGAAATCACTTTAAAAATATAGATTTGTGGGGAATATGCTCAAAACAACGAAAACAAGGCATCCTTTGGACAGATTCTGTTGACAATAATCCTGAACACCACAGTTTCCAGCTGATATAAGACTTGTCACTTACACAGTAGCCACTATATTAAGTTGCAGATTTGTCCATTGTATTAATAGGTATTACTATGGCAGATGAAAAGTTCAAAATCAGTTTGAGCTTTGCCAGTGGCTCCAAAATGAACTGTCACGCACAGAACTTCATCTAATGACATTTAAAGTACGCACAGATGCACTCATCTCACATACACTTTAAATCTTGTATTTAAAAGGAATTGAGCAAAAGTATGAACTATTACAAACATTTTCCCAAGGCTGCTGCAGGAAATAGTGGACAGTTTAACATGAAAACAAAATCATTGTATGTCTTTCTTCACAAACCAGGAAACAATTCACATTACATGACACCATGAAGCTTTCTATGGGCAAAGCAAAACTGTTGTAATGATAATTGTATTTAGCATTCAATTACAATTTGTGTGCTTCTTACTCTGAGTAGAAAGTGTAAATGGATACTTTTGAGGAGGAGGGAGAAGAAGGAAGAATCAGATTCTGTCAGATTTAGTATATAGCAAGGATTTAATATAAAATGGTGCAGTCTTGGCTAGGACTTCTTGGAGCTACTGTATGCATGTATGTAAATTAATAATACTAAGGAAAAAGGAAGAAAACCAGTAGTACCGTTCATTTTTCTCTTAATGAATTGAAGTATTTCCTCTCCTCTGCCTTTGTATTTGGTCCTTCATACACTTTTTCTGAATATCTGAGTGGATTATCCATTTCCATTAATTTTCTGATTTTATCTGTCAAATATACTCTCCAATTTCCTTAAATTTTTAATAAGACTGTGCATGAAAATACATCTTACTGGAAATTGCTTCTGGAGTATACTTGTCAGGTATATTATATGAAGAAGGCTTTGTTTATTTTTCCTTGTAAACTGACACAACTAGAATACTATAAATTAGAATGTCATTCGTGTCCTGTGTTTCCTGAGCTCCTCTGAAGGAGCTGAACGCTGTGTAACACATTACTTTCCCTTAAAAATGGCATCTGCTGTTTTTTCTGATGCAAGCTGGTATATGTTGCCTATCAAAAATATTTCACAGGACAAGTATTTTCCCCTCAACAGGGTTAAACCATATTAGCCTTTGGCAATAGTGTTTTCTAAAGGATAATTAATGTGTGATCAGCAACTGTTCTGAGGAAACTGGACAGTGTTTTTAATGTATAACCAAATTGCATAAAATACCCTTTATCTTTGTGAACAGGTTTCTCATCAGCCTGTTTCATTAGCTGCCAGCACCCTGGACATGTCAGCTGTCCATGGATCATCCTCTGGAAAGGGCTACCTGCAGCATCTAAGATGGAGAACTTCTCAACTGAGCTGTTTTTGAAATGCAAAATAGTGATTATGCAACTCACAGATTTCAGCAGTAATGAGGCACAAAGCGCCAGAAACTGGGCTGAACCACCCTTGAGTGGTAGAAGGGACAAGTGACATTAAAGAAGAAGCCTTTCTGCGTAGCTACTTGGTCCAAAACTTTGTGGATTGGAGGAGACTTATTGTGAACTGATCGTTGCCATGCTGCCCTGGGAATTAGTTTTGTAGGCTTGGTCTAGTTACAGGAGGGCAAGCATGATTCATGTGGTTGAACTCATTGGGCTACACCAGGAGTCCGGCTGGCTCAGTGTTTAGTCGGATCAATGAGGAGCGAAGATCAAAACTGTCCTCAGCACAACTGACTCCCAGGTCAGGTGTTTGGAAAAGGGATGACATTCTTGGAGCACAACCCTGCTCATTCATCTGGGCTGCCAAAGCTTCCCATGCACACTGAAAAAGCATGGGGACTTACTCTTTGCTTTGCCTTTGTTACTCCAACCTGCAGACCTGGAAGAAAATTGATAGCAAGTTTCTTTTACTTTTCAGAAGCCAAGTCTACGTAATTATGTCGGTATCCTTGAAAGTCTACGTAATTATGTTGGTATCCTTGAAAAATAATACTTCAGTGTTATAAACTATTTAAGAAATCTGAGGGTTTGAGCCAATTCTGATATTGGACTTCTGCAACACCCACACCCGCCTACCCTTTTCTCTGCTTGATAGAGTGGCCGCAAAGCAGTGGAGGAAGATAGAAACAACTGTTATTTACTTTGCTTACTCTTAATTGATTTTTTCCTCCTTCTTTATTCTCTGTCTCCTTCAGATGAGTCTTTTATGATTCTGGGATATGATAAGCCACTTTTACAACTTTAAACCATCTTACTACTTCATTCGGTGTTTTTTTCCCCTTTGTAATACATATTACACAAGCAATGTGCATCAAAGAATATTAGGCAGTTCTGTGTTTCTTTGCTAGGTTTAAGAATGATATACTTTTTCAATTTATTTTCAATAAGAGTTAGAAAATGACAGCTATATTTGCTTTTACTACGTAAAGTGAATGATAATGGTTCACCAGCTAATTTATTTATTTCTCTGCTTTCCACACTATGCTATGTTTCTTGTAAAATATTAGTGTGGTTTAGCTTGGAAGAGTTATACTTGACTATAACAAGTCCTTTGCTTTTGAAATTTTTAAATATGCAAATAAATAATGTCTATGAGAATAAACTTTTACAAAAGACTTAAATCTATACAGGGTTATCCTAACTATTCCTTACATATCTCTAAGAGTATGGATGCAGAGAAAGGAATGCTCTACAGGACTGCCAGGGTTACACAGAGGTTGCTCATCTTTCTCCAGATCTGTAGCATGAGTAAAAGGAGCTAAATTGTTTCTTTGGAGCTTAAGAAATGGTTTCGAATTTTCTCTGTAAATGCCTTAATTTCAATGAAAATTATCTAAAAGTTTTTAGTCACTAAAGAAAAAAAAATTATAAAATCTGTAAACCAACTCTATTTATAACGTACAGGCTGAGAGAAGGGGGTATGAGGAGACTGAGGAGCAATATTACAAATACTTGTCAAAAACTCTTCCTGTACAGTTATGTTTCTTCTAGTATGACAAGACCAAAAGTTAATTCTCTTCAACAGCTGTTTCAGAAGAGGTGTTAATGTCAAAGGAGGCAAGACGACTATACTAAGATCAAAACCATAAATTTGTCTTGATACTGCTTCTGTCAGCTTTGCAATGTTGTCATCGCTGTGCCCATGGGACTCTGACCTAGGTACCCAAAAGGGAATTTAAGCGCAGCCTATGTGCTTAAACTCAAAACTGTGATGCTAAAAGCTTCACTAAAACAGGTATCTTCCTGAAAAAGATCCAGATCTGTATCTCCTGTAATAAATGATAACATTTCAAGTTAGCAGATAACATATCAATTTAGCAAGTCTGCAGATGACACCAAGCTGAGTGGTGCCGTTGACACACCTGAAGGGATCAAATGCCATCCAGAAGGACCTGGACAAGCTCGAGAAGGTGAATCTCATAAGGTTCAACAAGGCCAAGTGCAAGGTCCTGCACCTGGATCACAGCAACCCCTGCTATCAATACAGGCTGGGGGATGAAAGGATTGAGAACAGCCCTGCCGAGAAGGACTTGTGGGTACCGGTGGATGTAAAGCTGGACATGAGCTGACAATGTGCACTCGCAGCCCAGAAAGCCAACCATATCTTAGGCTACATCAAAAGCAGCATGTCCAGCGGGTCAAGGGAGGGGGATCCTGCCTCTCCACTCTGCTCTGGTGAGACCTCACCTGAAGTCCTGCATCCAACTCTGGAGCCCTCAGCACAGGAAAGATATAGAACTGTTGGAGGGGTCCAGAGGAGGGACACAAAAATTATCTAAGAGATGCAATACCTCTCTACAAGGACAGGCTGAGAGAGTTGGGCTTGCTCAGACTGGAGAAGAGAATGCTGCAGAGAGACCTTATTGTGGCCTTTAAATACTTAAAGGGGGCTTATAAGAAAGATGGGGATGAACTTTTTAGCAGGGCCTGTTGTGATAGGACAAGGGGCAATGGTGTTAAACTAAGGGAGCATAGATTTAGACTGGATATAAGGATGAAATTTTGCACAATGAGGGTGGTGAAGCACTGGAACATGTTGCCCACAGAGGTGGTAGATGGCCCATCCCTGGAAACATTTAAGGACAGGCTGGATGGGGCTCTGAGCGACCTGATCTAGTTGAGGATGTCCCTGCTCACCGCAGGGGGGTTGAACTAGATGACCTTTACAGGTCCCTTCCAACCCAAACTATTCTATGATATTTGATAACCCTCTCTCCTTGCGTATGGAGATGTGGCTTTGAATCCCTTGGGAAGAAAGAAATGTTGATCCTCTCTTTCCTACATCTTGGCTGAAGGGTCTACCCACTGGGCTATAAAATGCAGGGGAGTCCTTCTGGTTTTAAGAAAAACAAGGATTGAAAATGCCGTCTGATGTAAGATACATGCCACTTGGACTCTACTGTCCTCCACATTTCCTTACTAGCTAACGCCACATTCTGACCTATTTCTCATGAGGTCTTCTGTAGATTTTGAGGTTTTATCCTTTTTAGAGTAGAGTAGCCCCAAAATCTATCCAGAGCACTTGTGTACATAGGTATTTGCAAAAACGGAGGTATTAACTGTTAGTAGATTCATGGCAAACTTCAAGTGATATGATAATACTTTTTTCCTTATCTGTTTTCTACTTATCACTAAGTGGTTAGACATAAATTTATGTCAATTCCTTAGCACTTACATGAATTAAAAGCTGATGAGCAGTACTGATCCCTGCTTACCAGCAAAGTTTTCATTAGTCTTCCCCTCACCCAGCTGACAATGTGGTTCACTTTAAAAATGTGAAGAAGGTTCTGTGCTCGGTACTGAGTGTAAAGAATCATCTGAACAACAAACTCACGCGTAGATATCTCAAACATTTATTTTCAGGCTTCAATGGAAATTATGATGAAACATTTAAAATCATTCTCAAATGTGTAAATAAAGCACAGGGATTTCTCTGTAAGTATGAGGTCATGGCAACACTCTTTGAGTGAGGATATAAACATTGTTCATGTGATGTGATAACATGCAAAAAAGTATTTTATTGGAAGCAAGATATGATCTGAAAACCATACCTGTCACTGAAGCATCATGTGTCACTGCTTAAAGTACAATTTCTAGCCTAAAAAGTAACATTTTAAAACTTCCGCCATAGAGGCTCCACATTCACTTCCCACATGTTGACAACTGTCAGCTCAAATCTGATGAAGTCCCAAAGAAAAGTTTTCTTCTGCTAATGGGCAATCCTGCAAAGTGGATTTGGGAGAAGAAAGCTAGCTCCATGCATCCGACTTCACACATCACCAGTGATGCAGCCTGAATTCAGGCAGTTTCCCTGCTGATGAAGCATGAACTGGAGAGAACCTGGCTCATACTTCCACAGTAATGGTGGTTCTTCAGTGGTAACAAACAGAAAAAGTAACAAGCATATGTTTTAGTCAGGAGTCATCATTTATGACTGAATACACAAGGGGAGAAGGTCACTTGGTTACATTATCCCATTTGTTCAAAGTCACCTTTCACAGCTGAGACAAAGTATTTCAAGACTAGCTAGAGCATTCAAATACCTCTAAGTCTGCTTATTCAGGTAAGGGCTTCTGCTGGAAAACCTAGAGCTACGCTGTGGGAGGCAGGACTGTCAAGAACAGGGATGGAGGTAAGCGGTAGGCTAGGACTTCATGACAGCAGCTGACAGCCATGGCTGGATACCTTCAGGTCCTTCCTCTCCAGCAGTGATTTACAGAGGCTTTCCTCGCTGCAGGTGGCTGCTCCGCTCCTGAAGTCTCAGCCAGGCACTTAGGGCAGCTGAGGCTTTAGATCCAGATCTGCCACAGGACCTGTGATGTGCTGGGCCTGGCAAGACTGAGTAGCACAGCTGGTGCCCAGAAAGACGCATACTGGTAGTTGCTGAAATTTTTTGGGGTGCCATTGTCTTTTTTGCTGTGGTGTAAAAAGACCTGCCTGTGAGAGGAGACCGAACTCCACAGGTTTCAGTTTCCACTGCTGTCATTTTCTTCAGTCAACAAACTGATTTAAACCAAGCGTGGTTCTGAGCTAAACAAAAGCCCCAACAGTCGGATTCTCATAAATGTTTAAGGATGCTTTGTACCACTCTATCAGTTTAAAAGGGCCTTATAGATTTAGTAAACTATTTTTTCATCTACTGTAATGCTTCTGATATTACTTACATGGACTAAAGCAGCATTCATACAAATAAGAGTCAAGACCTAAAACACAGTCTTTCAAAATTTCTACAGAGAGAAAGCAGAATTACCTAACAATGATCCCATCTCACAAGATAATCCTGCAGCTATGCAATTACCTTACTGCTTACTATAAAAAACACTACCATAGTTGTAGCAGTAATCAATAAGTCAAAGAAAAAGTAAAGTATATTAGCATGACGAGACTTTGATATATTTGTCTGGTGCAAAGGTTGGCTTGAGTTTGCCTTCATCTTTAGTCTGTTTAAAGTTTATGGGTTTTTTTCACCTACATTAATTTTTAGGTAAGAAGCAGTAAACAACGGTGAAAGCTGTGAAGTTATCAGATCTTTTTGAATAAAGGTACTGCACACACTGGGAGAAGCAAATCCTGAGGTACAACCCTATTTTGTGCTTCCAACTTTTGAGGACATGTCCTCTGCACTGGGAGCACTGAGATTTTTTTGCTGGGGAATGGCAGGAAAACCTCAATCAGCCATTGTCAACAGTAAGTCAACGGTATGGTTTGACTGGTACGATTCTCACAAAATATTGGCTGTCAGTTAAGAAATATGTGCTAGAAACTGTGCTAGCAAAAACCCTTTTTCACCACCACAGGCTTGATTCATGTTCCTTCAGGAACATGGTATGAGATGGGATATACAAGGAGAGGGATATAAGAGCAGTGCAAATTTGGCACCTATCCCTTTCAGGTCTCCTTTACATTCCCAAAACAGAGTAAGAAGGCCTCCAGGGAGTATTTACAAGAGCTGCCAATGCCGCTCTTCCTCCACAGCCTCTCCAGACCTTGCAGAGAGTGAAGTAAATCCCCTGCTGTCCCCCTAAGACTGGTGCCCTCTCTGACCTGTCCCCAGAGCAGCCTATTTCACCCAGAGACCCTGAACAGGAGCAGGGGACCATTAGCCTTGGCAAGCTGACGATGACTGCCACGAGTCCCCCGTAATGTGAACAAATCCCAGAGCACAGAATGAAGAGACCAGAGAATCAGACTGGAGATCCAAATTCCAGTCATGTTCTCAGCCCGAATTAACCATAGCGGCCACTGCACAGATATAATAATTGAAGAATAGGCTGCATAAATATAAAGGTGTATGATTTTTATATTTGCCATTTTAAAAGTCAGTGATAGTCACACAGCGAGGAAATGCTGCATTTTATGAGTCATCAGCCCCCTTTATGAGATACATTTTGGACTGTATATCACTGTATTGCAAGGGAAAGTATTTCAATAAGATTAATTAGCTGATGTTTGTAAAACATTTTCAATCTGTGAAGCACTGCATAAATGTGAGCTATTATTATTGTTATTTATTACAAGGGAGATGCAAATCCACTCCAAGTGTTGACTAAAGCCTTGCAATTTTTACGGTCACAACTTTGTCAAAAAGATTTTTATCTTCCTAGCAGCAATGTGCTACCAAAGATGTTGAGCCTTAAATCAACAGCTGTTATACCTCAAGCAAGTTATGAATTTTCCTTGATTTACAGCAGTTGGCGTTTTTTTTATTTTTCTTCTTAGGGGATAGGGGGGAGAAGTGTGTGCTCTTGCAAACATGTAACATAAGGCCAAGAGCTCCTCAGAGGAAAACCACATCCACCCCCAGCGAGGCTGTTAAATCTATATTTGGGCATTCAGTAAATGACCCAGTTTTCATCACACAGAGGAGGCAGTAATTCCCACCAAACACACCAGGAGCTGCTCTGGGAGCATACACCCTTAACAACAACACTTACTTGCTTGTCTAGGTCTGGCTGCAGGATCCACTGTTTAGACACCAGCTAGGTTGTTTTTTTATTTGGTTTTGTCTGTTTGTAGCTCCCCCTTTGTTTGCTTTAAATCCTGGTCCAGAAGTGAAAGCTGCGCAAATACCGAGGGGGCTTGTGTTATTCAACAGAGTCCCTGAAGAGGAAAGGGAGCTCCCTCCCGGCTTCCCCTGAGCCCTGCTAATTATTCCACATCGTAAGAATTCCTAAGGGAAACCCTAAGGGGAGTTGCTGGCAGTGTTTTTATACCCTCTTAACCTGATGCAGACAGCGACACATGTGCAAGCCAAGGACAGGTAGCTTGCCTCGAGCCTGAGTACAAGCAGGGTTGCAACTCTCCTTCTTTCAGACTCCCCTTCGGAGTGTCAGCACGGGCCATGTGGTGACTGGAAACTGAGGCCACTTGTGTGAATGAAAGCTATTCTCTCCAGCAGTGCTATTGAAAAAGCACCTGCCTGAAGAAGCAGAGGATGAAATTTGTGGTATTCATCCATTAAGATCACTTGGAGAGGAGTTCTGGGAAGCCCTGACTCTGCTGTAGCTGATGGGAGTGTTGCACATTTTCCATACGCGTGCATACAGCCTACCCTTGCAATTATGCACTTGGATCAGGAAAGTTTGAAAACACTGGCTTTTTACATGCCTGCAGTGTGGCATTGTTTCCAAGGGAAGAAGGTGTGTATCACACATGTTCTTTTTCTATCCTGGCTGTTTTTCTGTAGAACACTTTAAGGACACCAGCAGAGAACTCGTCCAGATAATTGCTGTAACAGGTTTGCTCACTGGGAGGGCCACATCTGTTCCAAAAGCGAGCCAATTCCACCGTCTTACCAGTGAAATATGTATTTTTCTCTTTTAAGGACACCCAATGCTGGGAGCATGTGTACAGCTCTCCCTTCCTCTGCCTGCCTTCAGAGCGCTTGGGTCCACCAGGAGTTCCAGCTCCCACTAAGGGAATCATCTGCAGACCCACAGTCACCTCGATCCTGACCCCAAGCTCCGTGAATCCTAGTAAGACCCCTGCCCACAACTGAGTACAAGTTACCTACTTGCATATTGGCAGGTTATTGCAAGAATTGTTTTGGGCCATACCCTGCCAATTTCTTCGTATGGATGACTCCAACTCAGCAGACAGTGAAGTGCAGTAATAGGGTAGGACAGAAGAAGATTGAAAACCTGCTCGTTTTTAAATAAGACTCTAGGACTATGTGGAGCAACCAGCCATTCCCCATGTGAGAAAAGAAGGTGACAATAAGAGCCACATGAATCTCATGGGAATCCTACTTGCTTCTCTCACCCCACAGTACAACCTCCTCATCCACAGAGATCTCCTCTACAAGTTCTTGAATTTGGCCCATAAATAGGACTTCAAAGCACATGTACAATAAATGTGGACTTCAAAATTATTTTCCTTATTTATTTTGCCCATGTACTGCAGCACTGGTATTTCAGGACAGATGTATCATTTTTTGCCAAAAAATAGGCATCTTTTAATTAAAGTCTGCAGTAAATAATGATATTTGTACTTCAGGAGTGTTAAATATTTCATTGAAAAATCAACCTAAAATAAATACTCATATTAAAAATGTTGTATTTTTTCTTTAGCTCCAGTTTGCATCTACAGCCGTACCAAAAGACATGAATATTTCTCTCTCACACATATTTTGGCTAAGAGGGTAATATTTTGCACTAACTGTTTCCCACTAAACATTGTGACAAAGTTATGTTGCTGTTGCACAGCAGTTTGACATTTAAACTGAAATTTAGAAACTGCTTGTACATGCATATCTTTATGATTCACTAGATGATGCCATGAAAGCCCCTGTGTCTCAGTACTCTGTTGAATCCACAGCTACCTTAAATTTGTAGATATTGCTATCCTTGCACGAGAATCACCCATTAAATCGGGATGACTGGAGAACTATTTCTGGGCTTTACAGAGATTAACCAGACTTTACGTCCTACTATTTAAAAGGCTTCTGCAGCATGCTTTGCATTGGCAATGGAAGAACAGATTGACAGGTGTAAGAAATTGACATGTCCCCTCTGATGTTCATTGACTTTTTACTAGTAGATGAGCCCCCAGAACGCTGCTGGGTACTGCTGTATGGAGCAGTTACTGTGAGTGCCGAGATGGAGTGTTAACCAATCAATCTGCGTATACTCAGCTGTAGGACCTCCGAGGGAACGGAGCCGCTCCAACACGTCCTAAGGGACAGGGTGTGCAGTTCCCATCCTGCAAACCCAGCTATGCAGGACAGGGGAAGAGGCAGGGAAGAACTGAGCCACTGCTTCATTCCTCTCCATCCCCCTTATCACAGTCAAGCTCATGGTATGGGAATGGGTCTGGCAGAATTGAAACCTCAGCTCTGAAGCTAAACTCGTCTAACACTATCAGATATTCTATATTTAACAACACAGTCATGCAGTGACTGGAAGAAAGATTTGCTGCACTCGATGGACATTCATGGCTAATTTATCTGTGAAGACAGCCTGCCTCACTGAATCCAGCCTTGTCAGAGGTGTGCTGAAGGAGCCCTTGGACCATCAGTGCACATCGCTTCTCTCTGCTTGGTGCACACTTTGTACACCTCGGTATGGTTTTGCAGGTGGAAGAATACAAGAAACAGTTACAATAACATCTTTTAAAAATGTATTTAAATTATTCTAACAATTGCTGTGCAAATTATTCTAAAAATACCTGTCTGTGCTGAACATGAACAGCATTTGCACGATATGTTTTGCGGTCAAAATTTTTGTCAGTATCTGCTGTGCTGCAGAGAAGTCTTACACTGAAGGAACCAGCTCTTTTCTCAGAAAGCTTGTATGACTCTGAGCTGAGGCTCTGTCCCAAATCAGGATGACCCTTGCATGTAATACTCCCTAACTGTGTGCTCCCCATTAAGCCTGGGCTTTCGGGTTGATTTCTTGCCTTCACAGACAGGGCCCTGAGCAGCCTCCTTAGATCACATCTGCAGGTGTCCCTGCCCATGGTAGGGGCATTGGGCTAGATGATCTTTAAGGTCCCTTCCAACCCAAACCATTCTATGATTCTATGAGTAGTCGCTCTCTTCCTCATTACCCCTGACCTCCAGCATCAGCACCAATACCTGGTTTGAGCACCCAGGAACAGAAGAGGAAAGGAAGAGCAGAGAAGAGTCCTTGTGCTTCACCTCTTTTTCCCAGACCTTGGAAGTGTTTGGGAGCACACGGCATACAAGGAGTGGCTGACAGCTGGATTTGTGCAATCTTAAGGAGACTGCTAAACAGGAATCTTCTTGCTGTCTTCAGCTACTTAACAGAAGTCTACAGAGAAGGCAGAGACAGACTCTTCCCAAAGACAGGATGAGAGGCAAGGGCACAAGTTGCAACACAGGAAATTCTAATTAGAATCTAGGAGAAAAAAATCACCCTGAGGGCAGTCAAACATTGGACCAGTTTGACCAGAGATGATATAGCATCTTCGTCAACAGAGATACTGAAAATTTGACTGGACAAGATCCTGAGCAATCTGATTTCATTGGACCTGCTTCGAGCCAGGGGTTAGACCAACCTGCAGAAGTCCTTTCCTCACTCTGCCATTTTGCAGTTCCAGGATTAGCAGTGATTTTGCTGCAGCAAACAGCAGTTTCTTAATGTCTTTCTCCTATTTCAACTCAGATGTGAACCTAACCACCCTATTGCACTCTGACCTCCAAGGGCACTGAGGTAAGGGGTGACGTAACATATGCTGGGGAACTTTAATGATCTAAATGAGTTTCAAGCCTCAGAGCTGAGTTCTCATCCAGGCTTAGTATCTGAAGAGGATGTGCCTCAGCAAGCATCCAGAGCCCATGCTGATAATGGTGTGCATGCATTTGTTCTATAGCTATCTATCTATCTATCAAAAGACTTATGTGGTAATTTAATGTTTTATGGCAAGTGGCTGATAGTAAATGAAGCAATCAAAACCCGCTGAATATTCTGCTAGGCAGTAACAGGGAAGAGTTATCAGGGTCTTTTGTGTCATTATCTCTCCCACTGATCCTTTGAGGGATCTTTCTGCCATTTCTGTCTCCAAACGTTGGAGAGATACAAACATTGTCCTCTTCCTACTGTTCACTCCATTAGATACCACTGCACTGTCACAGCACTTGACTATAACAAAATTAGAAAAGCAACTTTGTTCCCATGAACGTCGCGGTGCTAATACAGCCTCCTTCTGTTTAGAAAACTGACCTTACTTCCTATTCTTGTGCTCTTAATGCCAGCAAAGCATGCAGAGACAAGTCATTGTTTCCTTTCAGTGACGTACCGCAGGAACAAAAGATCAAACATTTGTTTGTCATATGAAATGCACCTATCCAAGATGAAATAAATAACAATTTACTCAATAGATGACATGGATTAATGGCAAAACTCAAAACAAATGTAAGCCTGGTAGGGAAACAAAAATCTAGAAATTACATCGACTTTGGCTACTTCAAATCAATTGCATCAATTGAAAAACATATGCAAATATCACTTGAGTAAATTCATCCTTCTCCACTAAAATCTGTCAATCACAAGAACAATTAATATCACTGGACAACTAAATTTTGAATGCCGAGTACATTTTGTACTAATTGTAGTATTTTATTATGTCATCAAGTGAAGGAAAACTGTCAGTGTTCTCAATAACTGTGCACACAATAAATGCCTGAGAGATTGTTGCCATGAGTATTATCTGTCAAGCAAATATCAGTGCGGCAATTACTGTTTTCTTTCAGCAAATATAGAATCAACCCACAAAGAGTGACAGTGGAAGAGCGCTGGCAACCTCATAGCTCTGTAACTCTGTCAGGGAATGATTTAGCCAAATACCCAGATGGTATGAATCAACACAGCTCCGTTGACTTCTTCAGAATTAATCCATTCGAGACCATCTGAAGACTTGGCCCATGGAAATGACCAGTAGGTCTTCCAGTCACACACCAGTGCAGGGGTGTCCGCTGTAGTCTTAGTATTCCGGCGCCTCTCCGGCTTAGCCCAGGTCTTCCTCCACCTGATGCTTCCCAGGCAGTGCCAGCACTGAGAGGCAATACCAGCATCCATGTGGAAAAAAAGCATTTACTTTCTAGCCTAGCTGCTCCAAGAGAAAAGCTTAGTATCTGAAATCTCAAAGAAAACCCCAGAAACCCAAAGGCAAAAGAAATGATCCTGCTGTTTGGAGGTTTTTAACTAAAAAGATTGTCTCCTAATTTCTAAACTGTATGTCCGGACTTTCTGGACATGACAGCCCTGCTACTATGTTTTGATTGATTAAGATTTAAAGACCTGAAATAAGTGCAGCTTTCCCATTTTCTGCAAGATGCCAACACACACTTTGAAACACTTCATTCTTCCGGATTTTTTTCCTGACACTCTGTCCTAGATTTCTTCTTCAGGATTTCTCTTGTCTAAGCAGCTGGGAACAGCATTTCAGATATCAGATGCTTGATATTACCCACTGTTTGGGGTTCTGGTTCAGAATTTGATTGCTGTCCACTTATTGGAACAAATGGACCAAGAAGGAACTGTATTCAGGAAAAAAACACAGCATCCCAAGATCTGCAGATCCCAAATACATCATCGATACATAAATATAACTTCACCCTCACTTGTGAGGACTGCAGTAGCTGATAGCACTGATGTGGCTTCATATTGTACCCATTTTCAGTACCTTTTTTACTTTCGTTTATGAACAATAACTCCTTTCACAAAGTCTTCAATTTTTATCAAGTTCTGTTTATGAAAATAGAGATGGGTCCTAAAATCGGGATCCCCTTTTCACAGTAAATTCTTCTGCCTTTTGTGAACATAGGCTACTGTGGAATAAGCCAGCCTTAGCAGGGTGACTCCTACTGAAATACGTAGGAGTATATGAAAAGCACTGAGAGGGCATTATGAACCCCTGGTGAATCTGTTGCCCACACATTGGATAAATTTGCAAGATGGCTTTGAAACAGTCTGTCTCAGTAATTATCTGTCTGTTAAAGAACGATTGTTGTCTATTTCAGTGGCTTTCTGCCATGTTATTATTAATGAATTCTTGTGCTGATTAATTTTTTCTGTATTCATTAAAATGATACAATCAAGTCATTTGGGCCAAATACTTAATAAAGTTTTTTGATAGGGAATATAGTCTTTAATTTTCTTCCTACTGAATAATTGCAGAGAAAAATCAAATAAGAACTTGTTTACACAAAAAATCAGAACAGCTATTTCACTTTAAATTCATGTCCTTCCTTAATCCTAAATAACTCTCGAAACAGGCCTAATTTAGGGAGTGAGTGGAACAATGAAGTTATGCCTGTGTAACTTCGTTTATACTCAGGACCAAAAGCAAGTGCCTCCATTTGTTTTGCTTGATTTTAATGAATTGCTATTGCAAGTAGGGGGGTTTCTAGGCATACGCTCCCACCTGTGTACAGGCCCGTCCCATCAACATGTTGTCAGTCCTACTCTAACATGCTGTGTATATGTATCTGTGCATGAGGGCATACACAGAACCTCCTATCACCTCAGGTGCCTAAAGTTCACTTTATGAAGCTGATCGCTGCTAAATATGGGGGGCTTCACACTGCGATAACTAATGAATTTTTCCCTGGTCAAGTGTCTGTGGGCTCTGCCTCTACAGCAGCAAGTTTAAGACTACAGTTAACACCATACACAGCTTGATGAAAGAACCTGTTTCCATATTTCAAGGAATGTCAAGGATTCATGGGAATACCTTTGCACATTCTTCCTCCCTTTAATGTATTTAAATTTCTGCCCTGAATGATTCAAGAGCAAACTCTCAATTCAATTGTATCCCTTCAATTGTTTCCCACTATACTTCCAACGCTGCCTGAGGTCAAATTCCAATAATGGGCCAGCAGGAGCCTTATGAAATTCAGCCTACAAGGAGCCTATCGAGGAGATGGAGCCAGGCTCTTTCCAACAGTGTGCGTCTGGAGGCTGAGAGGCAGTGGACATAAGGTGAAACCATGGAGGTTCAGACTGGACAGAAGAAATGTTTCCCAATGAGGACAACCAAGCAGTAGAGCCAAGTTGCCCAGAGAGGCTGTGCAGTCTTTGTCCCTGGAGGTTTTGAAACCCACACTGGGTACAGCCTGAAGCAACCTGGTCTGAACTTAGAAGCTGACTCTGCTGTGAGCATGGGGTTGGGCTAGAGGCGTCCTGAGGCCCCTTCTAGCCCACACTGCCCTGTAATCCTTTATGTGTTAGAGAAGAATTAATCTATGCAGTTCTTTTTTGTGATTGGGGTAATATGCGATGTCACTGATGTCCTTCTACCCCTCAGGACATGTACTGTTACTTCAAAAATCTTGCAGGCATGTCGTAAAGCTTACCTAACCAAATCTTGGAAATAGGCTGAAAAAATTCTTCCTTGTTTTTGATTCTGAAAGTTATGAAACATGAGCCCAAGATGAAATAATTCTTCGCTTAAAGTCGAATCATTTACAGCAGCATTCAATCAGATAGTTTAGGAAGAAATAAAGCCCTAGTATTAGGTTATGCTAAATATAAAGAGCCAAACCAAGTCTGGGTGTAACTCTTTAGGGGTTTGATTAAATTACTTGAGATCTGAATGGAATACAAAAATACTTCTGAGTTTTTTCTGCCACATACTTAATGCATTGCTGGCCTGAAAAGGGATTAGAAACTGAAGGACATATGGAGAATTATGCCAGAGCAAGAGTCTGGCTGTGGAGGAAGCTCACAGCATTTCATAGATGCTTTAAATTAGTGATCTGTCTACAACTAAATGTCTCCTCCAAACATACAGAACAGAGGACATTGAATTAAGTATAAATGTCTTATCTGTCTGCCTTGGATATTTAGACTGTAAACTTCAGGTACAGAATTTAGCACAATGGAGCCTGTGCTTGTTGATTAGATTTCTGAAAAATTATCACCAGACAAAAATGTTAGTTATTAGTTATTGGCATTATTAACATTCAGCAATACTACTACTAATTCTTCTTCGCTGATCTTTAGCTGTCTCTTACCAGATGTCCTCGTTCTGGCTGGGATAGAGCTAGTTTTCCTCTCAGTAGCTGCTATGTTTTGGATTTAATAGGAGAAGAATGTTGATGACACTGATGTTTCCTGTTGTTGCTACAAAATGAAGGATTTTTTTCCAGTTTCTCATATTCAGCTAATGAGCAGGTGTGCAGTAGCTGGGAGGGAGCACAGCCAGACAGCGAGCCCAAGCTGACCGATGGAAATATTCCATACCATAGAGGCCATGCTCAGTTTATGAATGGGAGTTGGCTGGGGCGGGGGGTGGTGGTGGTGGGGGGTGGCAGGAATCTTTCTTTCTCATTTCCGTGGGTTCAATTCCTCCCTTGTCTGTGAGTTTGAACTTTGCTGGCAGTTCAGTCTTTTTGGGGAATTTTGGGAAATCTGTGAAATTCATGATTTCTGGGTCCTATGATCGCTGCTCAGGGTCCGGCTCTGAATCAGTCATCGAGTGATGAGAAAAACTATACTGCACACAGTTTGTTCTCCATAATCATTATTATCATTACTACTATCATTGTTATTAGTAGTGGTATCAGTATTAGCATGTCCATTGTTGCCTTATTAAACTGTCTTTACCTCGATTCACAAGTTTTACCTTTTGGCCATTTCTCCTCCTCATCCCAGTGGGGCAGAGGGGGAATGGTGAGTGAGCAGCTGTCTGTTGCTTAGTTGCTGGCTGCTGGGTTAACCCACAACACCAGAATCTAACAAGAACTCTGAATCTCAATATCACCAGCTATTGACAAGGTATGGAATCAGAGCTATGTTACTCGTTACTCTCCCAGCAAAATAATCACGCAGTATAAGCTACTGGAAGCACAGAACCTTTCCTGTTAGTTACTATTAGCATTCTCACTACTTAGCAAAAATATTAAAACAAATATAAAAATAGCTTAGCCTGAAGTGAGAAAAACCAATGTGTAACAATAACCAATCTCCTCAGTTTCTGGACATGCCAAAAATAGTTAACTGCTCAGCAGTCCCAGTCCTAACTGCTAATGGGATAAATCTAAAACCTCTTTGTCAATTAATTAACTTATCTCTGCTTCTCAAATTAAGAAATCAAATAAAGATAAACATGTAATTTTCTTTTCTTCCATGCTTCAATTCCCAAACGCGCTGCAAGTACATTTTCTACAAACAGCCTCAAATGATGCAAATGATGCAGAAGGTACAGTAGATAAATACACCCAGAAAGGAATCTTTGAAATACTGTTCTCTATTTGTTTCAAAGAAGAAAAATGAAGTGTTGAAGTGCAGAGGTGTACAAGAGCAGGTGGATAAGACTCTGTCCCTGACAATTGTCACCACAAAATTCCCACTGAAGTCACTTCTGCACAGAGAAGGAGCCAAGTACAGAGGGCACCCTCCAGCACCTGTTTAATAAAATGTCAAACGGAGCTTCTCCTGCTGTTCACTTCTAACATAAATATAAAAAGCCATTTGTTATCTTCCTCCTCCCAAATCCTTGTTCTCTCAGGACCTCCTCACCCAGAAGGGACTTGAGTCTACTGCAGGAGTCCAAACCAACAGGAGGAAGGTTGACAAAGAAATAGTGAAACTGGGCCACTCTCACCCAAAAGGAGGAGAATAGCTGTTGCTGTCAGTGGATGTTCTGCTTCTCTTCCCACGCAGGTGTGTCTCGGAGCCACTGGGAAGAACAGCAGGGCATGGCAGTCTCAGGGGTCTTCGTAGTGGCACAGACCCACCTGTAGCCTTATGCTCAAGACCTTCAGCATGGAGACAAAGCCATTAGTTTGACTCCTACTCCTGGGAATGTTTCTTTTTTTTTTTCTTTTTTTTTTTTTTTTTTTTTTACACAAATCAGTCTCATTATTCCTGGATTTCAAGGAAA
>Ga0065711_1030559_pt1 | contig 32137 bp, 28 predicted proteins | sample Hoacrofraction12_FD_59098 | JGI IMG/M metagenome (GOLD analysis project Ga0065711, IMG submission 59098) | Hoatzin crop microbial communities from Cojedes, Venezuela - Epithelial fraction 12 v2 (version 2) | ecosystem: Host-associated > Birds > Digestive system > Esophagus > Crop | place... | reverse complement strand
TCAAGACCCGCCTGGACAAGGTCCTGTGCAGCCTGCTGTAGGTGACGCTGCTTCAGCAGGAGGGTTGGACTAGATGACCCACAGAGGTCCCTTCCAACCACTACTATTCTGTGATTCTGTGATTCTGTGATTTGACTGCAAAAGATTTGAAGCTATGCCACTGCTGTTTCTCTGTTCTTTCTTTCCTCTTTTTCCGCTTAGAAAGAGTGTAAATAAGCGGGAAAACAACCTAAACACCAGATCACATTTCTTCCCTAGTTAAAGCACTGAAAAACAGTATGTGCTTTATGCATGAGAGCAATTGGATTTGCGATAGCTAACCATTGCACTAAATGGTGTCAATGCTTGTTGAGCAATAAAGCTGCTCTGCTGCCACTGCTCCTTCAGAAGCAGCCTCCAGTTCTTGGTACCAGAAACAGCCATGATCAGGGAACGCTAGAGGTCCCAAATGATTTCACATCAGAAGTTGTCTAATACTTCTTCTGGAAGCCTGTTTCCCCCTTCTTTTCCCTTGTTAAGGATCATGAAACTTTGGAGACTTGTACACATTCTTATCTTTGAATGAGTCTTGTCTAATGAAAATGCAAAATGAATGGGGTGAAATGCCCATGTACGCCTTCCCAAGATGAAATTTTAGCCTTGCCGCAGTCAGTCTCCCACTGACTCTGTTGGACTTAGAACAGCAGCTGGGTGTGTTAAGTCACAGGTTTCAAAATATTCTAAATGCTTTCTCAAAAGTCCTTTTGCCTGGAAAAAAGAGACAATGGTAGAAGTAAAACTCAAACCCCAGTGCAACAGCACACATCTGCAGCAAATCTGTATTGCCCAGCAGCCGGGGAAGGTGCACGATGCTGCGCAGCGAGCCGTGCATAATAGCCTCGCTCCATACACCATGTTCCACTGCAGCTTACACAGACGGCTTACTAAAAAAAGACCAAGGAGCACAAATGAGCACAAACAAGCTGAGTGCACCACTCTTCAGCTGCTGTGTCATGTATTCCCGCCTTCAAATAGTTCTGCCATGTATTTAGGAAGCATCTCCCAGCTGGTGATCTCCAAGCAACTCAAAAGCACTTATGAATTCAGGACTACAAAACTCTCTTGGTGCAGTTAAGTATAATTACTCCACCACTGTCTCTTCCTCTTTCTTCTCCAGCTAGAGAAACAAAGGAGACAAATTAATCACCAAGTTCTGCCACCTTTATTTATGTTGAACAGCTCTTTTGTCCCTGAATAGTCATCTGGATTCCTCCTGGCTGAATACTGTACTGCTTAATTTGGGAAAGAGGAACAGATGCAGATGTGAAATGATTTCTATCAAAGGCTTGGTAAAGGAGACAGAGACAAAACCTACTGACCCTCAATTTGCTATTTTGAAACTGTTGTTAGAGTAAGTCACTCATCCAATGGGACATTTCTGCTGGGCATTGGCAGTAGTATGCTTGGCAGCATTTTATATCATCTTTCACAAATCTACCATGTTAACCTGATCCAGAGCAAATCTGGGCTTTTTTGGTAGGTTGGTATCTCTTTATAAACTCATAAGGATGAATAGAAGTTGGTGTGTATGGCTTAAAGAAAGAAAAGAAATGGTACTGTTGGATTCATTGTGGTTTTTCACCATTTTGAAAGTAGGAGGGCTCTTTCTCCCAATGCTATCTCCACCTCCCTAGTCAGTGCTGAAAGTAGTGCAAAGGAAAGCTAGGATTTTGATTGTGATGGGTTGATAACGTTGACATATAAGTTGATGATGGTTTTGGTGATTTTGAGGGATTTTGTCCTCCTCAAATCTGTAAGACCTTATTAACATCTTCCATACATAAGTCTAACCCACAGGTAACGTTTGTCTGCTAAGTGTTCCCCTGGAAGAGCTATGCCTTTTCACAGATTTTCGTGGCTTATGCATTCACCTTGATCAACTTCCCCATTCCACCCTCAAAATGCATTACAAAAGAAGGGAAAAATTGTTCCCAGATAATTTGCAGGAGTGCATTATGCTTGCTTAGCGCTGCCTAACAATTAGTGTCACTCGGCATGTTACTGTCTTTTTCCATCTAGAAGCAAATTCAATAGCTGTTTCAACAGAACGGGGGTGGTTTTGGCAGCTATGTGACCCAGATACGGGCCTCAGTTTGAGTGTATTTTCAGCATTGCTATCTTGGCTTATCTCGGGGCTGGGAATCTGAAGCTCTCTGTAAGCATCCAGCTGCAGTGGAGTTAGGCAGCTGGAGTCCTGGCTGCTTGCTTAGGGCAAAACGTTAAGGGCCAAGTTGCACAGAAAATGCCCTTGGCAGCTGCTCAATGGAGGGAGGAGAGGAGAGAAGGCAGTAATGGTGGGTAAAACAGATCCTGGAAAGAAGGAAGACAAGAAGGCTTTGCTGCACCTGAGCTGGGGAGATGCTCATATTACGGGGGCAGAGTTATCTGAATAAAAGTGTTTGGATTTGCTTTCCAGCTTTGCTTTGGGTTCCCTCTCAGCTCAGCAGAGTACAGAGCAAACAGGCGTAGCATAAAGCTCCTTTCTGCTCTCAGTCCCAGACCAGGGAGCTCTGCAAAACCTAGAATGGGTTAAGAGGGCCGTTAACCAGGTGATTCACTCCATCCTGCTTTCATCACCTCTTAGTCTGGGGAAAGGCAGTGTCCTGTCAGAAGGTGATTTAGAGCAGGGCTGTGTGCTGCCCTGAATGTCTGCTCTCTGCTGTGCCCACAAACGACTCCACAGGGACACGAGCCAGCAAGTCAAGTGCCTCTAATGGGGCAGCGTGTTCATTTTCTTGCTTCCAACTGCTGCCTCTGCCAAGGACGTGCCAGCGTGCTACACAGCCTGCCTTATCCTCTCCCTGGCTTGCTCACTATACTGAATTTTTAGGCTGGCAGAAAGGTAGCTGTGCCAGCTTGTCACCTAAGAAAACTCCTATGTCATGGGGAATGTTTACAGCTTCATTTGGGCAGCTTTGTTTGTTCTCTGTGCCATATTAGCAGCGCAAATGGGTGGAAACTGGACCAGCTATCCAGCCTACAACATATGATCCGGGATAAGCCAGTTGCGGTAACATTTCCCTACATTTTGTGACCACCATGGGAGCTGAGGGTTAGCATGGCTCAGTGCCACCTGTATGTTCCTTGCTGTGCTGCAGATTGTGTCCAGCAAAGCTGGGGAGGAAACCTAGCAAGTGAAAACAGTGCAAACGGATTGAGAGGACCTGGAAAATATGCCAAATATTTCCAAATCCAAATGTCTGTACTTAAACACATCAGTCACAATGACTGGACCAAAAGACCTTGATGGCCACTGGTTGGTCGTCCCCAAACACACTTCTTACCATCCCTCCCTGGATCACCTTGGGTAACCTTTACCATATTCACAGGGGCTTTGTATGAAGAATGCACACAGCTGAAGAGCACAAAGTAAGTATTTACTAACATACACAACTGATAGCTAAGAATAATGATCTGTTCTAGATGAAGCATTCACATAGTCACCACAGTAAAGCACCTGTGGGGAAGGGTGGTCTCACACTGGCCTCAGCTCCCCTGCTGGCCAACTTGTTAGTGGTTGGTTGAGGCCCCACAGGAGCACTCAGCACTTTGAGCCCATTCTTTGGCTCTTTTTCATTTTTCCATTTTCTCCTGTCTCTTGTGGCTTGATCCCTCCTCACACATGTTTCTGATAGTCTCTGGTAGTGGATGTGCTTGACCAGGAGTGTGGACAGCCAGCCCTTATTCTGGACTGGAGACCCAAAACTGCAGGGCACAGCAGAGTGATGACCTTGGGTTTTGTCCACCATCATATACACTCACTGGGCTACAGGGGCACATGCCTTTCAGTTGCCTTGCAGGTCCCCGCCAGAATTTTTCCTGTATTTCTGTGCTGCCTTTTGGAGCGGTCTGCCACAAACAATATCCCAAAAGAGACTTCTGTGGAACATTTTATCTACCAAGTCTTTGAGGGACCCCAGATAATCCCAGTAAGCCGCAGTAGACTCTACAGATTTCCTTGCTGGCCATTCTGAGCACTGGTCCTGGTAGGAAAGGCCAACTTGTATGTTTGTGTTCATGCTCTTTTCTGATAGAGTGCTGAAAATTGAGAGCAGTCTTTGGTGGCTAAAAGTCCCTGCCAGCCTCTCCACTATGTGAGCAATACAGTTTCCTTGCATTCAAGAGTAGAAAGATGTTTTGTATTGGCAACAATGTAAGCATACATCTTCACTGGCCTGAAAGTTCTCTTCTAGCTCAGTGACTTGAGATCCCCAGTGATGATCACAAGACTGGGCAATGAGGTTTAACTCCGGAGTTGGGAGAGCTAGTGGTAGGGCACAGAGAATGGAGAGTTGCAAGGTATGTGGGAGACCTTAGGAACTGAGGGCTATGTAGGATAGTCGCACCTCTTCTTCCTCCCTCCTCTACCTGACCTCAGTCATCAGGCAAAGAGCCACAATTGCTGCAAGGCAAATGAGATGTATGTGGATGGGATGCATACGTGAGAATGAGGACGTGCAATACAGTGCATCCTATCCAGCATGGACCTTACACAGGAAAGCACTGTCTGAGGGATGGCTTCTTTTAGGTGTGTGTTGCCTCTGAGTGGTGTATTGCCAGGTACACTTTTACAGGACAGTGATGGAGTCTTGATCTGCCGGTAACTAACAGAGCTGGCTCCAACCTGTTAAACTTTCATTGCCCTGCTTAATGCAGTGCACAGGGGGTGAGGAGTTAGCTGGTTAGGAAATCTGCATATCATGCAAGCCATAAAAAATTATTTGTGCTTATTCATATTCTCTACCTGATGACTTCAAACTGCAGAATGGATGAATGGAATTTCCAAAATCCTTAGGCAGAATTTTGGTGTGCTTATCTTCCTGCTTTTTCTTGTGTAAGCAAGTGGGGAGAAACAAGCCATAAAGCGTCCACTTCTGCTGCACCTATTTTACATGTTGAAAAATTGTTTAATCCCAGAAATGAAGGATATTTTAAAGAGAACATGGTCCAATCAGTTCAAAGAAAAATATCAGTTACGTATACGGTGGATACAGATAAAACTTACGCATATATATGCATACTGGGCACTTTTTTCCAGCTGCAGGTTCTCACTAGATTTCCCCAACCCTGTGACATGGGCTTCCATACTCTCCCTTTTCTCCGTCTGTGTCAAGCACATGAATAGATTTATTCACTTTAAGTGAGGAGTGCTTAAGATGCTTAAAGTGAAGCATATCCCTCAGGGTTTTGCTGGACAGACACCAGAGATGTGCACTGTTGCTCCTGCCTTATCACATACATGAGACATCCACTAGTAAACAAATAAAACAAGTTCTGTCACGCACTAATGGCATTTTTCTCCCCAATTTGCTAGCCTATATATTTTCCAGTGGAGATGTTTTTGAATGCAAACAAGGAGAAAACAGCACTGAAGGGGTCAACATTTAGGTTTTTGTTTCATTCCGAAATTACAATTTTAAGAATGATTTCCCCTTAGATCTTGCATCTGTGTGTGCCTTGGCACCTAAAATGGCACCATTTGTAGAGCCCTGAAAGGAGCAGAAGTGCTGACACATACAGCTTCACTCCAGCTATGGGAAAGTGCTGTTATAACTACAGGGATTCTTTTCATTGCTGGTAAAATTATGATGTATTTTCCTCCTGTAACCTGCAAAATAGCTCCAGGGTTGAATTTTTGTCCTAACCCTTACTTTTCATTTCACACATGTTAAAAAATAAATAAATAAATACATTTATTTGAACTCTGATCTTCTGCCAAAACTTGTATAAGCAGCAGTTCATGAAATAATATGTTTCTCCTAATTTATGCAAATAATGGAAAAGGATTTGCACTACCAGTACAGATGGCTGTGCCCTGTCTGTAGCAGACACGTAAACACATTAGTGGAGATCTGAAACTTCTCTGGTCTTACAATACAGCTATAGCACCTAGCAGCTCTATTGGTCTAAAAACAATGGCTCTGCCACTCTGAGAAAAACTGATAGACAAACTATTTCTTTTACATTACTCTTCCATTTTCCAAAGCACTTCAGAAGTCAATGATGCAGAAGCCTTGGCTAATGCTGAGACAAGCGGCTGAAAATCTGTATGGATTGGACGTTGAATAACCCTGTTTTCCGAGCATACCTCCCAGGCTGCCCATGTCAGGTATATCCTGCACTACTAAAGGTCACTAATATCACCTCCTACCCCTAGTTAAAAATGATCAGCTGTAAAGCTAGACAAGAAGCTTTGTCCATATTGAGGGGGAGGGATGGCTGTGCAACCAACAGGAATCTTTCCCCTGGGGTCAGGAAGATTTGGATAAAGCCTTCAGCTATCAGGAGCTGCCCATGGCCATCAATCACATGCCTCTGACAGCATGCAGGGCTCCCTTGAAGGCTGTCTCAATGGAGAGCACGTTGGACCGTTCAAGTCTGGAGACAACAGGGTTGCAATGTGAAAGCCATAACACAACAGACATCCAAAATGCAGGGGGCTGACCTGGTTAGCCAGCTCCTTTGTGAAATGGCTATTGATGCTTCATATTCCTCTTCAGCAGCAGCTTTCTTTTGGTGCTTAAACAGATATAGAATAAAAAGATCAACTGAAAATGGCCACTGCAGGCTCAATGAACTAAAAAGTCTCCATTATCATGCAGTATTTGAACATACCTCTTCCCCACCTCTAAAACGTTTGTCATGGTTTAACCCAGCAGCTGGCAGCTAAGCACCAGACAGCTGCTCGCTCACCCCTGTCCTTCCCCACCAGCAGTACAGGGAGGAGAAACGGACAAAAAGGGATGCTTGTGGGTTGAGATAAAGATAAAAAAGGAAATATTAATATTAATACTAATACTAACAGTAATCCTAATCCTAATCCTAATCCTAACGATGATGATGGTGATGAAGAATATGCAAAACAAGCTATACACATTGCAGTTTTTCTCACTGTCCAACAATCAATTGCAGATTTCATGGATTTTGTGGAACTCCCAAAAAAGACTGAATTCACAGGCAAGAGAGGAATGAAAAATAAAGAACTCTCTGCCTCCGGCCAGCCCCCATTCATAAACTGAACATAACACCTATGATATGGAATATTTCCATTGACCAGCTTGGCTATCTGTCTGGCTATGTGCCCTCCCAGCTCCTGCACACCTGCTCATTAGCTGAATATGGGAGACCAGAAGAAGTCCTTCATTTCTTAGCAACAAATGAAAACAGTCATCACATACTAAATCGAAAACACAGCAGCTACTGGGAGGAATATTAACTTTATCCAGCTGAAACCAGGACAACATTTATGGTTGCACTGAGTGTCACAGTGTCTTGAGAAGACACTGGCTGCTTGCTTGAACATATTTCACTGGATGTGAAAGTACAGGGTTGCATAAGACATCTGCAGAGTGTCTCTGGTTAAGTCGCTGATAACCTGTGTTTCAGCCCATTCCTCCTGCTGTTCAGAGCACGTCTGCTGTGTATGCTGTAAATAAGGAGCCTACTTATGCACGGAGAACAAGGGGTCTGATGAATGGCAAAGAAATATAATTTATATGGAAGTAACCTGAGTAACAGCACTGGAATCTTTCCTCCCAAAATTAATGTGCCTTTTAACCTGACACTGAACATCCAAGTCTTGTGCTGAAGCATGTTACAGTGAAATTCCTCACTGTGTTACCTTGGTGGACTTCACACAGCGGAGGTAATCCAGGCTGTGTGATCTCTTTGAATGGAAATGCAGAACTGAAACGCTGAAGAGCTCTCTTTTGTTGAAAATTGCTGTTCAGGAAAGGGCTAAAGAACTTGGGCTAAGGCAGAGGCCCTGTGGGACTTTCTGCCCTGGACCTGATGTTTGTCAGAGCTCATGGCAACATTCTGGGTGCATGAACTGCCCAGCTCTCAAGCCCTCCCAAGCCCTTTGCTCCTCTGTTTATTGATCTTCTTTTGCAAAGCTCCTCCCATTTATAAGCTCCAACTCTGGCTTCTCATTAATTGCTGCTTAAGAACTGGACTGGTGATTTGGACAATTAATAGGCTAATAAGTGAAGGAGCCTTTCACCTCTGGGTAGGAAATTCAAACCCAATGCACAGAAGTATTCTGGAGAAGTCATTAGCACCAGATGGCTCATCAGCAGCAAGCTGAAATACATTGGGTACCCTCTTTCCCCTCCTTCCTGCACAAGGCACGGTGTCACCAGCTACTGTGTCCCCTGTGCTCCCACAGCCACGGGACCAGACCGATCCAGGCAATGAAAAGGCTCCTCAGCCTGCCGAGGCTCCATGACACCGTGTTGCTGTGCTGGAGATTCTTATTTCATATGCATCTTAAATTACATTCTAGCTTGGCGTTACTTGTTCTCTGTGACCCAAATTAATGTCTTTGTTTTAATTATCTGTGTCAGACTGAGTGCAGAGAGAGTTCAGTCCTGGTGGAAGTCATTGGATTCACACCAGTGGAAACTGAAACCCCCTGCCCCACACAACAGCTGCTTGCAGGGCTGCTGCAGAGCCATGCACCCCTCATCTGCTCCTCGCCCGGGCCGGGGATCCTGCTCGTGTCACCCCCGTGAGCTGGTTCATGTACGCATTGTCTGTCTGCGGATGCTGCCAACAGTGGCTTGCTATTTCTTTCGTGCACCTACAATGCTGGACATGTGGGGAAAAATTCAGTCATTGTCTCAAAGTCCAATTCATATTGAAAGTGCATTTCCATTCTGCCTTCTGCACTCTGCACAGCTAACTGTGGAAACTTGCAACTGTATTTCACAGGGATCTGCTCCCCTTGGTATTCAGGTCTGCTCACTGAAGAGGTGAAAAAAGGCCCCACAAGATCCTGGTAAGCCACACTTTTTCGCTGTGTGGGCAGCTGCACAGATGGGAGTCAAACTGGTAGAGTCCCAAGCGCCCTCTGTACCCCCCTGCCCGACCTAGTGGCCTTGCAGCAGAAAAACTGCGGGCCTTAGCCTCAGTTTGGAGAGGAGTTTTTTGGAGCAAACCTGCCATCACCAGTGTCCTAAGCTGATACTGTGGCCAGTGACAAGGATGGAGAGGTTGAGATGAGGACATCCGTTTCATTCTGTTTCTGGTACGAGGACAATAACTGCCGGTCAAAAGGAGAGGGCAGACGGTTCAGCATGGTAGCATCTCTAAACGCTGTAGCTAAATCCTACTGGGCTCATGAGTCAGATGTCTTTCTAGCATGGCAACAGCCAAATATCTGAACTGCAGCCTACAAAGAGTCCTTTCTTTCTATTTTAAGAGCTGTGTGAACAGAACTAGAATAGTGCAGTTATTTTCCATTATGATTTATCTCTACAGACACTTGGAGTCTGCCCTGATCATGCAGCAAAATCCCAGGCTTGGAAAAATCCTCTTCTTATGATCAGTGACTTCTGGTGAGAAATTCTAAAGCAATGAAAAAGCATTAAAAGAGAACACAAGTCAGTGGTGCAGGTAGAGAGAAAATAAGAGTGAAGGCAGGTGGAGAAACCAATGCAGAAGAAGATATGCTCAAATTAATCATTGGAAAGGAAAGAATATATGAAGAAGTGTAATCGCAGATGGAAGGAAATGTGGAAAGAAAACAAGATTAGCTCTTCGAGCCATCTGAAAATGTACAGGGTATCATACAGCCCTATAAATGAGGTCAGGAAAAAATTACATTGTGACTTCAAAAAAGCTCATGGTGCTCTTTAGATCAGCTGGACCTGATGTGGACCAGCCTCAATGGCAGGGTGCCCCTGGCTCCAAAGAGAAAGGAGCTTCAGGTTAGATGCAAAACTCTCTTTGGTGAATCCTCCCTCCCAGAGCAGTGGCTCTGCTCTCTCAAGTGTCAAAGGTCTCCTGGCTCCACCAGAAAATCAACAAGCCTGCAAGAAAGGAGGTCTCCACTGGCAGTCTGCCTGACTCCAGACCTTCTCCACTGATCCTGTTACAGAAAGAAGATTTTTCCTCCGGTCAGGCTAAAAACCTACGGGTCTCTCCCTTTCTAATGTTTGAATTTTATGAAGTCACTTAGGAAGTTCAGAGTCTCTGATGATGTTTCCCGAGGCAGGGCATTTAATTCTCCAGTACAATAGCCTTTTGAAGAAGATGCAGTTTACTGAAAACAACCCATTCTGCTTTAAAGGCAGGAAATAAAACCTCAGGTGTCAAATCATGGTACTTTCATTCACTGAAAGCAGACAGCACGTCTCAAAAGATTCACAATGAAGTCTGCCAAACAACTTTTTCTCAGAATTTGCTCATAATTGACTGAATTCCAGCAGAGAAAAGGGATAATGAGAGGCTGCTCATCTCTTGGCCCAGGCCAGCAGCAATGCTGTAGGCTGTATCTAATGAGGAATCACACCAGCACTGTCCCTCCAGGGCTGGATTTTAAGTGTTAAACTCTTGCAGCTCTGCCACTGCTGGAGCACGCCCATGGGGCCTTGTTCCAAATTTTTGCAGCCTGTCAATTGCTCCTGAGAGAGTATTTCTTGTTTATGTTTCAGGGAAAAAGTTACTTTTTTTTTCCCTCCCAATCAATTCCCTAACATAAACGTCCTCAGTGCAGAATTTCTAACATCGACAACACTGTACATCTTTACCTCTCAAGTGTATTGCTCTCCTCTTTGAAATAAAATTGGCCTGCTGTGGTGGGAAAATTTTCAGCCTTAACTTATACGCAGCAGGTCTCTTTTTTCTCAGCAAGTAACAGAGAAATACACTAGCAACTGTTCCCATTCTCTGTATTTATTTTATTATTCACACAAATGTGAATCACTAATCAGCATCTATCTTAAATCACCATAAACTTCCTGACTAGCCTGCTTTGTCTTTTCTCTAGGCAGGCAGCCCAGCTGGTTCCCATAGGTACTGGCAAAAAAAACCCTGAGAGAGAGAAATCTAACATTTGATTCTTGCAAGCAGAAGCTTCTAGTATTACAGCCCGATAAAGCATCAATCAGCGCCTGGCAATGTTCCTTTCTTCTGCTGCATCAGCCCAGCCCCTCCTTGATCTGCATTCCCGCCAGCGGGTAGGAACCTCATTGAAATATTGACCAAAATAAAAACCATTCCCATCAATACGTATGTTACCACGAGCTATAATTTTACTCATTCATTATTACGCACAGTGACAGCCTAAGCCCAGTGTGAGTAAAGGGCTGTGGTGGCAGGCATCAAGGCCACTCTGTCCCTTTCCACGGGGTTTCTGTACTCATGCAGCATGTAAAGAGAGGGCCACATCAGCTGGAAGAGCTCCACTGACAGTAAAGGTACTGCATCGATTTTGACTCACTCAGCTCCTCGTTCCTAACGTTTAAAAGGATGTTGTTGACATCTGTATTGCATATCTGGGGCTTTCTTTGCTTCCCTCTTTAGGTCACAGTTAGAGACAATATTTGTCCTGAATTCAGAAATGGGTACAAGCCTCTTAAATGCATTCACCAGGCTTCTCCTGGAGGGCGAAGGATTGCTCTAAGGGCAGGAACTGGAACGTGACTGGTGTCATGCAGGCGTCCCCCACCGCACACCTTTTCTATATGACAGAGAAGAAATCTGGCCTGGGATGGTAGTTGTTGGTAGAATAAGGTATTTTAGGTGTTGTTCTTCTCTGGGACCAAATGGCCTTTGAGAGAAAAGACTGACCATCAGCCAAATTACATACTGTCTGCTTGTGCCCCTCCTGCTTTGCCTTCTGAGTTGGCCTGAATGCAGTGTCCAAAAATTGACTGACACCGAGACTGGAAGGGAAGTGGACAGTGAGATCCAGAATAGCGTGCTGCCGCATCTGACACCCAGGGAGTGCTGCCCCACGCTCTGCTGCTGTGTGGGCTCCGATGAGCAGCTACGCCTTAGTGAAACAGCAACCTTTCACCTGCGTCCCTTGACGAAAGAGATGGATAACAATCAATGTAAGGAGGAGTAGCAGCCACTCACACTCCTGGCTGGAGCCTGACAAGCCGCTAAGTGCCAGTTTGGGTCTCCTTTTGGCCTTTGCCAGACAGGAGGAACTGACCGTGTTAAGATGCTGCAGAAGAAGGTTATGTCATGCTCAGTGTCATATGTGCTGGGAGAGCGGTGAAGATTTGACTGCTCCTGGATCCAGGGGAGGAGGCTGCAGTGAAGAGCAGAGTTGCTCGAGGACTGCTGTGTGTTTTATTTCTCTGGCCAACACCACCAGGTAGCTGCAGACTGAGTCACTCTGTGCATGGCAGAGCACATAAAAAGTTGGAGGTTATCACTAGTGGGATTCTTTGGGATAAAAACATCAGACAAAAGAAAGGATGGGCAGAGCTACATGTCTTTGTGCAGTGAACGCGGACTAGCAGAACTGAATGACCCCGAGCAGCCTGGCAGGCTGCTGCACTTCAGCTCAAGCCCCACAGGACCAGGAAACCGGAATGATGCAACTCAGACGGTGTGGAGAAGGATGCTGATGTCTGCTGGGAGATACTTGTGGTGGTGGGAGGGTGGTCTCCCAGCAGATTTAGCTCACAGCAGAGTACACACTGCAGACTGCCATACTATGGTTCTCTCCAACCTCTGTATAATTTCCACCTTCAATTACTTTAAAGCCAGGAATAAGTGAGAAGCCTAAACCATCTGGCTTCTGTCCTACTTTCTTCTACTTCTGTTTCAACAATGTTAATATTCTGAATGTTCTAGACGCTTTCCACAGCCTTTGTTTGGCCAGAGTGTGCCATTAGTTACTTTTGCTGCTATCTTAATGAAATGGGTTTTTGCCATTCATTTTAAAGTGTGAAGGACAAATGCAGGGAGAAAGAAGTACATATGGAAGAATAAAAGGGCAATCATGCCTACGAATAGGAGTTCTGATGTTTTACAAGTACTGTTAGAGACATGTATAATGCAATTTGTTTCACCAAATACAAATAATCATGCTTTTGAATACAAAACAAGCAAAGTTGAAGCAAGGCTGTGGGTGCAGCAGATGGAGTGCTGGACTTGGGTTGGGAGAGTTGCCCTTCCTCCGCAGGGCTGCTACCGACAGGCATGTCCCTTGCAGCCCAGAGCCACAACGGTGTTCAAGCACCGCTGTGCTGAGCCCTACAGTGCCAAAAGGACATGGTGCTCTTGCAGATGGGCCCTGGTGGTTTCAGCAGAGGCAGATTGTCACTCTCAGCATCTGTCCCTCACCTCTGCCAGTAGTCTGTGTCTCTGGCAGGGGTGATGGAGATTGGTCTGTTGATGAAGCCCCAAACAAAGGTAACTGAGATGTGGGTGCACATCTCAAGCTACCGTCCAAGCTATGAGACCAGCACAGTCAGCAGCCAGGGGAAGCAAGTGGCAGAAGCTGGTGATATCTTGGGTGGCTGTAACTTCATTTGCAAGAGCTCATCTATGAAAGCCATGAGGAAGGACATCAAAAGTGATAGGCAGAGCCAAGCCTCCCTCTTCAGCCTGCAGGACACAGGCCCCTGAAGAGCAGGGTTTGAAAGGTATTTAAGATGCTAAGGAAGGAACTTAGCTACTTCCAAAGTACCTTTCTCAGCTGAGGTATTACAAGGCCTAAGCACTTTTCAAGAGACGACGACATCCGTTTGTTCATCTTTGCTGCATGTGTTCTCAGAGCAATGCGATGCCACAAGCACAGCTCAACCTGATGTTGCCCTGATCCCATTTGTGCACTGCTGTAGTAGCAAATTGTGTAACATTATCATGAGAGTCCAGGTTTACCTCTCCCAGTCCCTTCTCCCATCCCCAAAGTCTTATCAAGAACATTTAAAAAGAAGTATGCAGTTTTTTTGGTGCAGGACACTGGAAAAACACTAAGTCTTTTCAAGTCATATCATAGACAAATATTTTTCTTCTCACAGTCATTGAGCCAGTTGGGAAAATACTTTACCACTCACCTTCCTCTAGAATGCAGATGTCTGATCATCTATTTAATTTACAAGCCTGTTTATGGTAATCTTATAAAAGATTTTTGAACAAGCAAAGGAGCAAAATCGTTAGATGTTTCAATAATCACTAGACAAAAAACAAAAGTGGCACAAAGGCTTTCTATGTGGTTGAAGAAGAAAGATGTAAAAAAAAAAAACAAGGTTGGCAGTCCTTGAAGAGTTGAGGCAATCTCCAGGAGTCTAATTAGCAGAAAAATATGCCCTTTCATTGACTTCTCAGTCAGAAGAAGTGCAAAAAGAAGATCTGTCTACTCAAGATCACAAATAGGACAGAACTAATGTTATGCACATATTCCTCAGAGCATTCTGGATTATGCATGGTTCTTCGAGACTACCAAATCTGCATGTTTTTGGCCTTCAGCAAGATAAATTATGAGATGGTGAAAATTGTACATTCTTTCCTGAAGTAAAATATCTACTATGTCTCTAAAGAGTGACTTAATTTTACAATTAAGATGAAGACTGCAGGTTCAATCAGCACAGCAGATTTTGCAGCTGGAACCAATGCTGAAAGAATATTCAGATTTTTCATCTGATTGTGAAAAATACCTAGAAAGGCTGCTCTTTGATAACAGCATCAGTTTTCAGCTCAAACCGTGACACAGTGATAAAAATTCCTCCTTACTAGTCTTTTTTGTCACACAGCACACAATGAGTACTTTATAACCCCAACATGATGCTAAAGTTTTATTTGTTCAAGGAACAGGCACAGGGCTGAGGGCCCAGAAGTGGCAAATTTGACTTCTGTGGTTAATTGTATTATCACTTTTTGTGACGACAGCAATTTGAAAGCACTGGCTAATTGGTTCCTAGAAGGCGACTGTTACATAGGTAAATGCAGCCTTCCTCATGATCTGCTTTTGCTACCCAGACTGCACACCACTGCGTGGCTGGTTTAACCTGGTCCAAGTTTTGAATGTCCCTGAAAACAGCAGCTCCTCAGCTCCGTCTCTGTTTGATCACTCTCTTGGTTGGACTCAAAGGTCGGTGCAGCTGTGTGGTGGGAGCAGAGCCAGAGGAAACCTCGCTCTCCCTGTCTGTGTCCTCCCTGCAGTTCCTGAGAAACGGGGCTGGCAGACCAGGCACGAGGATCCTACCACCCACCCCATGCCGCAGCTCCATTTCTGCAGCACTGACGGGCAGAGGTGGGGAAGGTGCTGGACACCAAATCCTTTAAGAAGCATGGTTCCTCCCTGCTGCATCGGGGTGCAGCCAGGGCACCCAGGGACCAGCAAACCACCAAGCCTGTGTGAGCCTGCAGCTTGCAGAGGCTGCGAGTGGGTCAGGTTTGTTTTCAAGGTCAGCAGAGACCTCAGGCTCTGGCTGCAGCCCAGGATCAGGCTCGGTGTGGGCACATGCACGTTTGTGTGCTTGCTGTTCTTCCTGGTACCCTCCAGCACATGCACTTTCGCTAGCTCCCAGCAGCAGGCAATATCGACTTCAGCAGACTTGGAAATGAAAAAGAAATTACTCTTGGATAAATTATTAAACTATTTGTTTCTATTATTATTCTATTTATGGACTTCTCAGTTCAATAAAATATGAAAGTGGCATGATAAAGCATGTAAGCATCCTTACCCTAGCTGGGCGGGAGCAGGGGAACAGGGCTGAGTTTAACATCCTCCCCTTGCTTACAGTTACAGGCCAGACACCAATTCCCATACTCTTGCCCCAAACAAAATGCTATGTTTTATCTTTTTTCCTGAGTAAAGGCAGCATGATGAGGGTCTTTTGCAGAACGTCAGCAGCCTCCTGCTAGCTGTTGACTGGGGCTAGTCTGTTGTAAACAAATACTGATGATGGTATCAGTGTGCAACAAGATGACAGTGATGGGGCACTTGAAGCAACACGTGCTCACTTGCCTCCTGGCATGGTCCAGCCTGCCCCAGGCAGCCTCTGCCCAGCCACACTTCAGGGCTGCAAGCCAGGAGACATCGCATGCCCAAACATTACCTGGAACTGTGCTGTGGAGAGAAGAGAAATTAAATGCATGGGCTTGAGCTGTGCCGTTTTCCCAGAGCCAGGGAAGGAGCTTCAGTCTATTTTATTTCCTGTTATGGAAATAGCCATCCCCTCTTCATCCACCAACTCCTTACATGTAAAAGGGCAGTAAGAGTGTTTCTTCTTTCCACTTTCAGCTGTGAGTAGCAAGGCCACCTCATCTGGTGTTTTACCATACGAAGATCCAGTATCTTGTACAGCACCCAATTTCTCTTACAGCTGGTAGACATTTCTGTGCTTTTATCAGCAATATATTTAACACCACATGGCCCAGTTTTCACAAACGTGGTGGGTTGGCTCTGGTTTATTCTTTGTACAAAAGCATTAGCTAAACTGCTGGTGGTTTTCTTTCAAATTGTATTTATTCCTCTCTCTCGCTAACTCTCTAAGGACAATGTGTGCTTTTTTGGGTTTTGTTTTTTTTTTCTTGTGGAGGTATTTATATCAACACCCCACCCTCTCATAAATGTTGTTGTTATCTGTGATTAAGAGCATATGTCTCAGTCTGGTACATCCAATGCTATTGCAGCATTATTTCCTAATTGTTCTTTTGCAATAGAGCAGAGAATTGGATTTTAAATATGAGCTTTGTTTCATAGGTCAGTGGGTGAATTTGGTTAGCAAATCTGTGTAAACAAAATCAGTTAGGTTTTTGTTATTATATTGAATGAGACAGATTTATTTATTTATCTCTACTGGACAAGTCTTTTATCTCCTGGAATGTGTGGCTACTTGGATCAATGCAGTATATCAACTCTTTTGCATAACTTAAGTTAGACCCTTGCTCCTTAGACACATAAAGAATTGCAGGTATTCTTATGTGGCATCATCCTGGAGTTTTATGTTCCTCAACTTTTCCTCATTCAAACATTTTAGAAGCTCCAGGTTGGACCTCAATATTACTGGCAAAAATCAAAACTGACAAATTTCTAATAAAAATACGAGTGCTAAATGTCTCCCTTGCAGATCAAACTACAAAATCTCAGAGTTTGTGGCACCAGGAATTCATACAGGAGAAGGATTTGCAAAGGTCTGAGAGCCATCATCTGCCATAGCTGAGACGGACAGGGAGAAGGAAGATGGCATCTCCTGGGGCCGGAGACCTGTCCCTGCCTATGTGCATGGCAATTTCTGTCCAATTATGCATTCAGAGCCACTCTTGGAGAGGCTTCTAGAAGCCACACAAAGTCCAAACACCAAATTTCTGTCTATAACCCAGTTAACATTAACCATCAAATTCACAGAATCACAGAAACACAGAATGGTAGGGGTTGGAAGGGACCTCTGTGGGTCATCTAGTCCAACTTCCTGCCGAAGCAGGGTCACCTACAGTAGGTTGTAGAGGACCTAGTCCAGGCGGGTCTTGAATCATCTCCAGAGAAGGAGACTCCACAACCTCCCTGGGCAGCCTATTCCAGTGCTTCGTCACCCTCAGAGTGAAGAAATTCTTCCTCATATTCAGACGGAAAAAAATTCCTTCCTCTGTAATTGGCTGTGCTCCTCCTGGCTAATTAATTTGCCCTACAATCAGTTCTATCCATTGCTATGGACAGTTTTGTGTCATCACACCTACTGGCTTTGTGCAGAAGGGGGAAGGGACCAACTCTTGAGGTGAAATTGCAAACTTTTGGAAGTTGCTCTTTTGCTCTTGGCACAAAACTGAATCTTAGTTCAGACCACCTCAGTCTGTAGGGCTTAATCCTTGTATCTGGTTGACAGAGATGGGCACTTTATGCCAAAAGTCGAGCCAGGCTCCCAACAATTGCCCAAAGCTGTGCATGTCTCCCGTAAGACTGCTGCATATCTCAGCTGTCCAAATGGAGACAGCAGCTTGGAGCAGAGCTGTATTCCTGAACAACTAACAGCTCTAAGATCTTAGTAGCATACCTCATGTTTTCTGCAGCAAGAAGGTTAAAGGATGTAAGGGAAAGCACTTCCCAGGGGCCAGAGGGACTTGGCTGAGTGCAAGCCTGGAAGGAAGGATGCGGTAGGCAGAGAGAGAGACGGGGCTATAAATCCTCCTTATTTCTGCTCTGCTTTACTGAGTGTCTTTGTACTTTCTCTATTTGAAGCCAAGAATTTAGTTAGTGTTCAGTAAAACCTGGCTTTCCTGAGCTGAAAAGCCTTATTTCATCCCGAGTCCCCACATAAAGGAAGGTCTGGGCATGTTCACTGTGAGACCCTGGCCAGTCTGGGGTCCTGTCATGCACACAGACCCCAGCGACCCCAGCATCTGCTTTGCAGAGAGAAAGGCCTTGGTTCTGCAGCTCCTGTGCCTGCATCAGGCTGAGTCAAACCTCCCTGCATAAGGGTGAATCTGCTTGCCTCCAGAAGACCACAGCCATCTTGGGGGTTTTACTTGAGGGAGGACTGCCGGAGCAAACCTTAACCAGATGATAAGCGTGCAAAGCCAACAGTAGACTTGGAGGTCCTGTGGTCTGATCACTTCAGCTGAAAAGTTCCTGAAGCCAGGCAGCCACACTGGCAGCTTGCATGCCCCTTACAGGGGAAAATGTGGGGATGTCTGGGAAATGGGCAGCTGCCAGTGAGAAGTGTGTGAGGTGGGAAGAAAGATGAGCAGGAACTTCATGCTTCCCAGCCGAACTCCAGGATGGAGCAACCTTCCTTCTCCTCACAGGTAGCTGAAATAATCTACTCTTTCAGCAGATTCAGGGAGATGAGAGCAGTACCCTGGCTGCTGCTGTGGCTGTGCAGCTTTGCCTCTCTGAAGGCAGCAGCAGAGCTACTTGCCCTTTTCCTGTGCCAAGGGAGAGAGACAATGGAGGGAAGGAATATGACCATCCCCTCAGTGATTTATCCCTCATGTACGGCTTATGGGCTAGAATATTTGTCCAGGTACCAAGAAAAAGTAATAATGTAATTACCCCTGCCTTAGCTGTAAGCACAATGAATCTACCTGTTGTTCTTGCAGAGGGCATCTAATTAAGCAAGGCAGGGACTAGGGAAGGAAGGAAGTAAGATCAAATATACACACCAGAAACCTGCATATAATGTTCAGAAGCTTACTGCTTGGCTGTTGAGAGCCTTTCAGGCTCATTAAGCTCTTACCTCTCTGCTTCTTCCCAAAGTCCTTTTGAATTTCCATCCCCATGGCGGCAGTCACCCCAGGCCCTATAAGGAACCGGGTGAACTCCACTAGATTGCAGCACGATGCTGGTTCAGCCCATTCTGACCCCGCCGCACTTTGTGGAAAGAGGTCATGTGAAATCAGAGAGAGAAAAGCAAGCCAAGGTGCTGCAAATGAATTTGACGTCATCTGTCAGCTCTGCTTTGATGCGCCTGTATTTCCTTTTCTCTTCTTTTCAAAGCCTTTTTGGACCCTGCCAGCCATGCTGTGCAGTAGCAGTGTTTTACTGGTAACCAGGACCATGCACCCTATAAACAAAGGACTTTGTATCCGGACCTTCAAAGAAACAACAATCCCCAAAACTCTCAAACTAAGGCTTGCAGCATTTGGACCTGGGAAGAAAACAACCACACCCCAGACACTGTCCATAGACGGTTGTTGCTGTAAAGGGTAATATATGTCTGTGTCTTCATCGTTTTTCAGACACTCATAACTCGGCAGTGGGAGCTTATTTTTCATAGATCTTGCCCAAGTGGGGTGTCAAGTTTATTTTATTACATTTCTGAGGACCAGAATGTGTAAATAAAAGAAGGGAAAAAAAACCCAACTGTTGAGGCCATTTGGTCTTTGGGGTTTTAAATAACTATTAGAGTGTTATCTGAAATTTTCTTCTGAGTACATGCAGCATTATTTTCACCAGGGTCCCCTGAGAATTCTTGCTCCACTCAGTTTTGTCAGGCAAGGAGGCACGAGAAAAGTCTCTGCTCTACCATACGTGTTTCAGGAAACGTGAATAAGGAAAAAAAGAGACAAAAGAAGGGAAATTCACAGTGACTGCTCTGGATATTTTTTCCCCTTGTTTCTCATCACTGAATTATGGAATTTTGACCAGCTCATTTAGTGCATTAAAAAGGCCTTTTCAAACTTTAAAGTATCCAAGATACTGTAATAATACTAAAAAACCTTAGACAATAGTAGACAGAAAAATGGGTGAGAGCTTTTAATATGGGATCATACAAAGCCAATGGACTGTGAACAAAAAGGCATTTCAGCATGAAGGCACTCTGTCCATCACTGGGGCAATCAGCCCTCCAGCTATCTATTCTGATGACAGCTCTGATGAAATGGGGGATTTTTGGGAGTCAGGATTTTTGCCATTGACTCCAGCAGAGCCACAGTTCAGCTGCTCAGGGTTTGAGGCTAACAGGAATGAGAGGTGAGCAGTGACAGTGGGAAGATATCAGTGGGCTGGGCAGATTAAAGCAGCCAGAAGGAGGAGGTCAGAGCATCTCTCTGCCAGCACTGAACAATTTGGGATGGCAGAAGCAGAGGACTGTCTGGGTGGTGCAGGGTGTAGGGCTGTCTAGTGCTAAGGGGAGTGGAGCTGAGGGTCAGCAAAACCTAAGAGAACAGCAGAGATCCATTCCTGGCCCTGACACAGCATCTGTCCTGCAGGAGAGAGTGTTGTGGGTTTGCGTGGCAAGGTTTTGGCATCGGGGGGGATTATAGGGGTGGCTTCTGTGAGAAGCTGCTAGAAGCTTCCTCCACGTCTGATAAAGCCAGTGCCAGCTGGTTCCAAGGTGGACCTGCCACTGGCCAAGGCCAAGCCAATCAATGATGGTGGTAGTGCTTCTGTGATAACATGTTTAAGAAGGGGAAAAAAAACTGTTCTGGAACAGCAGTCGAGAGAGGAGAGTGAGACAATGTGAAAGAAACGACTCTGCAGGCACTGAGGTCAGTGCAGAAGGAGGAGGAGGAGGTGCTCAGGATGCTGGAGCTGAGATTTTTCCCCTGCAGCCCCTGATGAAGACCATGGTGAGGCAGGTTGTGCCCCTGCAGCCCATGGAGGTCCACAGTGGAGCAAATATCCACCTGTAGCCCGTGGAACAGACCCCATGCCAGAGCAGGTGTATGTCTGAAGGAGGCTGTGACCCCATGGGGAGCTCGCGCTGAAGCAGGCTCCTGGCTGGACCTGCAGACCGGTGGAGAGAGGAGCCCACGCCGGAGCAGGTTTGCTGGCAGGGCTTCTGACCCCATGGGGGACCCATGCTGGAGCAGTCTGTTCCTGAAGGACTGCACCCCATGGGAAGGACCCACACTGGGGCAGTTCGTGAAGAGCTGCAGCCCATGGGAAGGACTCACATTGGAGAAGTTTGTGGAGAACTGTCTCCTGTGAGAGGGACCTCACCCTGGAGCAGGGGCAGAGTGTGAGGAGTCCTCCCCCTGAGGAGGAAGGAGCGGCAGAGACAATGTGTGATGAACTGACTGCAATCCCCCCATTCCCCGTCCCCCTGTGCTGCTTGGAGGGAGGAGGTAGAGAAACGGGAGTAAAGCTGAGCCCAGGAAGAAGGGAGGGGTAGGGGGAAGGTGTTTGAAGGTCTGATTTTATTTCTTCTTATCCTGCTCTGATTTGATTGGAGATAAATTAAATTTCCCTTTCTTCCCAAGTTCAGTCTGTTTTGTCCAGGATGGTAATTGGTGAGTGATCTCTCCCTGTCCTTATCTTGACCCTTGAGCCTTTCATCATATTTTCTCTCCCCTGTCCAGTTGAGGAGGGGGAGTGATAGAGCAGTTTCAGTGGGCACCTGGCATTTATTCAGGCCAAACCGAAACAGTGAAGAACAGGCTTCATTTCCCACCTTACTACCTAACAGAGTTCAGCCCATTTTGGTCAAGTCTATCCCAAACCTGATGGTATCCAATCGCCCTGCTAATACTCAGCATCAGCAGTGAACTTTAACTTGTGTGCTGGTTCCTTGGATATGACTGTTCTCACTCACTTCATTCTACAATGACCTCTGCATCTTCAATGAGACTACACACAAGCATAAATGCTTGCCTCGAAGGGCCGTGGCATTTTTCGCAGTGTGAGATATGTGTGGACCATTGAACAGGCCAGAAGATTCCCCTTGCAGAGTCAGGCTCAGATCACCTTCACTCATCTCATATTGTCCTTCATGTCGAATGACCAGCTTATTCTCCTCTGAGCTCTGCAAACTTGTTGTGGATGCGCACATGGACTTGCTCAGCTACAGCAGAAAAAGAAGGACTTTGGGTTGTGTCAAAAATGGCAAGTTCATAGGAGGCTTTGGGCATCAGGTTCATATAGTCAATCAAAAGCTGGACTTGGAAAGGCTTATAGGAATGGTGCGTTGATGAAAATGGGGAAGGAGGGAGTGGGAGTACAAGAGGGGAGGAAAGAACTGATTTATGATGAAGCCAAGGTAGCTGATCTGAAAGAGATAATTATTCTTCTATAACTGGCCAGGGAATGGGGGAGTCATTATGTGGATGAATGGAGACAGCAGAAGCAATTTGTCAGCCTGACTGGTTTGAGTGAGTAACTTCAGTTCCTCCTTGTCTTCTTCTAAAGTGATTTTTCTTTCATTGTCACATAGGAATGTGTTTTACATTTCAAACTCTTCGGATGCTTGCTTGAGTGAGGGAGGAAAAGAAGGAGGACTTTTGCAGGAATATCAGCCATAGTTCTTTTCAGCAGTGCCCACTGGCACTGCTAAAATTACATGCACACTTGTTAGCTGTTCCCAGTTTGGGGGGATTTCAGACTTGTCTGGAAAAGATTCCTTCCTGAGGAAAATTTGGAATTTAAAAGACACAGTCCAGGAGCAGAATATTTCATATCTCTTTTTCCATGGATTTTATTTATCCATATTTTTGTATTGAAGTGAACAAATGTTGTTTCTAAAGCTTTCACTTTACAAATCTAAAGCTGTACTATGCGTGCCTGTGGAGTATTACACTTATGTGCTCCAAAGTGGCTGTGGTCTTCTTTCTGAGGTTCATTTGTGGTGACAGCTCATCCATATTCTACAGTGCTAAATTCTTCCACTTTCTTTTCAGATGTGAAAGCCACCTCCAGAACTGGGAATGAAAGCCTGATGTAGGATAGAGGTGAAGCTTAGGATGAAGTCCCCCAGCTCTGCACCTGAACTCCCCTGTTCCCCTGCACTACCCTTGATGGCAATCGACCCCAAAGGTGTCCCTTTTTTCAAATTTAGTTTGGCTGAGGGTCATGAAAATGACCTGTGAGGATTCAAACCCATTTTTTTTCCTTAGACTCCCAGGGTTGGCGGACATTTGCTGAGGAGGCCTGGCGCACACGGACAGCCCAGGCTTCAAATGTTGGCTGCTCCTTCCTGATGTAGTCTTGTGGTTAGTCCACTCCCTAGGCAAGGGACCTCCACTTAACTCTGCCTTCTACCCAAGCAGGTACAGATCAACATCCCCGACTTACAGAAGAGTGTTTTGTCTGCCCGCTGGCTGGCTCGCCCTGAGGCAAGTTCTCTCACTCGGATCCAGGTTTTTGGAGGACAAGTCTGTCCCCATGGCTAGGTGTTCTGCCTGCAAGGTGGAAAAGAGGGCCTTGAAGTGCCTCAGACAAAGGGCAGAGTTGCTCCTGGCTCTCCTGCTTTGGAGGTGTATTCTTTAAGACTGTTGCATAAAAGTCTAGACAGTGATACAAGGGGAAAACATCTTTCCCAGTTGTGTTTTAGAAGAAAAGAGGGAGCTCTGCTCTGTGATTTGAATGGAAGAAGACCTCAAGGGGACTTTCTGGCCTCTGGAGCCCAATTGACCTGCCAGTAGCCCTGAGAAAGGGGAAGGGGATTTAGGATTTTCCTTTTCCTTATTGTTTCCTTATTGCCTGGTTCGAGGTAGCTCCGTGATCAGCAGCTTGGGCGCTTTAGACCTTTCTCTGACAGGCTTCACTGTCCCCAGGTACTGCTCAGGACTCTGCTCCTCTCCGTTGTGGATACCAAGCATGTAAAACCTAGCCACTGCAGTGCCTGACTTTTCACTGCTTCAGTCTTTTAGTGACTTACGGATCAGTGAGAATTTTAAGAGCACTTGAAGTTATGGCAGCTTTTGGAAAATGTCGCCTCTGGCATAAGCCTGGCTTTAAGCCAGGGGAGAGCCTGTCCTGCTCTGAAGACTGCACATGGCTGTGCTGCAAAGCCACTTTCCAATGACTCAAAAGAGGAACCCTAAGTGCTTTCTTCCGACTACTTTCAATGCCTACTGCTTGTTACATGCTTAAATTAAACTCTGGCTTTAGCGGTTACTCAAAGAGTAATTATTCCACACCCACATCAGTCTTGGCAAGGAAATTGAAGATTGGGTGCCCTTATCGTTTGCTTTTGAGGCTCTGGCCAAGCTGTCTTCTGTCCCCAGGCACACTTGCCAGTCCTCTTTAGAGACCTCCTTCTCATTTACCTGCAGTAAGTTCTGTGGAGGGAAACAGGCACTTCTAGGGAAAGAGAGATTCATCTGACCTGCTCTGGGCACCACCTACCTTAAAATTACATAAATTGCATCCTCAAAATGCCTGTTGCTGTCCACTGGCTGTGAAAGGTGACAAGCTCAGATGCATGCAGATTAACTGAGCACACCTGATGTAACTTTCCTGAGACCTTTCCTGCAGGAGTTTGGAAAACTGGGAAGAAATAGCAGAAAAACTGATGCAAGACTTTGTCACCTTCTTTCTCTTAGGTGTGGTACCCGGGAGGCAGGGCAGAGGAACGGCAAAGGGATGCGTGTGATCTACTTGGTCCCCTGGCTGCCATTTAGATAAGTCACGTTTCTTGTATCTTTTGCCTGGATGAGCTCATAAGTGCAAATACTTGCAGCTTCAAATGTGTCCATTCATTATTGAACAGGAAAGGGTAGTGGAGCACTTCTGTCAGAGGCTGCAAATTATAAAAGAAGCCAGAAGTGATGCTAGTAAAAACCAAGCTGTTGCCAGAGGAAGAAAGGGAGGGGAGAGAGGAAAGCAAAACTCCTGCATTTATTCCTCTGAGACACAATTAAAACCCTGAATGAAGATTTTTGGGAAGGACCATGTTATTCCTTCTGTTTCACATGCCACACTCAAAACGAATTATGAATTTGCCACAGAAACAAGTCTTTCATCCCAGCTTTAGCTACTTGACTCAAACTTTAAGGTTAATGAACCTGCAGGGCCCCATTCTGCTTGTGCACCAGTGCAAGCCAGAGACATCTTGACTGGTGTCAGAAGGGTGACCATGGTGCAAAGATTGGCACGAGAGGAGGGAGAGAGAACCACCACAGAATAGGGCATATATGCAAATGCAGCCTTGAGGTGGCCCAGAGTGAGACTGGCCATCTGGGGATTAGCTGGTAATGTTCAGAGTTGTTGTTACACACCCGGAGGGAATGCCCTCTCTTTCAAAGACAGCTAATTCATTTTTCATGATAGTTTGGACCTGGCCTTCCCCCCCCCGGCCCTGAAACCCTTGGACATGCAGTGGAACAAAGGTATTAGAGATGGCTTGTGATTTATAAGGAATAAGCATGCCTCTCAGGTTGTGATATGAAATAAGATATCTCTAAATTAAAAGCCAGCTTTATATGGCAGATTCTTTTCATTCCTTCCCCTCAAACGCAAAAAATAAAAATGTAGGCCCAAAGCTTGTAACGATTCAGATAACCGATGAAAAATGGAAAGTGCCTTTCTTCAGCTGAAAGAGTTCCTCTTTGTCAACCTAAACACACTTTTATTGAATATATTTAAGCGGATCAGCACCCAGGGCTGCCTACAAATGAAAAACCCAACCACAGAGCTTATGCCTGGAAGCCCTAAGACATCTTTATCTCCATTTGATAAGACTGACGCATCCTATCCTTGGCTTAAAATAGTCACCATTATGTTTCTAAACAGTCAAGGGCTGGAGAGTTTAAAATTCTCTGGACAGAGATGAAGTTTTCTCTTCATTGTAGGAGTTAATCTTTTTTTACATAGGGAAGTTAATGTGATATTGATTTTGTGCAGAGGAAAAATATGCTGCCATATCGGAATAGTTGCAAAGGGTGAAAAGGGTTGGCAAAAGGAGATTAATATTTTTTATACATTTTAAGATCATTCCCTGCAAATCTGTAATTGCCCAACACATGAAGTTTTTTCTGTGAGGTTAAACATTTTACACTGTTCTTCTTGCAGCTACAAGTCTCTTTTTTTCCCTTTCCGAACACATACATAAGAGAAGAGTAATGTTATTCCTTGCTATGAAGTGTTACAGTTAGGTAGCAGCTGTGATGGTATCAGCCAATATGTTGCTTTTAATGATCTCACTCATACATTATGAATGAGGAATTTGCAAGCCAGGAAAACACAGCGAGCATAATCTTTAACTGTTCAGCTACTAAAGAGCTTTCTACATGAAAGTTACAGTCACTCTGACTTTCCTGTTTGCAAAAACAACTTGGCATCAAGCTTGGCTTTAGATCTGTGTAAAAAAGAGATGTGGTCAAACCACAAGCCGTGTTAATAGGTTTTTATGAGCTCAGAAAAAATCCAGCCTTTAGATGCAGTCCACTTCTTTACACCCCAATAAAATTAACCAGTTAATTTCAAAGCAGCATTTTTGCCTACCGGATCACAGCTTGGCAGCAGTTGTGCCATGAGTTTTGATACATGCATTTAGCAAATGGTTGTTCTTTGAGGTGCACTGCTTAGCTTGCAACCCCTTTTTGAAATGGCACCAGAAAAGAGTGTGCTAAGGGCTCCATGATTCCTCCATCAGCTGTTAGCTCTTCGTCATTCAGGGCTGGACTAGCCATGCCAGGGATGTTGAAACACCCAGCCTGGCCAGCAATGCCAGGTGGATGCTGGTGGGTGGGGCCCTGTCCACATCGTGAGGGGCTGATGGCCCCACCGGGACTCCTTGGCCCCATGTCTCTGCTCAGCTGGGTGCCACTTTCCCGGGCAGATGGGCACCGGCTCTTCTCACTGCTCAGGGTCTTGCCCTCTTTCTCTTTTTTCTCTCTCTCAGTTATTTCCCTCCTTGCCCTGGAGAATCAGGAGCTGACTGTAAAGGCATCCCATAAGGTGCTCCAGACAACTGCATCATTTGTTCTTTCTTCTTAGACCAAAAGGTCTGCTATTTTAGCCTTGATTCCCCAAGAGACAAGAATCAGCTGCAAATTTCTCTAATGCTGCAGGAAACTGCTGCAACTTATGCCCTGTCCTTTCCGCCTTATCGCTGCTGGAAGTGAAGAAGAGATTATTGCCTTCTGCCTTACAACAACCTTTTGGGTCCTTGAAAACTGTGACATCCCCACCCCCTCCAGCCAGGCTTCTGGTCCTTAGGGTCTCAGACTGGTTGTTGCCGGCCACGTCCTACCACAACCACCCCTTTGCAGGAGCCCACCACGAGCACTGAGGCCTGTCAGTAAATCACAAGCTGATGCCTCTTCTTCTTGCCTACAAGCTATTTTGTTATAAGATAAAGGACATTCCTAATACCCTTAATGGAAATTAGTCTCTTTCCATCCTTCCACTTTGACAGTTCACGAAATATATTGGGATATATCGCCTTTCCTTCATACAGGATTGCAACACTCTCCTTGGTCAATGAAGGGTTTGGAAGATTTTTTCTTGTTTGTGTCCATTGCATAACAAAGGTATTTGTACCTTCTCCAATTTGGGTACTGCTGGGGTCAAAGAACAGGGGACACAGAGCTTGTTCCCATGCTCCTCTCGCACCGTTCGGCCAAGGGCAATGCAAGTGAACGCAGCAGAGGAGGAAGAAAGAAAAAATAGCTCCACTGAGGAAAGGAGATGCTTGGAAGACACTCCTGCAGCATTTGAGCCTGAATTTGCTTTGTGTGAACTCACCCAAAATCAAAGCAGGAATCACAGGGAGAAATGGTGCAGCTAGTGCTTTGCAGGAAATGAAATTAGATCATAATTTCTCATACTAATTTTAGGAAACCAAGACTCTAGATGCATTTCTGGATTGTATTTATATGCAAATATTTTAATATGGGTGGTATACTGGAAGACGGGTATTCACTGCCCTACTAAATGAAAAAAAAAATGAATATTTATATCTGCTTCAAGAGACAATTTGTCTATGGAGGGCAGCCAGAAGGAGAATCTCAGAAATGTTGATTTTATCCCTTGTAGGCAGGTACACTAAGCTGCTCCTGTCTTCACAGCATGGCACACACTCAAGAAGAAGAAGTGAAAAATAATGCAATCACCTCACGGCAGGGTTCCCTTGTTCTTGGCATAAGGATTACTGAAGACGGGGTGGGAAGCACAATGTGCAAAAGAAGAAGGGTAGAGAAGCAGCTCACTGTTCCTCCTGGTGCTGCACATGCCTGCAGAGCATTCTCACGTACATCGTGTGAGCACCTAGAATAGTATATGCTATGGCTGGCTGCTTATAAATGTCTGAGGAGACTGCTCCATGGCCGGATTGTGCCAGCTGCTCTGGAGCAGCCACCAAATCTACATCTGTGTCCTCACAGACCTTGTCCCCGCTGAGAACGCTTTGTGTCAGACCACATCCTCCCTCCCCACTGGCCGTTCATACCAAGCAGGGCAGTGACCCTGCAGGGATGTCCTCGCCAGGTCTCTCCCTTTTTGGACACCCCATCTCCTGCAGCCCATATCGGGTGGACACTGTGGCCATGCGGTCCTCCATTGGCAGTCCTGATGCCTGATGGGATGGGATGGGGGCATCTGAGCTGGGTTTACTTAGAGGAGCAGCTCCACGTGGTGCTGGGGCCACAGCACGGGCAGGCTCTGGGAGGGTGGGGAGGTTCAGTCCTGCCACTGAGGCTGACGACCAAATAGAGATGGCTACGCAGTGAACATCTGCCATCCAATGTTTCTGTTGAGGTCACCTCTAAAAGTCAGAGGATGCAAGTTTAGAGCTATGCCTTAAAGAAATCCACTCTTGGCCACAACACCCACTCCAGCCTCCTTCAGAGTCCTTGCAGACATGTAGCCTTACGGCTGGTGGCTGTGATCCAAGGCTAGACATGATGAACTGTGACTTTCCTCCTTCCTACTCCTCTTCACTCTTCCTCCCTTTTTTTTTATCAAATGCCTCTGCCTCCCACTTGCCACTTTGAGTGAGACAATGATTAATTTGTTTATAAATTAATTTACTTATACTTTGCTTTCCCATTCTCTGCTTCTGTATATTTTGTGTCTCTACAATCTCCACAACTAAAACCATCTTTAACTAAGAGGCTTCTTCTTCTAATCCAAACTTTTGACATCTTAACCTGCATTTTTTTTTACCCTTCATTATTATAGTTAGACGCCTGCAAGGAGAGGCAGTTGCCTACTTTTAGGCACTGTGCTAATATTTACATATCAGGAAAACGGCAATGTTTAATTCCTCTTGAGAAAAAAATATCTCAAGATCTTTAAATGAAAGACACAGGACCTCTAAAGAAGACTTTGGTGTATTGCTGCATAGCATCCCACCTACCGTCCTCCATGAAGCTGTGCAGCACAGACCTCTTGGCTCTGCTGTGCAGACTCCTTGTAGTGTAATGACCTAACAACTCGATCAAAAAGGAAAAAAAAAATGCCTGTTGATGTTTTCTCATTGCTAATAGATATCTTTGGGTGTGGAGTCCTGGCTGGACGAGAGGGGACATAGCTTGGTGCCACTGAGCAACCCAGGTTCCGATCCGGAGGTGAGCCTTGGGAGCGGCGGACACGGAACCCTGTTGGGAAGGTAGAGCGACGAGCTTGGGACACTGGAGCAGGGGGACCATCACGTCGCCGTTTCCTGCCGCACTGTCACTTCCTTCCTGCCACGCTGTTGTTTCCTGCCACAGCACTGCTTCCACATCGAGATGCAGCTCTGCACCAATCACAACGAGTTACAGTAGTTTTGCCTATATATGGATTAGGGGTCTGACTAATCAGATGCTGTAATTGCTTTGCTATATAAACCTTGTTTTTGCTGACTAATAAAGGTGAACGATCATACTCATATTGGGGTGACATCGTTACAACAGATCCGTAACCCACGTCAACATTTGGGGTCTTTTGATGGCTGCAGCACACTGCAGTTCATCTAACTTCACTCTCTCTGCCATTTATGGCATTATCTTACGTTTGCTTCTCCTTCACAAGGAAAATAAAATATTTTCTCAGGCTGACAGACAAGGATTCATGTTCTGCTCTTTCAGTAATTTGGAAAATGAAAATATACTGCTCACAGGGTGTGTTTTTTTTAACAGATCTATATTTTATCCTTTCATGTCAGAAGCGAGACAGATTAATGGCTTCTGGAATTTATTTCCAATGCTGATTTTGTTTCCAAAGTTTTGAGAGCAACGAGCCAGATCTGCAGTCCCCTCTCCACTGGGAAAAGGAAGTGGCATCTGCTTTGTCCTCAGATCTGCCAGCGAGGGTGTCTGAATCAACCATCCATCCTCTGCCAGTGCATGTAATCAGCCAGCAACACAGGCCAGAGAGCCATTTTCTGCTAATGTAAATGAGAATTGGCCTGGAAGTGCTCTAACATGTGGTAAGGAGCCAATAGTCCCTCAGTTTGCTAAGGGAACAACAGAGCTTTAAATTATCTTTACTTTGTCATTCTTGGGACTTCTGCTAAGCAAAGCTTAGCTGGACTTAAAGGCCTTGGCTTACTGCTCTGGCTTTAGTCTCCTTTCTGTTGCGCTGGCCGTCCACGTGTAGGGATACACAGCAGGTACGCACAGCTTGTGACTTGCTATCCTAAATGATATTGATATGCTAAGCTTCACATATGGCCATACTTCCCTACAAATGAGCTACTTCTTCTGTCTGGTCCTGCTGCAAACTGGAAGATCCGTGCTACTATTGCTCAGTCCTTCTACCGACATTTTAATCAGCCCCAGGTTTGTGAATGGCATTTCACATGGCTTTCTGGAGACTGCTAATCCAGAATGGTGATTTTCCAGTTACAGACAGCACAAGGTAGTCATAGACCAAAGAGAGCCAGAGGGATTGAGGGCATGGCCAGGACAGCTTTCCCAGAGCCCTCAGCCAGGAGAGATCAGAGAACGGGGCTGCGCGGAGCGATGAGGGCAGGAGCAAAGGCTGCTGCTGGCTGTGTTGGAGATGCCGTTTCACCCTTGCCTCCCTGCTGATTACACTATGCCACTGAACCCAAATCTGGTCAGCGTGGTGTTTGCTCTAATATGATTTTCTCTGTGAACTGGAGCAGGAAGAATAGCATACCTGAGCTCCAGAAGAAACTATTTGTGCTAACTTTCTGACACAGCAGATGTCAAAGCCTCCCTTGCTCCCACAGCAATTTCTGCATCTCCAAAGTTTGTAGCTGAGCCAGAGCATATTTTGTAATCCTGACTTGATTTAAGCTCTTCAGGGGATGGTGAATTCACAACCTCCTAAACTAAATTGTTCTAATGAACTCAATGGCTGAGAATTTCTGCTTTACCCTTTATCTGAATTTACCTGTCTTCAACTTCCAGCTGCAAAACGTAGTTCTGTTATTGTCAGTGAGATTAAGGTTTCCCCTCCACACAGGTACACAGGGTAGCATTCATCTGCCCAGTTTTAGACATCTGCAGTGCACATCTATGTCTGCATTAGTCATCAGTGATGTTTATATGGTCAAAGGAAAGAAATTAAGTCTAGCATGACACGAATTACTTCCCTTAAAATAGATGTGTAGCACAGATCAGACGAACTACCTGGCAGAAGTGTCTCTTTCTTTCAGACTAGATTGCCAGCTCAATCCAATTTTAAGGGAGCTGAACTTTCACAGACTAGAAGTAGTAATCTAATGAAGCTATTTGGACTGAGTTACTATTTAACCTACAGAAGAAAAAAAACTCTATGAAACTGATAGAAATTCTATGCATCAAGAGTACTTCCTAGGAAGATTCAACTCTGTTCTTCATTCTGTATCTGCAAATGGTGACTGGTAGGTGGAAATTACTTTCATCTCACTGTAGAGAGTCAGCACCATGTCTATTTGTCACTTCAGTCTCATATCAGCTTTCAGGTTTATGCATGTGCGAATTATACCTGTTTCCAGCTTTCAGTGTTTCAGGCTTACCTGCAATTTATCTTGCTTCCCCTCAAGTAGGTTATATGGAAGAGTGTTGATTTTTAAAACTGAGGAAGCTAATAGGCTATTATTTCCTTCCTTTCATCTGATCTGATTTAGAAATTCCTTCTCCCTCAGCCATGGAAGAGAATAGACCATCAGGGTCTATCACGGCTACGACTTGGTCGCCATCACAGAAACGTGGTGGGACAACTTGCATGACTGGCATGCTGTCATAGATGGCTACAGACTCTTTAGGAAAGACAGGCCAACAAGGAGAGGTGGGGGAGTTGCTCTATATGTGAGGG
>Ga0065711_1030558_pt1 | contig 32140 bp, 10 predicted proteins | sample Hoacrofraction12_FD_59098 | JGI IMG/M metagenome (GOLD analysis project Ga0065711, IMG submission 59098) | Hoatzin crop microbial communities from Cojedes, Venezuela - Epithelial fraction 12 v2 (version 2) | ecosystem: Host-associated > Birds > Digestive system > Esophagus > Crop | place... | reverse complement strand
CTCCCCCCCCCCCCTTTTTTTAATTATAACTGAAGATTTAAAAATAGAACAAAACTGGGATGACTGCTACTACACGAAGTACTTGTACTTACATGTTATCGCAGAGTTTCATAATATGACAGAAAGGAAAATGTATTTATATGGAAAGGTTTTAACAGAAAGTCATTAAACCTGGGCCATTTACCCTCTCCTACCTGTTTAAATAGTTGAAGATTAACAGCAGTTTCCAGGAACTGCTTAGTAGTACTGGAACGATGCTTCACAAAACTATTCTCACAGAAAGTTACAGGCTCTCCCTAAAAAATTTAAACAGAAGTTAGATGGTAACTATAATATAAAAATACGCCAATTTATTTCAAATTCTCCATTACAAATGTATTTTTTAATAGTCAATACGCCCAAGTATTTCCTTTCAAGTAATCTTGATAAACATTGAACCAAATAAACAGACATAGACAACAACAAAAAAAGCCCCAAATCTTCACAGAACATTTAAATAGTTCTCAAAATACATGTTGCAATTGAACCTATGGTTTATGAAGTCAGTCTACAAAATACGCATTGCATGGAAAAGCTGAAGTGGTTTACATTTGGTTCATGCTACCTTTATAGCACTCTTCATTAAAAAATTCAAGGAAGCGGTGGAAATTTTGAGGAAGAACAGGTCCACTGTTTCAAATAATTTAACATGCACTCTTGTTCAGGATTACTCTGATTCCCCGGCATGCTAAACCCGCAATACTAGTAAACTAAAACTCTAATTCAGTCGAAAACAATATATCTGCACCAAGTTATTTTTATAATTATTCTACCAGAACATGAGAAGATGGATAAATCTACTGCTGATTGAACAGGTAATTACTGAAATACACATCTACTTTATTTTTACACAAAACAGAAGCTACAGACTTTTTGGAACATTGCTATGGAGAAAGTCTGAACAGATGAGATTAATATTTAGTACAATAAAATGTATTTCCCCAACACGGAAAAAATGCATAGCCTGTAGTTGCCAAAAACCCTGCAGCAGAACACTTTGATGATGAAGGAAGATAAACAAGTATTCATTGAAAATGAAGTGTTTGTTGAAAAAAATGTTACTGAAAACAGCATTCATTTAAAAACAAAAGACACTAACAAGCTTATTTATAAACAATCAAATTGACTCCTATGTTATTCCCTGATTTCATTTCAAATTTGCTATCTTCAGTATGCAGAGATCACTGGATATTTCTGATGAGCATTCTCTCCAATACTGTTATTCCTGTCAATACTTTGTGATAAATACTTGAAGCTGCTTGGCGTAACTAGACCAACACTAGGTACCTTACAAAGTCTGCGCAGTGATCAAGGTACGTGAACTGATTTCACCATAAAGCCAGAAGGCCCCTCACCCCAGTATACAAAACCAAAATGATTACCAGGTTAGAAACAATTACCAAAGGTCTCAAAGACAGGAAATTCGGAGTCAAACAAAACGCCACATCTAAATCTACCATAGACTATTTTACTACCCAAAAGCTACTTATACAGTGCAGTCCCACAACAGAATAAAAGACACCTCATGCATTCAAAAGAAAAAAGATCAAGGACAGCTGCTACACTGGTATTCACAACAGCTCCAACTGCTAGCCACTTTAAAGACAAATTTATTCATGCCTGTGATCACCACAGCTTTCTGCTCCTAACCCTGTTTAACCACCTACGCTTCACGCATTTTCCTATCATTCTGGCTGACTGCGCAGCTATCTGCTTCCAGAGTACCACAAAGCGTTTCCTGGATGTGACCTAGGTGAGTTTGGTGGGACAGCTCTAAATCATTTTCAACCGCTCTTGACACCTTGCACTTTCTTTTTAAATGGTTCGAGTATGAACCAAGGAAATGTTGCAGTATAAACACTGTGATATGATTTTAAAATCCTTTTCTCATACTATCAAAAGCTTCCCTATTTAAGTGTCTCTTTTAAGAGGTCCAATCCTACTAAGCAAAGCACTTAAGCGCATGTTTAACTTGTTTTTAAATTTTACATCGTTACTACATTAGGGAACCTCTGATTTTTTAAAAGAAATCTCACTGGAAGAGCTCAAAGCAATACATTTACCTAATGCAATCCTTCCCCTTTCACAGGGCAGCTGGAATGCTGTGGCATGCACACACATCTCAGTACAATATGTAGCACTGTGCCAATCAAGCCTCCAGGAGAAGCACCCAAGGTACCCACTTACCCCGAGCTAACCGGTGAACACTGTACACATGCAGGACGTGCTGGATCTGCCAAAGAGCTTGAAATGTTTGCGGTACTTTAAATAGCATTGCCTTCCTGACCCACTTTGCATTAGCGATTCTTGAGCTCCTAAAGACTCTTGTCTTCGGAAGATGACCCCAAGCTACTTTGCAAATTCAAAGTGCATCAAAACAAATGGAATAGTCTCCAGTGAGACATGGTGGTACAAGACATAGTCTTCCTGAGGGCAGACTCTCTTCTCAGTTCTGTCATTCTACCAAAAAATTTCAAGGCAGCAAATTATAACAACCCCTTACTTACATATACACATTTTGTTGTTGTTACACAAAGACATGATTTCTGGAAATACAGAGGCTTTGTGGTTGAGCAGAACTGCCTAGATGATGGCTCATGACATACTACGAAACACTAAATTTAGGACCAAAGAGAGAAAATAGTATTTTTAAAATATTCTATTTAGAAAAATAAAACCTAAGCTATGCCTCCACTGCCACTTTCCCAATTGTCTTGGGAAAGATGAAAGAGAAACAGGAGAGGTTATCTCCCAGCAGAAACGAGGCATGCTTGCTCTCCCTTCTCCATCAGCCTGGGAAGTGAGCACAGTTAAGATAGTTTTACGAGATGGCACTCCTCCCGCCCGAGCCATGTAAGAGAACGCCAGGAAATGGTAGTTCAACACACATTTTTAGTGCATGGCTGTAATAGCTTCCCAAATACTCTCCTTTAGTCACTGGATGCTTTAGACACTTAGTAAGCACTCATGCATTGGTGCATCTGTTCCCTTATCAGGACAGTTCAGAGACAGAATAACCAAAGTTACTCCTTAGCTGAAAATATATTTAGAACTATAAAGGGTTCACATCCAAAAGTCATCTATGTTATCTGAATCTACTTATGGCAAGGTTGCTTTAAAAATATTTGTAGGTTTAAAGCTTCTAACTGTTCAGCACATGAAAATGAGAAAATCAGCTGAAACCTGTAGAAATTCTACACTGAAGTTTTCTCACGGTATCTGCTGTAACTTCACTGAAATCAGGCTCTGAATAACAAAATTGTTTTCCAAATAAAACTTTTACAAATCTTCAAGATTATTACTGTGAACACGAAGCCTTCTGAAGTGCTATTTAAAAAATAAGTTATTGAATCAATGTAAACAAAAATAGCTCTAGAAGTTTTTGTACATAAAGCTTATAACAGTCTCATTTCTGCACACACAACTGGGTACCTTTAGAAACTGAGTTTTGGAGGCACGCTTCACTGATGTTTAACCAGTAGACCATCAAATGGCCCCTGTCGTATTGATCTACAACGTACTTTTAAAACAAGTTCGATCAAAACCCAGTGGGGACCCTATACTGAAAAGTAGACAGCTAATACTCAGACCAAACAATCTCTGCCCAGACAAGATATCCGTCCTTTTAACAACAGTTGCTATAGAATTTTCTTCCCCTTTCATAGCTTGCCACACACAGCAGGAATTTCTTACTCTAAGCTACATTCACATTTTAAGCAAGCTATTTATACAAACCTCAATGGAACATAGAAACAGTGAGCTAAAACAGCATGATCATTTTAAAAAGAAAAACAATCTAGATTAAAAGGTATGTTTGTGCTTTCTAAGCCTAGTGATATTTAACCTGAACAAGAAGTCCAAACATTTTAATTCTTTGTTTCAGAAAACATTCATATCACTCTAGCATGAGATGACTCATACCAACTATTTGTACTATTGCTGTAATTAATACTGTTTCATATGGTAGCTCTCACTTATTACATGAAGAGTATAAGGCAGCTAGGTATGGCCATAGCTTCTATGGTTTTGTATAATCTGTTTTAAAAAAAAAAAAATTTAAACACCATTTCGGTTTTGATATTAAAATTCCTCTGTTTAAAATCATGGAAGCTGAAATTTCATCTGCTGTCATTCAGAGTTAAAGGCCAGGGGATAACCGAGTATGACATATAATTCTGCTCAGAAAGGTGCCATTTAAAATTACAAACCAGTTTGTGCAAAAGTTGAAAATTTCCTGCAATGTACCCAAAAAAAGACTCAGATATGCTGATATCGCTTATAGCACAACTAAACCCTACAACAACTCCTGTTAGTATAATATCTATATTCAATAAAGGACTACTACAGTTCGTAAGACAAATTAAACAATAATTTTCAACACGTAAAATAAAATTCTTATGGAAGTCACAATAAATAGTCATAACAGATATTGCTCAGGGTGATTCTGGATATAAACACAAACTGTGTTCTGGCATTTCATCACTCTGCCTCTTTTTGTGTACTCTGCTGTACTTCTCATCCCTAACTCTTGGGGAAAAGGCAAACCAGTCAATGCCCATTTCAAGAGATACCTGTCCTGAAAAAGCTTCATTTTGATACTCAATTGTAAGCAATTGTTACTTATGCATTCTCAAGTAATTCAGGTGTATTCTGAATCTTAAAATACCTCTTTTTTTCCTAATATAACATTTCATTGGATTATTTTGATTTATTGCATATTGAATACAATACCTGCATCTGTTGGAGAGCCAGTGCCACTACTTAAAATAGTGTCAATATTGGCCCAAAGCGCTCCAGTTAGCATTCAGTTAAAGTGAGTTCTGACAGGTTGTGCCATCTTCAAGCTGAAAGTTATCTCTGCACCCATGGTGTACTGATGAGACCACGAACTCCTGCTGCTGAGCATTCCAGAGCAAGCCATTAGCCTTTGCTCTTCATTTCTTTATTTCTGATGAGTGATGTTACAACGATCATAACTTAAAGCTATCCTGGGTTTACTTCTTTTGTTTTAACATCGTGAGCTCTTTCCTGAAAGGGGTGATTTTGTTTGTCGACAACTTCTTTTAGTTAATTCTTGAATAAAAGCCAAATTTTTCAAAGGCAGAAAATAAGTTACTGTTGCTTATATTCCATAATCTCTTCATAGATGTGTCACCAAGTAAGAGGATTTGTTTATTTGCAATACATTTGAAATGTATTTGTCTTGCCATGATGAATTAACTTTTTAAAAAAAATAAAATATCACACTTGTATTTCTCCCTGATGTTTGCTGCTTAGGAGCAAACAACTTTTCTGCTTTGCTTATTTTCCTGATGATAAAATTAATCTCTATCATGGCAAATATACTTTTATACTCATTACTATTATTCCTCATTTTCTTATCTACCTCTCCCTCTCTAGACATAGATAAGGAATATTGCCTGTTTAAGGATTCTTTATATCATATTGTGTTTTATTAACTGACCATACTGTATACGATTAATGCAAAAAATTTACCAGTCTGTGCTTTCATCTGCAAGGTTTGCACAAGTACACGTGTAAGGCTTGTTTTCGCTAGCTATCACAGAGTTGTTAAAATGTTTGACTGGTGTGGCTCTTGCCTGATATAAGGAAGGATGTCCAAAAATCACCCACGAAGAATGTAAAACAGCTAGAAAAAACACAACATCGCACATAGATTGATTGAAAAAATTACACAAACTGCATAATCGTAATCTTTTGTCTAACTCCCACCTATGCATGCAATTCTGAAACATGGAACATGCAATACTGTTCCATTATTAACTCCCAAACACTGGACTACCTAAAGAAAATAGGAGCAACAAAAGGTTCAAGGTTAAGTCGTGACCACCCAAAAGTAAATATAATTTGGATTTGTATATGCATTTAGGCAATGTAAGAAGCACTTCTCTCACCACAGTCCGATGGCTGCAATGCCTCAGCAGGGTTAGACTCCGAAAACTGTTTGCGATCACTGATGTTGCGGAGCGTGCAATGGCTCACACTGCAGCTGCCAGCTGGGCGAGTACAGCCATGCACTGATCACCTGCCTTTCTGTATTCCAGGGCTCCTAACAGCAAAACAGTTTGAATGGCCTCATTGCCACCGCTGGAGATCCCCCTGCAAAGTCCATGCACATTCCTCTGTCATGGAGCATCTCGCCCAACATACCAAAAGGGATTGCAGTCCTCTACATGAATGAGACCATATACAAAAACATTATAATTCACCATTCCACTGATGAAATTTTGTTCTGGATTACTTTTCAGTCATTTATTTATTAAACGACAGTGAAGCAATTTTTTCAATCCTCCCCACCTACCATGCATGAACTGGATTCCTTCTGAATTAAACTAAAGCAGAAATGAGCTCCAGCTAGTCCTGAGTATTCAGTATTCAACACCAGATTAAAATAAGAACTACGATAAAGTTAGAACTGCACAGTGTGGATGTCAGGTCCTTGGCACCGATTGTACTGTTTTGCTCTACAGATCCACTCCTATTACACAATATTTGCTAATGTAAAGTGTAGCCTATTACAAAAATACTTCTGGCAGTTATATCAATTTGATCAATTTCTTTAATTCAGTATTGTGATTAAAACAGAAAAAACAACTATTTCCACTTTTCTTGGGAATTTTTACTGGATTAAGTTTTTTATTATCATTTATTACTCAATGAAATATGATCACCTTCATCTATTACATGTCACATTTTCTGTCTCTATTAGAGTAGTCAAATTTTCCATATGGTCTTTTGGAGTCCCATGAACCTTTCAAGACCCTTGAAGCTTCCCGTTTTCCCTTTTACCAATCTTTTTTTTTTTTTCAATAATTGCTAGACGTTTGTTCAAGACATATTGCTATACCGAGGAGAATCTGTCCTATGCTGAAAACAAACAGTTGCACAGACTGAGTGTTCAGTGTGATGAACAGAGTTTGGAATGAAGAGAAGTGTTGGATGAGTACAGACACTATCAAAGCTGTTCTTTACTCAAAGTGAATATTAATGACAGTTGTTTCATGTTTCAAGTTAAAATCATACAGAACACACTGCTGCAAGGAAAATAGTTCACTTAAACATATTTTTCAACTTACAAGTAATAGATAACTACCCAAATTCATCAGGATGTATGCGATCCTAAAAATGGTACCCCAAAACATCTCAGTTCTTGATTCTGAAAATATGACAAGCTTTTTTATAGCAAAAGTATTTCAAATCCATACAGAAAATACTCTCATTTAAGTATACCCCCTACAAATTTTCTACATGAATACTACTTGAGTTCCTGAAAGAATGTAAATAAAGTCCATAACTGTGATTTAGATTTCCGTATTACATCCAGCATCACAGACTCCAAAACAAAGGAGAGTATTTTCTTTGCAATAACAACTTACAAGTTTTGAGACTCCTGACAAATGGTCCTAAGACAGTCAAATGTGATCTGATTTTCTGAACTTCCCAATTCATAACACATTAAACTGAGTTCAAAAAGCACATGTAAAATGAGCTGAACAATCACAGGATAACTCCTCTTAGTTTCTACTAATCCAGAGCAAAGTCAGCTTCTAATAAACTTCTCTATCACAACAAAAATTCTGTAAAATACTAAATTAGTTAAAACTATGTGAACACAGCTCAAAATAACCGATAAGACTTTTTGTTTTTTTAAATACGTTTTGTCTTTGGACAAGTTGATGCCAATCCAAGATATGCTGGTATTTGCCAGCAGACTTCTGCCTGTTAAGATATTCTGGAATAACATATCTTTGAAAGAAAAAGAACCATCAGGCCACAATGGTTTCATAAATATCTTCTCTTATATGCAATCACTGGAGTTAAGGAAAAAAAAAAACAAAAACAAAAAACCTGCAAAAGAAAATAAAGCAGAAAGAAAGACTGCAAAGGTCACTTTGACAAATGTTTGCCAGTTTAAATGATTCATGGTGCACTACTTCCAATAGAGTGGAAATGTAGATCTCAGATATGCCAACAGATAAACTGAAATGAAACGGAAATCAGTTAAAAGAAGAGCTCATTTCAACAGAGATGCTAACCAGAATGCTAAACAACTTGCACATTCAGTTCAACAAACTTACCAAAACAAAGGACCAACTGGAGCCTATTTCTGGTCAGAACAGAAGTAAGGACATCAACCAGACTGACATCATTCTGTATGCATACAGTGAATGTAGATGAAGACACTTTTTGACTCAACAGCTCTTACTGCAAGCTGCCATGAGTTGACACGAACTAGCGTCCTCACCTTAAGACTAAGGGACAAACCAGATAACCCTCCTGAAGCAACATCATGTAATGTCACTATGGAATAAATGACAACTATCTGTTGAAATTATTTGTTTTAATGGAACTAGTACTGTGTTGAACTCTAGTGATTTTGAAAGCAGTTACAGTCATTTAATATAGTACGCAAACTGGCTTTCCATATCATAAGAAAACTATAATGACTGCGTAACACAAATACTTGGATGAAACATTACTTGATTTCTGCATGGGTTACTTTTCACCTCAATAACAATGGCTGTCATTGGCACAGACAGCTAGTGTGTAAAACACTCATGGCAAAAGAGACTACCTGTAAGAGCACCACTTGGGTAGGAGGAAGACTTGCCGTACTGTACTTTAATGTTTCCTCCGGGAAAAGGCCTCATCCAGAATTAAAAACTATCTTATCCGTTTCCATCTAGAAATATCACATAGTTCCTTACCCAACAACAGAATACTCAGCCCTGCTTGCCCCCAAACAAGCATCCACCCATGCACCCACACACTCAACAATTTTACAAAATTGGCTCCTCAAGCATGGATAGTTTTCTCCTATCAAATCTCAATAATTATCTGAATCCATCAGACCACCAAGTATCATATCCTCAGAATCCGATTCAGCCGATGTCATCTCAACACATGTTACCACATGGAACCACTATGAGTAGTTTGCGGATAGTATAGGAAAAGAATCTGGACTGACAGATTAAGTGAATGTCTAAGTTGTTTCTGATCAATGATTTTGTCTCTAATAGGCTCAATATGTGCCACCCTCATAAGCCAGAAAGGATGCAAGCCCATAATACCTTAATCTACTGAGTACCAGCAAAACATCCAAAATACAAATCCTGAAGTTCTGATGGGATGAAATGGGTTTTAATTTCTACTAACTTCTCAGTAGAATCAACATTAGCATTTAATAGAAGAGATGCATGTTTCACTCATATCTGGCTTCTGCTAGGAAATAAAAAGCTTCTGGCCTGAAACACAGCGAAGTCTCTAGACGTAGTATGGTGAAAAATGATGGAGTCTGAAAGGCACAGCCTCTTCAGTTCTTCACCACATTAAACCAGGTGAGCTGTGTGTAAGTTGTTTCATTAACACAATCTGATTTTATACTAAAGAAATTATAAAAGTGATACAAATCAGAGAATAGCTGACTTCGGATGAGCATTTATTTTTCAGTACAACTCACCGTCAGGAGGTGGTAGTGTCTTCTAAATTGCCAATGTACCCTTTGCATAGAGTAAGATTTAAAACACTTTCTTTGAAATCTTTCACATTGGGATAAAACATTTCATATTTTCCTTGCAAGGAATGAGACTGTGCTTTCACAAATTAAGGAAAAAACGAAGTAGAGAAGAAGCCTTACTGGTTTGTATCTTAGTGCATCTCTGTAGGATCCAAACAGTGCTGCCTGTGCCCGAAGAAAGGCCTTGGCTACTCCATCTCCTGTCGCTGTAGACTGCTTTTTCAGTTTATTTTTCAAGGCCGAGACCTGCACGACAGAGTGGAACAGTTAAATTAACACCTCAGAAATTGGTACAGCGAGGTATGAACCCAATCAGCAGGCAAACCATGGTGTCTACAGGTCAGCCAAAAATTCATCCTCCTTCCTGATAGCTTATCTTTTTAACTGCAAAGAGCACCTGCTGGTCTGTTAATTGAAATGAAAGCAGGGGATGCTGGTAGAGTGCTAATGCAAATTGGTTTATGCTCTCTTTTTTTCCCAAGGCCTCTTGACATAAATAAGCTTAATTATTTTTACAGTAAAATGCATGTGAGATACTCTTCTGCAGATTTTTTTTTTCTCAATCATAACATGTACCCACTAGTTTTGAACGAAGACAGTTGGGTATTTTTGATTTATGCTGTGAAGGCTTATTTTTAAAGACTCTTAATGGTCACTTGCTACTCGGTTTCAGGGACGATTATTTTTTTTTTTAAGTCAAATTACTATCTTACATCATTTCTCATACACCATGGGAGTAGCTGCTACCACTGTCAAACAGTTGAGAAAAGTTTGTGTAAATTGCTACACTGTCTTTAGAATTGTCCTCGAAGACAAAACATGTGAACGTGAAAAAACCCACAAACAACTCTCAGAAGACACCTGTAGGTAAAAAAAAAAAACAAAAAACAAAAAGACCATTCTTTTTTTACTTGGCAAATGGCAATCACTGATTATATATAAAAAAAAGACATTTTAATTTAGATGACCCTTACTTGGAGACACTTTGGAGAAAAATCACGTAATTCTTCTTACAGTATTATTTAAAGATACTTGGAATTATACCCAGTTACAGTCTATTCTCTCCTAATTTTCACCATGACAGACATCTAGAGAAGTGAATTCCAATTACATCAAATACATGCTTGTACACCCCTTTGTATTGCAATATACCAAATAAAGCAATATTTAAGTCGCTATATACTATACAAAGTAACATTAAGAGTTACTCTTTAAACAGAACATTATAAACACAAACTATCAGCAAAACAGCTTTCATTCTTTTAGAAATACATGCAAGAATGAGTATCTTTTAGCTTTTTTATGCAAGCAGTCCTGACTGCTCTTGTAGATGATGATTGTAATTGAAGTGTCAGCCTAATTAACAACTAAACTTTGAATAATGCTAATGAGAACTGAACATGGCATCAGAGAAAAGACCAGCTCTACAGGTGATAAACCTTCACAGTAGTGACATTTTCCAGTGTAAAGTCACAGTTACTGTGATCTGATCAAAGAGAGAGACCCCCATTGGGTCCAATTATACTATAGTTTTGAAAAAAAAATTATTGAGTTATGATGTTCATAATCTATGCAGAAAGGCCTTTACAGTATAGGTCTTTTCCCCATAGCTGTGATCTTTTCAATTTATATCCAAGCTCCATAGATCTAGATAAAAGTTTAGAGCCTGATTCGTTTAGCCCATGGAAAGCATACACCAAGGCTCATTTATGTTTTTAACTTACAACTCAAAAGAAAAAAAAAGTACAAGTCTGAGTACAAAACCCACTTAAGCAGTTCAAGGTTGAAAAACATAAATGCATCCCTTGGTTTTGGGGGTTTTTTTTGTTCTGTGCTTCATGATTATTTTTAAGTTATCAAAAATAAGGCTTATTTAATTCTTGGGGAAATAAATGTCTCTATTCTTTGTATAAGGGAAATCTGCCCAACAACGTTAGCTCAGTTGCACTAAAACAAAAGCAGTAACCTGAGGTCAAAAAAACAGCTGTAAGCCTTAAAATGTTGTCTCTGTCATGCCTGACAAAGCTTCTTCTAAATATGAGGGAAAAGGTAGAAAATTCTCTACATTCTTTTAAATTATACCTTGTGAGTTCGAGGAAATTATGGCAGACAATAAGACAGGGTAAGAGAAGAAAGGAGGTAAAAATGATGTAGAGCAGAGGAATTATAGGCCAAAGTGGGGGATGTGAAGGAAAATGGTATTTTCTGATTTTCTCAGTTCTGGCAGGCCCTGTGTACCCTAACAGAAATCAATAAACGGCTGCTTTAGGCAAAAACGTGTTAAAAAGAACAACAGAAAGCAACAAATCGCCCGCTTCACTGCAGTATTGGTACGTTATTAGTTCAACAATATTAAGAATATCCCAACGGGTGGCAGTTTGGAGGCGGGTTCCCCAGCACAAAAAAGCGTAAGTCAGATGCACATTTTCATGCTGCCACTCTGGAGGGAGTTCAAGCCTCAGAAAGGCTACGCTGGAGTTCAAAGAAAGCTCCTCCAACTTCTGCTTCTCTCAGGAGGCAATGCTAAAAGCCAGGAAGAGCTCTATTAGATTATTCTGCAGAAGTACTAGGAGCACAGTGCTCTTAAGAAAAAGCCTGCAGGGATAACGTGGGCCATAACCCTGATTCCCCAGTCCTCACAACCGGAACCCTGGCTGCAGCACGCGTGAAGCACCCTTGAGACCTGCCCAGGTTTCCTTCAAGCTGAGGTCAGCAAACGTGCATGCAGAGGGACAGTGCTTCCTTCTCCCACCACTGAGTGATGGCATACCCAAGCTGAATATTTGGGTGGGTTGTCAGCAAATTCTCCCAGTTCCACAGTTCAAAGACAGAGTGCTAAAGTAGTTATTGCAGTCAATGCAGTAGGTACAGATGAGAGACTGGGTACTCTGAACTACTTAGACTTGGTGCACAGCAGGATTGTGATTGCTTAGATCCATGAATCTAAAACCAAGGAAGTGCGAGACCCCTTTGCATGACATCATTGATAGCTCTTAAAATTTCAAAGAAAATACACAGTTCCAGCACCACGCCAAAGAAACACCAAGCAGCATCTTTATCAAAATCTTTTCCTTATATATGCTTTAATCCATCTACCTATCTATGATAAAGAATGCCAAACTTTTCTTCTCCTTTTCTTTGCATGTCTTAAGTAGAAATAGCCTTTTACAAAGTTTAAAAATAAAGAACTGCAAACAAACAAACCACAGGGGTTAGCATGCTGTTAAAATTTATTTCTGGAAGACACTAGTGATCCATTTCAGAAATGGTATTATTCATTTACACTAGAAGCAAACTGTTTTTATCTTCTAGCAACAGCTTCTCTTTGGAAGGTGACTTCATTGGACCACGAAACGCTACCAATGAAGAGCAATCAGAGCTTCGGGAAGGTTTAAATCAATATAATAGTTTTTCAGACATTTCAAAAGCACGAGATTCATTTGTGATTTTGCTTTCATATGTAATTAAGTGCATCTAAAATGTAGAAACATATTGTGTTGGTCATTAAAACAAAAAGTGTCATTTTTTAAAAATCGCCCTATCTCCTTTCTAAGATTCCTAAAATACAACTATCTGATCAGAAGCAAAGCCCCACTAGTATCTCTTCAACATCCATGCGAGTAGAAGAATAGAACTTCTTAAAAATAAATTAATAAAATCATGTAACTATTAATCAAAGCCTTTGCTCCTGTAAAAACTTATGCATGCATATATATACTTGATATTCTCTACATACACAGGATGCAGGCATCTCAGATAGCCCTCTAGCATTTAATCACACTCGTTTAGATGAAAACAACTACTTAAAAAATGTTTTCAAAACTAGCTGTACTTTTCAATCTCACATTCTAGCTTCTAAAACTATATTGAGGTTTAACAGAATTCCAACTCCAAGAAGATTGTTCTATTGTTCAAAATAAATATTTGCCTCATAACACTGCAAACACCGCTGACTTCTCTGAGTTTCTAAAATGTATTAGTAATATTTTTGGCTATTTTCTGATGTGAAAACATAGTAAATTATGATATTAAAATTTTACAAAAATTCTCTTTAGTTGCACTGTTACACATCAACCATAACTTCTTTATAAGACTATTAATCTTTGTATTTTCAGAAATAATTTGCACTCCCATAAATTGTTTTATAAAGTAAATTAAATTTTCTACATGAATTACAGTCTACGTTTCAAATATTACTGAAACAGTTCATAAGCCCAATTTACAGTGTTAAAATCCTGTGACTTTAGGAATCTCAAAACTAAAAATTGCTCAGATTCTGTATTGCATCATAGTGTGCAGGCACCACGCTCTACAAAGGCTACGCATCTTTCAACAGCTCTGTATGTTTTACGGTTAACAAAATTTAACGACCACAGAAGATGCTAAAAACCTATAAAGCCTATTGTTTCCTGAAGATCATACTTATAAAAGTTCTGCTTAGTCTATGGAGCACTCAGTAAGACTTGGTTGCTAAACGTGATGACTCAATTCTCCAAGCTTTTTCTGAAAGCGTTCAAATTTGAGCAAAGGAATAGTCATTTTGTCAGAGTTCACTGCGATGAGGCCCAAAGATTATAAATTTGTGCCTATGGTCTCCACTAATTTATATACCTCACAAATGTTCTTTTTCTAATGTCTTACATTATTAAAGTGGCAATCCAAGTATTATTGTATTAGGAAATTTACTCCCACAGAAGTAGCTACTTATTTTCTTTTTTTTTTTAATTAAAAAATAATAGACAAATTCACAGTGAAATGATGAAATTTAAAAACAAGTGTTCTTGTCAGGAGACAGGAAAAAGAGGGTTTTTCCCCTCTCTGAGAAAACAAAGGATTCCTGAAAGTCTTGCACTGATTTATTTTTCCAATTTTAAAAACCTTAGGAGTAGCGGAACTGCTACTGGCATGGTAGTATTTCTAACAGTCAATAAATCTAAAATATTATGTGTGAATATTGGAATGAAGCCATTAAGAAGATTACAGCATGCAACACAGCAGAGGGTCCACATGAAAAAAGGACTGGTAATTCAGGACAACTGTGACCACTGACCTTTGCACAGTCAAGACCACTGGTCAGTCTGACAGAATAATAGAGTTCACATGCATAGAAAGTCACCTAGCCTGTAACTATAATTTAAATGCTTAAGTGAATGATTTAAAAATGCCTTTAAATCTCAGTTAATTTATTATATAGTTTATTAGACAATGCCATATAATAATGTTTTTCAATCTTAGATTTATCATGAAAAAATTCACAATCCGAGCATTTTAATCAGCATATTACTTATACATGGGTAAATTATTAAATACCTATGCTGTGAGGACACTATCAGGCTTATTGATCATGAAAATAATTACTCAGTTTCCTTCGGACACAAGGAACGGTTTAAAAAACTCTGAAAATACTGCATTTCTTTTGTTTGGCTGTTAACCAACCTGGAATCAACTTTTGAAAGGGATAGTAAGACTGGAACTTCTTTCATATTTGAGTTCTTCATCCTACTTTAACACCCTTCAGAGGTACTCCTTATATTTTTTTGATCAGAAGTTTTACACCTTTGTATGTATGCTTATCAGGTTTATTTATATAGGTTAAAATGCTTCACATGTGTATGTATCTGACATTGGCTTTAATGTTTCAAGTCTGACTTACCATTTTGACTCCACACTTCTACGTGTTATAATTTTTACCAAGATGTTAGCAGTTGCACTGCCCTTCATGAATGCAAAAGAAGGAAAAGCATTTTGTCTTTTTACGAGCCAAACATGGGCATTGTCTGTGCCTTGTATTTCCAGGTTTTCCAACTATAATTGTGCATGTTTTCCATTAAATTGTTTTAATTAAAGTGCTTTACAGACTGAAGTAAAGGAAGAGATAGGAATATTCAAATTAAAAGCTTCATTATAAAATCCTCAAACACTGCAAGCATATTTTGCGTAAAACACAGTTGTTCTGTTTTGTTCTATATTGGATATGGAATGAAATATTTTAAGTCTGCTGTATAGTCTGTACACTTGGATAACCTTCATTAACATTAATAACAGTAACATGCATATATCCTGAGGGAGAAAATACTTCTAAAAGTATAAAGAGCTCTATCCCTATTTTCTTCATGCTACCCTACTCATTTAGAGATCATTTTGATATGCATCTGTAAAATACATGAGAAGTCCCTCCCATTGGACAAGTAGCCATTTCTACTGTTCAAAGGACCTCCAGCTACAACTCCAGTATCTTATGGAAGATGATGCCTAATTCTCAGTTCTGCATCTAGCTATTACTTGACAAGAGGTATGTACCTCCATGACATTATAAACTCAACCTTTTTCACTGAATGCAAGGTCAGTTACTGACACACTAGAAAATGACTCATTTTTTACTTGTTATACTCTTGAATGATAGAGTTCAGTCAAAATTATTTAATATACATATGTGTGTATACTTTTTCATACACTAATGTAAAATCACAAAACATCAGAATAATTTTGGTACAGTCTTTTACATTTCTGAACTATAGTTGATACTCAGTCAAAAGAAACACTGACCACATGATCTATAAAAAGTCTGGATTTTAACATCATTAAAATCAAAGGGAACTGACATTAATATAGTCATCGAGTTTGATTCCTGTTGTACCAAATATATACGAATTACCAACAAAACCAAAAGACACACTGTCACTACAGTGCCTTACTTTGATTAAGACAGTTTGTTTTTATGAGTTACAATTTCAGAAAATGCAATTCTTTGATTTCACATTTCGATATAAAATTCTTTGTCTTGACAACCATTTGTGATAGCCTGAGCGTCTATAACTAAATAATCAAAACAGTGGTTCACAATGATATTCTTTTAGAGCTCTGTTGGGAAAAACAAGGTAAGTGAATTTCGTGACTATTTAAAATGATACACAGAATATGTTTCCCTATAGGCAATACGAATAAAAAAAAGGGCGGGGACACACACACACACACACACACACACATATGACACCCTCTGCAAGATCAAAGTCCAGAAAGAACTGGCACTTAATTTATCATCCTTTACAGACAAAAGACAGTTTTTGTCATTTCAAAAGGATCAGATGTCTTTTATGACAAACTGGGTTTGCAGTTTAATTTACAAATAGAATTCTAAGCAAGCAGTCTTTGCTCTGCCAAAGGAAATGACAAACAGTATAGGTTTTCATTCACACAGCCCTCAGCAGGATAAAGAGATTAAAATAAAACTGAAATAATTTAGAGAAAACAAATAAATGTTTCAGAAAGTTGAAGAAGATCAAAGTCTGAATTTTCTGACCCCAACTGTACAAGCATTTCTTATTATATTGACCAGTGCCATCAGATCATTAATTAAAAGGAAAACGCTGGCAGGTGGCAGGGAAGCAGAAGCCGATAATTGGCCCCCTTCTTTTTGCCTTCAAAAACTCTCTCGTTCTTTTGCAAGACATGCCACTAGGCAGACAGAAATGCCTACTTTGTAATATAATGATTAAGATGAGATGAAGAGACTCTTGCGTTTAAAGCAGCTATGCCTAATGAATGCAGCTAGCTTTATAATTATGATCCTGCTTTTACAATAAGGAATATGATGTTCCATTCAACATCTCCTCAACAGTCAAAAAGGTAAAAATCTCAAATATAGGGGTCTACACTTGGTGCTTTTCACCCCCTTATTCCTTTTATAGCAGTTAGCAAAACCAGGCAAAAATAACTACTGGTAATTCAAGCATCCATATAAGAAAGAAAGAATGAAATATCTGTAAGACTCACCACTTCACCAGGTAGGTTGTTCAGGTCATTAAAAGGCGTTTCTAGAGTGTTTGTGTCAGCATTTAGCAAAACCACATCCTCCAGTGATCTATTTTTTACTCTCTGTTAAAAGGAAAAAAAAAAATATCGGAAAAGCATTTTACTATTGCATTCTCCTGAAGTACATTTTTATTATAATATGCTAGATTAGAAAGGATAATTTTACAATGGACAATAATGGCAAACACAACATTTTGAGCTTTAGATCCAGGATTTGTGAATTAGACAGAGGATTCAGAGGAGCTTTTTAAAACACCCCCTCTTCATGAAACAGTAAGGTTATATTAATAATCTCTGAAATGCACGTATATTCAATAAATGAGTTCTTGAAAACCAAGATTTACACAAAACACAGTTAACTATATTGGAACTATACATATCATAATGTTTCACTCCCTCATATTTGTGAAAGATATGATGTTAATCAGATAATCAGCTGGAAAACAGAGAAAACAAAAATTATTTGCAGATTTACGTAAGTCGCAGCCACGTGATGTCTACTAGTATTGTTGCAGAACACATGAAATACTATTTCATCAATGGACCTGATTAGCAGCTAAGAATTAAACCATTTGTTCCCTTCAGGAAAAAATGACAGATCTCTTTTCTATATGGTCCTACAATCATGCATAATAGTGGGGTCCAGGAAATAATTCCAGAAGGAATCGAGTGGCTTCTTTTTCAGAGCGAACCTTTCTGTTCTATTATTTTCTGATGGAATAAGGAAAAATATCCTAGTCAAGACATTATGATCAATGTATGCAGATCATAAGAATTTGATCTGAGAGAACACAAGGCTATGCCTAGAGTTAAGTGTACACGATAGAAGGCTCTTCTTTGGAAACACAAAAGTGCTAGTGTCTCAGACTGGGAGAGAACCCACCTCATCAGCTTAGCAAATGTGAATTGATCGTCAGAAACTGCTTTCGCAGAAGTGTAAATCAAAGTTCCCAAATCAATTATCTGCTCTGCATGATAATCAGACTACACACATAGGCTTAATGGTGTCATCAAATGGTTATGGAAAGAGGCAAAGCTACTAATGATCCAGCTATTACTTACCACTTAGCTGAGTTCTATTGTTTTGTTGTATGTTTAAATCTGAAAAGGGTACCTCGTGTTTTATGGCAAAAAATACTCATTTCTAAATTAATAGTTATGGGCATTACGGGATGAATGTTAGACTCAGATTTTTAGAGGGACAGGAACGTAAATTATCCAACAAATCGGAATGATGCTGAATTCTGATTGATGGCAACTCCAGAATAAATTTTAACTGTTCTAATCATTGGGAAATTCTGTTGCTGAACCACTCAAAAGGACAGGAAAAAAAGCTATCATTGAGCTATTAAATAGACACAGAAACAATCCTGATGTAATACTTACACGTCTCCATAAAACACTTCAAAATATTTCAGAGAGAGACATTTTTCAGTTTGTAAAGCATCTGAAGTTTAAATTTTGTTATTCTGTATGCTAAAAAACAGGCATTACCATTAAAATTATCATTTATGGCAACCACACCTCATGCTTATCAGTATGCAGAAGTGTACAGTAAACTTACCTCTATTAAGCTTAAGTGGACGCCGATTAGATAAGGCATTGGTGCACTGAAGAAAAAAAGTGGAAAAGGCCAAATTATTGTTTTAAGTACCAACTACTACAACATTTAGGGAGCAAAATATATTTAATATCTTGGCACATAAAGTCCCTAGTTAACATTCACTGTTTAAGCTGTATTAAATGTACACAGTTGCTACAGAAATTTTTACTAGACAAGGGAAATCTTTTTTTTTTCCCACTCTGCAGACAACCACAAAATAAAAGGCGCTGTTCCTAACTATGGAAGTATGAGCGAGAAGATGTGTAAGGCTTGCCACAGCTAGTTTCAATAACCAACCACACTGCATGGCAGAGCTAACCTAGCAGATGTTCCAGAAGCGGGCTGTCTCTAGAACTACAATGGCTTTCAGCCTCCATTCTGGAGCATATGGTACCCGTTCCATCACTCCACTGCAATGCAAACACCATTAACGCCAGTTTTGGCTCTGAACATGCTTCTGAAACCCTTACTTGGTTGGGCATTTGGAAGCTGTATAATATCCCATTTAATTCAAGATAGTAAACTTCTCATTTTCAATTTGAATAAGACAAGGAATGATATTCTCAAAATAAAACAAATATCCACACAAAGCCTCTGGACTGAGACCTCCCGCAGTACACAAGCAAGAAACTGAATTAGTCAGGCTAATTTATCATGGTTTCCCACTATCTTCCATTTCCTTCTTTAGTGAATGTGTTCTGGCAACATCTGACAAAGAATATATTCAGTATCCAGCACTAAAGGGAAAAAACATCATCATGCTTTTGGGTACTGCGAGATTACTGAAAATACTCACTCCAGAGAAGTGAGCAATGGATAGGCATGTTTAAGCAACTCAGGGGGAAAAGAAATACTAACAGAGCAGAGAGGAAAAACTAAGCAAAAATAACCTCTGAAAAATAAATGGAAGGTAAGATGACTTATATGAAGCTATACAGATAACTGACACACAGTAATTTCTCCCATTGTATTAATTTGATCATGGATCTAAGCCACTGGCTCTGACTGATTGGCAATTCAATTCCTGAGGCCCACGGAGAGGCTTCGCTGCATCAGTTCATGTGGCCACGTCAATTTGGTCCCAACTATGGGAGCAAAAGTAGCAATTCTCACCTGCCTGCGACTGCAGCAAGTTTTAGAAAAATCTGTATACACTATGGATTAGCCAATTGCTCTCATTGACAATGTCCCACAGGAGAGGATCGATACAAAAAAACCAAAAAGCCAAAACCCCACACACCAAAAACCCCTTCACACCCAAAACTCAGACTAACTGAGGCCAACCCAAGCTTTCATCATGTTTATACTATCAAAATATAGGTTTGCCGAGAATGCAAATTGTCATGGCTTAAGGTTTCTAGGCAATGGGGCTTCCAATGGGGAAATGGAGACTCCTATGTCCCCACACATCTTCTTCTTAGCCCAACACTGAGAAATTTTCGTACCTCCTGCTGACTTCGTCCAGGCTAAGGCCTTACACCTTTGTGGTCTAAACACAAGTTACATGGGATCATAAATGTGTGTACCTCTAGAGCAGAGAAGCTTTATATTCCATGAGGAATCAGACAGCTTTAAAACACTATAATTTTAAGATCGCTTTATACTACGTAACATACTTAACCAAACCAATGAGAATGACTATGACTGACACATAACTGAGGATTCTTCTGCTGAACATGCAGCAAAATAGATCCTCAGGTTCATCGCGTAGGAGTTATCTTAGCATTACAAATAACGTGAACTGGAGAAACTACAGTGAAAACAAGCGCTATATCATGTATGCATTTTATGCACACTTGTTTTCTTGTACACTGACACTGTTCTAGTAGCTTCACCAGGCCTGTTCAGACTTAAAATAGCTGATGATTTGCTCCATTAATAAGTCTGTCATTAAAAAGGGCAGTGTGTAGCTCTTTTCTACAGAACAAAGCAACAGCTACACCATTTCAGTTTTGAGAAGTTAACAGAATAAAGGTACAAAGCTAATTGGATAAACACATCTTGAAAATGCATGAAATGAAAATTGCAGGTATGGAAAGTCAATTTGATCATTTTCAGCAAAGAATGAATTCTATTACTGCTGGATTCTGAAGCCTTAACAGCAGAGGTTTGTAATATATACATGAAATTGGTTACTATGATACTTCTGGGAGCTGCTATATAGGTTTTCTCTTGCTTATGCATGTTATTACCAAAAATGTTATTAATCTACAGCATCATTGCCTAAAATAATTACTGTGTTAAGCAAAATATGCAAGTTAATTGGACAATAATTGTCGCGTTCTCACAAAAACAAGCATGCGTACATCCCAATTCAGAACAGACCAAATCTCATAAAAAGACATGTTGCAACTGTAACTTGGATTTTCTAATTGCATTATATTCTCAGCAGAGCTTCAGTAGAACAGATGCTTTATCATCCACAGACAAAACTGTCATACATTCTTTTATCAGTGACTTAATTTGCCAAGAAATTACACAGAAATTTGATGAAGTTAGCTTTTTCCTCTACAAAAGTTAATTTTATTCAAATATAATTACTATATCAATGATCAAACTTAATTTTTGTAAAAGCTTTCTTGAAAGCCAGCCACCTACAGGGCTTAGTGCAACAATATCTTTTTGCTTACTTAAATGTAGAAAAGAAATAAAGTCTTGAAAAATATTCAGAAAATCCAATTTTTTAGTAACTCTGCTGCATTTTCTTCCTCTAGAGCTAAAATGAACATTAGTCTCACTGCCTAAAATTTTGCTGTCTTTTAGAAAAAGAAAATTAATATCTTTTCTTTTTTGGATGGTTGTTGCAATTCTCACACTGGAGTTATCATAATGGAATTTAAGGCCAAGATAAGCTACGTGGGGGGAAAAAACATCCTGAAGTTAATAAATACACAGGATGTTCACACACCGGACCTTGCGAGTAACCAGGCCAATCCTGACAGCATTACAGCCCACATTGTTGCTCAGTACCGGTGACTTTGGACTACTTTAACAACATTCATTGCATTATCTATAAACCAAGCCCGTATACCAGGTTGCCTCACAGAATCTCAGAATCTTTTTGATTAAAAAGGTAAGTGGAACAATCTAAATAATTGTTTAATATAACTCCCAACAGTTTTACTCAAGGAGATATTTTTCTTTTTTCATGCCCACAAAACATACCAGGTGAGCAGTGTATGTAATTTATCAAATTCTAACCCCAACAGAATTATATCATTTAACTTTATGAAATTTTGAAGATATACAGTCCAACTCATAAAAAAAAAATGTGGATTTCCTTCAAAATATGTTGGATGATTACCATGAAAATTTGCAGGATTGGGGCCTATATTTAAACGAGCAGATTTAAATGTATTTTATCTTTGTTCAAAAAGGCCTTACTCCCTTCAAGTGAACAAAATTATCAAACTGATAATCTCCTACTTCATTTATTTGAACACCACTTCAGAGCAACACTAAGGAAATGAGAGTTCATGGGAGACATCTCAACAAAGTCCAAGTGAAGCAATGACAATGTAGTTTCTAGGTATGAAAATGCATGTTAAGCTAAAATGAAAAAAGGCACTTTTTATTATAAAAAGAACTTTACTGTATCAAAATGAAAATATAAAAATGCATTAGAAAATAATTTTATTAATTTTAAATTGACATGACCCTCTTGGACTGCACACTGCATCTGGCCTAGCAGAAACTTTTACCTTATACATTCATCAAGGTTTTCTAACTTGATATATTATATACCTATAAGGAAGGTATTTATTCACTGTTTCACCAAAACATGAGGAAAGCTAAATATTTTATGTGTTTTTATTATGCTATTCCAACCTGTCTCACAAAAGAACCATTCAAACCAGACGTGAGCAGACAGAGAAATGTGAACGAACAAAAATCTAAGTTAAAAGATCTGAATTAGTTACTGTGGTAAATTCATCAGTTGTGCATTTCCTTTCATGAATGTTTCCATTCGAGCATTTCTAAAAAAGGGAAACTTTTTTTTCTCTCACTGTTGTACTGCTTTGAAAAAGAAAAGGAGATATAATTGAGTTTTAAAAGTTTAAGAAACTGCATGCTTCTTTTTAATGAGTAAATGAGTAATGAGTAAAAAAAATCCTCAGGTCATACCATAATGATCTAGAATCTCAACTATCATCATTATTACAAGACGCTATGTACAGCACCTAATATGATTATTTCTGGAAACACTATCTGTGCTTAGGAGAGGAAGTAAAAAAATCTTCTAGTATTCAGGATGCATTCTGCAGGGTACAGCTTGAATAAAGGTGTGGATCTACCTTCTGAGAACAGCATTTATGGATGACACTGAAGAAATTACAAAGCTTCTGGTAGTAAGCTCAAGTAATACAAAAAACTAAACAAATACATCCAAGCTCTACCCCCATCTTTGTGCATTTTATCAAAGCTAGGAGGAAAAACAATTAGGGCAGAGTTTCTTCAAAAGAAAACTTTCATTAAAGATGAAAGGCTTAGCTATAGTTGAAAGTAAAGGGAAGAGTGAGAGAATAATATTTGATTTCTTTCTAAAAACAATAAATAATATACATATGAAGTATAGGAGCTACCACAGAAAAAGATATACCATGGGTAAAAATTGTAAGCTTGAGCAAAAAATATCAAAGAGACTTAAGGAAACATAATGAGAATTTCTTTGAAAACAAGAAGTTCAATAGACTGGGTAGAGTTCAACGGAACATCAATATTTATGTGTTCCAGAAGAAAAGTCCAGCAAACATACAAGCATAAATTATTTCTGTGAAGAAAAACATTAGTAACAGAAACATAGACTTATGTTGGTAGGCATTTGATTTGGACTCAATTTTTATATATAATAACAATCCCTGATCTCTAAAATGGCTTTAAATGGTTCGGTTTTTTCCACCACAAAACCACAGGGTTAAAGTGAAAGTCTCCAGGGATGGATACTCCTGTTTCAGGTGCACTATTACAAATAAAAGAAAGTATATCTCTTCTTAGCCTGAACTCTTTAAACACCGGCACGTGTGACTCAAAAAGTGGTTCTTTCTTGTTCAACCTAAAAATTTGTCAAAACCACAAGTCTGTCATGTCAACAGAAACATGACAGGAGAAGCAGAATTTTTATATTGAAAATTTTGGAAGTACCAATAGGAATTTTAAGCTCTTTTCGCAAGGTGTTGGACAGGATCCTGAACCCGGCTGAGTCTAAAATACAAACATGAAATCACTGCATAGACCTAAGGGAAACATTGATGCCTACTAATGTTTGATTCCAGAAAAACAGATCCATTTTTTCCTGAATGCTTCTAGAGGTACCATTTATCTCAAGTTAAAATAAATGTCAAATAAAAGAAAACTGTAACACAGCCACATTTAAATTACTGAATGCATCCTCTTAACAACAAAACAGGAATAGTTACTACAAACATGATTGTAAGTGCTTCACTGATAGTTATCTGCACTGCAATTCAAGGTACCAATTTAAACACCATGTAAAGGCATGCTGAAATATCACTACTCAAGCCATCATTTAAGCACTGGCTTAAGTGCTGTCATAAACTGGATCCTGTATATTTAGTTATGTAAGTAGATAGTGTTTTCACCAGTTACTTAGCATTACAAGACAGGTAAGAATCTCAGAAATGGGGATAATAGGCGAGCTGTCTTACCAGCAGTAGTCCAGAAGATGTGGAGGAAGCACTGGGATGTAAATGTGTTGCCAATACATTGGATATAACAATGCAGCTGACGCATGAACACAAGCAGTTAACTAAAAATAAAAATACACACACAGAATAGGCAACATAAAATACAAATAAAAAGAAAATACAAAATCTTAAATTAACTTTTAGACATGTAAGAATCTTAACCTCCCTAAACCACCTATTATAGCATTTTTTAATTACTTTTAATTGCCTAAATGTATCTATGAAGAACTCTGGTACACAACATTTGCAAGAAGCCAGACTAACAAGTCAATTAAAAGTTAGCTTTGCTCAGCTATTTCCTTGAAAAAAGAAAATAAACATTTACTACTTGATGTTTATCAAACACGGGTACTGCCACGAACACAGCGAATTCGAGTGCACCCCAGCTGCACTCAGCTCCGCCGAGCGGGAGAGAATCAGGGGAGTTTTTCCGTCCACTCTTCTGCTATTTGGAACAACTGGAATTGATCTGAACCTCCGCCTAAGCCACAGAAGAGCATTAAACTCAGCAGCCGGATTAATTTCTGTCGGTGTCACTATCTTGATTTCCAAATTATCTTTAAAAAAAATCTGAATATTCCCTGCAACAGAAAAGCAACTTTATTACAATTTTCCAAAACTCCTTTCCCAAAGCAGAGACTGGCAAGTCTCGCACCAGCGTCACCAGGCCTCTTTGACCAAGAAAGTAGGTGTTACAATCTGCTTACCATTCAAAACCTGATTTTCTAAACCAACCAACCAAACAACACACACCACAAAAGAACCCACTCACTCCTAAAAAAATAAATCGCAGAATTGATTAGAAACGTTGTGTAGTTCACTCCTTGAGTCAACAAAATAATCTGCAATACCTGAAGAATTCAAATTGGTTCTATCAAATACCACTTGGCTAACAGGGAATAAAATTTATTTATTTCATTATGCAGCCACAGAGGTACAACACAATGAGAAGACTGTGTTCAAAATGAGGTAGTCTATATCCAGTAAATAAAACACTACAAACCTCATAAAATAACGAAAAAAAAATTTAAAAAAAAAGGGAATGCCCCATGTAGAGGATGTTAAGCCTATGGAAAAAAGACAAGACTGTCCTAATGTTTTATATCACAACAAAATTACTACCCGAGGGTAACTTGATAATAGCACTGTTTATAAGACATACACTTCTACAAGTAACAAAACAAGAGCTGAAAACAAAATGTAAATCCTGTTCATACGACAAGTGCTAAACCATTATGGATTTTAAACAGAAAAAAATCCTCTTTCGCAAGAGATCAGCAGTTAAAGCTTTCACACCCTGGTTGTCTCGGACATTTAGAGTTGTAAATAAAAATTACACTGTAATTTTGTACTTATATTTTTACACTAAAAATGAAAAAAACAATTGTAAGACCATTGCAGCAGATATCACAGACAGTTACAATTCGTGCAGCGTAGTTTGCTCAGCACTCAGATTAATATAACACGATTAAATATGGAAAAGAAGAGGGTCTGAAAGCTCCTAAGGGATATCATTAGGGCAAATTGCCAAAGAATGAAACATGAGCCAGTCAGGAGAGTCTGGAAGCTGCAGCAGTACCAAGGGACTTGAATGTTCGACAGTTGGAGTTTCAGTAATGTGTGAACTGCAGGTTAAGGTATCAGGAGACTCTGTTCACTGACACACAGAATGTCACTATTGACCAGCGAACTGCCCGAGCCTGACAGCTACACTACAGAAAGCCAAGTATATCATAATTCTGTATTTAAACTCTTCGTTTCACATTAACAACTCGTTTCTTAGCTTTATATCAAACCTCTGCAATTACTCTCATTTTAGACTTATAATAATGGCGCTTTTTTTAATAATTACTGTGCTGTTACCAAGAATTAATTGACTTGGTGGAAGAAATAAATGAGTATCTTATCCCTCTTCTACACAGTGGGATTTATGAGTTTTATTTCCATATTATCTCCCTCTGCAGTTTAACTAACACTACTGAAAGTGCATTCAAGCAGAGTATCATGGTTTTTGCTCTTTTACTCAAAACGGATACGGAATTACCAATTAGTATGTCCACTTACTATTGTACATAGTCTATAAATTTAAAACCACAACTACCTATGTAAAAATTAGCATTTCATGTATTTCAGTCACAGACTGAAATAAAGTTGAGCATACAGTTATACAGGATATCCCCCAATGTATACAGCCATCACCTCCTCCTCTTAATAGGCATTCTTAAATTATGAATTAAGATGACTATACTATTTGCATGAAGAAATATTTTCCTATTTTATGCATACGTCTGTGTTATATATTAGTTCTCACAGAGGAAGTGGATAATTCCGTAAGAACATCTGAAGCTTTAACAACTCTCTGGTTTTATAATTCATATTTTGGTGTGGCACTCAGACTGGCATCTATTTCATATTTGTAATTAAAAAAATCTACTAAATGTTAGCATTTCTAGCAGGAAAGTTAAAGATTTGATTACTTACATATCAAGGTTTTGCAGTACTGTTCCCTGCTTTTCTATTTGATGACATCTAAATGTAACATCTTATTTAAACATTTTATCTATGCTGCTGCAGGAGGTTTCCAAACATTTTAGTATGGTGTGAATATAGTTTTATAGTTTCCTGTCGTATACAGCCTGTAACACAAGCAGCTATGGGATTCTGCCGCTCTTCAAACTGTGTGACATTTTAATACTGTGCCAACTCTGTCTTTAAGCGAATACTGATAAGATAATTATGGATTTCATATTAAAAATTGCACACTTTCTGGCAAATTCTCTTTCTGCCTTTTTTACTGTTTCAACAGTGACTGCATTTCTCAAATGCATTAGCTATTCAACTTTCCTCTTTAACTGACATTTTCTCTCTTCTAAATAGAATGGGGACTATTGCAAATCTTGGAATAATGCTGCGCGTCTTAAGCAAGCAGACAGTTCAAGAGATCTGAAAGGCATTCGGGGACCAGGCAGAGCATGACTGCTTGCATCAGAACACAGACGTCTACAAAGGCGACGCTGGATTTGGTGGGGTGTCGGACAGCATCTGTGCTTGGGAGCACAGCCAGGCTGGCCCCGGAGGCACCCTGTCGAACGCTGAAGGAGGAGACAGTAAGGCAGAAAGCGCAGCACAAACTCCTAGGTGCAGAAATGAGTATCTGTTGCTTGACCAAGAAGTGAGGTCTTTTGCAGAAAACAATTCTTTAAGCTATTTAGGGGAAAAGGCATTCATATGGAGCCAGTCTATTGATTGCTATCTATTCCAAACGAATTATCAAGATCTACCATTTAAAAGAAACACGTAGGAAGAGAAATGCCATAGAACAGAAAAATCTTTTTCAAGATAGGTAACTGTTATCCTAAATTACCTTGAATTCATCTTCAAGGCTGTGTACAACCTCACCTATACTGCCAGCAACAACTGGAGATAACATCAACCGTGAACTGTGATCCCCTTTACAGATAAGGTGTACATATAAGGTGAGAGCATCTGTCCAATAAAGGTTTCTATATCTTTATATATACACACAAATATATCATTACTTAACTCTGCACTTTGCTAAAAAAATCTTAAATTATAGCAGAACAGTGCTGTAGAGCCTAGTTACTGCAATATGACAGTTTATTACACGTTTTAAGGCAACAAACCATGTTGAGACACCCTCCCACAGTTCACTGCACTGGAAAAGACCTGCCAGAGTTCTCCTTCTATCCATACCAAAATGGGCAGGCAGTTTTTAAGTACAGTTTTTGTCTCCTGAAATCCATTTGTCAATACTGAACAGAACTTTCAGCATTTCTGCTTCCAACAATTTTGATTTTTAGATGGTTTTTCTCCATTTCAAAGAATGTCTTCTAGTTTAAACAATTTTTAAATAAAAAATAAATCCAATTATGGTTTTAAATTTGATTTAAATAATGTGTTTTTAAATTACATAAACAACAAAAGTCAATTGACTTGAACTAGTTAAAAAACAACTCATGTTCAACCCTCTAATAAATAGACAAATTTAATTTGAAATCCCTAGTGTTTGCATTGGACTTGAAAAGAAGTTTCCTGTCCCATTCTATCAGCAATGAATTTACTAGCATTACTGAGCACAGCTGAAAGTTTCACTCTGTTTCTGATCTCTTCTGATAAGACACTGCAGCCAGCATCACCATATAAGCTTTCATCACCCTGCAAGGAACGCATGTGGTGTTTTCGCCACTTTTGTAGCGATTCTGGTGCAATAATTTTATCTTTGTCTCCTGAAAAAAAAAAAAAGCTGAAACTATGTGCCTATGTAAACGACGTAGAGTCTCGCCAAATAGTAGGAGACCATATTACAAAGTTTGTTAGCAAAATTCATTATTGGCTGACAGTAAATTGATTACTACCAAATCCCTGTAAGACTGAAATAATGCACAAATTCTAGAGAATGATGAGTTACTTTCCACCTTATGGCAATAAGCAGCCACTTGGGAAGACTGTTGTTCAAAAATCTACGCACTGCTGAACAGGAACAGTCAGGAAAAGTTTTAGTTCAAGGCTTGATCAAAGCAGCTTTACCTACTCCTGGGAACACGAAGAGTGCAGCTCCTCCCTATCCCTCACGTTGATGCAGTAACTCTGATGTGTGTATCTGCTACCCTAACGCACATGTCTATCAATGAACCTTTCTACTCTGGATTTCAAAAGGACTGGACCCTTTTTCTTTTTTTCCCTAATTTTAGTTTTTGCTAAAACACTGCAGCATGTCTAGAGCCATACTACTTCAGCTGAATGATTTTCTGCAGATTCACACATTATGCTTATTTGATACCTACTATTCTCATAATTTAAATGAGCAACATGAAAAAAATTGTTCTGTATACTGCACAAAACTTACCTTGCAGTTACTTTCTATCTATATAAATTCTTTTCCTCAAAGCCTTTTCTATAACTGAAGGTAATAACAGAGGCAGAGCAAAGGTGGCAAGATTTGCACAAACAGAAACGCACAAACTAGAAAGACAGCAACTGATTAGCAGAATTTTGTCAGAAAGCCAAAAGCAGCAACTGAAGTTAGACAAAACGCTAAAGTAAAATTAACCTGCGATACCATACAACCTTTCAAAATCTACTGTAAGCAACTGAAGAACTACTGTGATAAAATCATTTCCAGAAAAATCCTCAAACGCTGTCAATCTCTGTCAACACCATGTCCAGAAATGGGTACTGGTGTGCTCTCTCCCTCCTCCCTCACAGTCCCACTGGGCCAAAGAACTGCTTCCCTCCCACTGCCTTGACCACACATATGTTGAAAGATGCCAAAGATTCGGTTTAGTTTTCTCATCTACTTCTTAATACCTATAGCAATAAATTGTAGGGGATGGGTCACTGTCACTGTTTTATCACAATTCCAGTAGCTGCTGTCAGCCTGGACCAACTCTTCTTGCTGCCACCCCAGTACTGCCAGTTCAGAAGAACTACAGAGAAACCACTATCCGCTTCCTGAAAGGGGAACAGTTGTACAGGTGAAAGGCAGCCCCTCTACTACAACTCCTAAGACTACCAGCTTTGCTAGAGGGGCATCCACATCTAAATTTGGTTTGATCAGGAATGAGATCAGGCCCCAAACCCAGAAGACATACTCAACAGTTGCTAAACCTGCTTTCCCATCGATTTCTGGAATGGGTGGTGGAAGACTGCTGGGGAGTAACAGTGGGAAGGGAGCCATTGCTTTCACCAGTTTACAACAGAGCATAAAACCCTTCCCAGCTCTAAACAGTAGGACTAAATCATAAACTTAGTCCATTCTGCTGGCACTGGTGAGAAGTCAGAAGTCACTGATGAAAAAACATTTAGCAACAAAAGAAAACAGAATATACCATCCAAGCCACGATATCCAAAGCCACTTCTCATGCATTTCTTTAATCTAGCTCCTGGCTAATTGTTTCCCATCTGCCATTCCCATAACCTTTAAGAAGAAAAAGAGGGAGGATCTTAAATGAGCCATAATGCATTTTCCTCTTGTTGGCAAGATGAGACCCCCAGCTCTCCTCTCTCACAGAGGGAGAGAGAGGAAGGGAAATATATTTCCAGGCCACAGACTTTTTCCATTGTGAAAATTAAATGTGAAAAAGAAAACACTAATATAAAAACACTTATCTCCTGGGTTTTTTGTTTCATTTTCTTCTAGTATTATTCACTTCCTTTCATCATTATTTCTGGGGGAAGGAAAGGGAAGAGAAGAGTGTTATTCATGAATTTGACAGCACCTCATAGACAATTTCATTCTTTTCTTCCAATTCTTGATTCACAAAGCAACATTATGGCATCATTCTTGTGCATCATTTTGGAAGGGAAAAGAAAAGACTGCAGACACAGTTTATTCCTTGCCTATGGCTCCAAGAGTGACATGTTTCTCAATAACGGAAGCTGAGCAGAAAATAAAATTGAAGTGGTAGTAGACAGGTGAGCACTTAACAAGGAACACCACTGGCATACTGTGCCTATAGTAAGGACCTACACGCACTTTTACAGATGATCAGCGGTATCTATGTAATGGAGTAGGTGTGGGTGACATAAAAAGCCATGGAACTTGATTCAGTTACTCAATTTCTTCATTCCATAAAGGCTTCTAGTGTTTTTCATAGGTTGAAAACTAAACCTCGGGAAGTTAGCCATCAGTTTTTATCCCTAACACACTACAGATTAGGTTAACTAGTAGGTGTCTGGTATTTGTTTATCCTATAATAAACTAATTATGCTTCTTTGTATCATCTATTCAACAATTTCAGTTTCCTCATATTTCTTCATTTCATCTCTGTACATTCTTGATATGTTTATTGTCATTTTGACATTCATTTATTTCCTAACCTCTTTATCTCTTCCTCTCCCACAAAAGGTGGGATTGAGGTGGATTGAGAACTGGCTGAATGGCAGAACTCAGAGGGTTGTCATCAGCGGCACTGAGTCTAGTTGGAGGCTGGTAACTAGTGGTGTCTCCCAGGGGTCAGTACTTGGCCCAGTCTTGCTCAACTTCTTCATCAATGACCTCGATGAAGAGTTAGAGAGTACCGTCCCCTCAGCAAGTTTGCTGATGACACAAAACTGAGAGGAGTGGTGGATACACCAGAAGGCTGTGCTGCCATTCAGCATGACCTGGACTGGCTGGAGAGTTAGGGAGAGAGGAACCTGATGAAATTCAACAAGGGCAAGTGCAGGGTTCTGCATCTGGGGAGGAACAACCCCATGCATCAGTACAGGCTTGGGGTGGACCTGCTGGAGAGGAGCTCTGTGGAGAGGGACCTGGGACTGCTGGTGGACGACAGGTTAACCATGAGCCAGCAGTGTGCCCTGCTTGCCAAGAAGGCAAATGGTACCCTGGGGTGCATTAGGAGGAGTGTGGCCAGCAGGTCGAGGGAGGTTCTCCTTCCCCTCTACACTGCCCTAGTGAGGCCTCATCTGGAGCACTGTGTC
>Ga0065711_1003019_pt1 | contig 32141 bp, 16 predicted proteins | sample Hoacrofraction12_FD_59098 | JGI IMG/M metagenome (GOLD analysis project Ga0065711, IMG submission 59098) | Hoatzin crop microbial communities from Cojedes, Venezuela - Epithelial fraction 12 v2 (version 2) | ecosystem: Host-associated > Birds > Digestive system > Esophagus > Crop | place... | reverse complement strand
AAAAAAAAAAAAAAAAGAGGTATTTTTCCTTGTCAACAGAGCCTACATCGGCCCCTCTCTGAAAAGGTACTGGGTACACTGAGGTGTAATCACTTTGGAAGTGGCCAGCATGGTTTCACAGTGCCACTCCCAGGTGTTTGTCTCGGTGTCACAGCTGGAGGTTACTGCCCCCACAGTCCAGTCACCAGACTGGATCGTCCAAGCATTTCTTAACTTTCAGTGTCAAACAGGTTCAAAGCAACTTCAGCAGTGGCTCCTGGCTGACCTGGAAAACTTTGGACAGGTATAGATGAGAACAACTTGCATGATGCACGCTCTCTTCTGGGGTGGCAGCAAATGTCTTAAGCTAGTCCAAAATGACCTAATAAGAGCACTATCTGACAACACCCTTTAGCCACTTTCCAGCTTCACCCACTTGTCGTGTCTCATTACTGAACTAAGACAATTGGACTTTTAAGGGCAAGATCTTCTCTTTGCCCAGCAAGTCCTAGATATTTTCCTATAATAACAATTAACAATTATGGTGATCTGTTACCTAGTAACCTAGATCTGTTACCCACCTGAAAGACAATTAAACTGCTTTAATGCTTGGAGTGTGTCTAACCCAACACTTGCTATGAGGTCAAGTTTCAGTGCCCCATTGTTACTGTGTGTACGTCACAGGTTATACCTGCTCTTTGGATATGGATGTCAAGGATATTTGCATAAGATACACTCAACATCAAACAAATTTTACTTCAGAGGAAAGTTCAAGAGTCTCACTTCAAAAACAAAAAAAAGCTCCAAGGAGAAAAAAAACCTCCTCTACATGGTCCTCATGAAGGGCTTGCAATAAGAAAGTCTGCTGGAGAAACAAAAGTCACATGCCAGTTAACTATAACTATACGACACTTTAATCAAGCCTTCCTTGAAACAACTGTTGATTGCAGTAACAACCAGCCGTCAAGAGGCCCGCAATAGCACTAGGCCTTCAATTATTTTAAGGAAAGTTTGGGCATATTAGAAAAAATTCTTGTGGCTATGAAACCTTTGGAAACCTTTCAGCAAAAAACAGCTCAGATCTAAAAAGCTAAAGCTTGGTATTTCATATCCTGTTTACTTCCTATCCATCAAACTGTTTTGCTCAAACTGTTCCATCCTCCAACAGGTCCAAAAATGCTGCTGCTTATGAAACTTTCCCAAATTTTCCATTGAACCATCTTCCTCACCAAATCCACTTTAATTCTTTCCCCCCTCTTCTTTCTTTACAAGCAGCTATGGCCTCCTGACTTATCGTTTGTCCTAAGCTCTCATTTCTACTTCACAGCTTCACAACAGATGACCTCATGTTTCTTCTCTCGGACTCATTGTCTCTCACTAACTAGGCAAAAGCTCCTACTCTTGCAGTATGCAATCTCCTGTTCTTCCCTCAGTTTTTCAACACAGGTTGCTACGCATTCTCCTGCCCTCCTGAAACTCAGCCATCTTGCACAAGAAGGGACTCAATCTGTTCTGCCTGGGATTGCATTAGATCAGAAGCACACAAAGGTAGGTCCTCCAGCACTCTGTTAGCACCTGATTAATAAGAATCTAAATAAGCCTTTCTTGCCATCAGTTAACAAACAGGACTAGAGATAAAGCAGTCTCTGCTTATATTTACATAGCCAAAAAAAAGGACAATAACTGTCAATTTCAGTTTTCCTATTTCGTTGCTTTCTTACTACACCACTGAGGATCCCTCAGGGAACAAGGCCTCTGTAAATGATGGAGATACAAAGAGCTGTATGGATCATATATAGGCATCCTTATGTATTTATGGATGGAAATCTTGGGAACGTTTCAGGGAAAGAGGAAGAGAGTTCCTTACAGAACTTCTTCCTCATAGCACATATTAGTACATGCTCTTCTGCGTCATGACAGGAAGCTTGCCAAGCATTTTATTTATAGGGCCTCATCTGCAACAACAGGGAGACACAAATATAATAGTGGGGTTTGCGTTGGTTCCCTCACACCCCTCTATCCCTTTTATACCTCTTTTCCCTAAGCTTTCTGCTGAGTCTATTTTCCGGAGTATGTGTTTTGTGTACTGGTTTTCAAAAACTTTTTGAAAGGAGTTGAGAGTGGGATGATGGAGGAGTTAAGAGCAGCTACAGCTCTACCATATGCATGAGAGGAGAGTAACACGTGTGCACTGGAACTTCATGTGCGTGTGTAAGTGGGGATGCCACCAACTCACACTTCACTTAAAGAATACACTGTCTGCAGCAACACAAACCAGGGTTGCTGTACCAAAAGGCTTCAACCTCCATGGTCTTATTCAGCAGGCTATCTGATCGTACCATACTGGCTGGGCTTTGGTCTGCAGCTAGCCCTTTGAAGATCCTTGTCCTACTCAAGATACAGATGCGTATACCTCATATTTCTCTCTATCATACAAGTGTGTCCAGTGCAACACTGCCTGTATGAAGTACTTAGCACATTCCAAAATCTATTTCTATACAAGTGAAGGGAAACAAAAATGTCACCAATGCCAGTAGTATGTCAAAAATAGACTGAAAAATCATAAACAAACCCATAAGCAAAGCTCATTAACTGCTTTTCCTTCAAATGGCTGTTTTTTCATGGACTGTACGGGAAGTTATATAGAACAGTAACATGTATTCCAGCCAAAACTGCAGATTTCAAGAAAATTTGGCCAGGTTTTTTAAAGTGTCTGTCCTGAATACTTAATTGGGTATCTAGAAAGGCCAAACGGTCACTGCTTTTAAACATTTCTGCAAGCTCTGTTGTTGTTTAAATGGCATTCAAGGAAAAGTCAAAAAGGCTACCACTGACTCAGTGCAGCAACCATTCCCTCCCTTCTCAGTGGGAAACAGTACAAATTCTGAAAGGACCAAAAACACACAAAGGAACTTATACAGCCTAAAACTTTGCTCTACTTAAGCATGAACTAGAACAAGGGAACCCTGAAAACCTTCTTGAGTGAAGCAGAAAAAAAATAACAGATTTTGTGATCAAACCCTGTCCTACTCACAGTGTGCTCCCAGGGCAGGTTATTTCTTTTAGGTTTGGTTTCATGCCAGCAGCATTCAGAGGACTTCTTGGCTCTGACAAACTGCACAGTCCCCTCTAAGCCCCAGTAAAACACCTTGTTTTCTTTCTTCATCTGAGCCCTGACTGTGCGTCTGCTCCTTGCTCTTCTTGGCATTCCTCATTCATCATTTCCTGAAGGCTTTATGTTGACTTTGTCTCCCCACCCTGCACTCATGAAGCTTTTTTCTTCTGCAGCTCTCCATGCTCCCACTGCTATCACGAAAGAGTTGGTCCCTCTTTCCCCTTGAGGGTGCCAACTGATTCAGAAGTCAGTAGCCAACCTCCAGGCAAACAAGCAAGTGCCTTTCTCCTTTTAAGGACCAGCTACACCCTTGTCAAGAAAACAGAACACACATTAGTTATGAACAAACAAAATAATGTAAATTCCACCACTTGCTGTGGAATTTGTGTGGCTGAACTTCAGCCAGCAGAAAGGTGACTTAGATGAGGCACCTGAGCTTCCTCTGTAGTGAGGGGAGGATGATAAGCCCTTTCAGGAAAAAAAAAAGAAGACTCTTTTGCAGTGCAACAGCTATGTAAGACAGGTAGAATAATTGCCTCCCTCTTCTCTTTCCATCATCACAGCTCCAGTTGACTTTTATTTTCAGGGGATTTTAGCACCAGTCGTACCACACACTGCTGGCTGCAGCAGGGAGGTGCACAAAACAATCCATCCTACACAAGCCATCAGCAAGAGGTAAAATGATAAACGCAGCACAGTCTGTCATGCAGGGGCCTGCCTGTTAAAAGGTACTTCAGAAAGCTTCTAAATACAAAGCCAGGTCAACGTTAAAGAGAATAGAATAGGTTTCCTTCAGCTTACATTTCACAAACCAGTCCAGAACAGAAGCCTCGTGTTTACAGAGTGACATATTTTCTCTTTGTGTTTCACGCAAGCTGCAGATCGTCATGTACAAATACGAAGTCAGTATTGATGGCCTTACGCACACTGCCAAGGGAGCCAGTGTTATCACAAAGTCTTTTGTACTTTCCACATATCTCAAAAAAATAAGCAAACCAAAACCACCCCCTCCTAACCCACACGCACAATAAACATCCCCCATCTTTAGTCTTTATCACAAAACAAACTGATATACAGGTTCTCAAGAATCTGGAAAGATTGCATTGAAAGTCTTTATAATACTTAGCCTAGTCTTCTGTCCCCTCAGCACTATGCATTTGACCTAGACATTCAGGTAACATTCTCCTGACTGATGGTAAAATATTTATGCGTCCAATCACTTACTGGCCGTCCTGACAAGTTTCTCATATCTTTAACTATGCAAAGTCTGAAACAGCATGGCTGTAAAGGTTTGTTCAGCAAATTAAATTCTCTGATCCAAGTAACAGCAGCCAAATTTTCAATTGCAAGGCTGTAAAAAAGTACGCCTGAGGCTCACCTCCATCCAAAATCAAATAGTTTTGCAACAGTAGCAGCAAGTAATCAAACCGTAGTTTATTTTGTTACAAAAGCCTACTCTGGTCGGAGAAAAAAAAAATTAAAAATAAAAAATCCATCTGCTTTTCTGTTTATTTTAAAGTCAGCCTACCTCTGAAGTACTAGTCTGGAGCCCTGTATCTTTTGGAGGTTTTGTTAACAGACCTAAAATTATCTTCCATACTCTAGTGTTGGCAGTTTTCCAGAAGCTCACAAGTCTGTAGAAGTTGTTACCCGTCTCCTTCTCACCCTCCATCCCCTGAGGCACTTCGATTCTCTCTGCTCTGCTCCCACACATTCCCTACCACTCCTCCTCTCTGGCAGCCCAAAGGTGCTGCACCAACTCTCCACAGACTCTCTGCTGTGGGCAGCAAACGCAGCACATTTGCCAGCCTGAGATAGCATTTTCACTGGTCTTGGTGCTTCTGGTTGATGCTTAAGCAATTCTACTGATAACTGCCCTGCTCCGAAACTTATTTACTGTTGTATTTGTGTGCCTATCTTCCATTGCCAGTGGGTTGAATTTAGATAAGAGCAAGCAGCCACGCTTCTGAGTTAAGTGTAAACTAGATTGGACGGTGAAGCCTTGAGGATAACTGACATACCAAATGCAAGCTGGGCGCAAAATAGGAATAAAGATAAAATATCTAGCTATCTTGTTGTATTATCTGGCTGCAATAAGGGATATTTACATTACCTGACAATTTGGACAAAGGAAGCATTTAAGAACTGAAAAGCAACTAACCCCACAAGACATCAGAAAACAGTGTAACTGTAAATTTCATTATTAGTTCCTTCACTTTAAGCTTTAGAGGTGAAATATTGGTCCTATTCATGCTTTTCAAGTGCCTTCAATGCACCCAGAATTTCATACATTTATTAATTCACCTGTAAAACACAGACAAAAAAATACTAGGCTGCAAGGGATATTTTGGGATTTCATTAATTCATGTTAGGAAAATATCTGGAGAGCCTCCAGTGAAAGTCACTACGAAGCTGCAAGACATTATTTTCAGTCTGCATATATCTTGGCTGAGTTTTCCCCGTAAGAAGAAGAAAAATTATAAATTATCTTTTCCTCTGAAATTTTTGAGATGGAATTTTACATTTGAAAAAGCAGTCCAGATATCTGAGCTTTACACTTTGCAAAGCAGAAAAAAATTCTTCAAAATTCTACCGGGATTTCCCTAGCTGAACCAGCTTCAGGCCATCTCCTTGAACAGAAGATGCAGACGGACTGAAAGACAAAGCTCACAAGGCTGCTGCAAACCCCGGAGATCATTCTCATTCGGGGCTTAGCATGTGAGAGAGCTTTCCCTTCCACTCTCTGCCCTTAAGCGTCTTAAATCCAACTGCAAGCTTTTCCTTGGAGGCAGCAGTGCTGCCATCTCTTCCCACACAGTTGTGAACAGCCCTGATCTGATGGAAGGAATCACTCATTATTTGTGTTGTAACTGTTTTTTAAAAGCCCCTGCTGTGTTCAGGACTAGCTGTACTAGTCAGCGTTCCTATACATACCAAGACACAGTTACTGGCCTGGAAAACTTACATAAAGAGACACAAAGAACAGAAAACAGGAGCAGAATGTACCCCACCTTTTGGAGTGGGAAACCAAGACAGAGAGACAGGAATTTGTCAGGGGCACAAAGAAACACGCATTTCACAAGGACTGTAAATTCAATGTCTAGCTCTTAGCTCAGATCTTTTGAACCTCAGGCCAGTTCCTCAACTATTCTCTCTCCCTCATTTAATGCTGCTTTAATTAATGTGTAGCACTCTTGATCATAAGACACGGTCTGCAAAACTCAGGTCGTCTAGGTGAACTTGAGAGCTGACATGGGAACATGAAGAACTTCTGCTCACCCATCTTCCACCCCGACCTCATTTTATTCCCTTGATCTGGGAAGTCAGCGAACGCAGAGAAAGGGAAAACTCCTTAGCAAGATTATCCAAGAGAAGTCCCATGTGGCCATCAGATGCAGTCTACCATACTGTTAGCGAAAGAGGCTGCTAAAAATTTTGCTCAGGTGGCTCTGCAGTAGAATAGAGAATGTCAGCCTAAACCAAACAGACCAGCGAGCAGCACCCCAAATTATTAAGCAGGTTCTCAGCATCTGAATTAATAATTTTTATATCCAGTTTTTAAAATGCCTTTGTTTAGTTAATAGCGTCCACAGACAGTGAGACCAGTGGTACAGAATGAAAACTATTACTGCAACTGTTTCTCATGGCTGTCAGAAATTGCAGAGAAGAGGATTAATAATAACAATAATAATAGTAATATACCCATCATCATCAGAAATGCAAAACCAGACTACCTACTTCTTTTTGTTACAGAAAGGAAGGTTTAGGCCATGATATTTGTTTTCACTCACTTTGAAGCCTTCAGGTAGCTCAAGCAGAAAATAACTGTAGGTATGCTCTGGCACGTACTTATCGCATTACTACAATGGTGTGCAAAGCACGTAGGGAATTTCAGTCCATACACACCCTGTTGCAATGTACAGTACAAGGATACCACCTATGCCACTGAGAAAGCCAATTGATCCCTCTTAGGGGAAACCCACTTGAGAAACTGATAGATCTCCATCCAGTAGTTCCCCTCAGATTAATCTCTTTTGTGTGCCAATTTAGCATCAGAGTACATACAATACACTGATCTGCAGCTCCTTTTCTGTTTGGTTATAACTAGCTCTGCCACCAATTTGTTAATCAAGCACAGCCTGAATAAGCAGTCCTCCGGAATAAGAGTTTGATAGGTCTGATCATCCTCTTCACCTGTTTATTCCAAGGAATCTTAAAAAAAATCATGCACATCCAAGAACTGACTACTCATAAGCTGCTGAGTAAGAGACAGGAAACCTTTCAGGACAGCTACAGTCAACTTCAGGATACTCAAGATCATATCACCATCATGACTATATAGAAAAGTAAGTGCTCTGCTGCCCTTTTTCTATACGTTTATAACTTCTTCTATTGCACATTTTCAACAAGCAACTTTGTGTGCTGACTCTTGCTAACTGCCTTCTACAGTGCTCTAGAAAAAGCCCTTGCAGCCTGTTGTACCAAGTTCTACCTTGGTTTATTATTTTAATAAGAATATTTTACTGGAGATATCACTTATATTACTTCATAACTTGAAGTATACACAACAGCACTACAAAACTACTATGTTCCAACCAGAAGTCAGAAAGCATTCAAGTGAAGGACAAGGCTATCTATAGTCAACAAAAACCCGAGTCAGGCATGTAAGCAAATTCTCTTAATCTGTTCAAATCAAAGATTCTGCAAACACACAAGGTCACTGTGACCAGGATGCTAAGAAACTGGAGAAGGAGAAAAGAGTTGTTTAGGTTGTTAACAGTATCATTTTCTTGCCCATACAGTGACCTCAGTACTTCCCATATCTTGTGGAAACACGGCTCCCTTTTTCCAAGGAAGGACTGAGGTTCTAGAGACTTTGTTTTTAGCTTGAATGCTTCTTTTTGGGGATTGGCGTTTTTATATATTCAAAAACATCACTGTCCAATGTAGAAGAGTGATTTGCTGTCCGCTGCTCCCAAACAGAACACAAGGGAAGCAAATAAAACAACCACATAGACTGAAATTAACCCAGAACCATCATGTTCTTGAAAAGGCTCTTACCTTGTGCCTTTATGGACTGAATATGTTAATGAATCTATTCTCAGAAACCTCAGCAGATACAGCAGAATCTTAATAGAACAGTCCAAAGGTGGAAAGGGAAAAAAAAAGAAAACCAAAACCCAACAAAATAAAAAGGGAATCGCCAAGGAAGATAGACCTCCTGTGACCGCAGGAGACTACAAGCTAGGAATTCTGATGACCAGCTCTGCGTCTTACTGACAATGACTGTATTTTCACAAGGGGCAAGAATACTTTTATTTTCAAAAAGTTTTTAAGCCCTCTCGAAGGTGAGGTAAATTGCATTTTAATCCAGTGTAGCTGGGAGAAACAAGCCCTAGAGAGAACCCTGAGGATTACCTTTGATCAGCCTACCAGTGTAAAATTACATTGTGTATTTGTCTATACCAGGCTGGTATCACATGATCACCTGGTATGTTAGAAGCCTACCTCTTTTTCTACAGTAGTAAGAAACAAAACTTTTCTTTCTTCTTAATCCATCTAAGTTATGCAAGCAGAGTTACAATAAAGATATGGCATTTTGAAATGTATTAGCCAGCATTATTTAAAAAACAAGCCAAGCAAATGCTAAAAGAAACTAGGCAAGCAAGCACTTTTAAAACTTTGTGTGGTCACTATTTAAATAAAATATGATCTGTCTATGGGAGATACTAAATCTGTAACACCACTCTCTAAAACATGGCACACATTCAAAGCTTGGAGAGAAGCTAAACAGGAAGGTGCAATACAAACAGGACATAGAAGCATTCATTTTGCAAAACAAGACATGCAAATGGACAGTTATAACCAATACTTCATGCAATGTGAAAAACCCCACCTCCTCAAGGCTGAATAGACAAAGTTATGTAACTTGCAGCATTTATAAGAATCTTGTATTCATCACAGATGCTTAAAATACCACTTTTTTAATAACACCCACCTACTACTTTGGGATGCACTCAGTCTGAGTGCCAAAGGAGCCTTTATGATCCATAAGCCAGTCTTCCAGGCTTCTTTCACACCTACCTATAGATACAATTAGTCTCTGTGATTTCAGATTAGGCTAAATGACTTCATGTGTCTGCAGAGCTGAACGGTACAAAGCGCTTGACCAAGAAATTGAATTTTCTTAAAAAGTAAATATTCTAAGTGTGGCTTAAACCCATACAAAAATGGTTAGCCCTGTGATGCTTTGTAGACAAAGGCCTAAAAACCTAGCTCCAGGACACCCTGGCACGTTATCCATTCTGGGGAGTAGCTAGGAGGTGTCTATGGCAGCACAGCAAGTCAAGCAAGTTCAGTAACCAGTGCTGCTAATGCCTTGTCGCACATCTCTGCTTTCCTTCAGTCTCTGGGCTCATGTACAGTTTCTCTCCTCTTGCTAAAACAGGGCAAACTATTCCAGCCTGGAATCAGGCACCACGAGTCCAGGAAGAACCAGTTCAAAGCCAGAGACAGCCTGGCATAAGGGAAAGACGCGAACACAGATGGGAACCCTGAGGCTTCTGAAGTTGATGCTTCTTTCCAGGAAGGCATACAGGATTTTAACAAAATGTTGATAACATCCTGAAGATGTCCAGAAATTTCAGTTACAAAGGTGCCTTTTCATCTGAGGTTACTAACATATCATAGTGACAGGGAGCAGAGGAAACTATAAAACACCCCTGCATAGGCTAGGGGGGCTTTGGTAGCCAACTGACAAAAAAATCAGCATTGCAGCAACTGGAAACAAAATACAAATGTACTCCCTCTTCAGTCCTCTCCCAGAGGTCCCCAGCACCTTCTCTGCAGAGGATGAAAGCAGAAGACTCCTCCAGCATCATGCCTCTGTGGTGGTAGTGGGCTTGATATCAGACCACGCAATACCTTTTATTATCTACTTTACCAAATGAGTGTAATTTGTAACCACTGAATCTAAGTCAAATGACCTTCCATCCAGGATTTATTTAGACAGAAAATGTAGCACTGCTGACATGTTCAAATCTGGTAGCTCTGGAGCCTCAGACAAGGAGTGGCAGATAAAAGTTTTTTTTCAAACTGTAACCTCGCCAACATGCTTCAATCACATTGGATTTAAAGCAGAGTGCAGCCTTGAGGGCTCTGTCAGTATTTAGTCTCCTGATGGAGACTGCCAGTCACCACTAATAACAGCGATTTTCAACACATATGCACCTACCCATCAAGAATCAAAGTCAGCCTACAAACTCCAGTTCCACATGACACTGAACAGCCATCATATGACAGCAACCTTCAGGCAATAACAAGCCACATTTAAAGCAAACTACCTGCAAGCAAAAGGCTCCTCCACCACTACTAGTGCTCTGATTTTTGTTCAAATCTCCCCACAAAGACATATTTCAGTGAGGCTGAAGTCCCTCTTGCTATCAAAGGACTTCCCGTCACCTGCAAAGGGTGGCTTGGAGAAGACAGTATGCAAGAAACAGAGCTCTAAGCAGGTCACCTCAAAATTCTAATCAGATCATGCATACACGGCATACAAAGCACATACACACACATGGTTAAAGAAAACGGGGCAGCGGGGAAGGGAGTCAGGGTCTGGCAGACCTCTGCAATGCCCATTCAGAAGCAAGAAAAACACATCAGGAGAAATGACTATGAACACTGAATTCACATCTGTAAAAACTACTTCTTGGATTCTTGACTCTCAGCTGCTCCCAGAGCTACACACAGCTTTGACAGGAAGCACAAATACGATATTTAGGTATCAGTCTTGTTTCGGGTGCAGCCAGTGCAGACTCTATCCATTTTCAACCAGAGAAAGCAACCCATACACCAATGTATTGACAGTCTAAAGCAGAGATGGCAACTTGTGGTTACAGTCACATTACAGCTGTGGGTCATTAGAGCACAGCTGTCTTAGCACTTCTTTTTGTCTAGATCCAATCTTCATAAGCCCCCTGCCCACACACACACAGAGGCGACACAGAACGAGGTAGGAGAAGTCCTGAACCCACCAAGCCTTTGAGCTTTATGAACCAGCACTGTCAGCTCAGCAAAAGGCGGCTGCATTAGACAGAAGAATCACAGAATGTTCGGGGTTGGAAGAGACCTCTGTGGATCATCTAGTCCAACCTCCCTGCCGAAGCAGGGTCACCTACAGCAGGCTGCACAGCACCTTGTCCAGGCGGGTCCTGAATATCTCCAGAAAAGAAGACTCCACAACCTCCCTGGGCAGCCTGTTCCAGTGCTCCGTCACCCTCAGAGTGAAAGAGTTCTACCTCATGTTCAGGTGGAACTTCCCATGCTTCAGTTTGTGCCCACTGCCCCTTGTCCTGTCGCTGGGAACACTGAAAAGAGTCTGGTATCTCCCTCCACAGACGATTACTCAGTCAAAAATTACCACGTCCCCCAGCTAAGATGAATTAGCACTGTCTAGAACACATTTTCATTAGACTCGCAGAGGCTGATGTGGAAATTAAAAACTGAAAGGACACAGTCAGATGACTGACCCTAAATAACATCTAAGCAATTCAATCTTGTCTTTCCCACTGCAGGCTTAGACAGCAGGATATCGTAACTGGTATCAATCAATCTGCTTGCTACTGTAGCTGATAATGGTCTGTCACTGAATGAAAATTTTTGTTATTATTACATGACTCAGGCTATCCGAGGAGATAATCAATTCTATGAAAATCTTCTTCATCAAAGAATTAGATTAATAAATCTTATTTCTCTTGAAACACATTATGTACTTCATTGTCAACACTGGCCAAGGCTCACTAGGCTACAGGGAGAATCCACATTGAAACAGTTGTGAAGGTATTACCAGAAAATGAATACTTGGGAGTTCAAAAGTAGTCTTTGTATTACTTTATATCTGCCACTGAACTATTTTTTATGTGATGTAATATGAAAATGTCATGCTGCTAATGTAGTTCTAGGAATGAACATGAACATTTTTGGCCTCACATGCAAATACTTTTCAGTGCTAGAGATTCACGGGTCTATACAAACAAAAACCTTACAGCAACAGCACTCTTTGGCTCATACCATTATCCCTGTTTAACTGATGGGATAACTGAGGCAGAAACATATTGAACTTTTTGTCCAAGGTCACACAGTGAGGTCAGGAATGGAGCTAACGCAGACTCCGGCTCTTCCAGTTCACCGCTCTGTTGTAAACCATCTAATCTCCCTTTTACCTCTTTGGCATTGATGCAAAAGAACAAAAGACTGTTAATACACTCTTACTCTTACAATTGCAAACCCCCAAGGTAAAAAGAATGCAGGTTAGGATCTAAAGCAAGTATACAAAAATCACTGTTCAGCTCACTGGATACAGAAATATTGCAGCACGTCCCATTACTTTAATAATATCTCACAGCAGAAGGTACTTGAGTCACTTTTAGCATACTGCCAATCCTAACTAAAAGCTCTTAAGACTACTAAAAGTTATGCAATCAGCCAGGAACATGTAGCTGATGTAGACTCCTGGAATCACATGTTATAACCAACCATTTCATTTATGTATGAAGAAAGGTCAAAAGAAAGCTAAAAATAAAAAAAATAAAAGCAATATATCTAATTTCTACAGCATTTTACAAGTGTCTTATGAATACTAAGTAATCACCTCAACAATTCCATGACAAAATGTTACCAGCAGCTATTTCAACACAGAAGCTGCATGAAGAAGATGTGAAAACTGAAGCTGTAGCTTCAGACCTAAGTAATAACAAAAGGCCTTCGAGTGCTCCAGGGGCCAAAACCACACAAACATCAGTCAAATGAAACATCGATGCCAGCATGCTCAAGGTAGTGCTGGGATTCCCTGGCCACCATCCTGCTGTTCTGAAGTTGAGGTTTTCCATGATAGCCTTTGCTTCCTGATCCATGTGAAACAATGTCAACTCAATGCAGAACAGTTTGCATTTTTTCTTCTTACCACACTTAAAAAATACAGCTTTATTGATAGAGTACACTGTGCTGCATTTACCCCTACCCATCCAAGCATTCTCACTTCGTTACAATGAAGAAGAAACATAGCTTATTTTCTGTTGCACTTTGGTTGCCGTTAGTAACTCTTATTTCTAAGTGATACTGTGTATAGAAAGTTCAAAAGGTTTGTGTTCTGTATTAATCTGATTTAATTAACTTCTTAACTCCTCTTCCTAGCTTTCTAGAGCAGTTACCTCTTTGCCATAGGCATAATTTTTTTTTCTCCTGCTGTCAGAACTGCACGAGTAGAAACAGAATGAAATAGCACCCAGCACAAAACATGTAATTTAACAACCTGCATAACAAAATTTGATAGTATATTTTGAAAAAGGGCTTAAATGATTCAGACACACCATGGAAAATCAGTGGAACTCAAAGTCATTGCAGAAATGTCATTCCTATTTGATATTTAAATATCCAAATAAAAGTGTTCAGCTGCTCATAGGATCTCAGTATCTCAAACTCCCTAGCTTTGGGTGCATAGCAGAGGCCATGGGTGCCTCACCTCCTTGAAAAGCTACAGTCTTGTGTGGAATTCAGAGATTTTTTTTAAACAGCCCTTATTAACATTGTAAAGAAACAGTATGTCCAAGCTGGGCATCAGAGTGGCCTGCTGACCTTTTATAGGGGTGCTGCAACAATAAGTAAAGCGTAAATACCTGTTTATTATAGCAGATGTGGAGAGAGCTTTCCATTTCTGAGCCCTACACTTTAGCCACAGAGGCATTCCTGGACAGAGAGAACGGGGCGCAAGGCGACACCAAGAGCCAGTCACCCGAGTAGTCTGGGACCTGGCTGTGAGGAACAGCTAACCTAGAGGCTGCAATCAGAAGACAAGAAAAACGAGCATCACGGTTGATCTGAAAGATTACAGAAAGGCCTCAGATGAAGCCACCACCGACACAAAAAAAATCCAGCTGCACTCCCGGGGCTTAAGGCGAGTGTAATTAAAGGTGCTGACAGTTCACCAAGAGTGCAATGACCCAGCTGGCCACTCATGAGAAAAGTGCCAGAGTACAAGAAGAATGCAAGCAGCAGCAAGATCTGCAGAAAAGCATTTCTCCTAGTGCGTATACTATCCGCCGGGGACAAATGTTCCACAAGCCTGTGGTCTGTGACATTGAGCCCTTCAATCAGCTCACAGTAATTTTGAGAGTGAGCATGTCCAGCACAGCTCCTTACAGACAAGTGTCTTTATCCCACTGCCCGCTTTCCAGATCTGATAGGCCGTTCATATGCTACTATGAAGAAGCTCAAAACAGGTTTTTGGTTAGTAGTCTTCCCTACTACCACATGAGAGGTTTTAATAAAGTACTTATAAGCTGGTTTATAATGAAGGATAATTTTGGCAGAGAGCTTTACTGACCTGCAGTGCTAACAAAATATTACCCCAGTTATAGAAAATAGCACAAAGTTCCATTTCATTTTTAGCATTGTACACTTGGCATAAATTGCTAGCTTATTAAAGTATAATCCTCAAAATGGAACAAATCTAATCCTTTCTTCAGCCCTAAACATCAGGGACTCGGATAAAACCAGACATATTTACAAATGACATCTCACTGTGATTTGGGAAAACTTGTATCACCTCTTTTTGGATGCCTTTTATTGAGGTGTATCCCAGCTGTCTCCCTGCAAAACCAAGAACAGACTGAAAGAGCTGTTACCATTCATATCCAGTTCAGGTATCTGACTTGCACAAAATAATTATTATATTTGCTATGTATCTAAGATATAATTAACAGCACATGTGATTGAGAGAGATTCATTATGTAAGTCAAATTCCAACACCTTTGCTCACTTCAAACAGCACCTTACTTTGAGAGTAATCACAGTGAGTTCAATGGCACTGCTTGCCAAATAGGGTAGTATTTAACAGGAGCCAAAGTGACCCAAACAGGTACATTTTGTAGTAAACTCGGTCTTCACTTGTGTTTATAAAGAGGCTGTACACACATCAGGATCTAGCATATATAAGCAAACAAACAAACAAGTTACAGAGAGATTCAGATCTCTCAATGGTAATACACTATTTACATGACACTTAGATTTACTTTAAACACTAGAATATCAAGTCTATCGTGCCTTCATGGTCTGTATATAACCTTGCTAGATAATGAAACTGCTGTTATGGTTTTTGCTACTCCTATTTGAGACAGGTATTGTAACCACAGAGTTCAGTTGTGAGCTTCTCTGATGATTCCGGCTGGGAATGACAAAAGACCACTGAGATACCTTTGTCCCTTCTTCCTCAAGGGCAAGCCACAAATGCTACCTGAAGAGGCAGATAAATTTCAGGCAAAGATCACTTGAGAGCAGCTGTAGCTACTGTACATATGCTTTCTATGCCTGAAGAATCAATTAATTTGTAATTCCTATAGAAAACAGTAGGCAGAAATATATAACACAGCTGCCTGTCTTCCAAACATACCATTGGTGGAACTGCTACGAAGTCAGTGTCCAAAACTTGCAGCTGCATGCTTCCACCAGCAGGTTGTTTTCCCTTCGCAAGTCACACAGTTAACCATTAAAAGCATAGGTAGGTCAGCAGCAAGAGATCTGGGACCCAGGAATTTAGTTCCCTTCTTTGCTGTTTTCTTGTGCTACCCAGAGAAGTCATCAGTTTACACATCCCTCAGTCAGTTCCTCAGCTTATCGACAGTTCCTTAGGTCACACATGTTGTACAGCCATGAGAGAGCTTGTCATGTGATGTAGCAAGAGAAAATAGAGAAATTCCCCTTGTATAAGTACACTTCTCTTTAACAACCTAAAGCAGCTGTGATGTTTGCAAGTGTATTTTCATTTTAACTTATAGGGCATTAAACAAGCAGAAACATGAAAAGTATTTAATAGGCCCAAATAAAACAACAGCCTCTTTGAAAGTTTTAAAGATCAGAAACCTTAAACATGAAATTTGAAACAAAAATGAAACCACCATATTGTGTATATTACTACTGATATATCATCCTGCAGTTAAAACTAAGTCAGATAATCAGGTTATGCTCAGCTTACAAGATGCTGAGTAGTAGAGAAAGAAACATTTGAATGTTACTAAATACAAGGGGGAGAAAAGGTTTGGATAATGCCTTTAACTTGTGCTTTCTGTAATGGAAACTCTAGATCTGAAGCAAAATACATCCTGAACAACTTGTTCTCCCCTTCAAATATTAATCTGTGTGAATTTTTTCCATGGAAACTGGTAAACCCACTCAGTCTGCAACTACACCATCAAAACATAACTTGAAAAAACATAGAAACCCTGACCTCATTGCCTCCATCTTGATCTTTCACCTCATGGCTCCTGTGTGGTATAGCAGCCTTCACTGTTTAACAAAAAACTGCAGATTTTTTGAGACAGCACTTACGCTTGTCTCCAAATTGCACACAGTATCACACATATCCAGTTAGTCACCTCAAGAAATGAGAAATAAAAGCTAGAAGCATTAGCACAGCAAAACAGGTATGAGAACATTTACACCCTTTTTTGCTCACTTCCTTCTAAAAAACCAAGGAACCAATTCTCCTTTTGCAGTTTCACCCAAGGAGAATGCTACAGCCTGCAGCGGACTAACATTTGATTTACACTGGCACGCATAAGCAATAAGTGTTTGTTCCAGGGCTTGAAAGCCTCGTGTTAGAATATTTACGCACCTTCAACAAAGATTTTTGTCTAGATAGCTTTTCTTTCACATAAATATATTCACAGTATTATATCATCTAGTTTAGGTAAGATCAGAAGACTTGCCAGAGGATTTGCAAATTGGTCCACTAAGACTAGCAATTGACCTCCATAATAAGCTAATGCTTACATATTTCCAAGGAATGCAGCAGGTACGTGGCAGCCATACCACACTGTGATATTTTAATTCACACAGTCAGCACATCAACTTTTTAAGCATTCCTTATCACTCAAGCGGGTACTTACAGGGTCAGAAGGACCACAGAAGTCTCTGAACACTTTTGGAGGCTCAGGTTGTATAATCTCCATTGCTATGCAAGGGCCTGAACACAACTCTGTAACCATCTCCTGGAAGAGATAAAAAGACAGAAATAAATCTGAGCTTCTTTGGGCATTAGCAAGGGTTCCATTCCTCCCCAAAACGAGACCCAAACTTACAGACCAGGAACAATTAAGGAATCTCGGTGCATTTAGGAAAGCGAAGACATGAAACAAAGATGTCACTAGTATTCACAACAAAATAAATGTTTTCCATTTTGCTACTTGGTTTAGAAGGTGGAGAATTAGGTAAATTCGATATTTAGCTTCAACAGGATACTGAGTAGCATGCAACAGCATCCACAGTACTTAAAATTCTTTTGTGGGTACATCTTTATTGATCCGGGCCTGGATTTCACAGAAGCATCCCACAACTTGTCAAACTAAACTGAATCAATGGAACACACTTTGCTGGGTATAAGCCTATCACACTATGTTCAGCCAGTTCCACAGACAGCAATGTACTTTACAGTGTTCCCTACAGGGAGCACAGCAGACAGCCTATATTTGTTTCCAAATACCATATAATCATAGAATAGTTTGGGTTAGAAGGGACCTTTCGACATCATCTAGTCGAACACCCCTGCAACAAGCAGGGACATCTACCACTAGAACAGGTTGCTCAGAGACCCATTCAGCCTGACCTTGAATGTTTCCAGGGATGAGGCACCTACCACCTTTCCGGGCAACCTGTTTCAGACAGGAATACATCCATTTGATGGCTTGTAAGTAATTAAAATGCCTCTTGAGCTTTCGGTTCTTACTGTCTTTTCCTCACATATTACTACAGAAGCTGAAATACACAAGCCAACAGAACAGAACTGAAAGGGACCTGTGGCGCAACCTGTTAGGGAAAGGGTCCTTCATCTGGCAATATTCTTGTGGTGTGCTGTTACCAGAATCTCAGCTACACCGAAATAATCTGTTTCCCTGGAGCCTCCTGGAAAGCAAAGAGACCTCTTGAGTTCTGAGTGGGTGATGAAGATGGGTGTTAGTGTTCATAACCTTAAATTAACTCTGGGCATTAGTGACCATTTGGAGTTTGTTAATTAGAGGTATAGGTTTCACAAGCAGAAAGAACCTATTTTGATGTTCTAGTCTGACTTCCTTTTTTAAAACATGCCCTTGTAATTGCATACTTGTCTAGAAACTTGGGCAGACAAGTTTTAAACAAATCAGGACAATTAAAAGAATCAAAACCAATGAGGAAAGGAGAAAGCAGAAAGCATTTGCAGGAAATAAGTGAGGACAGGGAAGGACAAGCAAGATACTGCAATCACTCCCATCAGCCATGGGCAGGTCAAGGATGAGCCATGGGAAAGAACAGGAGCATAAAGAATGGGCAAAAAAGCAATAGGAAAAGCAAGATTAAGTAATTCTGTGCCTTTTACGAATTGTGATGGTAACTAAATACACAAAGATTCCAAGTCAAGCAGCATGGTTCCAAAGAGCTGGTATCTTCATAACAGATTCCACGCTGAGAGCACGTGCTTAATCTCCCGACTTTGAACTCAACGGGACAGAATTTTAGCCAAGTGCCTCTATCATCAACTTGATCCGAGAAAATGTGGGTAGAATAATTCCTGAGAGGACACGAAAAGAGTGCAAACTATCTTCATGCTCTACAACATGAATAAATATTTTAATTCCAAAAACTGTCTTATCACCAACGGATCCTCTGTTAAGAACAGGTTGAAGGGCGATACATTTCATTCTGTTAAGAAACAGTAAGTTGCCACAAAGTTACTACTCCATACAATTTCATTTCATTCTGTCATCTAAATAACTAATAACAGGAAAATGGAGAAAAAACAGGCTTTCATCTTAAGTTGAATCAACTTAATTCCTCTCTGCAAACTGTGGTTTTTCTTCTTCCTCCCTTTTCTATTGTTTCTGTATCAGCACTGACATCCCACCAGCAACAGCATCCTTCATTGCAACACAAAGCTGAGGACTGAAGACCAGTGGACATCAGCTACAGCAGAGAGGCATGGTACTATGTGAGACAAGCTTGGTCTACCTTACACAGCCTCATCAAGACTAGAGATTAATTTAAATAGCAGATACTGTTTCTCTGGGAAGACTCTCAGTTACAGCTAAATCAAATTTTCTTTAGCAAATAGTTTATTCATCAAATAACATGGTTTGTGGTCAACCAAAACCATTCCTGGAGCTAGATCAAGCTCAAGCATTTTTGATTAACAAAGCGGATTCTGAGCTGACCCGAAATAATCTCTCTCCTTTTTTCCCTGTTTTCTGTTCTGGCTACAGTAGGAAATACAAAGCAAAACGGCACAAAAACTAATCAACAGTATGCAAAATCCCATGCAGGAGATACCAACAAAGCTAAAATTTTGGGCAATTGTTCAGCTTTCTCTTTTCACGGAGAAGTGCTCTATATACAACGTCAAGCCTTTACTTGACTGACAAGGGGTAACCAGCAGAAACGTGAGTACAGTTTTTGAAAAGGATTTCTGGATGCCAAGTATCTTCTGTGCTGAATTATTTTGGAATGATAAAAAAAAATTAGACCAAAACAGATGGCTCTGAGTCATAGATACAAGAGGTCATATTCTTTCTTCAATATTCTATTTCGCAACATTCTTCTTCCTATTTGGCCTGCACTGACAATATCTATTGCTGTTCCCATATGTGCCTTCTCTGGATCCCTTTACCATCATGCTTAGCTTTCCCACATTTTCATGTTTCACAGATACTCTGAGTGCACAGAGATATTAATTTCATCTCATTTCAACTGAGTGCATATAGCACATATGGCTTGTAGGACAGAGCCCTAGATTCTCACTTTTCTTCAAATCCCATCTAAAATATATCTTCTTTATTGACTTACTCTGTTTAAATGTCACTCTCCCTTCTGAGTAACTCTCCAATTAAATTATGTAACTAAAATTTGCAACTTATCAGGGGGTCAGAGACTGTGCAAAAGAGCTGCAGAAGATGGTAGAGAAATCCCAATTTGGTTCAAAGTAGAGACTTTAGCAGTACCACGGGATTCTTCAGGCCCTGAAATACTGGTCAGATATTACCATATTTGAATTCTGCCACATGCCTGCAAGTCTGCCTGTTCAATCTTCCTTTGGTCCTTGTCAAAAGCGGTGTTATCACAGGAGACTTTAAAAGTATTCCCCAGTCTGAGAGTGAACTAACAGTACTCCTAACCTATTTAAAGACAAATCTACAAACCCTGTTGAAGGATGTTAGACTAAACAATCATGGGGGAGGGGGAATAAAAGTGTCACTATCAGAGTAATATTAGTAACTGTCTGGAGAAATATTAGTAACTGTGTAAAAAACTTTTACTAATTTAACCATTTAAAAATTACCAATAATTTGTGTAGTACATAGCATGGCAGTGAAGCTAAACTCATCACTATTTGAAAAATGAACCAAAATCCTCTGACAAAAGGTGATGCAGAAATGCAAGCTCATCTTGTGTTCCTGCTGTTCTGTCTGCAGTCGGGAAGTTTTATGTGACAGTACAAAGCATAATAACACATAGTCTTAGACGTTCACTGTGATTACAGCATATCTTAAACTTCTTCAATTTTCTGAAGATCCACAAAAGTCAGATCAATAAACTTAAGAATAGCTCAAAATGTCATTAGAAAAACATTCAAATACATCAGCCCTATTGTAAACAAAATAATAAACATATATTCTGGTCCAAGCCACTACTGCAATATCAAATCAAATAAGGACACAGATATGACACACTCTCACAGCTCTACCACAATAAAATAACTTATCTGAGGAGGTTTTTTCACTTTGCCGTATTTTACAAATTCCTTGGCTGAACACTTTTCACAAAAGACTTTCCCTTCTTGCAATATAGATAGCACAACTTTCAAGACAAGTTAATTTATTTGAGAACAAGCTAGAACTGGTCAGTACCAGGTTTCTAAAAAAAATCCTATTCACAATCCCAAAAAAGGAAAGATGTGACTGCTTCCTCATTTAATCGTATTTTATTTTTAAACAGATTCTTTGCAAGCTTATGCTTACCATGTATTCAGCGACGACACCTTTGTAAATCTCATAAAATTCTTCCACATTTGCACGCTCCATGTTGAACTAAGAAAACAAAAACGTTAGCCACTCTGCCTTAAACGACAACAACAAATTGACAGACACCCCCTCTTAACCAGCAAACATTCAGAATACTCTTTTAAGTTTTATTAGGTAAAAGGAATGGCTTTACAGCTATAATGGGAAGTTTGTCAACAACTTAGCCCATGACACCACAGGCAACACAATACACAGTATCTTCTGTTAGCTGATGCCACTAAGACATGCAAGAGGATCTGTCTGTAGTGAAGGAAAGGGGCTATTCTTCATTTGTGGTGGGCATTTGAGGCATAGTGGGATTTTAGATCTCAAGACTTTCACAAAAATCAAAGGGCAGGACTTACAGGACTACTCTCGGAAACAATCGCTGTGCCAGCTTCCTTTAACTGCTGACTATATCAGGGTGTCAAAATCCTTTAAGTATCCTGACAAACCTTCCCCTAAATTCATAGTAAAAATATATATTTTAAAAAATTAAGGAAGGATATTAACAATAATTTCTCTAATCTTAACTAGTACATTTTTATACTCAAATTGCTCCAGAAGAGACAGATTATCATTATCCCCCTTCCAACTACAGGAAACTGAGATACAGAGAGGTAAACTGTCTCGGCTTAAGGCTACCCAGTAACCATAAACATGTTTCACTGTTTCTCTTACAGAGAAACAGATCAGCTGATCAATCAAATAATAAAACACAAATATCACAAGGACAATGCTGATCCCTAAACATTGCTACACAGTCTGCACAAGGGTTTTGTATTGTAGGAAGACACCTGTGCATTGCTGTGAAGCGCATACAGCACTGCTCCAACTTCCATTTATCGGAAAAACATACACAAAAGGAAACCTACCATCTGCAAAGCTGAGATCTGAAATCCTTCATTGATGATGGCTTTTATAATCTTTCCAGCTAGCCCTGAAGAAACACACAAAAGACAGCATTCAATTTCGAAAAGCATAATTTACAACTGGAAGGTATTTACGCCAATATACCACTTATTTTCAAAAGAAAAACACCATGTTTGTGTAATGCTGTGAGAGAAAGCAGAGAGCACAGCTGAGTTCACATACTTTATGTTCTATCTAAAGTGATGTGTTGATGGTTTCAAACAACTAAATTCCACACAGTTGCTGAAAAAGAATATCTACCAAAAAACAGTAATTAGTGAAGCCTTTGCTCTTCTCAGATCAACTGCAAAACTCCCAGCTGCTGCAAGATCAAGTTTTGTATTTTTAATGAAGTTCCATTGGCAATACTGACGCTTAAGCAGTAATCAGTTCAGGGCACAGGCTGCCTATTTTGCTGGTTTTATACAGTGCCACCAGAGTGGTGGTCCGACTTTAAGCTAGAAACAATGCAGGATGATAACAAACATTGCCAATAAACCAGCACAAAAGTTCACGTCTTCTATGCTAAAAACATATTCGTGCAAAATAACCTACTGCTTCTAAGCTTATAGCTCACAAATATATAACTGCTGATGATCCTGCTTGCTCTGCTCTCTCCAGAATGCATCCTCAAAGACTGAATGACACTGTAAAACAAAACACTAAACTTTGGAGAACAAGAACCACCGATTTTCCACTGAATGTGTATTTTAGATTTGCCTGTGCTTACAAGATCAGGCCATTCTGAAGATGATGTCAACCAAGCCCAGTACTCTGTGTGAATGAATTTCAGAGAATCACCATTTTCATAGAACGCAAATGCCTGTCATCTAGTACAATTTGTTAGAAACTGCAAATCGCTGGACGTTTATTCAGAACAGAATTAACCACAGAATACCCTGTAATGTACAACAACAGCATGATTTGACTTCTGGTCATTGAATCATTTTATTAACTAGTCTTTAAATTGCGGGATTTTTTAAAACAAGCTACTATCTAGGTTCTTGCATGCTCAAGACTTGAATTGTACACAGTCTGCTAAACCCTGTGACATAGGATTGGTGAGCTTTCCACCCCATTAAAAGGTCAGTGGAAGCTCTGAGTAAATGAGATGGATAGTTGGAGGGCTTTCAAAATTTGTATTTGCAAAAGAAAATGAAAAAACCTGTCCCTGAAGTATCCCCCACTGTATTTTGACATTAAGGTTTATGTAGAAAAACTTTCCCCATATTAAACAGTGCATACTTCTTCCAAAAAATCTTCAAACTACTAAAGGAAAAACTGAGATTTTGGTACATACTCAGTTCATGCAGTTCTTTAAGCTCACAGAACTTAGAAACAAGTGGAGGCAGGTGAAGTTCCTGTCCCACTAAACTGTGACACCATGGCTCACTAGCATTGAGAAAAGTTTCCTTATAATGCTCCTGTGAAACTGGGAAAATAATAATAATTTAAAAAAAAAGCAGCAAAATTAAGGCACTTCGACAGGTAGAGAGAGAAACCAGACCCCTAGTTTATTTTTGTTCACACTGCTGGAAAGGCTGAGCAGCTCAGATGCTTCCACACAGGTTCCAGTGAGGCAGCGAGCCTACAGTCTTGACTTCAGAGATGAATGGCCAGTTTATCAAGAGATTAAGTGACTGGCTGGGGATCATTCAGGAAATAAATAAATTAATAAATAACCTGTGACAGAGCATAAACATTTCCTCATTCTCGACCTTCGGAGCCAATACTCCAGTCAACAGCCACCGCTTCATCAGAAATCAGCCAAGACAAAGAAAGGGCAGCAGCAGACAAATGGCAACCGCCACTTGCAGGGACAAGGCTACGTTGGTATGAGCAAGCTGCTTTGCATGACAGATCTCCATTTTATGCTTTAGCAGTCAAGAATGGGCCACTTGCACAGGCCTTCACAGCCAGCAAGTATCTAATTGATATACTCATCAGGTATCAGGTTCTGGGGTACTATGGAGATCTGCTTTTTTACAAAACTTTTGTCCTTCAGCAGTTTTATGAGCCATAAGCAAAATCCATGCTTTAGAGAAACAAAGGGGGACTCAGCTTTCTGGGCTGTTTCTCTACTGAAGTCGTTCAGACTTTTCTTCTCTGTAGATAGGAGACAGGCTCCTTTAACGACAGAAATCAAAGCAGGAATGTATTTTGCACAAAGGTCTTTAATACAAGGTTCGTTTAATAACTAACTGTGATAAACCTATGAAGATTTTCCTTGCATTGTATTCCTGAGTTCACTCTCACTCATCAGAGCAACAGAGCACCTTGCTGCTCCAGATAGATTGCCCACTACTGCAAGACCCAAAAGGCTTAACCGAAAGAATTATTGTCACCATTGTACTCAGATCATCTTGCCAAAAAAGTTCAAAGTGCCTTGAGGAAGGGCCATGAAATTTCATTTATGTTTGTAAAGCGGGATGTTAGCACCACTTCCCAGATGTGGCAACTGAGGCACAGGAGGATAAGCGCAGCAGCAGCGCAGATCTACAAATCCAGTGACTTGGCCTCCCTTGTCCCAGTTTAGGCAATACACTTATCGGTTCTCCTTGGGACACTTTCCTATCAAATTCTACCTGAACCAAAACAGAAACAACAAGCATAGAGACAATCCCCAAGAGACAGAAGAGTGGAAGCCCAAGGGTTGGTTTGGGATTTATTTCAGGCTTTCAGCCAGTTGCATGACTGAACTGGGACGTGTCCTCTCCTTTGTGGGCAGACCAGGCTGAGGAAAAGAGCTAATTAGATAGAGTGCCATTTCAGCAGCTTTCAACAATTTGTTTTCAACTTTCAAATCCAGATCTGTAGTGAGTAAAGAACTTTTTAAGGACCCTTCAAACAGGGCCAGTGCAAGTTTAAAATGTGATTACAGTAAGAACCCAAATCAAAGCTGCAGATTAGGCACCAGTTATGATGAATTTTCAGTCACAAAGCACAAAAGAATCACAAGCATTACTAAATGCAACTGGGGGAATTTAATACTAATCCTAACAAATATTAGAGTGAGAGAGAGAGAGCAAGCAAGCAAGCATGCACACACTTTATGTCTCCTAGGCAGCATTATGTTACTATGCACCTAATACAAGACAGATAATCTTCCAACATATTTTAATCAGATAAAATGATAAGGCACCAAGACCTCCTCAGTTACATTGATCTTCTACAATGTGTTGCTTTACAGCACACAGTATTTGAAAATTGTCCTTCATTAAGAAGCAGAAAGTAGCAGGGAAGACATTGGAATAAAAAAATGTTACAACTGTTTGCAGAATTACGGATTGGAATAAAATAAAACAGTTCATGAAAGTCGCTTTTAATCTAACAGCACTTTAATTAGTGGGACGTAACAGCTGTGTTGCTGGGACCTGCCAGTCCCAGTGCACTGCAAGCCACCAGCTCTACAACTAGGGATGTTACATTCTCTTCCCTTTGTTCTTGGCCTGTTTCCCAATTTAACCATTCCACCATTAAAAGCTTATTAGGTCAAACAGCAGACTGCCTTCAAAGCAAGTCAAAAACTAGCTTCCTCATCTCAATCTTTGTATGTCATTTTTTTAATACCCTTCCAATAATTAAAAATAATTCCTCTGGAACATCAACAGTTTTTTGACAGGAATACACAAACTGTCATGACTGATCAGATCAATGTTCCACCTAATCCAGTAACATATTTCTAGAAGTACCCAGTACCAGATGCTTAAAGTAGCACTAACTATAAGTAGCAATTTCATTTCATGTCTATTTTTGACATTTTAAAATGCAATTTTGCTTCACAGTACAATGAGAATTATCTGATTCCTTATTGCCAAGCGTTAACGGTTCTGTGCCAAAACTCCAAAGAAACATGAACAAGCTTGACTCCGAGCAAAGTCCTTTTTGAATTCCAAAATAGGAAAAAGTGGGACTCAGAGCTGGGCCTTCCTGCAGTGTATTTCAGTTGAAGTTGTCACTGATCTTTGATTCAGACAACACTGCAAAACACAGTGCAGTAGGAAGCTGACAGATGTCCTTCTCAAAAAGCGCACTTCTTCCTATCAGTTGGTCAACCCACCCCCTGAAGAACAAGGTTTATCTATCTCTTCTCTTTCGCTGTTTCTACTTAGAAATAACGCAACTCTAGATATTCTTATCATGCAACCTAAATGCACCATTTCTACGCTCCCCAGAAGTCTGGCCATAGTGATAGTCTGCAGCTATTGATCTCCCAGCCTCGCTGCATAAGGATTTCCAGTTATTTTTATATTCGTACTCTGAAGCACCAAGAAGTGAGTCACAGAGGGACAGAGGGTCTCCTGAGTGACACGCATTGGGCCAACAGAGAGAAGAAGGGGAGATAAAAAGCTACCCAGGCTAACCATAAGGCAGATGAAAAAAGACAAGTGGACACCAACATAGGATAAAAAGGAACATGTGAGGAAATTATGAGAGAATATTGTTCACAGTGATACAATCCAAGATTTTCCATCATTCCTCATTTATTTCTAGGCATTCTTTTACAGGAGAACCTCAAGTCTGCAGGGCAGCTTTACAGACATTTATGGAGAACCCTATCAACACTACAGCACTGGTGAAAATCTTTACAAAACAATGTTCATTTGAAAATACTAAAAAGATGAAGACAAAAGAGATCACCACTGCTTCACTGGAGAACAGAAGTCAGCACAAGAAAAGTACAAAGACAGTAAATCTTAGGGGACCTTGAAACCAAACTGACCGAGCATTTAATGTGACTGAGAACGGGAACCCACAGAAAGATTCAAAGGAGGTGAAAGGTTCAAAGCTTAATCCCAGCTGCAACTTTCCGAACTGCTATCAACGAGGCAAGACCACACTTGTGAGTGCTAGAGAGGGCATTAAGACACAAAACGATGAAAATCTGTAGAACAAAAAAACATATTCTGGGAATTCTTGCATGGGAACAGATGGGAAGAGTCAACTTAAAATTCAGATACAAAAACCCATAGCAAAATAAAAGTCAAAGATCACAGCCAGGCTACAAAAAGTATCCAGCAAATTTAGCTGTGCAGTGTGTGCTGTTTGAACAGGGAATTTGAGGAAGAAAGAAAGATTAAGAAGCAAAGATCAACACCTCTGCAACAGTTATGCTGAACTCAAGCTGATGATTGCATATTTACAAAATAAAAAAACAGAAAGGCTTAGGTTTCTGTCTTTCTCTCTTTCTCTGTTTTTGTGTTAAGAGAAATACAAAGAAATATCCAGTCTCTGTTTCTCTTTATTTCTTTCTTTTGAGATGTTCATTATTTTGTACTCCTTTAGTGCATGCACTTTTTTTTCACTTGAGAAGATTATGGCCAATCACTCTGGCTAGGAGAATGTTTCTATGGATATAATGATTTTTGTTTACTTTTGCTTATTTCTTGAGTGTGAACAAAACTAAACATGATATTGTTGTTGAGGCTGTACTGCTGGATTATATGATGGCGGTCAGTACTATAATTCAAACCATTCATATGCTTACTATTATTTCTTTCTTTTTTTTTTTGGTTATCCTTACTGAACACTGCGCATGGGACTTTTCATGAATGGTTACAGCTACAGAGAGGAAGTGGTTAAAATTATGCTTTGTAGTGTGCATTAGCCCATAATTATAAACAATAACTTTTACCTACTATTGCACTGTCAATTAACTTCACTCTGGAGGTTAAAACCCTCAGGAGATCCCCTATTATCTGCTCCAGCCTTTACAAATTTTATATTCCACTTCCTGTGGAAGGTTTGCCAACTCACTGTCCTAGATCAATAGTAAATATACTGTAAGCCTTATCATTTATTTTTACTTGGCAAAAGACTATCACATATTCCTACATTCTGTGTCTTGGCTCTTTTCAGGCCCAAAAGGGTAGTAAGAGAAGACACTTCACGATACTTATCTTTCGCTCCAAGCTACAGTGAAGTTAGACTATGCATGGCTGCATTTTTTAAATTTTTCTAAAATGTGCTCAAAAACTTCTAGTAACAAAGGTTCCATTACATCCCCAGATATCAGGCCAGTGATACACTCTGAAGTTTTGCTTAATGATTAGATTACATCTTCTTTCATCTAAATCAGTAAATATGCATCTATTTTCCAAACTGACACATAGAAAGCTGTATATCCCTGTATTCTCCACTTCAGGTTAAATAAATGAAACTCTTCATGTTTTTGTTGGCTAAATCTCTTATTCTTTTTTCTCTCAGTTGTTTATGTATTTTTGAAACAGAGTGCTCAGAAACTGGACATGGTACACAAGCTGGGTTCTCACCAGCACTCAGCAGAACTAGCTACTGAAAAAACACCTAAACAAAGCGTGTCCAACACTGTGAACACTGATTGTGGAATACCACTACTCCAACCATCTCTCTACAGCCTTATCACTGATACCCTGGCAGTTCTTCTCTATTTTGTATTTGTGCATTTATTTTCCCTCCTCTGTGGTAGTGCTATGCAATTGGTTACATTCAGTTTCATCATCTTCACATGTCTTCATTTCTGCAGGAATGTTCTGAATTCTTACCACATTCTCCAAAAATTGTAGTGGACGCTTGGTACTATCTGCAAACACTGCCAGCATGCTCTGTCCTTCCCCACCCAAGACGTTAATGACAATTTTGACAAGAACTGGCCCAAGGATGGGTGACTTCACTTGTAAAGTCCTTTGAATTTGATGTGCTCATGTCCAATCCAACGTTCAGGAAAACGTTTAAAGCTACGGAGAGGCTTATGCTGCGCAGATTTAAATGTACAAATTACTCCACTAAAAGAAAATTTTGGTTTCCTAACAGCAAGGGACTTGGATGAAGACACTGATATTCAAGTGAATTAGACAATCCAGCTCTGTTTTACCTTCTTTTATGGAAAGCATACTTAGAGAATACAGAGATCAGCAAAGCATATTTTCCTTCAGAAAAGACATGCTGGTAAAAGTCCATCATTGGGGGGCTGGACTAGATGACTCAAAGAGGTCCCTTCCAAACCCTAATATTCTGTGATTCTGTGATATCCTCACTACCCAAAGTGGTTTAAATGAAATTATAGACTCTCGATTCATCAGTTTCCTTGGTATGAAAGAAGTTTCATTAGCCTGAAACTCCCCAAACCACTCTTAGAATTAACTTCTCCCTAACCCTTTAAGAATGAAAACCCCAAATAAACACTAATTTCTAATGTATTGTGGGTTTTTGGGGGGGGGCGGTTTGTGGTTTTTTGGGGGGTTTTTGTTGTTTGTTTTTTTTTATGTTAGCACCATCATCCCTGCACAGAGATGATTTGCAGCAACATGAGCACCACTAATACAAGTCTATTGAACGCTGCTGGGAAACACTCTCTTACCAATGGTAGGAAGATACTTATAAGCTTCAGCAAGGATTGGCTGTGCCATTTGATCAGGTTTTTTCTCTGAAGTATACCTCCTCTTCTTCCTTCCAGTCTCAAACTGTCAGAAAGGATTTCCAGATTCAATTCACCTCCCCCTCCACCTTAATCAATTAAAATGTAAAGTATATTTTTCACACTTTGAAAAAATAAATATCACATCCCCACTAGCCACTGATATACAAAGTCAGTCTTAAGTTGTGAAGACAATGCCAAGCTGCTTAAATTTTATGCAGGAAATATACAAGAAACAACATAGGCTTGGTTTCAAAAACAAACATCCCAAGAAAGGAATATCCATCACTACAACTAAAGCAAAGAATTTAAAACACAAATGAAACTGGATGGACTACTGTTCTCATGGAACCTAAATTTTTTTTCTAAAAAATGGTGATAAAGAGGTAAAGTAGGTTGCTTTTATTTTAATCACTTTTTCCTAGTTTCTCTAAAGAGCAAAAAAACCAACCAACCAACACCCCAACACCACCAGACACCACCAAACACTTCAACACCCTCTATATAGTATATTCAAGGAAAACATAAGAAACAAAGAGCATTTAATTTTGCACAAATATGTCTTTTGTGCGTGGGCAAATCCATTTGTAGAAAAATGCCCGTATCTGAAAGCATAGTGCTTTACTAGGTAAGTTTTCACACAACTGTAGCACTAAGATTGCTGTATTGCATGTGGGAATATACAGAAGTCACATCTGAAATGATCCACTCCACTTCTTCAAAACTTCTGCAAAGATTTGTGTTCGTCTCACTTCTTTTCCATTTCCAGATTCTATCTTCTAATAGTTCCTTCCAGACTTCTAACAGTTAAGTGTATCAAGGCTATCACTGATGCCCCTTTGCACTCAACCTTGTAGACAAGATACAAAGAAAAGTTCTGCCTACGATGAGGTGAAGTCCACAGCATCTGCACTTCACCTTTCTATTATGCATATTTATCACAGACAGAAGATACACCTTCAGATTACTTATGAGAAACTTGCATTCCTCATTTTTTTTTCTCAAGCATGAGAAAATAGTTTTCTGAAAACACTGTACTACTTCTAAGTTTCCTGGAAATAAAAACAGTAAGTTACTCAAATTTACATCTAAAAACGCAGGGTAAAAAAAGAAACAATCTCCAGTGGTTTTTTGACAATTTAAAAAAATCTTATCTAATGAATAAAAAGCATCTTGATTAAAAAAAATGAGATAGATACCTAGTACTGAGAATGACAACAGATTTGCACCTCTTCTATCCCATCCTCTTTTTCTTTTCCAGTGTATTTCATTTCTTAATTACACGCATGTAACTGTACTTAGCATACCACAGAGGTGACTTGGACATACTCACAGTGATGCCTTCTCTCTTTCAAAGAGCAACAAGAATATCGCGGTGTCAGGAACAGTTCTTCAGTTGTTTACAGTCAGACATATAAGCTACTACAATGCTGGATTCCCACTCTCTACAACCCTTCTCTCCCTACTCTCTCTTACAAAGCAACTTCACCTGAGATCTTACAGAAGCAAACCCTGTTTCTGTACCTGTTTGCGACTAAACTACTGTCCTTGATATACTTTTTGTCAAAATTAGGTTTGTCTTTGGAGCCAGGAACTACTCTCTCAAAATTTTTCTAGGTCTTTGCATAAATAAGGAAATATGATTCTTATGATTACCTGTCATGCAGCATTTTGTTGATCAACATAAAGGTCTATGACTTTCTAAAGCTATCCAGTAACTAATACGTTAAGATAGGAGAGCTCTGTAAGATTTATCATCCACGCAGAACTGGTCTAAAACCACATTACCACAGAATATCTTTTCCAGTTGGAAAGAATCCACTCCTTTTGTTTTCTATAAGACTTCAATTTTAGTTGAAGAATACTGTGGAAGACAGCACTATAATTTTTTTTTTTTTAATTACATAAGAGGAACAGGGGTTTAACTTACCAGCAATGTTAGAGCAAAATCTCAAGCTTAACATATACTAGAAGAACAAACCTGTCTGGGTAGCCTGTCTCACACCTAGAAGCCCTCAAGACCAGAGAGGCTTCCGTACCTCTAGGAATGCCTTTTAGTTTGCATCAGGTCCAACAAAAAACTAGCAGTTTTGCTTTTCAAGTTCATGGTACAGTTCTAGCCCCAAATTTGTCTTTGGCAAAACTCTGACGTTTAGAGAACCCATGTCTCAGCTTGAGATTGCAGAAAAGGAGGGCAGGATTTCACGTCTCAAGCTCTGTGCTGTAACCTAAGTACGAAATGTGAAATATAGCACACTTCTGACCTCAGCCTTTATAGCCCGATCATCACTATTTGTATCATTTTTTCCCTGCTCATATTTCAAAGAAATTAAGTAAAGGCCACACCAAAGAAACTTTAAACCAGTCATGAAATACCAAATTCTGATTCCTACAGCAAACATGACAGGTTGACTATGAGCCAGCAGTGTGCCCTGGCTGCCAAGAAAACTGATGGGATTCTGGGGCTCATTACGAGGAGTGTGGCCAGCGGGTCGAGGGAGGTTCTCCTCCCTCTCTACACTGCCCTAGTGAGGCCCCATCTGGAGTACTCTGTCCAGTTCTGGGCTCCCCACTTCAAGAAAGATGAGGAGCTACTGGAGAGAGTCCAGTGGAGGGCTACAAGGATGATGAGGGGACTGGAGCATCTCCCCTACGAGGAGAG
>Ga0065711_1002697_pt1 | contig 32141 bp, 16 predicted proteins | sample Hoacrofraction12_FD_59098 | JGI IMG/M metagenome (GOLD analysis project Ga0065711, IMG submission 59098) | Hoatzin crop microbial communities from Cojedes, Venezuela - Epithelial fraction 12 v2 (version 2) | ecosystem: Host-associated > Birds > Digestive system > Esophagus > Crop | place... | reverse complement strand
CCCCCCCCGAAGCCCTTCTCCCACCGAAGTGTTTAAAACACGAAGTCAGCTCCACACCGAGCTGGTTTGGGGAAAAAGGCTCACGCTGAGGCTTTGTTCCTGGCTGACAGGAATGTGGTTCACGGCCTCTCGCTCCATCTCGTCCCAGCGCAGCAGCCTCCGTGGGGCCAGCAGCACAGCGCTGCGCTCCTGTTACCCAGAAGATGGCAACCCCTGTTCCCGTGCGGGCAGAGGTCCTGGGCGGAATTATTGGAAGCGGACAGGTATTCAGCGTTCAGCTTCCAGCGCTCTTAGTCATACTTTCAGTTTTTGCCGGTCAAATCTGTCAGCAAGTACAATAAAGCTGTGCAATAAGTGATTTCTCACTGTGCTGGCAGTTCTGAGTACTAACCAAAAAACGTTCACTTTGCAGTCAAATATTTCGCTTACAACAAAGAGTTTCAGTGTGTGTGCAGACCCAATGGGTTTGCCTGAAACAATTCAGACTTTTAGTCAGTGACAACTTGGAATAAAACTTGGGTGGAAGAAAAAAAAAAAAAAGAAACTTTGAAAATCCCATCTCCATTAAAAGCTTCAATGGGACCCAAGCGATGGCGCTATGGAATGTCATACGCTCGCGAAGCGGTTACTGTCCTGCACAGAGGAGCGTGGAGGCAATTTTGTAGAGTGACTCCTGGAGAAAAGGCCTCTGAGAATAGGAGTGTCTTTAGGTATTTGTTACCCTGCTGGAGTTGGTATCACCTTGCGCACACAACGCCGGCCTGCATTATGTAAACCCTTCATTGATAAATCCCTCCCCCGCCTCCCTCAAGCTGTGTCAGGCTGTTCTTAGCTGACAGAGCCGAAACAGATGCTGCTATAAATACCACCCTTGTTTAGCTGTTTCGAATGTAATTTCTTCTGTAGAACATGGTGGATGCTCCAGTTATCACTGAACTTGCACCCGTGCTGGAATTTATTACTCCTTTGTACACAGAGATGCATTTTTTGAACAATTTCATAAATACACCCAGCAGGGATGGGTTCTGATGCCCCTTTCTCCTTTTCTTTAGAGACATCCTTTACAAAGAGTTTCACTAATTTTCACTGAACTCTTAAGTTTAGAAGCTACAGATTGCAGAGGTGGTGAAAGTTTACCCCTTACAACCAGACACAGGGTCAGTTCCCTCTTTACTCCCTGTCGGCTCCACACTCCCATGCCAGTTGCTGCTTTTCAGCTTGGCCTGAGGAGATCAGGAAGCTACACCAGCAGCGGTCACATGGCTCGCAGCCTGGGTGTTAAACCTGGAGCACTTTGGACGCTACCACGATAAAACAGAAGAGCAAGGAATTCAGATGCTTGCCAAGGGGTGGCAGGGGAAAGCCAAACGCACACCAGCACGCCCTGTAGCCGAGCACCACGGAGCACGCCAGCCAAACCTAGGCTCCTGGACAGCTCGCCGTCACGGCTGGGGCTGGCCTTGAGCATGAAGGCGGGAGTCGGACTGACCAGCACAGCAGCGTGATGCAGGGTAGATTCAAGTTCTGTTCGGCAGCAGCTGGCAAGTGGTAGATGTGTCACCATTGACCAAGTAGCTCATTTGTATTTGCACCTGGAAAAATAATTTCCATTTTTAATATATTATTCTACTTGTACCTGAAATATCAGAGATGGAAACATTTTATGATACCCATCTTAAGTTAAATACTGTTTTTAGTAAACACAACCCATTTTATGTTCTGTCTTTACGTAAAGATGTAAGCTGTATTCTGCTGAGTGCTGCTACCTACGATCTGTGCCTTTTAACTCGGCGAGAGAATGGGGTAGAACTTCCAGGCAAGAGGCTCTCCTCACTGCAGGCTGAAGAAGCCTGGGAGTGCACCTGGCCACGTGCTGAAGGAACCTCTCTGGGTTTTCTCTTCTGATGTTTATTTTGCTTCAAAGGAGCTGGTTCTCATCCACCTGCCAACAATCCGGCTGGCTGAAAGAATGTCTTTTTGCACTCCATACAACCTTCTTCTATGATTCTATTCTAACTCGTCAAACCTGCTTCATTATAAGTGATCTCTTGATTAGAAGCTAAATCCCTGGTTCCTCCGAAGAGATGGGAACAGCCTACACAAGGACATGATCTTTCAACTCAAAGCCAACTATCTAAGCAGCTCAACTTACCTGTCAAGGACAGCATTACCAACAGCCTCACCCTACTCACCAGAAAACCTCCTGAAGGCTACCGAGCAGCACTGCACCCCTCCAGCACAGCCAAGACAGCGGCCTTCACTACAGGCAGAGCGTTCCTTGCCACCCCTCTACCACCCCGGGAACCAGCTTTTCTTCCCACCACAATTCTGCATATATTGAACCAGGCTGAATCTTCCCATCTGTTCGAACAAGAGGTTTTGAAGATGATTATTCCAAGTAAGTTTAAAGGTTTTAGAACGGGAACCCGAGCGATCTCTCCTGCTCAGCCGTTAAAGCCTGCCTTGATTACTTTGATGTAACAACACTTGAAAGGTCCTATTCTTTGAAACTAATTTAAACACATTGAATTGTTGAAAGATTAAAAACCGCAGTCAGCTAATTACACTCACTCTCATCTCTTATTCAGCAAATGAATCACTTTTCATTACCACTTAGCTGAAGTACATGAATTTCTGCCTAATTAGAAATGTTGTAGATGGAGCATTAGCAAGGCTGGAGTGGGTCAGGATATCTTGCCTGCTTCATTTTTAATTCCTAACAGTAGAGCCAGATAGGAAAGGCTTCAGATAAGAAGTCATTAAACAATTTTAAATTATTTATAAAAATTACTTTGCCCAAATTATAATTATTTTTTTTCCCAAATGCTCTCATAAATGTCAAATGGAATGAAAGGAAAAGCAGCCCAACATTGATTTTAATGAACATTTTAATGTTATGTATAACAGAACATTATGAATACAATGGAAACAAAGTTTTATCAATTTAATAATAAAAAAGAAATCCAACATAAGAAAAGGGAGGCAATAAATTTCATACCTATAGTGCTTATTCTTAACAATATTCCCAGCTTGTGAATAGAACAATGTCTTTGTATTCCAGATTCTAGAATCATGATTCATGTGAACTTAAATGCAGAATTACAGAAGGAAAAACAAAAATCCCCAAAACCTTAATTCATTCTTTTGTTTTCAGTAAATCAGTAAAATCTTTGACTGCTACAGGTTTCCTTTATTAATATATATATTTTTTTACCCCTCTATTGGATTCCACAGCTGCTAATGCCATATTTACACAAAGGAATCACCAAGTGTATAAAAGCTAAGATCCAATGCCGTTAGATTAGGTAGGGTTACAGATTTACATAACTTATGTGTAGTTCACCTTGTTATTTTTTGTAACGATGCAAAAAAGAAATATTTTTGCCTTTTGACTGCTGCCGATGCCATAAATCAGTGGCTCTGTAGGGATATTGGTGGTACAAAGGATGGTAACTGCCACTGTAAAAGAGCTGCAAGAAAGTGCATTTTCTGGAGTTCTCTGAAAGGAAACCAGCAGTCTTGGATAAAGCTTCTTCCAGACGTTATCAGTTATAACAATAGAAGCACGTTAAGACCCCAAAATCTGTTCATCATCAAATTGCTGAGAGAGAATTTTTACAATAAAAATTTGGGTAATAGAGCAGTGTGGCTGGAACATTAGCAAAAGTATATATACATTCCAGGTCCCTTGGAATTCGCCATAGTCACATATGTAAGCCATTTCTGGACAAAAATATATACTCTTATAAAAAACTGATCATAGTACTCGAGTGACTTCAGTTGTGGACTCAGTGGTAGTAAAAGGAATGATCCAATCATGACAAAGCGATCAAGGAGAGGGGGAAAAGAAAGTCAAGCTCTTTAAGAAAAAAGAAAAGTATAAAATTAGATTCAAACATTTTTACCCAACCCCCATTCCCGTCTTCCATCAAGTCGCAAAGTTAAAATAGGTTCTTTGACATAGGAAAGGTTTTTTGATGGTTTCAATACAAATTGTTTTGCAAAATCATGTAACACATTCCTTAGAAGAACCTTTCACCTCTCCAGAATTTGAACACTAGTTATTTCAACATTTAGAAAATAGCTTTTGGTTCTTTATGTAGACACTTTAACCAATAAAGGAAAAATAACAACAAAAAAAAAGTATTGATCAGTGTTTTCCATCCCTTCCCCAGCTATATTTGTGCAGCTAAAAATCCTTCATTCGGTCTGCCCATTTATTTTCTTTTTATTTCATTTTATTTATTTATTTTACAATCTTTATTTGCTAAAATTGGCAAAATTTGCAAAGGCATCTTGCTTGGGTTGTACAGTCCCAGGAGTCAGAGAGGTCATAGCGATATTGGGTACCCCCATTCCTATTGTGCCCGTCAAACCCATTCCTGTCGCCGGCACTCCCACGTTCATGTTTATTCCCATCACTCCCTGGTTCATCACAGGCACGGGTCCCATGGAGGCCATTCCCATCGTACCCGACATCATGCTGGGCATTCCCATCCCCACGGGAAGGGGCCCTCCCGTCAGGGGGCTTGTCTGGGGTCGAACAGGCAGCATGTTAGGCTGAGGGTTGAGGTTCACGGCTGCAAAGTTTTGAGTCATGACATTCATGGGTTGTTGCATATCTGCAAAAAGGAGAACAGAATGCAAGAATCACTAGTCAGAAGCCAATGCTCAAGGTGCTCATGTATTTTAAGAAACGTATGTGGGAACCGATGTGAACAAAGATATGATGGCCAAAAACATAGCTATTTTGCCCATTTTCCTATTTTCTATGTGAAGCCTCAAAAACTTTTGTTAAGTTTTAAATAGCATTTTATACCAATATATGCTACTATGCACGTTCTGGAGAAGTTCTAGAGATCAGGAAGCCTGAAATCAAGACGCAGCAATGGTAAAAACATGCACAGATACCCGCCTCCTAGCATGTCTGTCTCCACCTAGAAAACACCACTTCTGTCAGAACCATCACAGTAGTTTAAGAAACAATTATGACTAAACATAGGAAAACAGCGATTGACAGAGCTTGACTCCATCTCCAGGCCAACACACTGAACATACAGGGCTCAGTGCACATGGAAAACAGGGCAATAATCACTTACTTTGTTGCTGCATCATGGCATTAAGTGATGGCTGCTGGGGTTTGGAAGGCTGCATCCCAGGCACTAAATTGTCCAAACTGATATTTACACTGGGATCTGACCAAGTTGAGGGTAGAGTTTTGCTTGCATTCTTCTGGACCATCTCTGTGCTTGCATTATAAAGAGGGTTAGGCTTCGGCATCATAACGTTCATGCTTTGCAGAGGCTAAAAAAGGAAAAGTTTGTTAGGATCCACTTGAAACAATTTACCAATAGGAATCAGGACTAAACAAGTGTTAATTTTTCCACAGGAGACAATAAAAAGCCAATGAGATTTTTCACCATGAACTTCAGCTCTTCCAAAGCGGTGTTGCCATGTGCTGTTACGCCATTAGAATGGGTTGAAAAGTATTTTGTAAGCTAGCGTCCAGCTCCCATCTGCAGTGAAGTTTTGAACTCAAAAATACTGTTTCAAAAAACACATTCCACTGAAGCAGGCACTTCTGTGTTTTGGAGAACAGACCAGTCCTCACCTTCATCTGCCTGAGACTGGAAACCTACAACATTCAGTGGAAGGTGATTTTCAGGTCTGAAACATCATCAGCCTCGCCTTCCCTAACAAAGCAGCAACAGTTCATGGAACAATGAAGACCATTTCAGAGAAGGCTAGCTTATAAAAGGAGGCTTTTCAAAAACATTTGACACCTTTTCTTTTTAGGAGGCTACTCAAACATTTTTGGGCAAAACTTTACAAAACGCTGATCACAACATCTACGTTACTAGGTATGGACTCCAGAAGTGGAACAGATTCATTTTCCATGTTGTGATACGGAGAAGGCAAAAGATTAATTGAAAAAGGTCATTAGCAAACTGTACAAATAGCAGCATACCTGTGACCTTGACATGGGTAAACTGATGCCCACAGCACTGGAGCTCATCATCGAGAAATTCATACTTTGTGAAGAGGTCATGGTTGTCTGAGAGGGGGCCATCAAATCAAAAAGATCAGTAGAATTGGAAGCAGTTGGAGGCTGGCCAGAAGCTGGCTGCGAGCTACTGAAGAGCTCTACAGCTGGCTGCTGTGCCGTGCTGCTGAAGAGCTCTCCAGATGCACTGGGACAAGGAGAAGCTTGGTTGAAGGCACTCCAGTCACCAAAGTCTCCATTTCCACTTGTTGCTGTACCTGAAGGAAAGGCAACAGTGTGGGAGGAAGGAAGACAGAGAGAAGAAAGGCAGAAGACTTAGAGAAAGGCACTGAGCAAATGCCATATTCCATGAACTGAAACAAATCAGAGCTGATCTGTGTCCGTCCAGATTAACATCTGCAGGTAGAACCTCCATCTGGACATCATTCCCCCTCATGAATATTCCAACAATTTTAACAAGGTAGCAAAGGAAACATGAAACACCCATGCACAGAAAGTAGATGGCTGTTTGATAACACGTCACCTGTGGATGCAAGACAAGCAGGGACAGGTTTTCTTTAGTTGAAATATGACTGAAAGATAACTTGGGGTAGACTGGAGGCTCTAGTCAAAACAACACCTAGAACTTTGGTAATATTTATCAACTTTTTATCTCAGAACTCAGGTATATGCTAAGAGAACAGTTGTCAGGAAGGAGCCACTTGATAAAGCAAATTCCATCATGATAAAACAAAGGCAACAACTTCAAAATTTGGTTATATACAATTAGTAGCTCTTTTTATAAAACAATACTGAGGGGAATAAACCCCAGAACTTTGAAAGCAGCTTGCCAGGGAATTCTTATTTGAGGTGATAAGGAATCATTTCTTCTCATCCCAAGAAGTGCCTATGTAAAACACATTATGTTTTCTAAATTTGATTCCTGAACTAAATGCCTTGGCTTGAAGCAGAAATTCAACCTTGAATCCAGCAATTGTCTCAGCAGAAGCTTTGCTGAACTCTTGAGCTTTGTTTCATTTCTATATACCGGAGTTTTTGTAGACAAGCACTCAAAGTGTGTAGATGACTGCAAGGGTACTTATTTCAGGATCACAGACGTCCAGAGACACAAACCAGCGAACTGAGAATATGTCATAACCTTTGAGCCAAATGGGAGGAAATGTTACCTCCCTTAAAAACATGTCTTTCTATTAAAAAGAAAACGGTTATTTCGCAGGAGTGATAGGGGAAGAAAAGCTTACAAAAACATCTACAGGAGATGCTAAAAATAAAGCAATGCCATGTAAACAGCTCTCATTGCGACACAGTGAATCGCGTTCCCTGTCTGGGCCATTGTACAGGTCAGCTTTCTGATCACGTCACGGACAGTCTTTTGGTACGTAGCTAAGTCACGCGCAATGCCTTTGCCATATGAAATGATCTTTGAGTTCTAAAGAACAGTTAAATCAGCCCTTGAGTTTCTTTAGATAAGCAAATGAAGACTCCAACATGTAAAGCTGGGATAGATGAATCTAGAGCCAGTTTCCACTTCCCAGTGGCTAGTTCCATAATGGCCATCCTCCATAGCAATTTTCTACATATGTATTCTACCCACTCAAAAGGTAACTGCAGTAATCTTTTACACTCCATGTAGATGTTTATCAACACACACTTTCAATCTTTAGTCATCTTTATCTTTACCCATACATTAGAATTTAAAGAATAGTAGGAGAGTAAATCTGTTCACAAAATCCAAGTATTGCCAACAACTTCAGTGCACAAAGTGGACTAATATTCATTAGCTTAGGGCCTTACTAGAACATTTGCTTTGATCTCCCTCAAAAAGAGGGGCTACATTAGAATGTTTCAATTAGTATTGCATATTAAAAATTAAAACCTACTTTAAATATTCCTGATAGATAAGTAACTGCTGAGTGTGCTCCTTCTACGTTCAGACCTGTGCACTGAGAACCAATAATGGAAGTGGGGGTAAAAGGGATAAGGTTTTGCCCCTTCAGTAGAACTTCAAAGATGATTAATCAAGAAGGAAAAGATTTCTAGAGGGGCTTACGCTGTTCAGGAATGATTAATCATTTCACAGAACTCCTCGTCCCTTGCATAATGGTGATTGGAATAGATTAATCATGTTAATGCAGATAAAGGGTTGTATCAATTTACACTGTATTAACACAGAAATTATTTGCATAGTAGGCGGCTTTTTGTTTGCAAAACAACTTGGTTTTGACTAAGAAAGCCTGTAAAAAAATTAGAGCAGTTCTTTCCTGCCAAGCAAATTAAAGGTGTATTAACTAATCCATGCCCAGTACAGCTTTCCTAACACAGCAAAATAAAGGAAGAGATACAAACATGCTGACTAAAAGCTGGCTTGTAGGTAGATTTGCTGATCTTGCTATTCTTTACTCATTTTGGACTTAATCCCACATCCTGGCTGAGAGCCCCCAGTCACAAATACTACTGCTGCCCCAATTAATTTCACAAAAGATGGCCAGCCAGCTCCCTCCGCTCTGTGACTGTCTGCAGCACTCTCCTGTCCGGGTAGCACTGCAGGCTCCCAAAAACGTTCCACCAAAAGGAAGTCGATTGCTTTAGGTGGCTTCCCAGCATATTTTATTTTTTTTTCAGTCCATTTTTAAGGGAAATGTTATTCAGATGGTGGCCATGTCTACCCAAGAGCTTGTATGTTTGCATGCGAAGTGGCTGCACGTGCAGTGAGCCAGCTGTGTGGACACACGACAGCTCTACGCTGCCTGCCATGCAACCGGGCAAGGGCAAACCGGAGTGCTGTCCCAGCCAGCATTGCTAAAACCTTGCTCTTGTCATCGCCAGGGACCTCTTCATGCCTGACTTCAGTAAGATCTAGATCTCTCTTATTTAATAGGCTTCTCCTCAAAGGGGAAAAAGACTGCAACAAATTATTATTTAGCCAAGCTAAATGAAATGTTGGTCAGCTTCATCCCACAAATGCACATACGCAACTTCAAAACCCATCGGTGAGGTTGTGCTGTGTATGGAAGGTGTAACTTGACTAATTCCCCTCCAACATACCAGGCATTCCAACAGTAACCCAGACGGGAAGCTTTGGAAATAGCCTGTTCCAGGCTGCCCTCCCTATGCCATCTGACAAGGCCAACATAACTGTGGCTTTCTAAACAATCATAAACTTTTTTTTTTTTTTTTTAAAACACATCTTAGGAGACAGGTGGGAGCTCAGGACATCTTTAGGAACTCATTTTTCTAGTAATGCTATTTTCCACTGAACATGATCCCATCTTTGGGTTTTGTTCAACTTACCCATTTACTGTTCTGCCCATATTATTAAAGTTCTTAAGACTGATCTGAACCCACTATGTGTGTCAAAAAACTGTAAACAGCAGCATTGAACCCATCTAACAACTTTTCAGTTCACAGCACTATCACAAGCAAGCAAACCAGACTACCACATGCTTCATGTAAGCCTTTTTATCCCACCAGAGCAGCTAAGTATTTTTTTTATAATTAATCCCTACCTGTATCTGTAAAACTTGCAAACTGTTAGCTGAAGTATTAGAAAAATGGCTGCTTTTTATTGCAAATAAAATAGTTGAATAACCTTACATAAAACACTGGGAAGACTATGATGATTAATAATCTGAATGGTCCTATCACTACAGCCAATTTTCCAATTATTTTGGAAGCACAAATACTATCATGGACGCAGTCATCACTGTAGAACTCCAATTAAGTAGCTCCTTGTCCATAGAAGTGGGATGCGCTGGGCTCTTTTTTTAAACTCTTCAGCCAGCATTTAGACCCACATTTGTTGACTTCAGGTTTTACTTTTCCACTCCAAAGTCACATCTTATTTCAGTGCATTTCAAAATTAGACTTGGAGCTATGTTTTAAGTCTTACTATATGCTTATATTATAATATTAGATGAACAGGGATGTATTTAACTCCTACCAATGTTCTTCTGAAATAAAGTTCAGGAAAAGTTTCAGGCCTGATGAGAGAAGTGCTGTGCCAGACAGCAGCTGTCTTCTCCCTTNCTCACTATAGCGCCTGTGGTCCAGTTACATAGACACAGTTTGCCCTGGAAAGGGAAGTGACTTTCAATAATGCCATGTGGCATCTCGCCCCCTCTTTCTGCCCTTAAGCAGCATTTCGATCTGTAAATTAAACCTACCTTGTGACGATGGGAAACTTGCTGAAGCAGCAGCTGAACTAAAATCAGCAAATCCTCCAAACGGGTCAGCTGATCCACCTAGAAATAGAAGGAAGCCAACTGCTGTCACAGGATTGCACAAAGATCCACTGCAACAACCGCACGCAGGATGTATGAACAGAAGATATAGAAGCCTGAGCACCAATAAACTGGATTATTTCCAACTTCCTTGCAGAGCGTACAATTTTGTTTTCCTAGGGAAGAACTAAGAGACACAAGATTTTGCTATCTCTAAAAATAAATTTAGAGATTAAATAGGTTAACAACGTTTTAACTAGTGAAGGATGCTACTAGTCTGGCAGTTTGTAAAAGTAAAACTTTGGAAGTATAATATATAAAGCCAAATGTTCTTACTGTAAAAAAGTTAATTTATTATGCTTACTGTGAAAAATGACATGTCACCTTATAGTTCGTTTTCATGTTGCTTAAAGCATGAATGACTCTGCAGTGATCTTGAATTGGGATTTCAAGGGCAGAGCTTGCATTTGTGTTTGTTTTTTTATGTTTGCTTCCTTTCTACAGCAGGAACATTGAGTTTCCCAACCAGACGCCTCTATACAGCACATAAATTATTAACCTCTGAATAGAGCACAGTAAAAATTTTTCACTAATAAAATACAGCCAAGATATAAAAACAGAAGAAAGATTTAAGAATCATACTGGAAAGCGGCTTTTTTTTAAATAAACCAAAAAAAAACCAGTTCGCCAAAAACAAACAAACAGAATCATCAAATTATCCTTTCTTTTGCTTTTAGATAGGTATTCCACTGACCTGAAAAAGCTAAGAAGCTGACCTTATTTGTTTGTCCTCAAAGATTTCACCTCCAAGCAGTCCCACCCTTAGAAGAAGCTGCAGCAGTTCAATTATTTTGCTTTTAGTGTTATGCGTACATTATATAGGTTACATCACAGCTGCTTAGCCTGCAGTGCTTAGAAACTAGCCAGGTGGGACTGGAACATCTGTGCAGCACTCAAACACCACCAGGGACAGCTTCCAACATCTGGTGCCTTTTCGGAATTGTCTTATCGCTGCAAGACATTCTGCCCCATCTGCTGCTCTCAACTGGGTTAATTAAACTAGAACCATCTCCTTTTTAATAAATGGCTAGCAGTAATAAAAGGAACCATTCCCCTTCTAATACATGTGTACTTGTATTTCTTTTTAATGTTATTTTACTGTAGACATTGCCAGGAAGGTGACTGTTCTTCCAAGGGGAAATGTCTCTTCTTGCTGAGCGTGTAGCCTACGACACAAAACATGAGAAGGAATGCAAGGATGGTGTCTTTGAATTTTCAGAAGCATAGCACTACTGAAATCCTTTCACCACCTTTTCTAGAGGGAGAAGATTTCACACAAAGTTAAGAAATTTCCTCAACACAAATTCTGAAGTGATCTAATAAGCATCTTACATATGTTTACATAGAAGTTTTACACTGACTGCAAGCTGCAAATGAAAAAGGGTAAGATGAGCCAGTGAAGTATCAAGCTAAAAAAACTGTTCTGATCACGTTTACTATGCCGACTGCCATGAACGTTTTCAAATCATTTTTTTCATCGCACATGTCCTTACAAAGTTTAGAACAGATTAATGGTTTGCGGGTTTATACCAGAATGAGCGACACAGATGACATCCTCTTGACCACATCCTCAAAAAATCAATGCTCTCATGCTATGGCTATTATCCCTGCGCTGTTTGACAAAGTATCTAGGGATTAATTTAATTTGAAAAACAGAACTAGGTTCAAACCCAAAATAACCCCTTAACATTTTCAGTCAAATCAACTTTTCCTCCACCTCTACTGCCTGTTTTGAAAGGAAACTGAGTTCCAGAGCTTAAGCTGAATGCAGTAGCTCTCTAAAGAAAGGTATCACCAGCTAAGATTAAAGAACCTGATCTCCAGTAACGCCAAAAAATTACTTCCAGCAGGTCTAAGCACAGATTCCACATCTTCTCAAACAGACTGCTCCTTTACAGCAACCAACCGCTCCCTTCACACACAAATTGCATTGCTTTAGTAATGTGTAACCCCCCAAGCCTCATCAACCTTCTTCCACATCTCTGCACCTGAAAATACACAGATAAGCAAATTCTGAGTTCCCTGAATTCACATGACTTCCCTGCCAGTTCCTTCACCGGATAGATCAAAGGCTGCATTTGACCCTTTCCCTGTGTATTGCCTGACACTGGGAATGTTCCCACACCCTGTGCTGCAAGGAACAGTGGTCATAACAAGTGTCCTGCACGTGAAGGACAGTGCTAATCTGCTCAACATGAGCTATCCTCAAAGATTCCCATGTGAGACGTGTCACTACAAATGAACTCTTTCCATCTGCCTTCCCAGGTCAGCAAAGAGGTTATTTAGCAGGACCAGCTGGTAATATGTCTCTTCTCAACACCATTTCTAAATGCTACTTTGGAAAAAGAAGAAAAAAGGCAAAAAGAAAAAAAGCTTACTGCAGCAAAGACCCAATCCGAGGAAAGATTCAAATACACCGCGATATGGAAGGTGCTATAGTTCTGTTTGAAATACGGGAAGGCTCAATTTGAAGTGGGAACATCTATTCTTAATCTGATTTTATACATAAAAATAAAAGCATACACATATGCATGTAAATAAAACCGAAAGAGGCTCTAATCTCTTTTCCTGTAGGAATTGGATAGGAGAAGTTTCAGTATTGATTTGGGGTACTGGTTCTGATCCAGGATCTTAAAATTCCACAGAGCTGTGGTAACTCCAATGTGCAATGAACACCTTTATGTATGAAGTTAATAAAATAGACTGTCACACAAAGTAACTTGTTCCTTAAAGTTGGGGGCATTTGTGCATGAAAGAACAGATGCATGAACTGAATTTTATTTCTTAACCATTAGGAATTAACACATATTTCAGAACAACAATATAAACTCTATCTACTTTCCAAAAAATAAAAGTGCACAAAGTTTTAAAGATCTATCAGAAATAAGACAGAGAAGATTAAGACAGATCTCTGATATCAATTTACCATGACAATTTCCCTCCCCTCCAACAGAGCTTTGATGTATTTTATATTCTAATAAATACTTTTGCAGGCAGCATTTGGCAGCCTACTGATGAAAGGAACTGTGTCGCACAGCGCTCGTAGTACTGGCTTTGCTCATACATTGTAATAAAAATACCTAGTGTGACATATTACAGGGGTTCCTGCTACAATACCCTCAAAGTGGCATAACTTCAGATAGAAAGGAGTAAGAGTAGTCTTTACACACGGATGAATGCAGCCACCTTGCCACATATGTGGGCCTCCAGCCATGTCGGACTGCCATTTTCTGGTACAGTCTCATGTGATTTTACACCAGCTTTAAAACAAAGACTAGAGCTGACTATCTGTCATCCCCAAAATACACACAAACACTTCTACCAACAATGTGAATATGATGCCATATATAATAAGAGAAGTTGCGTATTTGTAATGGAGAGCAGTTACACGGAAGGTTTCTATCTATGAAAAGGCACACGCTCGTATTTCATTTCCTATTCAAAGCGATCTTTAAACAAAAATCCTGCCCACAGTTAACTCTCTCTCAACTGTGCCCTTAGACCACAAGTGCACAGAAGTCCTTTTTCTATTCCATGCTAGCCACAATCAAAACCGTCGATACTACGAATCTGTAAGCACAATAACAAGTGTTTAAAGTTTTAGGTTTTGAAAGGGAAACCACCAAATCCCTGAACTTCTCTATCAATCCTGTATGCAATGCACTGAAATTTAACACACCCCTAAAAAGAAACTGCATTTTGAGCATGTAAGGGTAAGACCATATGAAGGTTAATGGACTTAATATCCAACTGTACATTTAGATAGTGAAGGGACATGTTTTACAATAAATAATTTTAATTTTAGGTAGCGATTTCTTTTTGGTATTAGGGTTGGGATGAACCAAGTACCAAGACAGAATAAGATAAAGAAACAAGTTTGCCATATACTTTAGATGAAAGCTTATATGAAGATCATCCATCTCCAGCTGCCTAGCCCTTGAACTGCGCTATGAGAAATGCTTGATGGTAAATGGATTGCACTTGCTTGTAAAATTAATTATAAATAACTGCATTACAAACACAGTTTCTGACATACTGAACTGGCAGTTAATCTTTGTGCTGCTAACATTTATTAGTCCCATGCACACACAGTACCTTGCTACAAAAGGTTCTAAGCAGCTCTGAATTTTTGAGTGTTCATTTCTTAATTTATCTACTACTCTATCTATATAGCCACAAACAAGCTTATCCTCAGAAACAGTTCAAAATGTGAATTAAGAAAATCAAACCAAAATGTGCCTACCTGTTGAGACTGGCTGGCTAGCTCCATCAAACAACAGGTCAACCAGGTCATTAGATGACTTGCTCCCAGAGGGTACAAAAGCCTGAAGAAGAAATAGATCTCATGATGTCATCACTCATCTTAAATGACATTAAGACATTTTCTGGGTTTTTTGGGTGCTGTGTTTTGCTTTGGAGAGATAGCAGATTTGTCTTTGAAGCCAACAACCACTGGAACCTGGCTAAACTTCAAATCCAATAGTAAACAGCTAGTGGCTCATTGAGGTTTTTTTTCTGATAACTGAAGAACTTGATAACTTGTCAGTAAGCGTGCAAGTTCAGAGAACCCTTCACACTTCAGGCCAAGATTTTATCTTTGCTTTCCTGAAGAGAGTAAAACATGGTAATGACTACATTTCAAAAATTCTACATCTTAAAGCAATCCCACAGAAAGACATTCTGTAATTAAATTGTTCCATTGCCTTTGAAAACCCCAATTAAACATTTTTGATAAAATAGCTCCCTTGAAGACTGCATAACAAAAAATCTACCCTAAACCAGAAATTGTCTCGGAGGTTAGAAGAAAACTGTTTCTAGAGTCGTGTTTTACTGTGTTCTGCTGTCTCACCTTTGCTGTCGGCTGTGCAGTATGAGCAGCAACGTTCTGTTCTGGACTTACTTTCTCCCCTGTATAATGTGCTGCTGCTCCCAAGTCAATGGTTTTTGAAGGATTTGCCGTGCGTTTGTGTCTAGTGGTGGTAGTTTCTGTAGCTTGTGTAATATGAATGTGTTTCGTTGTCACTGTCTCCTCTTCATCTTTGAATTCAGCTTTGGGAGATTTACCTCTTCTTGATTTTTCCTCATCACTGTCACTAGAAATAAAAAAGTGGTAGAATACCATTTGTGATGGACTTCCCGGTTACTGAAGGGGACATCTGGCTTAAGCCACAAGAGTTTTGGTTACTGTAGTTCCTTGTAGCAATGGTTCATAACAAAAATACTGTTTCCTCCTACACTTGAGAAAGGGAATGTTTTACCCTTACATAATACATCAACATAGCACAGCATTGCACCTATTGTACAAAAGTGATGAGAAAAAGCAACTTATTTTGTTAAAAATTAACTGTAAGTCCACAGCAGAGGATAACAGGAAATCAGTGTTTGAATCCGGTACATTTAATTACCTTCTGACAGGAACTCTCCCACACATTATGTAACACTTCAGCAACAAAAACCTAAGTTGGCAGGTCTGCTCAGTGCTTACACCAAGGGACAGAAGGCAGTGAACCAAATACAGGTGCTACCTTTCCGATTTCAAGTATTCTATTCCTATTGCAACTCATTTCCCTTTCCAGAGAAACAGGTTTTTATAGTCTTTAAAATGTTTGTGGAAAAAGAATGTTTACAGAATTATGCAATGCAATGATAGTATTCATTTTCTACCAGAGAACACAAATTTATTCTTAAAATGTAAAAGAACACAAGTGTCACCATTTTAGGCAAAAAATCTTTTTAGATGTCACTGCATAATATTTAAACTGTTACATTTTCTACTTTTATGTTTTAAGTCTTTCACAAACAAACCAATTGCCCCGATCAACAGTCATGTTGCCTGTTAGCATCAAGATAGGATTTGTACATAACAGTGAAAATTGCTGCAGAGAAAGCTTAAACACATTGAAACGTATTTTGAAATAGTAATTCCCTTAGCAACATAGCTGAAAGTGGAAAGTTTTTATATTTTAATGATGCATTAGAATACTAAAACTGCAAAATTTAAGAAAGTCTGTCCCTTTGTCAGTGGGAATATGACAGTAACTGCAGTATACTCTGGAGGGTAGCCTTTGTTCTCTGTTAACAACAGTGGGCTTTCTGGAATACATCGCGTGTGTCATTTCCTCCATGCACATTACCTGCTCGCTACTGGGGATGGCTCAATTCATTAACATCAATGAATAGAAATGCTCTCTTTTTTAGTTTTTTATTTTTAAAATAAACATATCATAGCTGCTGGCTAACCTAGCGACTACTGACATTTGCCTGAGCCAGCCTTATGCAGACAAGTGAGCTCAACAGGCATCACCGAACCTCGTCCTTCCAAGGCACTTCAACCCTGACTTGCAACAGTGCTGCTGTTCCAATTCTGGATTTCTGCAGGTAGCCTGTCTACATGCACAGCCACAGCAGAGGGGACCACTCACCCCATATTCAGTTGTGACATCAGTATTTCAACACAAGCCCTTAGAGAAGGCTGATCTGCACATTAGCACGGCAGATCCATCCTGAAAGCCTCTCAGTGTGGAATGATGTTGCCTTTTAGAGGTGTACTGAAAGTATCTCAGATCAGGACAAGCACAACTAAGACACTGTCTCTTAAAACCTACTGCAGTGAACTTCTTGTCATCACTACAGAGTCCACCTAGTCCCTATACACATTCTGTGGGTTGAGGGAGTGGCTGACAACCATCAAAGTCTGCTTGATGGAGCTATTGCTACAGAACTGGTAGAGATTAGTCTCAGCAATGTAAGAATGAAAAAAGTGAGCCTTTGGTGATCTACAGCAAAATAAATGTCTAAAAGCTTTTGAGATATAAGCCAGAAAGCAGGACAAATATTACAATATTCAATTTTCTATGACAACCAGTCTGGAAGCAGTACAGTCTCAGGGGACTTGTTTTTTATTTTTCTTTAATGGTCACATTAACAAAAAAAAACCCCAAAACACGACAGATTAATGTTCCCTTTAAGTGTGTTTACCATGCTTCGCAGTGCTTCATCTGAGAATTGCAGAATGAACTTAATAAGAATTATATCTAGCATTGTAACAAATAATAATTAAAAAACCCCTTCTGCAAACAAAGTACATGATTGCAACTTCCAGAAACCAAAGTACGGATACATGCCTTTTTTCTTTCCCTCAAGATTTTTGTGGTGTGGGGCTTTTGTTTGAACATTCTTTAAGGCAATAAAAATAGTTTACTGATACTCCAAGATTATCTGAATTATACCCTACTACAAAAGTAACCCTTTACTTGGCAGTTGCCTTTAAACATGGCTGTTGCATCCTTTTACAGATGTATTAAAATTTTTGCTTCCTTTCTATTACCTGCATAAACCTTTCTGAATACTGGAGAAACAAGGATTGACAGTTTTAAGAATTCTTATGAAAGTGTAGTGTTTCAGAGGAACCTCTGTATATTAGCAGGTAATTTAGAAAAATGAAACTTCAGGGCACAAGGCTAGATGCAGGGCATCAATTGGTTTATTCACCCAAGACCTAGGAACCAAGCACTATGACAGAAAACCAGTTTTCCCACCCCATGGGGTATTCTATCTGGTCCTCTCTACTTCCAAGGGGATATATTACTGGAAAAAAGAATGCAGTTCCCCCACAGTAGTACTAACATTTTTCTTCTAATGAAAAAACAAGCAGACTAGGCTTCTCCAGAGTCAGCTGTGTGAGCGCATTTTCACTGAACTCTACTGTAAACTCAAGCCAGCTATGTCATGGGTGAAGCTCTTAGTTACTTCAAGCATTTTTTTTTTTTTCTTCTATGGAAACTACTAGCTTTGCAAGTAGAGTCAGAAATCCAGAAGTTTGGCCAAGTTCTTCTGGTGTGTACACTGGAGGTAAAGACTGTGTCGTCCGAACTCCATTAACCACTGTGAAGATGCCCAAGTCACATTTATTCTTTGTGCTTCAAGACCTTTATTGGCTTTACAGTACTAGAGTAATAATGATTTATAAAGCTATTAAGATAGAAACAATAGAACATACAACTGCAGATTTGTCAGCTGAGCAAGTATCACCATTTAGTCACTTTTCCAAGAGAAATGGCAACTTAATTCAATGTTGTTATATACCAGCAGGCTACAAATAAACTAGCACGTTTTTGGAGGCTTCTTTTTCATTTTTAGAAAAAAATTTGCTGAAGTGTGAAAACACAGAAACGCATGGATTTCATGAAGCATTTACAAAAGATGTTATTCTGTTGTGAGCTTAAGTCACACAGTAATTAAGATTCCATGTTTCTATTCAGTTTCAATATTAACAGAATACTATTAAATGTAACATGAATAATAGTTTGTATTTACAGCATCTTTAAGTATAAACTGATGTTCTATAACCTTGAGTTCAATCTTCTTATATCCTGTCATGCTTTCTGCAGAAAGCAATCCCTTCATTTCAACGCTCTGATAAAATAACTTCCAAAAGGAAACTTCAGGCTGGTAGCCAAAGCAATGTTAGAGAAGCCATGCTGCTGCAGCCTGGATTCCTTCTTATGGCAGGACAACCAGCAACTACCAAATTGCTTTTCCTCATGTGCATCCCAAAAAATCCTCCTTTTATTTCAAGTGTTGTCTTTATCACTTTCATAAGTTCCAAGACAAATACTGCACCTGACTGACCAAAAAATGGAAGAAAAATAAAAAAAAAAAAAAACAAACAAAAACGGACAAGGGTTACAAGACCAGAACACAAAAGAAAAATGTAGTATTAGCCAGTGAAAAAAAATCAGTGTAACTTGGGGTAGAGATGCACAATGGAGAAGTCCTTAAAATTGGCTGCTTTTTATAAAGATTAGACTGCAGAAAGGACCGTCTAAAACACTGGAAGGTGCAAGATTTTATGTCAGCACAAGTAAGAGACCAGGAGCCATTCAGAAACAAAGCAAAGGAAATAAGATTAAAAAATGTTTACTGTACATCCTCTACATGAAACGTGGATATTGAGCTTTACAGACATCATGTGGGCAGCTGCTTTGGAAAGGCAAGTACAGAAATGCACACAGCAATATACTGTTGTTAAATTTGAAATTGTTTACTTTTCTTCTGATCCCTTCTCTTTGTAGTCTATTGATAGTAAGTTCTAAGAGGGAACCCTGATGTGTGCAAAGAATACCAGTTTTATGATTTATTAATGCCTTAGCAAGAGGACCATACTGCCTTTTTCTCAGAAATGCTACCATTATAATTATTTTCTGTTTCTGTGCAAAATTGCTTGAATTTTGTAATACATACGTGCGTGTGCACGTGTATTTTTATACTTGTATATATAACAATGTGTGTATGTATCTGAAGATATTCCTGTAAAAAATATTAATCAAATCTCAGTGAAAATTTGAATTTTAACTTGTTTCCCAAAAGGGAATTATTTCAATACACTTGAGCACTTCCTCTACAGCAATTTTAGACTGTTATGAATGTATGAATTTGATTTCCAGATAATAAAATCCGATGCACCTGTTGAAGTGTGATGTATTTAAAGTCCTTTCTGGAGGCAAAAAAGGGTAGGTTTTCTTCTTTACTGGAAAAATTTAACGGCTAGATGTAAAACACAAGTTTCTTGAGAAGGTTCAACAGCAGACTGTTCTTCCTGAGAGCAGCTCAGGGTAGAAGCACTGTGTCAAGGCAGGCCTAAACAATTTTCCATCTGCCTCTTCTTTGGCGCTTCAGCATTCAGCGTAACTGTAGCATTAAATGCCAGACTCCAGTATATGCGCGCAAGGATGACCACTGAATTGCTGAAACAAGGAAAAGCTTAGGAAATTTCAGCCAAATTCCCTGTTTTGCTAGCAGTTATCCAAGCTAGGGGCAGTAACGGAAGGCAGCCAAGAGCAGTTAACTACTCATACAACTACATCATTCCCCAAGGCCAGTAAGAGCTGCATAAGAAGTCCAGAAAGCAAGTACTGAACCCAAACATGCTTCCACACAGACAAAAGGAATAGCAGAGTATCATAACTAATAATCAGCAGTGTCAAAGAGCTTTATAATAGCAATATCAGAGAATAAATTAATGTTAAAATAACTCTAGTACCTGCACCTTTCTGGTGAGTCTTCTCTGTCTTTCCTTCGGAACTTACTGATGGTATCGTCGATAGTGCTTCCAATTTTGTCACTTAGCTCACCTAACTTATCGCTGAATGGAAAAGCTGGTTTTTTATCCCATTCTTCGTCCCATTTTGACTTAGGCTCAGGATCGTATCTTTCACCTGTGTAAGGCATTAAGATAAGAAACACTAAAGATAACAGAAAAAAAATAAATGTCTGTGGTCTTATTGGAATCACTCTCAAGCCCCCCTGCCCTACATACATAAACCTTACAAGTTTTCAAAGCAAACTGAGAGCTCCCACAGTGCTGAATCCACACTATTACAGCAAGGCACAGCATGTAATGCCAATCATTAAGTGGTAGGAATGCAGATTCAAAGACTTTTGTTTATGGCAATGACACAATTTTAAGGCACTGTACAGCACATCAGGACACCGTTGGACTCTGCTGGAGCAGCACAAGAGGCACAATCACCCCTGGTTGCAGAAGCAGCTTATCGGAAATGGGACGTGCCAGTTTTGTAACTGTCACTTAATGCATGATATTCCGTTTTTGGCCAAGCTGTGTGCTCAGAGGTAAAGCAATGGGGTTTTTTATACATTGACATTCATAGACATCTAGAAGTGTAGTACCAAAATACTGCAAGACATAAGTGTGTAATGCATGAGAACTTCTTGTTCTTTCTTTTCCACACTCTGTGATTAAAAAAGCTTTTAAAGAGATGAAAAAAGAACAGGCAGTAAAGCAACTCATCTTCTCAGCAGCCACTAAGTATCCTGAACATCTTTACTAAACAATATTATCAAGAAATCAAAAACATTTTTTTTATAATCATAGAATCATTAAGGTTGGAAAAGACCTCTAAGATCATCAAGTCCAACCGTCAAGAATTCAAGACCTCCACACTGGTATCGCAACTTACAAACAGCTGACGGTTTTACTTGAAATAAGTATATTTGCTGTGCAATCTCATTAAGAAAGTTTAAAAAAACTCAAGCCTGGGTTTATTTTTACACACCCAGCCAACCTGAGTTAAACTTAAAAAAGAAAACAAAGCTTACATTTTAACAAAGATTTAACTTAGCACAGGACACTTTACTAACTTGTATTTGATCTTATATCAGACCTTCTGCTGAAAATACAGTTATTACAGTTATACAAACCAACCTAATATAGCTCAGTTTCTAGGCCACACTTCTAGACAAACATTTACATTTTGGGCCATCACACACATGAAACGAGGCATCTTTCATAACACTGAAAAATGTGGAACATAAGTCAAATTTTTTTACTTAAGCCAAGTAAAATTTTGTAGCATAAAGGAAGAACGGTGAAAAAATCATTACTTATAGTAACATTGTAGCTCAGGTAATGTTCAAGATTTATTCAACTGAGCCATTTTTAATAAAAACTCTGGATTCGAGCACTATGAGGTGCAAAATTTGAGTTGTATCTGTCTGATAATACCATATACCAGAAGATATATTTTCTTAGTTGAGAGACAAGTGCAAGTCTCCAATGATATTTGCTTAGATCCATAAAGGATAGACAAACTTTCTCAAAAGTAGAGAAACTGTTACAAATCAGCAAGATACTCAGTGAGCTCTTTATTACTGGAAAAGGAGGAATTGCTAAGAAATGTACTACTGTTAAATTTTGCAGGAAATAAAATGCCTCTATTTCAACTTATGTCAGGCTCTCAAGCATTTTAATGTAGATTCCATTAGAAAGTTTCCTTGTGCAATAGGAAATTTAAAATAAATTAAAAAAACCCAAAAGCTTGGTATTTCCCAGATAAAAAGAACTAACAAAAACTCTAAAAATACAAGCATTTTATATTTAAATAACTAGAATGTTTTAGATTAGAAATCTGACCTAGGAAAAAGTTTGTTCTGTGCTGCTAGAAGGATTTTTTTTTCTTTACTTACTCAACAAATGAAGGGATAATTAAAAATCCTTTAGCATGAAAATGTAATACAAGACAAAGGAGGCAGTCCTTTAAATTCAAAAACTTGAATGATAACTAAGAAGCATATAGAGAAAGACTTGTACTCAGCATATACGGATAGATCACGACTCTGTACAGAGCAAGTCAAAAGATAAGCTCAGTGAAAGAACAGAGGGACATGTACTTAAAGTAGAACTGCAGTGACTCATAAGTATTTCCTAAAAAGAGTATCTCCAGAATTCCAAGCAGGTACCAAAAGCCTGTAAGAATATAATAAACCAAGACCTATCCTGCCATGGAGATAGAGATTTTTCAACTACTCTGCATATGAAGAAAAGGGAGCACAGAGGAACACGGAGAAGTAACCCATCAAAAACAGAAGACAGCAAATGTAAGTTTAAGGCTCTCAGTGCAGAAGAGTAAGAGGCATACATAGCACCAGAGAGGAACAGGTGAAGTTTAAGTCCTGTACAGTTACTACTCAGATCTTATACCAAACCCTTCTCACAGAAGCTGTCGACTCCAGCAAACCAGAGCCTTGCGCCGTTGTGACCTGGGGACTCACCCCTTCATAAAAGCAGCCAAGGACCTACTCAGGCCAAAGAAAACACAGATAAACATCTCAAGACTGACAGCTGGATCATGGATGACATGCTGGGATACTTCAGACATAAAAGCCGGTTTGAGCTCAGATCCCTGCTACACATTATGGCAGGGACTGGGGAGCAAGGAGGAAGCTGCACGCTTGGACTTGATCAGCAAAACACAGTAGTGGTTGTGTGTCTTTAGCCAAGGCTGTCAGAGAACTGTGTCCTTCCTAAACAAAAACAAGCTGCTGACATCACATCCTCCAAGGCCAAGATCTTACAGACACATTATGCTGAAGATGCAAACAGTTCAGCAGAACTCATTGCACACATGAAGAACACTGGTCACCTCAAACTGGGTGAATTTCTTTCCAGAAGCAAGGGTGCATCAGACTACCTGTCAACAGCATTTGGATGGGGTTTTTTTTTTTACCTTTGTTTTTTTTATTTTGTGGGTGTGTGTTTTTAAATAAAGGACCTTAGTAATGAAGGTCCTATTGCAATTACCAAACCCAAACTGAATATAGGACTGGCACCTTGTGCAAGAATGGCTGAGATTCGTGACTATCAGATTCTTCAATTTTTGAAAACTTGAATTTTAAAAATCTGATGGCAGGTTTTCTGATTTTTTACGAGGAAACAGATAACCAAGTGACCTTTCACACACATCTTTTTCTAACTTTTTTTTTTAATGAAAAGTTTAGAACTTTCTATCGGGTGTCAACTACGATCTCTTCACTGGCAGCTGCAGTTCTCTAGGATTTAGGGATGAGCATTGGTGGGCCAAATTTCCAGCCTGCATACGGATCTGCTGTGCAACCAACATCCAGCTGCAAGGTTAGTACATCTCCACAAAGTAAATTTGGTATCACCTCTGGGAGTTCTCCTTTGAAAAGCACGGGGGACCTATAGTACTAATAAAAGAAGATTTTAAGAACACACAAACCGAGACAGTAACAACTGTTTTGGTAAACTCCTGAAAATGTAAGCTCCATCATGTACAAGGTTCTCGGTGCATATATTTAAAGTCAAATCTGACAGACATCAGAATCCACACAGATAAACCACAGATATCTTTCAAGAGTCCAAACAGTTTTACTTGGGGAACAAAAAAGTCTAATAGCATATAATACCTACACCGTTTCACCCAAACAGTATTACTGCCTTAAAAGTCGTAACCCAAACCAATCAATGGTTCTAAAAAGAGGCTGACAGGAGTAGGTGAAGCAATTCTTGTGCTGTGGCGGGTGGACAGTATAATCACTTTTTTTATTTCATTAAAGACTAAGAAACCCTAACTTACAAGGGCATTTATTTATCTACTTCTGCTACAGCAGCACTCATTTCACACTGAGACTCTGTCTATGGATAAAAACAAGACAATTAAGTTCTGGCTAAGACAATGCATTAATGTCATTTGCGTAAGTTTCTAGTTAGTTATTATCTAAAAAGGACTAACTTAAGGATTTTTAAAGTAATTTAAATTTGTATGTGGGGCAAAATGTTCAAGATTTCTTTTATAATAGAAACTGACAGTTAAAGAAATATAAAGAAAGAGCATCTAAAGGAGAATTTTAGAAATTCCTTAAGTTATCCGTGTTACCTAAGCCAAGTTAAAAGTTGATTGCCAATCCTTGACCAAGAAAGCCTAGTACTCACTGTATCTGAACCCTCCAACACTGTCCGAAGAAACCCCAATGTATTTGTCTTTGTTCTTCTTTGCTTTCTTCCTCTCTTCCCGAAGTCGATCATCATCTTGAGCAAATTCAACCATTTCTTTTACCTTCTGGCGTATGTTTATACCTTGGTCTTTGCCATTTTCATCTGTATAGGTAATGCAGGACAGAGATGATGAATGCAAGAGGGGAGTAAAAAGGAAAAATAAATCAGAGGCAGCAATACTGAAACTCATACTAATAAGAAAATATGAACTATGAACACAGCAGACAGAGAAAGATCTTAAGGCTACTAAGGTCCACTGCATTTGTTTAAAAGGGACCAAATCTTTTGTTCCAGCACAAACTTTCATCCTTCCATAAATGACAGTTTTCACTGAATGGTGTATTTAGAAACACCTAACTGCTGCTGAAACATTTAAAAGATTAAGAAAGACCGAGACAGAAATTATATTCTCCACTTGAACAATTTTAACTCTTCAAAATGTAACCCCTGTTCCTCAGTCTTTTTAGTACAGTTTTTGCAAGTTTAATTGCTAGAACTCAGTCTTATCGCAAAACTGAATTTCTGAAAAATTGCTTTCAGTTGGGGTGTACTACAAGCTAAACATGCTCCTTTCCCAGCCTTTTTCACATTCAAAACACACACTGGCCTTGCTGCCTTTGCGCTGTAAATATTATTTGGTGGGAGAAAAAAACCCCAGCTTCAAACAGATGTGTGTGTTTTGGAGCTCTAACCTTTTCTTCCCATATGATTAAAGCTATTCCTTTACGGACACCACAGGGGACCAGTCTCTAGTGCATATTTTAATATAAACCCCAACACTCATGTTGTGTTGGTTCTGTTGTTATTAGCCAGTCTTTTCTGCAAGTTCTTGTCTTCACTAATTAATACTCTAGGGTCCCACGTCTTGGATTCTGCACTCTTCACACAACTGGCAACAGTCACATTCTAATTAGACTGGGGAAGCTTCTAAGCTGGTTCAGGTGACTGACAACTCCAACTACTGTTTTAATTTGCTTATAAGATTTTTCTATTGCTCACCTACAAAGTGGTAATTTTCCAGGGATCGCAAATCATAAATGTGTTCTCTGGCACTTGTAACAACACGCTCTGATCCATTCCTTATGAGGTAAGCTAGGAGCAGCAAAGACTATAAAAATACAAAGCACCTTATGATTGCATGAACAAAAGCTCTATCTTTTTTTTTTAGAAAAAGGCAAGAGAAAACCAAACTTACCCCCTCCCCAAATTAGTAAGTAATAAGACTTTCCTCTTTTAAATAAATGCTCATTATTTGCATTCACGCAGAAAAAAACGTTTTCCCCACATACACCTTTTGCTTATTACAATATCAAAACTGTATTTATCAAACTCTAATTTGTTACTACTAAATTAGAAGTAGTTACCTTCATCAGCTACTGCTTATTTTAAAAGACAGCAGTAGCAACTTAAGGGAAAAAGTTAACCCTGCTAAATGAAGCATTTTCTTTTGCTGCTTTTGTTCAAAATTTTCCAACTGCTTTCACTGAAAAGTAACTCCTACAGAAATATAAGCAGCCTTCTGCAGGATGCGATGGATATATAAAACTGCAGTTCAGGACAATTTTAAGCAAGTGACAAAAACAATGAAATTTAAACAGTACTTTAATTGCAATTCTTTATGTTGAGGATTTCTATTTAGAAAAAAAAATTAATGCACTTTCTCCAAAGTAGTGCCTTTATCAGCTAAAACTATCATTATATATCAGCCTATACAAAGCTGATAAGCAATTCCAAGGAGTCTTTATAACATTAAATAGTCATGTGTGATAGCATTAAATATTAATTTAGATCGTACTTCAGGGAAAACAATTACTACGAATACAAAACATCAAGCACCTGTGAAAAGCACAAACTATGCCTTAGAATTAGTTCTGTCTTGCTACAGTCCTGGCATCAAGGAAAACAAAATATAAGCTAGTCTAATACATCAATTCTAAAAAAATCAGGTTAAATTTGCATAATTGAGTGCACATCGAACACCACTTTCAGTGCAGCATGATATAATCTTAAGCAAAAAGTTTCTGTACTATGCTAATTAGTCAAAGACAAGAAAAATGCAAATGGTTCAGTTCTTTTTCCAAAATGCAAGTAGGACATAAAAGACTCATATGATAAGATCTGCAAAAACCTACAATTTTTAGAGAATTGTGAATTGACAGAAAATTAAGATTAGTTTCCGTTTTCTTTCAGGTACTCTTGAATTCCTTCAAAAACATGTCCCTGACAGCACAATAACTTATCATCTACTTCTCACGAAGCATCATAACAACTCCTCTGGGTAGATTCAAAATGTGATTGCTACTCCAATACTTGAATATCAGCAAAATATAATTGCTCTATTATGTTCATTAAGTAGCATCTTAGACACACTTCCAAACCCAGAAATTTTGGGGTTTTTTTCATATACAGCATTTGAAAGACTTTAACTTCAGTAACAGAACTATAAAGCATATAGTTAGGAAAGAAATTATAGGTTGCTAGTGGAGTGATATAGCAGTATCTAAATAAGACACTACATCAGAACATTATACTAGCAACAAGCATTATGTCTTTCGTAGACCAACACAAAATCTTGAATACTTCCAGTTCATATACATACACACCTTATAAACTCTCCTCCAGTTCTTTTTATTGTCTTTCAGCATTCGAGTCCAAAGCATGTTCATAAGTTCTGGAAACTGTTCATACATAAATGTAGCCCTAAAGAATTAAACAAAAGGAGTAAGGAAATTTTATTCTCCGTGGATTGCCACAATAGCTTGTTAAGACTCAGGGCTGACAGTAGATGGCAGGCTTGATCTAGGGTCATTCGCATCTGGTGACACTGCAAGGAAAGAAGCGATCCCGATTTCTTACTCACATAGAAGTAATTTATGTAGCAGTACTACAAAAGAAAAAAAATAATTCTGAAAATCTGAGGCAGTAAAAGAAAATTCACTGATGTTTAACATGAATACCCTAATATCTACTGCAACTAGTCAAACATGCAACTTCCAAACTCATTTTAACAGAAAAAAGTTCAAGGAAGAATTTAACATGTTTTGCTATATTTAGAAAAGTCACAAGAAAGCTGTTTGAAAATAAACACTCCAAAAAAGTCATATATCGAAAGAATGAGACTACATAAATAAAAATCAAGAATTTTGAAAAATACTTTGACTTTGACAGTTTTCAATACAAGATTATGCATTAAAAAGTGACTTGATTTACAGCAACTTTTCAACATTATCAGTCAGCATATTTCAGAGTTGATTTAGCAGCAAATTTCACATTCCTGTATAAAATGCACCTTTCTTTTCTTCATCACTGAGCCAAATTATCACTTACTTGGCAATCTCTCCCATGAGTTGCCCTGAAGGTCCCCATGGGTCATCATTGGTTGCTTCTCGAACCTTAGACTCTATTTCTGAATAATTCATAACCACATTGGTGCTGCAAAGGAAAAAAAAATTAACACACATGAAGATTAGCATCAAAACTGAGAAACACATGAAAACTTAATAATGACACTAGTGTGTATCTCATTTAATGAAATACCTCTACAGGGGTTAGAAAAAAAAAACATATTTAGTGCAGAAGTTACCCTGAGGACACTATACAACACATTTAAGGTATCTTTACGAAGGTTTTACTATTCTGTTAGTCTTCAAGAATACAGATGAGAAACTAGGGATTATATTACAGCTGGATTCAGTCCAGTAAAAATGGCTTTTGGTCAAATTAAAATCCAAGTTGAACCACTAGAGTCAAAGCTGATAGCTTCCCCAGCTAGATATGGTTTGCTCACAGGTTTGTATGGTGTACAGTTACTTGCAAAAGGCTTCAGAACTCAATCAGAAGCACTTTTTTTTTTTTAATGATGAGTGCTACAAGAGAAACTCAAGAATATCAGTACCAAACAGGTGTCAGTAAACAAAAAAAACCAAAGAAGATCACACAGAAAAATGAAGTAATTCCCTAGAAAGTCTGTTTCGTAGCTTGAATTCATTTATTTAAGAGAAAACAGCAAAAGGAAAGCTGCAGAGCACTATACAATTAAAGCAATGCAAATACTACAAGGAGCTCAGGCTGCCTCTGCGAGAGTTCACAGAAAAAACATAACTTGGGAAAAGGAAGGAATTTATCCACATCAGCCATATTAAAATAGTCAATATGTGATTATTTTTTTTTTTTTTCAAATGAATCTCAAACTGGTAACGTTCAGCTATAAGCCAAGCAACCTCTTTCGTGCCCCTAAAAGTATCCAGATATTTTTCATAACACAATGATTTTCCTTATATTTTAAGGTGAGTGAGCAGGCCCAAAACATCATCCATACGGAGAACGCTGAAAAACAGCTCTCTAGTTATGGAGCATTATAGCACACAGTAGTAATGAAAACATCAGTAAAAGGAAACCTAGTGGCCTCTGCTTTCGCTACACACTTTGTAGTGTATTTTAAATAACCTAGAAGCTACATGCTTACTCCTATTGTATCAAAAGTTTGAAAGTTCACTTAACTGTTAAAAGTACATCCTACAACTGGTTTCAGAAGCTAAAAAAACCCTGTAAGATAACTCTATTCAACACAAACCATCTATAAAGTCAAACTGATTAAACTGTAAAAAAGATCTAATGATCTTCTAATACAATGTGGGGCAGGGATTTGCTGCTTAAAAACCTCCTCTGAACCTGAAAAGACTAGGAAAAAAAAAAATATATATATATATATATAAATCACGATGCTTAACAGTCATCCCTCTGTCCATGCAGGAACTGGCACAAAGCAGCATTCAAGCAATAGCCGTTCAATTTTATTTGGCATAAGGATAGCAAAGTTCTTGGAACTGGGAGTTACAAACAGCAGAAACAAGAATGAGATCCCCAAGTCTGAAAGGGGACACAGAAGGTAATTGTTAAAACAGAATTAAATTCCTGGATTTAATCTTGGATTCTCAGCATGAGAATTCCTGCTGTCAGATTCTGATGTATGATTTTATTCAACTTTGTGTCTAAAGAAAGTGTAAGCTACATGACTGAATAAATAATCAGCAAGCTAACAGAACTTATCTATATAAAAAAAACCAGCATGTAGGAACACAGCAGTAGTTATGAACAACAGCAATTAAGGTTTTATAAATTCATTTATGCCAAATGCACTTCAAGCTTCCGTTTCTGACATTTTCTTTACCATACATACAAACGTAAACTAACACCATCTTTATTCCCCACATGCACGAAAAGTTACCAAAAAAGCCCCACAAGGCCAAAGCTCCAGCGCTTTGCAGCTTCCAGCACACTGGTTCCCTTGTCCGAAGCAAGGAAAGGCAGGACTCGAATGGAAAGGTTCTCTTTGTTTTTATAACCCCTCCTTAAGTGTTTGTTTGAGAGACTTGATGGGGAGTTGGGGGGATGCGTAAAATGAAGCATTTCCTTCATGTCTTAGAGCAAAGAATTTAAGATTGGAAAAATGTATGAAAAGATGCAAGTGTACTGTAAAAAAATAATAATATATATCTATTATGCCATCATTAGCTACGGAAGAACTCAAAGCGGATGGCTAAAGCGACATGAGGGTTGAAAGGGGGAAACGGAAGGGAAACAAGGGAAATTACCTCATGCCAAAAGAAAGAAGAAGGTTGCAGTTAAATCCCTCCAAGCAGAGACATATACTCTATTTCTAAAATCATCCTGCATAAAGTTATTGTTCTCAGCAACCAAGAGAAAGCTCTTTTACAAATGCCAAAATGAGATCTAATGGCAGAAAGCATTCCAAAACAAAGTATCTTTAAGCCGCACTTAATTCAGCAACAAATGTAAACTTCAAGGAAAAAAAAACCGAACAAATTGTTGTATAGTTTGGCGTCATTCCAGGTCACTTAAAAATAACCATTTCTAAAAAGGTGGAAATACAGTTTTATTCTTCCTTTCCCATGTTTTCTATGGCCCTCATTCCATGCCCTACCCATGATTCCTGTGACCTTTGCAACAAAAAAATAATTTACGTCCAGATGTGAAGGGAAAAAGTGACTGGCTTGATTGCCAAGACTTCCTGTGCTGGATACGAATGCAATGTCCAGGACACTGCCGGACACGAGCAGCGCTCTGCGATCGGCTCGCACCGGGCAGCAGCCAGGGAGCCGCAGCTGGACCGCACGGCTGCAGCCGGACTGACCGCGCTCCAGACTGACAGAAAGCATCTCTGCAGCCAGCGTGCCAAACACCCTGCTATCTGTGAGACCGCATCTGGGTTTACCCCAAATCTTTAGCTGAAACCCCGCGCAGCTGGAATCTTGGGACAAGCACAATCACAGAAACTTTCAACATGGACAAAGACATTACACACATGAAGCGTATTTTGAAACTCACGTCCAAAATAAAGGCACCACAAATAAATGGGTTGATATTAACATTAAACTGGTGCATTCTTTTCTGTTTGTGTCTTACATTTCTTTTAAGTCTATTAAATCACACTAGCGTCAACAGATCTTTTGTACTCTATTGTACCGCTTAAAAATTATTTCAGTATTGTTTCTTTTTAAAAAAACACAACTGTGCAGAAAAGCCAAGAGAGGGCACTGTCACATCTCTATGAAACAAAAAGCACCATGATGGTGAGCAATATTTTAGCTTTTAATTTCTTCCAACAGAACGCTTGACTTTAAATGTTTGCATCTACCATTTAGAGCAACACTGAATGGGTAGCTCAAGTCTGACACTAAGTTCCTCCATGTGAATAAATGGACCTTGCTAGTGAAAAGCCAGTAGGTAATAAATATCTGGTCACCTCCAACTGCATCAGACAACAAGACACACTTTCTCTTCAAAAAGAGTTACAAGTTTTACATGCATTTTATAAATTGTATTTTATCATATTTTGAAGCTGAATAGATGCACCATAGATGAAATACCCCCAAAATATTACTTTTTCGACAATTTTGTCTGAATTTTTCAAAGAAAAAAATCTTTCAAAGAATTCAACCAATTGTAAATAGCTTCAAATTTTGTTTTAAGCTGCATTTTGAGATCTACGAATTTGAGATAAAGGTGTCACCTGGATTCAGGTGCCATAACCTACAGTCTGCTAAAAAAATAGCACACCTCCCCCACAAAATAAGCAAGTGGGGGAGAGGAGAGGGATGTGACGGTGAGGAAGTACTGCACATACCTCAAATGTGTAATTTGTGGTAAAAATAATATCTAAGTCAGTGTTAGGGAGAGTGAGCAGAGGGGACAAGAAGTTCTATACCTACCCATATAAAACTAAGGGAATCAGAGAAGCTACCAAGGTCCAGCCAAAAAGTTTACCAAGTATCTACCGCTTCAACCTTCACAGTTGCAACAGCCTGGAAAGCACCTCAGCTTTCAGGCACAAGAGCATAAAAGTCTGACAGGTCTGAGACTGCCCTCTGTGCACCATCCTTTGAAACACAGAAATGAAAGATAGCTTGTGGATGGCCTGCTTGAAAATAAAGCCTTACAGACTGAAGGAACACTTCACGGGATGGCACACTTTAAGGCATTCTCCAAGAGTGGTCCAATTCCCGACCCCCCACCCCCCCCC